>Ga0209303_1000853_pt1 | contig 21696 bp, 19 predicted proteins | sample SidtaG_3_FD_187449 | JGI IMG/M metagenome (GOLD analysis project Ga0209303, IMG submission 187449) | Marine algal microbial communities from Sidmouth, United Kingdom - Sidmouth_Asex1 metaG (SPAdes) (version 2) | ecosystem: Host-associated > Algae > Red algae > Unclassified | place: Sidmouth... | reverse complement strand
AGCCCTGGTTCGAACAGGACACCGGCCGCCTGGAATACCTGAACCGGATTCGGCTCTGGCGCCATCTGCTGGGCGACGAGCACGTCGATGTGGACTACTGGATGACCCGGATCGAGAACGAACGGGTGGTCGCCGGTACCCGCTAGACCGATCGCCGGGTGCGGGTGTACTCGCTCATCACCCCGGACCGGTAGCCGCATCCCAGGCATGGCGCCGACCGCCCCGCCACCGCGCCACCGGTACATCGTCCCGAATCTCCAGCCGGTGCGCCAGCGTCCCCGGGCCGATCCGGCCGATGCGCTCATCACCCGGCCAGCGCCCCGGCACCGCACTGCTCGGCGCATCGAGCGCGTGCCAGTCCAGGTCCCGGCCGCGCAGCACCTGCAGCGAGGCGCGCTGCGTCCGGCAACTGCCGGCCAGCGTTCCGTCCGGCAACGACACACGCCCGTCACGCTGCTGGACGGTGTGCGAACCCAGTGCGTAGTGCCCGTCCGGCATGCCCGAAGGGGCGGTGCCGTCGGGCACCTGATACGAGCCCGGCACCGCACGTTGTGCCAGTTCGAATTCGGCCCGGTGCACGTGAAGGCCGTCGGTGACGATCTCGGCGTGTTCGGCCCAGGCCAATGCCGCGGTGGCGGTGTTGCCGCCGCGGGGCCCGACGCCGCCCATCGCGTCGATCAGGTGGGGCACGCCGCAGCCGGCACGAAGCGCCGCGTGCGCCTGCGCCCAGTCGCACAGCGTGCGGTCGATCTGCGCGCGCGCGCCGTGACGGTGGCAGGCGGCGAGCACCGCACCGTCCGGGTCGATCTTGGGGGCGAACGTGATCACCCTCACCACACCGCCGACGAACCACGACTCCAGACGATCCGGGTCGGGCGCCATCGCGTGCGGTGGCTGCGCGCCGAGCTTGTCCGGACTGATGAACCGGCCTTCCAGGTGCGCGCCGAGCAGCGTGGCGCCGTCCTCGTCCGGGTCGGCCATGACGCGCGCCACCGCGTCGAGAAATACATCGACCTACTGCAGCGGCGCAGTCACCGAGGTGGGCAGCGGCGCGGCTTCGGCGATGTGGATCTTCAGCGGGTAGGCGGCGTCGCCGCCCGCCCTGAGCACGTTGCCGCAGATCCTGTCGGAGGTGCGGATCAGCGGTAGCGCGACAAGCAGCCCCGCAAGCGGAAAGACGGCACGCATGCCGACTCGGTGACATACAGGTGGCAGTCGTGACCCTGATCGTCGAGGAAGTGGAAGGCGCGCCGCGGACTGGCGATCGGGTAGGGCACCAGGAGAGTCACGATCCGATGCCTGCGAGCTGCAGGAAAGCGCGCACTCCGGCGCGAGCCGACCGGCAAGCCCTCGATCTGCGACAGCCGCGGCGATCCACCCTCGGTGGGGTCGATCCGGGCGGGCGAGTCCTGCGTTCGGGGCAGCTGCCGCATCCGCGGGATCTGGTGGAGCTGACGGGGCCGGCGGTATGGGCGGGGGGGGGGACAGGATGCGGCGTCGGCGCAGCCTTCTTACCTGTGTGACAACGTGGCGTTGACGGATGCTTAGCGGGAAAGGGCGGGCTGAGGTGGCGACCTCATCCCTTCACCGCCCCCGCGGTCAGTCCCGCCACGAAGTGGCGTTGCAGCAGGAAGAACGCAGCGATCACGGGCGCCGAGACCAGGATCGACGATGCCATCAGCTCCCCGTAGCGGATGCCGTACTGTCCGATGAAGTCATTGAGCCCGACCGGCAAGGTGCGCATCTCCTTGGTCGATGTGAAGGACAGCGCGAACAGAAACTCCTGCCACGTCACGATGAGCACGTACACGGCCGTGGCCAGCAGTCCCGGCCGAGACAGCGGCACGACGATGTGCCAGAACGTGCGGAAGGGACCGGCGTTGTCCAGACTCGCCGCCTCGAGCAGCGAGTACGGCAGCTTCGCGAGAAACCCGTGCAGGATCCAGATCGCGACCGGCAACGTGACGCTGACGTAGGCGATGATGAGTGCAAGGTAGGTGTCGAGCAGGCCGGCGCCGCGCATCATCTTGTAGATCGGGATGATGATCGCCGAGTGCGGGAACATCTGGGCGAGCGCGACGAGCCCCATCAAGGCCGAGATCAGGGCCAGCTTGGCGCGCGTGAACGCGTACGCGCTCGCAAGACCCAGCCCGACGCTGATCACGACCGTGGCCGACGACACGATCAGGCTGTTGACGAAGTAGGTTCTGAACTCCGGCCGGAAGGCGCTGGAGAAATTGTCGAGCGTGGGCGCCTTCGGCCACAGACGCGCCGGTATCGAGAACGGCTCGTCGGCAGGCTTGAGGCTGACCGACAGCATCCAGAAGAACGGCAGCAGCACGAAGGCCGCCAGCATCAGCTCGAGCGCGACGAGTCCGAGCCGCCGTCGACGTGATCGCCACGTGCGGCTCACGAACGCTGCCTCGAGCGTCGCAGCAGGACGTACAGCGTCACCAGCAGCGCGAGCACTAGGATCGAGAACACGCCGTAGGTCGAGGCCTCGCCGAAGCGGAACTGACCGAAGCCGAGCTCGAAGATGCGGGTCGGAAAGATGTGGGTGGCATTCTTGGGCCCGCCCCGGGTCAGCACCCAGACCATGTCGAAGTAGTTGAACGTGAGGATGGTCGTGAGTACCACGTTGACCGCGATGATCTCGCGCAGCCCCGGGATCACCACGTGAACCAGCCGACCGAAGGCGCGGGCGCCGTCGAGCATGGCCGCCTCGAGCTGCTCCCGGTCGATGTTCTGCAGCGCCGCAAGGTAGATCAGCGTGCAGAACGGAAAGCCCTTCCACACGGCGGCGAACACGACGGCCGGCATGGCGGTCGAGGTGTCCGCGAGCCAGGCGGTGCCCTCGTCGAGCACGCCGAGCCGGATCAGGAACGAGTTGATCAGGCCCAGCTGCGGGTCGTACATGAAGCGCCACAGGATCGCCGCGACCACCCCGGGCAGCACCCAGGGCAGCATCACCAACGCGCGCATGAGTCCCCGTCCCGGCACCTTCGCGTTCAGCAACAGCGCCGAGCCGAACCCCAGCAGGTTCTGCAACGCCACGACCCCGACGGTCCACGCGACCGAGTTGACCAGCACTTCGCGAAAGTCGCGACTGCCGGGGATCTTGCGGTACTGCTCGAACCCGGCGAACGTCGGATTCGGGTTGATGAACGAGCTCTTGTAGAAGCTCTCGATCACCGTGCCGACCATGGGGTAGTAGAGGAAGGTCCCCAGCAACAACACGGTGGGCGCGAGGAAGACGAACAGCAGCCACCGCAGCCGGCGCGAGGTCATCCGCGCGTAGCGCCGTCGACGGGCCGTCGTTCGTCCACCGTCACGTCGCTCAGTTCAGCGCATCGATCGCCTCGCAGGCCTCCGCGGCGGCCGCCGTGACGTCCGCCCCGCTGTAAATTTCCTGCGCAAGCCGCATCTGGATATCGGCCACCTCGAGATAGCGCGCCGATAGCGGCCGCGCAGAAGCGTTGTTCAGGTGCTCCATGATGCGCTCGGCGCCGATGCGGTTCTCCTCCAGGAACGTCGCCGCGGCAGCCCGGTTCGCCGGCACCAGGTCCACGACGTCGCCGTTGACGTCCTCGCGGATCATGAACTAGATGAACTTCCACGCCGCCTCCTGATTCTCGGACTGCTCGAACACGGCGAGGTTCCAGCCGCCGTAGGTGCCGACCGGGGTCTTGTCCTCGGGCGCGGTACCGTTGACGAACTCCCAGTCGAGGTCGCTCGACTGCAGCGTCGGCTGTTCGATCGCCGGCCAGAACTCGATCGCGAGCGAGCCGTTCAGGAACAGCTCGCGCATGTCGCCGGACGACGCGTTGAGGATGCCCTTCGGGGCGAACGGCACGAGGCTCTGCAGGTACTCGAGCGCCTCGACGCTCTCCGCGGAGTCGAGCGCGCAGCTACCGTTCTCGTTCAGCACCTCGCCGCCGTTGGAGAAGATGAAGCTATCCATCACCACCACCGTATCCTCGCCCTTGTGGCCGAACAGGCCCACGCCGAAGCGTCCGGCACCGGTGTCGGTGAGCTTCTCGGCCGCGGCCCGGAGCCCGTCGAAGGTCGTGAGGGTCTGCGGATCGACGTCGGCCTCTTCCAGCAGCGCCGCGTTGTAGAAGCTGAACTGCCAGACATCGACGTTGAACGGGATGCCCCGGAGCTTGCCGTCGTAGACGGCCGAGTCCCAGGCGCCCGGGAAGAACGTGCCGCGCTCCACGCCGGCACCTTCTGCCAGCTCGGTGAGATCGCTGATCGCGCCGGCCTCGGCGAATGCCGCGACCCAGATCTGGTCGAGCGTCGCGACGTCCGGCGCGTTGCCGCCCTGCACCGCCGTCAGCAGCCGCTGCTGGTACTCGCCGTAGGGCACGGTCGTCACTTCCACGCGGATGCCCGGGTTCTCCTGCTCGAACCGGCTGACCGCCTCCTGTTGGTACTGCGACAGCCCCGACTCGGTCTGCTGATTGTCCCAGAACGTCAGAACGGTTTCGTCCTGAGCGTGCCCGGGGGCCGCATGGAGTGTGGCTGCCAGGACGGTGCCGGACAAGGCGATGCTTCGGATCGATTTCATGCAGGTCTCCCGTGTGGTGCGTCGCCGCGAGCGGGGGCCCGACGGTTCTGCGGTGAGTCGCCGAGCGGATCGGGCTCGTCGACGACGATGAGCCGGGCGCCGCGCTCGTGCAGCGCGTAACGACATTCGGGCGCCAGTGCGTCATCGACGATCACGACGTGCGCGGCCTCGATGCCCGCGATGCGGTGAGGGGCCGGCGCGCCGACGATCGAGTGGTCGGCCAGCACGATGACCTCTTCTGCCGCACCCGCCAGGCACCGGTTCGCGAGCGCCATGGGCTCGTCGTTGGAGGCGAGCCCGAACTTCACTGACAGCCCGTCGACGCTCAGGAACGCCCGGTCGGCGCGAAGGCGTTCGAACACCGCCTCGAGCGCTGGGCCCACCAGGCAGCGATCGGCAAGGTGCGGCTCCCCGCCGGTGAGGATCGTGCGCACGCCCGGCGCGCCTTGCAGGCGCTCGAGCACCGTCAGCGAGGGCGTGACCACGGTCAGCCCGGTCAGCCGGCCGTCGCCGCCCGCACACGCCACGCGGATGGCGTCCGCGAGCCGGCTGCCGCAATCGCCGTGGCCGATCACGATGGTGTCTCCGGCCCGCACCCGCTCGAGCGCGCTCGCCGCGACGAGTGAGCGGAGCCGGCCGAGCTCCTCGAACACGCCCTGCTCGGGCGACACCACGCTCAACTCCAGACCGTAGTGGGCGCAGCGCCGATGCATCGCTCTGCTCATCGCCCGGTACCACTCGTGCGCAGGGAACTGCGGCATGAAGCCGACCCGGCCTTCGAGCCGCAGGCTCCGGAAGGCCATCGTCGCGCCGACGAGCCGGTCCCGGATCTCGTCGCGCAGCGACCAGTCGCCCTCGTGCCGCCGATAGAACTCGTGCAAGTTGTCGGGAGTCAGGATCTCGTGGGGCGTCAGCACCTCGCGCGGCACCCGATCTCCGCCCAGGGTGCTCGCCGCGACGTCGATCGCGCGCTCGCCGACCACCTCGGGAAACAGCGCCGCCACGGCGCGCAGCGACGGCCCCGCCAGCAGCCCGGCCACGAACGAGGGGCTCTCGCCTCCGACGCCGTAGGCGAGCACGGCACGGTCCAGGCGCTGCGCGGCGTCCATGGCCGCTCGGGTGGAATCGTCGTTGATGCCGAACACGACATCCAGTCCAGGGGTCGCCTTCAGCGCGTCCACGGCGGCGCGCAGCGCGGGAGCGTAGGCGCCACGACCGTTGACCCGGACGAAGTCGACCCGACCGGGCAGTGCATCCTCCAAACCGTCACGGAAGCCGCGCTCTCGCTTGAGCGTGTTGCCCAACGTGTCCTGACCGACGATGAGCACCCGCACGCGTCCGCACCGCCGGCGCGCATCCCGACCCGCCCGCTCGCCGAGATCACGCCCCGCGGCGAAATTGTCGGGTCCGAGATAGACCCCGCCGGGCTGCGGCGCGGACTCCGCCAGGTAGAAGGCGCAATCGCGCACGATGCGCCGGCGCAGCGCCTCGGCACCGACCCCGGCGACCGGCGGCAGGATGACCGCGCAGGGGGCCGGTTGCGGGATGGCGCGTCCGGCCGGCTCCGACGGTACGGCGCTGCCGTGCGGACGCCACCACGGCGCCACCTCCGCCACCGGATCGTGCGCCGGCTCGCGCAGCATCGCCCCGCCCCGGGTGCGGCGTACGGCGCCGTCGTTGGCGAGTTCGGCCAAGTCCCGCCGCACGGTCACCGCCGAGACGTCGCCGAGCATCGCGGTGAGCTGGCCCACGCTCGCGATCGTGTGCTGGCGCAGCAGGCTCAGGATGCGTGCGTGCCGCTGAGACTTGATCATGCGGGCGCGTCCGGCGCGCCGCGCGCCGTGCGCGCCGCCGGCTCAGTTGCCACCGAAATTGCCGGGGCCCGACTTCACGGACACATCGTCGCCTTCCGGGCGCGGGTGGTGGCGCCATGTGCCGGTCCGATCCTTGCCCCGGCACACGATCGGCTCGACGCCGTCGGCCCAGCTGCGGTCGGTGAATCCGACCTCGGGCGGACAGTAGCGCAAGGTCAGCCCGCAGCGCCTCCGATCCGAGGCGTTCGGGCGCGAGCCGTGGGCGAGCATGTCCGCGTGCAGGGACACCTGACCGGCCTTCAGGTCGTTCGACACGGCTGCACCGAGATCGCTCGCACCGATGATCTCGCGATCGAGCACGCCGACCGCATCGGCCTCGGGCTTGCGCCAGGCGAGTACTCCCCGGTCGTGCGTGCCGGGCAGGAACTCCATCGCGGAGTTCCGCTCGTCGGCAGCGTCGATGGCGAGCCACACCGTCACGGTTCTCGCCGGGGCGAGATGCCAGTACACCGCGTCCTGGTGCCACGGCACGAGCTTCGGGTCGTGGGGCAGCTTGCAGAACAAGTGCGACGCCCAGCAGACGATGTCCGGACCGACGATGTCCTGCACGAGATCCAGGATCCGCGGGTTCGTGCAGATGTCCCAGATGCCCGCGCAGCGCGCCTGGTAGCAGTCGATCGAGTAGGCGTCGCGCCCCTCGAGCTGCGCGAGCAGGCGGTCGAAGTAGTCCCTGTTCGCGATCGCCTCGGCGGGCGAATACACGTCGAAGGGTGCGACGTAGCCGTGCTGGTTGTAGTGCGCGACCTGATCGGCCGAGAGTGTCGCGGGGGCGCGACCGGCCACCGGCTCGAAGGCGAGGTGAGCATGTTCTGGCAGCATGGGGCGGTTCCGGGCGCTTCGCGCGATGCCATCTAGTGTTGCCCTTGTATAACAGCACCTTGTTCTGTCCGGCCAGAGCCGGGAGCGTTTCCTCCGCGACCGAACGGCCTAACGATCAACTTCGATCACGAGCTGGTGATCGACTGCCTCGCACGTGGGCGTCTCCACCACCCCCGTCGGTTTCGCTGAGCGCGAACCTGCTGACGCGACCGGTGACGAGCGTCGCGGAGCCGGCGTTGGCGGCCTCCGGGCGGGGGGGCGACGCACGAAGGTGGATCGCGTTCGCCACTTCGGCCCTGCGCGCCGTACGGACGGCGGATTCAAGCGTTTGCGTTGCCTAAAGCTCCGCGAAACAATGGGCGACGCGGACGGATGCCGACCAGGTGTCCCTGAGTGCGGACATTGCCGGGTCGGACTCGGCGCCCGGCCTGACGGTGCATGACTGGGCCGCGACCCGGCTGTGTGGAGCGATTCTGGCGGGATCGGATGTCTCGGTGCTGGTTGCGTCCCGCGCCAGTGATCAGATCAGCCTGACGTTGCCCTTCAGCGAAGCGACTCGGGAAATCGAGAAAGCGTCGGATTTCATGAGCGCTCTCATTCGGCGCATCGAAGAACCGCTGCAGCACTTGCTGTAAGCCGCCATTCCGTCGATGAACCGGCCGGTGGAGCACAGGCTTGCGGATGCATCCGATGGCGAGTCGGTCATCGCGAACGACGATCGGGTGATCAGCAGCATCAGATCAGAGAATGGAAATCGCGGCTTGAGTGTAGTGAAGTTAAGGCACAGAATGGCGGGAAGTAAGGGAGGCGCAACGGTGCGTCTCGCGATGCCCCGGCCGGAGCCGAAACGACGATGAATCGACGAACAGCCCTGAAGCACGCCATCGCTGCCACCGCCCTGTCCTTGTGCGCCGCCTCGGGACCGTCTAGCGCCGCCGAGCTGTCCGGGCCGGTCAACTACGTCATACCCTTCGGCCCCGGTGGCGAGTCCGACATCTCGGCGCGTTTCCAGCAGCCGTTCTTCAAGAAGATGTTCGATCAGGACATGGTCATCTCCTACCAGCCCGGCGGCGGCGGCGCGGTGGGCTGGGCCTCGTTGAACGGGCTGGAAGCCGATGGGCAGACGATCATGGGCATCAACCTGCCGCACATCGTCATCCAGCCGGCCCAGAAGGAGGTCGGTTACACGACCGAGGGCATCAACGCCTTCCACTTCTTCCACTACACCCCCGACGCGATCGTGGTGCAGGCGGACAGCCCGTACATGACGCTGGCCGATCTGGTGGCCGATGCCACCGAGAACCCTGGACAGGTCACGTTGTCCGGCTCGGGCAAGGCGACGGCCAACCACCTGGCACAGATCAAGTTCGACAAGCTGGCCGGCGTCAAGACCACCTACGTGCCGTTCAAGGGCACCGGCGCGGCGGTGACGGCGCTGCTCGGCGGGCAGGTCAAGGGGGCATGGGGTTACACCACGGTGGGTGCGGCGCAGGGCGAGGCGGTACGCATGCTGGCCGTCGCCATGCAGGAGCGCCACCCGCTCTTCCCGGACGTGCCCACGTTCATCGAACTGGGCTACGACATGGTCGGCGGTGCGTATCGCGGCATAGCGCTGCCGGACTCGGCCGCCGACGATGTGGTCACCATGTGGTCGGACATGATCAGCCAGATCAACGCCGACGAAGAGTTTCGCCAGCAGATGCTGGACAACGGCTTCGCGATGCTGGACGTGGACGCGGCCGGCATGGACGCGTTCATGGCCGAGCGCACCGAAGAATACTTGAGCGATGCGCGCGAGGCGGGGCTGATCGAGTGACCGTGATCGACTAGGCGCGGGCGCAGCACGGGCCGTGGAGGCGGGCAGCTTTCTCGCGGCACTGACGCCGCTCAACTTGCTGCTGGCGCTGGCGGGGGTGGCGGCCGGCACGCTGATCGGCTCGATTCCGGGGCTGACCGCCACCATGGCGGTGGCAGTGCTGGTGCCGATCACTTTCACGATGGAGCCGGCCTCGGCGCTGATCCTGCTGGGCGCGATCTACACCGGCGCGATCTACGGTGGCGCCTACGCGGCCATTCTCTTGAACACGCCGGGTACGCCGTCGGCGATTGCCACCACCTTCGACGGGTACCCGATGGCGCAGCGCGGCGACGGCGATCTGGCCGTGGCGCTCGCCTGCTTCGCTTCGGTGACCGGCGGACTGGTCGGGGCGCTGGCACTGCTGTTCCTGGCGCCGCCGCTGTCGCGCGTGGCGCTGGCGTTCGGACCGGTCGAGTACTTCTGGCTGGCGATCTTCGGCCTGTCGTTGATCGCCGCCCTATCGAGCGGTGCCCTGTGGAAGGGCCTGGCGGGTGGTGCGTTCGGGCTGATCCTGTCGAGCGTCGGCGTGGCCGAAGTGTCGGCCGACATTCGCCTGACCTTCGGCAGCCAGACGATGATCGGCGGCTTCGGCGTGGTCGGCGCCCTGATCGGGCTGTACTGCGTACCGGTGTTGATCGACCTGGTGGCAGTGCCCGAGCGGCACCTGAAGATCGCCGACGAGATCGACACCATGCCGATCGGTCGCGCCGCCCGACTGGTACTGGGCTCGAAGGTCAACGTGTTGCGTTCGTCGGTGATCGGCACGCTGGTCGGCATCCTGCCCGGCGCAGGCGGATCGGTCGCCGGGCTGGTCGCCTACTCGGAGGCGAAACGCAACGCCGGTCCCGAGCAGCGCTTCGGCCAGGGAGAGCCGGACGGCATCATCGCCACCGAATCGGCGAACAATGCAACGGTGGGCGGCGGCTTCATCCCCACCCTGGTGCTCGGCATTCCGGGCACGCCTCCCGATGCGGTGATCCTGGGCGCCTTGCTGGTGCAGGGCGTGCGCACCGGGCCTGCCTTGTTCGAATCCGGCGGTGGCTCGATCGCCTACACCTTCATCTACGGACTGCTGATCGCCACGGTGCTGATGCTGCCGGTGGGGCTGCTGATCGGGCGATACGCCTACCGCAGTATCGTGACCATTCCCAAGGCGATGCTGGTGCCCGGCGTCGCCTTCATGACCGTGATCGGCACCTTCGCCATCCACAATAGCGTTTCGGACGTCACGCTGATGATCCTGCTCGGCGTGTTCGGCTGGGTGGTCGGCCGGTTCGGCTTTTCCGCATCTCCCATCGTGCTGGGGCTGATCCTGGGCCCGATCGCCGAACAGGGTTTCGTGCAAGGCTGGATCATCGGCTCGGCCATGGAGGACCTGCCCGGCATGTTCTTCGGTCGACCGCTGTCGCTGGCGATCATCGCCTTCACACTGATGTCGTTGTGCTGGCCGATGGTGGCTGCCAGACGGCAGGCCAGGGCGACACCATGAGTGATGCCGCGCGCGCCGGATCGTCCACCGGCACCTTGCTGGTCTCGCTGTTCTTCATCGTCGCAGGCATCGTCACGCTGTACGACACCACCACCTACACCGACGTCGACTCCAAGGTCTTCCCGCGCGCCGCGGCCATCCTCTTGATCCTGGCCGCCACCATCTCGCTGGTCACCGACCTGGTGCGTGGAGCGCGCGAGAGCGGTTTCGGCAACGGTGACTGGTGGCGCCGGCTGCTGCTGGTCGGCGCCATGCTCGCCTGCTGCCTGGCGATGCCGCTAACCGGCTTCTTGCCGGCCGCGGCGATCGCCTTTCTCGGCGCGCTCGTGGCGGCGATGCACCAGCGCTGGACCGCGCGCCACGTGCTGATCTACGGGGTGAGCGGCGCGGTGCTGATGGGCGGTTTCTACGCTCTGTTCCGGTACGGGCTGAACGTGCCGCTGCCGTAGGCGTTCGTCCCTCCCCCCAAGTCCCGGCAACATCTGGCAAGCAAGCCCGTCGCCGGCGTTCTACTCATGCACCTGATAGCCACCTTCCAGCAAACAGGCCCTGCGCAGCGGATCCCTCCGCAACAGTCGAGGACATGATCGACGCCAAACCAACCCGGCAGCGAGCCTGGTCCCTGTGCTGCCAGCGATCGGCGTGCTCGTCTTGGTCGGCGTGGTGGCGCTCCTGACCGTCGTGAACCACTCCCTGCACGAAATCTTCACGCTGCCCGACGAGTACCGGGTCGCCAGCGAGGGGTACCAGGGCATCGTGTCGGGCACGCGCTTCTGGCAATCGTTCGGACGCAGCCTGCAGTTCTCGGCCATCGTGCTGGGTGTCCAGATCCCGCCAGGCACCCTGGTCGCGCTCGCGTTGCCCCGAAGAGGACCGCCGGTGCCGGTTTGCCTGGTGGTTGCGCACTGCCTCGGCTCGTGCCGTGGAACATCATCCCGAGCATGTGTATCGATCCGGACACCGGCCTTTCGGACGTGCGCCGGCCGCCGTCGGTGTGGGTCCGGACTGGACGCGTTCTGGAACTGAAGGCAGAAGACGACAGCGAAGTGATTCTGGACGCCGGCACGGGAATCGACGCGACCGTGAGTATTCACCTGAGTAGCGAGGCCGGGATCGAACAGTTCATCCAGCCGTGGTCACTTCGGCAGGGTGTGTCGCGTCGCGCACCTCGATCCATAGCTGAACAAAATTCACGCACGATGCGAAGTGAACCCGATGCGAATGATCATCGCGATACCGCACGATCGTCGACTGCCGCAGGGTGTCGGCGTCGGCGTTCTCCTGCGCAACGATCGAATGAACGAGCGACATGGGGCTTGAACGAGACGACGGGAGCGGTTGTCGTGCGGCCGTCCTTGCCGCTGTTGGCATGTGGACAGTGTCCTTGCCAGATGTCGCAAGGGAAGTGCGATTGATCATCCGGTTCTGTGTCGTGCCAGGGGAAAAACACGTCGCCGAGCACACGCCACGCGCCGCGTGTTCCCGGAAGCATCGACCCGAAGTGACAGGTTCCAACGACCACACGCCGGCGCGAGCGGTCGAGTGTGTTTCCCGGAATCGGAGGCCGATCGATACCGTGCATCGTGCGACGAGTGCTGCGACAGCTGCTGCTACACCTGTCGCATGGGAACGATTTCTGCGACACCTCGAGGTTGTTCAAGTATCTGAAATATATATATATTTAGGATCTCGACCGCCTGGCATGAGACTTGATGACCCGTGTTCATTCCCGTCTTGCCGCGTCGGCACGTCACGTCCGGTTGATTCGCCGAGCGGTGATGCAGACGAGGTGAACCGCAAGTCTTCGGGTCGATCGTGCCGACGCCAACCTACGTGTTGACGCCGACCTTGATACCCGGATGACCAGTGAACACAGCAGAACACGCCAGAACTCACCACGCCAGACAACCGGAGAAGCACTCACCATGCTGGACAAGACAAGCCAGGCGATTCTCGAAGAGACAATGGAGCGTCTCGGCGCGGCCCTCGCGCGCAGCGACATAGACGCTGTTCTCGAGCTCTTTCAGGATGATTGCTACTGGCGCGATCTCGTCACATTCACCTGGAACCTGCGCACCATGGAGGGCAAGGATCAGGTGCGCGACATGCTCGACTCGCAACTCGGAAAGGTCATCCCCGAGAACTTCCGCCCGGTCGAGGGAGAGGTTGCCAGTGGCGACGAAGCATTGGTCGAAGGCTGGATCGAGTTCGAGACCTCCGTGGCGAGAGGCTTCGGGCACGTGCGCATCAAGGACGGACTGATCTGGACCTTGCTGACGACGATGAAAGAGCTGAAAGGCCATGAAGAGAGCAAGGGTCACAAGCGAGCGATGGGTGCCGTGCACGGCGCCGACGGCAACAACCGCATGAACTGGAGCGAGAAGCTCGCGCACGAGCGTGATGTCATGGGTTACACCGAGCAGCCGTATTGCGTGGTTGTCGGCGGCGGGCAGGGCGGAATCGCTCTGGGTGCACGGCTTCGACATCTCGATGTTCCAACGATCATCATCGAGAAGAATGAACGTGCCGGTGATAGCTGGAGGAACCGATACAAGTCTCTCTGCCTGCACGATCCGGTGTGGTACGACCACCTGCCGTACATGCCGTTCCCGGACACCTGGCCGGTGTTTGCCCCGAAGGACAAGATCGGTGACTGGCTCGAGATGTACACCCGCATCATGGAGCTGAACTACTGGACATCGAGCGAGGCGACGAACGCGCGCTACGACGAAGAACAGGAGGAGTGGGTCGTCACTGTCGATCGTGATGGCGAGACCGTGACATTGCGACCGAAGCAACTGGTCATGGCTACCGGCATGTCGGGCAAGGCGAACGTGCCGGTGATTCCCGGCCAAGACGTGTTCAAGGGTGAACAGCATCACTCCTCGAAACACCCTGGCCCCGACAACTACGTCGGCAAGAAGGTGGTGGTGATCGGCTCGAACAACTCGTCGCACGACATCTCCGGTGCGCTTGCCGAAGCGGGCGTGGATGTCACCATGCTGCAGCGATCCTCGACGCACATCGTTCGCTCGGATTCACTGATGGAGATCGGGCTCGGTCCGCTATATTCCGAAGAGGCAGCGGCGAACGGCATGACCACCAACAAGGCCGACATGATCTTCGCGTCGCTGCCCTACAAGATCATGCATGAGTTCCAGATTCCGCTGTACGAGCAGATGCGGGAGCGTGATGCTGATTTCTATGCGGATCTGGAAAAATCCGGATTCATGATGGACTGGGGTGACGACGGGTCCGGACTGTTCATGAAGTACCTGCGGCGTGGTTCGGGTTATTACATCGACGTGGGCGCCTGCCAACAGATCATCGACGGCGATATCAAGCTCGTGAGCGGCGTCGGTATCAAGACGCTGGATGAGAGCGGCATCGTCATGGAGGATGGCAGTCGCCTCGACGCTGATCTGATTGTCTACGCCACCGGCTACGGCTCGATGAACGGTTGGGTGGAAGATTTGATCGACAAGAAGACGGCCGACAAGGTAGGGAAGGTGTGGGGACTCGGATCAGATACCACCAAGGACCCTGGTCCGTGGGAAGGCGAACAGCGCAACATGTGGAAGCCGACCCAGCAAGAGGCGTTGTGGTTCCACGGAGGCAATCTGCACCAGAGTCGCCACTACTCGCAGTTTCTTTCCCTGCAATTGAAGGCGCGCATGGAAGGGATCAGCACACCGGTCTACGGATTGCAGGAGTCGCATCACACGGGGTGAGAACGGCTCGTCTGTTCGTGTCTCGCAAGGCAGTGCTGGCTCCGTCGCCGCCTTCGTGCCGCGATGGAGCCTATCCTCCCTGAAGCAGGGTCTTGCTCGGGCACCGGTGATCGGCACCGTCGGTGAAGTTGCCAGCTATGCGCCTCTGGCGTAAGGTCATGTGAACAGGCTGCACTGGTACGCGTGTTCATCGTCGGGTTCTCAAGGAAGTGCCGTAGCACTTTTCTGCTCGAGCATCCAGGGTGTAGTCGACAAGGGAAGCCGTGCCTGCGTGGGCGGGGCAGTCGAAACACACCGGAGAGGACGATGAGCGTTACACGAGAGCCCGCCGTGCGGGGGGAATGTCTGTCGGTGCCCCCCGGGCTTTCGCTAGATCAAGCCAGTCACCCGAGAAGGGTGGTTCGCGAGTCATGGAGGCGCTGCGAGACACAGCACGGCCTTGACCCGCGGTCGAATCTGCTCGGGAATCGTTTCAGCATGAACGAGGTGGGGCAGCGCTGGCAGTCGCTGGAGGAGCCCATCGAGCGCGCGCGAGTTCTGGTTGATCGTATTCGGGGAGTTGCGAAGCAGGCGGAGTACTGCATGCTCATCACCGACAAGGACGGCGCAGCAGTCACCGAATACTGCGACTCGCCCATGGCCAGGCAGTTCAAGGATCAGGGCATCGCGGTGGGTACACTCTGGGACGAGTCCTGCGTTGGCACGAATGGCGTCGGCACGGCCCTCGCCACCGAGAACGCGATCACGGTCAACGGTGTGGAGCACTTCCACAAGAGTCTGCACCGTTTCATGTGTTCGGCGGCTCCGCTGATCGATCACCGCGGCGTGCAGTATGGCGCGCTGAACTTCACTACCACGGCGACCGACGATGCCGCGGAGATCCGGCGAGTCGATGCCTATGTGCGGCGCGCCGCGAAAGAGCTTCATACGTACACGTTTCGCACGTTCTTTCGTGAGCATCGGTTGGTTGCCATCACCGATTCATTGTTCAAGGAGGAGCACGAGATGTCGCGCTTGCTTGCGCTTGACGAGGGTGGTCGACTCGTCGGCGTCACGAATGAGCTGCTTGCCTTTCTGGGGGTCGAGCGTCGGCAGGCACTGATCGGACTCCCGCTGGACGAGATCATCGGTGTCGACTCGGAGACCGTGCTCTCGGAAGACGGGCGGTTGCATCGTCTCGAGTGCATCGAACAGGGGAGTGCGTATGCCGTCGGCGTCACGCCTGCCGTCAAGACGGCGCGCCTTGGCGTCGGGCGAGGGCGTTCAGGTGTCGTACCGTCCGTGAGTGAGCTCGAGCTCGAGGCGCTGGCTGGTGGCGACGACCGGCTTGGTCGGACCGTGGCGCTATGTCGTCGCTTGCTGGAGAAACGTGCACAGGGTGCAGATATTCCACTGTTGTTACAGGGTGAGACGGGCACCGGCAAGGATACGTTCGCTCGAGCACTGCACGCGGCGAGTCGCCGGCACGCAAAGTCTTTCGTCGAACTCAATTGCGCCGCGATCCCCGAGACGCTGATCGACAGTGAGCTGTTCGGATACGCGCCGGGCACCTTCACGGGCGGGCTCAAGGGTGGAAAGGCCGGCCGGATCGTCGCCGCGAACGACGGAACGCTGTTTCTCGACGAGATCGGCGACATGCCACTCGAGTCGCAGACACGTCTCCTGCGGGTGCTGGCCGAACGCGAGGTGCATCCGCTCGGCGCGGCGCGCTCGGTACCGGTGGACTTTCGTCTCGTTTGCGCCAGCCATCGCGATCTGATGGATCTGGTGCGCGCGGGGCGGTTTCGGGAAGATCTGTACTACCGCGTGTGCGGCGCGAAACTCACGCTGCCACCGCTGCGCGAACGGCAGGATCTCGACGATCTTGTCGCGGCACTTCACGTCGAGTTCGACCCCGACACAGACGTGCAGCTGTCGACTGACGTCCGAAACGTTTTCAGGCGATATCCCTGGCCTGGGAACATCCGTCAGTTGCGCAACGTCATTCAGTACGTTGTCTTCAGTCGTGGTGCCGGTATCGCGACTCTGGATGATCTGCCGGAGGACCTGTTGACCGAGCGCGCGGGCAAGCCAAGTCCCGCACTGTTGCACATCACGCCCTCCGCGGACGTCGCGTCGATCGATCCGGGAACGGGAGCGATTCCGGTCGTTGGTCGGTCACGGCGTGACGAACTGCTGGAAGCGTTGCGGCAGTCGAGCTGGTGCGTCTCCGACGCAGCGCGACGCATCGGGGTGAGTCGAGCAACCGTCCATCGTCACATGAAGAAGCACGGCCTCGTGCGGCCTGACACGCGGCACGGTATCGTCTGACGCAAGCCGGCAAAGTGTCACAAGGTGCCTCACCCACGTGCGACACCCTGCAACAGTTACACGCGCTTCGTCACGAGTGATAGTTTTTCAAGATATTGATTTGCCTAGCATTTTCTGATTCTCCTTCGATGGCATGCGGGCTGCAGCTTCTCTCCCGGCACGGCCGGTGACTCTACGACACCGCAAGCGGGGCCCGTCAGCGGGGGCGCCTTCGGTGAGACTGTCGCGGGGCCGTGCGACCCACTCACAAGGAGAGTCGCCATGTTTCGTCCCCCCAGTCGCCCGCACTACCAGTCGATCTCGAGACGACGTTTTCTGCAACTCGGTGGTGGTGTCGCGACGGCGCTTGGCAGTGGATCCGTTGCCGTCGGGTTGAGTTCGATGATCGTCTCGACGCGTGTTCAGGCACAGTCGTCCGACGATGCGAAGTGGAAGCAGTACTCGGGCTCGAAGCTGGTCTTCATGAGCGAAAATACGCCGCCGAGCTTCGCCATCCGCGACAACCTGCAGGAGTTCTTCGACCTGACCGGTATAGAGGTCGAGATCCTCACGGATGATTTGCCCGTCGTGCAGCAGAAGATCGGCATCGATCTTCGTGGCGGCAAGGCCGACTACCAGCTCAACTATGTGCAGGACAAGCCGATCGGCGCGCCGTTCGCCGACTTCTACGAAGATCTGACGAAGTACACCCAGGATGACACCCTCCCGCAAGACATCGACGGTTACGAGGAGGGCGCCTGGTTCGACAACTTTCTGGCTGCGTGTGGCGAGTACTACGAACCCGGGCGTATCGTCGCGTTCCCCTATGACTGTGCGGTCGCGTGCACGTTCTATCGACAGGATCTGTTCGAGCAGCTTTCGCCCGACTTCGAGAAGGAGTACGGCTACCGCATGGAGTTCGATGAGAACACCACCTGGAAGCAAGTTCAGGAGTTTGCCGCGTTCTTCACGGCCCTGAGGTCCGGGGGGCAGAAGGATATTCCCTACGGCTACGGTCAGCATCACGGCAACTTCGCCTGGACCTCGCATCTCGATATCCAGCGCATGTTGTTCAGCCACGGGCAATGGACCGAGTTCGATATCGACGACAAGCTGGGTTCGAAGTCGCCTGGTCCGACTCGTTGGGGTGATGAACAGTCCGTGCTGATCATGGAGAAGTTCAAGGAGCAGGCAGACGTCAGCCATCCCGACAATCTGGCCAACGGTACGCTGCAGTTGAATACGGCCTATGCCGCGGGCGACATTGCCATGCAGGTGCAGTATCACGAGTTTGCAGCGTCGGTCGAGGACGAGCAGAACTCGCGCGCCGCTGGCGGCCGGACCGCTTATGCGCCGTGCCCCAAGGGCGAACCGAGCTGGGTGGTCGGTGGCGGTGAAGCGGTCAATGGTTGCAATTGCGGCATCGGTGGGATCGGTATCAACAGCGCAGCCAGTGAAGACCTGCGGCGAGCGGCCTACCTGTTCGCGAGCTGGTCGGTATCGAAGAGCACGCAACTGAAAGTCCTCAAGGAGCTGGGCGGGACCCCGACCCGCCCGTCAGTGGTGGCCGATCCTGAAGTTTCGGCCGCGAGAACGCGTCCGACATCGATGCCCAATGCGCTCACGTTCGACGCCGTCTACGACTACGGCATCAAGGACCCGCACTTCGTGCTCGGGCCGAAGATTCCGGAAGCGAACGAATATCACAGCATCGTGTTGACCGAACTGCAGCGATGCGTGTCAGGGCAGACAACCCCGGAAGAAGCGTGCAACGAGTTGAAGACTCAAGTCGACGATCTGCACGATGTCTGAGACCTTGTCACCAGGGCCGGGGGAAAGCTTTCTTTCGGCCCTTGCCGTTGCGCGGGATGGTGGTCTGTCGATCGATCAGGCTGCGGCCGCCAGGAACGCTCCGCCGATCAATCGCTTCTACCTGTGGTTGATGCTGCCGGCAATCACCGTTCTCGCCTTCATCACCATTTATCCGTTCTTCTGGCTCATCTGGATGAGCCTGCACAAGGTCGACATCGGTCTCGCTGACGACACCTGGAACAACTTCAGGAACTGGACGCGACTACCAGGCGACAGCAAGTTCGCGCAGGGATGGTGGTTACTCGCCAAGTACAGCGCGATGTGCATGTTTTTCGAAGTGCTGCTCGGCGTCACCCTCGCGGTCATATTGAACCGCTCGCGCTGGGAGAAGGTTCTGGTCACCATCTTCCTGATGCCGATGATGATGGCTCCGGTCATTGCCGGACTCGTCTGGTATTACCTGTTCAATTCCACATTCGGCTGGTACCACTGGCTGATGCAGAGCGTCGGACTGCTTGGCGATCGCTCGATCCTGGGGGATCCCTCGACGGCGATGATCGGCATCGTCATTGTCGACGTCTGGCAATGGACGCCGCTGATTGCGCTGATCATGCTGGCGGGCCTGAAGCGCGTGCCTCGGGATCAGCTCGAAGCGAACATGGTGGACGGTGCCGGTGACATAAGAAATTTCTTTCAGGTGACGCTACCGAACACCTATCCCTTCCTGCTGATCGCCATCCTGCTCCGGTTCATGGACAACTTCCGGTTCATCGACGCGATCCTGGTACTGACAGGCGGTGGACCGGCGAACTCGACGAAGATCTTGCCGGCCTATCTCTTCGACGTCTCCTTCACCTTCTTCAAGCTCGGGCGAGGTGCGGCGATTGCGCTGACATTGCTTGCAGTGACCATCATTCTCGGCATGATCCTCGTCCGTGTCTTTGAAAGTCCGAAGACCGGGCAGGTCCACGACGGCGGGAGCTGACGAACATGGCAACGCTCGAAGTCGTTCGTTATCGCTCTCGCACCCGCACGCTCGTCGATATCTGCTGTGCGGTATTTCTGGGGCTGTTCCTGGTGTGGACGATCACACCCTTCGTGATCATGCTTGTCTCATCGTTCAAGGATCTTCTCGAGGCGTTCGCGCTACCCGCGATCGGTGAGTTCAGCGGTATCGGCGTGTTCTTCGACTTCACGCCGACAGTCAAGCACTACACGGAGCTGTTCACCGAAAGAAACTTCTCGGAATACTTCATCAACAGCGTGCTCGTCTCGTGCGGATCCGCAATCGTGTCGGTCACGCTCGGGGCAATGGCGGCGTACGCGTTGTCGCGCTCCGACTTCCGCGCCAAGGATCACGTCTTCTTCTGGATCATCTCCACGCGCATGGCGCCGGTCGTGGCAGTCATGGTGCCGCTCTACGCTATCTTCAGGAACCTCGAGCTCGTGGGCACCATTCCGGGCTTGATCCTCGCCTACACGACATTCAACCTGCCATTTGCAATCTGGATCCTGAAAGGCTTCTTTGACAACGTGCCTTACGCGATCGAAGAGGCCGCCATGGTGGACGGGCGTAGCCGCCTTGGTGCCTTCATGGAGATTCTCCCGCTTGCTGCACCGGGCATCGGGGCATTCGTGGTGCTCTGCATCCTCTTCTCCTGGAATGACTTTCTGTTCGCCTCGATCATCGGTTCGGGCGGCGCGAAGACCTTGCCGGTGGCGACGCGTGAGCTGGTGACGCCGACGAGTATCCAGTGGGGCAAGATCATGGCGGCCGGGGTGATCACGAGTCTGCCGATGACCTTGCTCGGTCTGCTGATCCGCAAGTATCTCGTCACGGGGCTGACGATGGGGGCGGTCAAGGAATGAGCAGCTCGAGTCGGGCGGAGACATCGCAGCGTCTCCCGCCAGTCCGTCAGCGCGTGTTGCCTCCTCGCGCGACGCCTCACCCGTTCTTTCAACCTTCCGGAAACACCGTGCATCATGGCGTCGATAAGCCTTCAGAACGTCTGGAAATACTACGGAGACACGCCTGCTGTTCGCGACCTGAATATAGCCTGTGCAGACGGAGAGTTCCTCTGCATACTCGGGCCTTCCGGTTGTGGCAAAAGCTCCACGATGCGCATGCTGGCGGGGCTCGAGCACATCAGCGCAGGTGATGTGTTCTTCGATGACAAGCGGGTGAACGATCTGCCGCCCAAGGACCGGGAGATCGCGATGGTGTTCGAGAACTACGCACTGTACCCGCACAAGACGGTCTATCAGAACATGGCCAACGCGCTCGTCATCCAGAAGGTGTCGAAGGCCGAGATCGACACGAAGGTGAAGGCGGCCGCCGAACTCCTGGAGCTCACCCCGCTGCTTCAGCGCAAGCCGCTCGAACTCTCCGGCGGCCAGAAGCAGCGAACCGCGATCGGGCGTGCCATTGTTCGTGAGCCGGCGCTATTCCTGTTCGACGAGCCGATCGCACACCTGGATGCCAAGCTTCGTGCGCACATGCGCAGTGAACTCAAGATCATGCAGCGCCGGCTCGGCACCACGATGATCTATGTGACGCATGATCAGCTCGAGGCATTGTCGATGGCTGACCAGATCGCGGTCATGCGCGATGGCGTCCTGCAACAGGTAGCGCCGCCCGCCGAGATCTACAACCGGCCCGCCAACAAGTGGGTGGCAGGTTTCATCGGAGAGCCTGCCATGAATTTCATGGAATGCTCGTTGGAGAGTGATGCCGGTGCTCCCGTTCTTCGACATCCCGCATTTTCCCTGGCATTGACCGGCGAGCAGCAAGCGGCGCTGGCGGACGTCGCGCTCGACGGTACCGTGGACATGGGAATTCGGCCCGACAACGTTTCCATCAGCCCGATCCAGACACAGACCGAAACCATACCCGCGGAAGTCCTCGTCACCGAGTTGCTCGGGGGCGACATGCTTGTAGAAGCACAGGTACAGGGTACTCGCATCACGGTCAAGACGGCTCCGGACTACAGCGCCGAGATGGGTGACTCTTGCTTTCTCGGTCTGGATCCGGCGCGTTGGCACTTGTTCGAGAGCGAGAGCGGGCTCGCCCGGTTCTGAGGCGGATCGGCTGGGTGGCGTCCTGTTAGCGACGGCGTAGACGCGCGGGTATTCGCGTGTGCCGCAGCAATGCGGATCGGAAGGCAAGGAGCCGTCCGTGAAGTACGAGAAGCTACGGAAGTGATGGAGGAATCGTGGCCCTCCGGAGTCTGCCTGCAGGGGCCGGCTTCAAACCG
>Ga0209303_1000850_pt1 | contig 21744 bp, 22 predicted proteins | sample SidtaG_3_FD_187449 | JGI IMG/M metagenome (GOLD analysis project Ga0209303, IMG submission 187449) | Marine algal microbial communities from Sidmouth, United Kingdom - Sidmouth_Asex1 metaG (SPAdes) (version 2) | ecosystem: Host-associated > Algae > Red algae > Unclassified | place: Sidmouth... | reverse complement strand
AGCAGAAGGCGCAGCTGTAGATATTAAATAGTTGCCGCCTACCTACAACACAAAAAGCCATGCAAGGAATAATTTCCTGCATGGCTTTTTGTGTTGTAGGGTCTAGACCGCTCAGATAAGCATTAGACCCATTCAAAGTAGAGTAATTCTTATTTAAGTGGTTTTGGTTTTAGGATCTATTTAAAAGATTGTCCCAACGTGACTGATAGTGAAAGCACGGCTCATTCCCACAACTTCGTACAAAATAAAAGACTGTCTTTAGATAATCACTCGATCTCTGTAATAGATTCGGCCTGATTATTCTGGCGCAGATAATTCTTCCGTCAATCCATGGCGTAGCGCCATCACCGCGGCCTGTGTACGGTCGGATACCTCAAGCTTAGTCAAAATACCGCTTACATAATTACGAACGGTCCCTTCAGAGAGGCTTAGACTGTTAGCAATTTCGCCATTCGTTTGACCGATAGCGATCAAGCGGAGTACATCTAGCTCTCGTTCGCTCAATTTCTTTTCAACATCAGATGGTAGCAAGGAAATTGTACGCGTAACCTGATCGAGCAGCTTGCCAGCAACATCTGGATCAATGTGGCTCTGCCCCGCTACCGTCCCTCGCACGGCAGCAATTAGCTGTTCGTGGGGCGTATCTTTGAGAATATAGCCCTTTGCCCCCGCGCGAATAGCATCAAATACCCACTTGTCTGCGTCATAGGTTGTCAACACCAGCACAGGGATCTCTGGGTGCTGGCGAACAATTTGTCTCGTAGCTTCAATACCGTTCATGATGGGCATCTTCAAATCCATCAAAACGAGATCTGGCTTTGTTTCTGCAACTAGATCAACCGCTTCGGCCCCGTCGCTGCCAATGCCGACTACCTCTATATCTCGGGCAGCCATTAGCATAAGCTTTATCCCTTCTCGCACAATTCCCTGATCGTCACATATTACCACGCGCATTTTACTGCTCCTTCTGTTCTTACATTCAGCATATTTATGGCAGCACCATGTGTATAAACTTAAGGTTTTTTGCTTCCTCACGCTCTACGTGGGAACAGATACCTGGCGTTTTGCGCCTTGGGACGCAGTCTGTCATTCCACGCAGAATGTAAAACAAGATTTTTTACTGAGTTTACACTTGTGACGACAGCACTTATTGTTCCCGTTCTTCAGATGATTAACCGGACCGCCGTTCCCTCTTGTGGTTGACTTGCAATCGTTACGTGACCATTAACAAGCTGTGCTCGCTCCTGCATCCCAACGACTCCGTAATGTCCTGTTCGTTTTTGTCCCTGTGTACCTGATTCATCTGCACAATCCTGTTCCATTGGTTCGGCAAAGTCGAAAATCTGCGCTTCCAAGAAGTCTACGATACGCTCTGGCGCTATGGATTGCAGTTTGTGGGGAGCCAAGGTTGGCTGGGCAATGCACGCACTTTTGTCGAACAGATTTTTGCCCGCCACGCCGGGAAAGTCGAGGTGCCCAGCACGCCCGCACAGGTGCGTATTATGCTCCAGCAACTTGGCCCTACCTATGTCAAAATTGGTCAGATGATCTCCAGCTAGGCCGAATCGCTGCCGCCTGAATGGGTGGTGGAATTGTCTAAATTGCAGAGCAGCGTTCCGCCCTTTCCAACCGAGGAGCGCAGGAATTGATTGAGGACGGGTTGGGTGACTCTATCGAAAATCTCTTTGAGAGCTTCGATCCAATCCCACTGGCCGCAGCCTCGACCGCACAGGTTCACCGTGCCGTGCTGCACAGTGGACAAGAGGCGGTGGTCAAAGTGCAGCGCCCCATTACCGTCACAAAAGTTGGTGCCGATCTGCACATCATTCAAGATGGCGTGGCCGCGGTAGCGCGACGATTTGATTGGGTGCGCCACAATAATATCGACGGTATCGTGAATGAGTTTGCCGTTAACGTGATTCGTGAATTGGATTATGATAACGAGAGCTATAATGGACGCCGCCTGCAAAAAGCAATGGCTGCGATTCCCTCTGTTCATGTGCCTGATGTTTTTGGAGGGTTAAGTTCGTCGCGCATTTTGACCATGGAGTTCGTCAGGGGGGTGAAAATCACCGACATCGCAGCGATGGATCTGGCGGGTATCGATCGCAAAGCTTTGGCAAGAGAGTTCTTGCGGGCAATGGTCAAGTAGCTAATTGTAGATGGCTTTTTTCACAGCAATCCGCACCCGGGGAACATGCTGGTTAACTTAGCAACAAACCAAATTGTCTTTTTAGATATGGGCATGATGGGCGAGCTAAGCGCCACGCAGCGACTTGACTTTGCCGATATGCTCTGGGCCATTCTGGAACAGGATGCCTACAGCTTAGCGCAGGTGGTCATGCGCTTAAGCACTCAATTTACCGAACATGTGGATGAGGCGAGCTTTCAGCGGGCCATGGCGCGATTGGTGGATCGCTATCTCTGGCCTATGCTGAAGCTGCGGATTCACTGTCTGCGGTGATTACGGCCACAATGGATGCAATGTATGCGCACGGTCTGCGTTTTGACAGCAGCTTAACGCTGGCAATTAAGACATTGGCACAGGCAGAAGAGATTGTCTTCGCGCTGGATCACGAGACACCGATGGTCCACGTGGCATTTGATGTGGTAAAGGAATTGATGCGAGCAGAGGTGAGCGTTGACAATCTCAAAGAAGGGGCGAAGAAGCAGGTGTTGCGTACGGTGAAAGATGTAGCGCGGCAGCTTCCCGATCTGCAAACGGCTATCATGAGCTGGATCGATCAACATCGACAGGGCAAGCTAGAAGTGCATATCAACACGGGCGATCTGAACAAAGAAGTCGAGAAGCTGAACCGCGGCATCGAGTGGTTGACGATTGCGCTACCTTTGGGCGGCATGATGGGTGGATCGGCTATTGCCGTCAGCATCCCCACCAGCATCGGGAGCGTGCCGCTATCGACGGTGGCTTTCTTCGCCTTTATGGCGTCAATTTTGTTGAGTGCAGTGTTAGTGGTGCGGTTGATGCGAGGGCGGTGAGATGTTGATCACAGTTTGGTATACTTCGCCAGAAAAGTCTTGCATCGACACTCGCCCAATCTACTCTGGATAATTCCGAGATGGGAGGGCAGAAATTTTCTGGTCATCTATATTGTTATGCTTTCCAAGCGAACGTCGTTTTCAGTCCATTCATGTGTGAGCGCAGCACGATTCCCTCGTGCTGTAAACGCCCGACAACAATACCGGGATGGATACCGATACGTTCGGCAAAGTCGGTGACCGCAACTTTAGAGTTCAGAGCTGAGAACTCTGCTCGAAATTCGGGAGGAATCAAAGAATCGGCAGCAAACTCGTTGGCTTCCTGTTCTAACGCATTGAGCTGGCCATGAGTACGATCATCTAGGAAGACAAATTCTCGGCTATGTTTAAGAATGTGGCCTGCTTCATGAAAAAAGGTGAACCAGAAGCGGTCGTTGCTCTTACCATAAAGCGATAGCTGAATAAGCGGCCTGCCGTTGAGCCAACGTGCCGCTCCACTTACACGGGCCTTTGGAATCGCCGGAACCAATGCCAATATTACGCCAGCCTCAGCACATATGGCACGTAGGCGCGGTTCAAAAACGGCAGGCGTTTCAACAGTAAGTGAGCGAATAGTGAGCAATGCTTCTATAAAACTTTGTTGATTATATATATCACAATCGATATCAGTTGCCTGTAGCTCTCCCAGCCGTAACCATGTCGTTGTTGCGTAAGAATCGCTCTGTTCTGGCATGCTCTGTCGATAGGCTGTCTGCATGGACCCATACACAGTTTCCCATTCTAAGGGGGATATAACGCCAAAGAACTTGAGTAGCTCACGCACCAATTGGTTCTTATTTTTGCCACGATTGTGAATATTGGACAGAATTCCCTGCTCTTTTAACTGTTTGAGTGGCATTAAATTAAGCCACTCATGCCACTGACTTAATCTACTCTCATCCTCCATGCGCTTTTTGTATGCTTGATAATGCGCCTCGTGATTGAGCCAATATGAGCTGGAGGTGCCTAATACGCGCTCTAATTGGAGTGCAGTCTCTGGCGTGATGGCACGTCGGCCATGAATGATCTCATTAACCTTATTCACCGGACGCCCCATGCGTTGAGCAAGTTCAGTCTGGGTCATGCAGCGCTCATCCAACAGATCGGCTATTGTGTTACCCGGGGGGGTAACTGTCTCTGGCTGATATCGTATTCTTGTTTCAGTCATGATAGTCCTCCACTGTAATAATCACAATTGAGCGTATCGCTCGCCAATCCAGCCCACCATCGTCTTTGCGTGGGGGTGGTTCATCTGCGGGCTTAAAGATAAGCCGATAGCCATTTTTTAGGTTGATGGCAAAGGTTTCGGCTCGATCACCGCGTAATTCATGGGTTCTTCCCGGCAATGAACGCATCTCTTCCATATTTCCTGCAAAGCGCAGGTTATCCAGACGCTTAGGTATCCACTTTGCATTTTCAGCTCCATATTCCTTGCGTAGCTTTTTGCCGGACTGCAATAAGTTGGCAAGCCGCTCAGAGTCGAAGAATACTTCCATCTAATCTATTATAACCTTTATGGTAAAAATAAACAGGGATATTTGTTACGATTGTATCGCAATATGAAATACTGACGCAAACAAAGTAACTTCACAACCTGCTTCTTTAGGCATCTTCAGGGAGCGCCAGCGATCCAGTCTCATTTAGTTCTACAGTCGTCGTATCCTCTCCGATCGATACGATTTGTTCTTTGTCCACCAACACTAATTTCCCCTCGCGGTCCGTTCCGAGCGCGATCTGTTCATTGCGCAACCCAAGTAAATCATACGAGTAAACCTCTCGGACTAGCGCCACCAGCACCGCCAACATGGGGACAGCAAGCAGCAGCCCTAGCGCGCCAAAGGCAATGGTGATCAATAACTGGAAGAGCATGAGCGCACCGGGCGGTATCTCCAATTCAGCCTTCACAATTGAGGGAGTAATCACGTTGCTTTCAAATAGCTGGATTGCTAAATAGGCTGGAGCCATATAAAAAACTTGCACTGGATTGTCGCTGGCAAGGGAGAAGATGAGAATGGGAATGAGCGGCAAAAATGCGCCGACATTTGGAACAAATGTTGCTAGGCCAGCAAAGACCGCAACCACAATGGCATTCGGCATCCCCAACACAACGCCCAGAATAAACCAGACTAATCCTGCGGTAATGGCAATCGAAAGAGAGAGCGATGTGATCCACATGCGCACGGTGTGATAGAGCTCGTTCCAAACGTGTACGGCGCGCTCGTGATAGCGTTTGGGTAAGAGAAAGAGGCTGGCCTTGACGTAAATCTTGGGTTCGACGAGAAAGAAGATGCTGATAAAGAGAACAAAGACGATATTCACCACAACAGCAACTACCGTGCTGACCCCGCCAAGCAGAGTGGGGGCAATGGCTAGACTAGCATCAACTAGCTGATTGAGAATCTCTCGAGCGCGTTCTGGTGCAATCGTTGTGTTTTCGCTTGCCTCGGGCAACGCAGGTAGCGCATTCTGCAAGAAGTCCCCTGATGAACGCACGCTTTGGTACACGTCCAGGACCGCACGAATGGCAGAGGGAACATTGCCAAATAGATCGGCCAGCCCTATCACAAGCTGCGGGATAACAAAGAGAATTAGCAACAACAAACCGGCAAATATGCCCAAGGTAGATAGCGCAATGGACCATCCTCGGCGCAGCCCGCGGCCCTGAAGCCAGCCCGATGGAATGCTAATCCCCACAGCAATCATGGCCGCGGCAAAGCCCAGAATAAGCGTAGAGCGGGCGGCCCAAATTCCTGCCCAGAGCAAGAGCACAAAAAGAACGGCAAGAAAGCGCTTAAAAAATTCTTTAAAGGTCATATTCAGTTTCTCGTGAATGGGGGGAAGTGATTTAGCCCGATTATACCCGTTTGTCGCGCAAAAGCTATAAATTGATCGTCTACAGGAAATTACTATGACACCTATCACATCGTTTTATGTTTCTTGTCATATCCACTTATGACTCCAACCACTAGATACGAACAGTGCGCACTGCTAAACTGAGAACACAGGAGGCGCAGAAAACAACAGCTTCCTGCTAATTACAAAAGCAGTATCGTAATGAGATAACGAAATATAAATTTTCACTACATATGGGCGGCAAACTGAAATTGCATTATTTGTCCTTTGCAGAGTTGCGCAATTTCAGCCGCATACCGATATGAACAAAAACATAAGGAGAAGCAATGAATAGCGATATTCTAAAAGGCAAATGGAATCAGTTAATGGGCAGCGCCAAAGAGAGATGGGGCGAATTGACCGATGATGAGCTGACAGAAGCTGAAGGCAATTATGAAGTGCTGGTTGGAAAGCTCTAAGAGAAGGGTTGACTAGAAATGAATTTCCAGCCTGCTATGGAAAACGTGATAAATCACGTTATGGTGTCGATCTTGAAGCTGTTTTAACAGGTTTCCCATACCAGACGCAGAATTCATTGCGGCGCAGGGAACCCACGACGAATTGCTGCGTATCAGCCCTCTCTATGCGGATATTGTGCAGTCACAATTGTGAACGCGAACCAGATTATTGTGCTAGAGCAGGGACGAATTTTGGAGAAAGCGGTTGGAAGGGATGGACGGTCCGCCCACGAGCTGCTGCTTGCGCGTGAAGGCGCATACGCACAGCTTTACAATCGGCAGTTTCGCAAACAAAAAGCCGTCGAGTCAGACGGCCGTAATGGAACTCATCCAGAAATTTTGTCACCCGCTTTAGCGACTTTATAATTAGTAGTGATGTTAATGCGAAAATTTAGCTAGAATACTATCTTAAAAAAATCGGCATGGCTTATTTGGCAGAAGACGATGTTTACAAATAATAGGGCGATTTCTATACCCATACTGACATAACGTTTAACCTGATGCATATGGATTTCTATATCGCACCTATACAAATTGGATCTGTTACCTCATCTTGTCCATTTGTGAACCGTGCCGAAAAATCATACAAATTAAAAGGAAAAAAGAACTATACTTATGGATACAGTTACTATGCAAGAAAGCAACACACAATTTACCACAGACTCCAAACAAGGAACATCCGCAGATCGTTGGCGACAGGTCTTGGTAGTTGTGGCCGTGGTGTCGACTATCGCAATCAATGCGCTAGCAAATATTTTACCAATCAACGGGATGGATACGGGCGAACTCTCGGATCGCTACGAAATATATATCACGCCTGCTGGCTACGTCTTTTCAATTTGGGGTCTCATCTATACGGGGCTAGTGGCGTTTGCCATTTTTCAAGCACTGCCCTCGCAGCGAACCAATCCACGGCTGCGCTCGATTGGCACGCCCTTTCTCGTTAGCTCTATTGCAAATATCTCGTGGATCCTAGCTTGGCACTACCAAATTGTGCCGCTATCGTTGGCCATTATGTTGGTTATATTAGGTTCGCTGATTGCTATCTATTTGCGTTTGCGTCCAGAATTTAAGCTTGTATCAGTTGCGGAACAATGGACTACTCATATTCCATTCAGCGTCTACCTAGGCTGGATTACGGTTGCAACAATTGTCAACGTCACCGTGATTTTTGACTACTTTGGCTGGGGTGGTGGCGGGCTCTCGCCCGAAATTTGGACCGCAATTATGTTGGGCGTCGCCACAATAGTGGGTCTTATTATGACGCAGGTGAGGCGAGACATTGCCTACGGGTTGGTGCTCGTCTGGGCCTTTGCTGGTATTGCGGCAAAACATATGGGCGTGCCAATCGTTGCGGGGGCGGCCATAGCAACCGCACTTGTGATGGCAATTTCAATTCTCCTTACTGCAAGAAAAGCTCAATCTTTACTGCAAAGTAGAGCAAGCTAAAGGAAAATGACAGTGATAGATACAGAAACAAAACGACCACTAATCCACCTCATCTTGATTGCCGTTGGATTAACGATGGGTGTTGTCTCAATCGTGTTCAACGTTCTGGATATGGAGGCACAGACTACTATATTTTGGCGATTGGCTTAACAACGCTAGCCCTGCACCAACTGATGAAGCACAAATCATAGACAAAAGGATAATAATTATGGATACAAAACCTGAGCGCGACATCGAAAAAGCATATCCACACAGCGAATTTGTTGCCAAACTGCGGCGGCTGGCCGATGCCATTGAACAGGGTAAGCAGTTCGAGATTATGATTGATAACGAGCGCATTTACGTGCCCGTACGCGCTACCTATACGATTGAGCATGAGCGCGAAGATGACGAAGAGGAGATCGAGTTTCAGATCAAGTGGTCGCGCTGATACAGTGGGTTTGCTGATACAGTGGGTTTGCTGATACATAGTACTCATCGAGAGCATAAACGGTGTGAAGGAAATAGACAGGTGATATGAACACAAAAAACGAAGCTGGAGCGGCTTAAACTGTGGCAGAAAGCGGCGATTATCAAGCTGGCGATTCTTCAAATCGGCTTATTCGTCGTCGCATGGCGAGACTTGAGTGGTCGACCTGCGACGAAGGTCAACGGTAGCAAGCCTGCATGGCGAGTGGGCCTTTTTTTCAACACTATTGGTCCACTCGCCTACTTTGCCAAGGGTCGTAAGTAGAACGACTGGATAGAAGATAGCGTATCCAACATGGATAGAAAGATCGCTATCGTCACGGGGGCAAATAGCGGAATTGGTTACGAAACCGCGCGGGTGTTGGCACAACACAGTGCAATCGTGATTATGGCTTGCCGCAATTTAGAAAAGGCGAATGCCGCGGCTGAAAAAATCCGTGCGCTGCATCTTCATGGCAAAATCGAGGTCATGCAGCTTGATCTGGCCGATCTCAATTCGGTGCATCAATTTGCGGGCAGATTTAAGGTACGCTTCGGTCAGCTTGACCTGCTCATCAACAATGCCGGTGTTATGGTACCGCCCTATGGTACGACGAAACAAGGCTTCGAATCACAGTTTGGAGCGAATCATCTGGGGCGTTTTGCATTAACGGCACAACTCATTGATCTGTTGAATGCTACGCCCGATGCACGCGTTGTCAGCGTGAGCAGCATCGCTCATCGCTTTGGTCAGATCGATTTTGATGATCTCGACTGGCAGCAAAAAAAGTATAGTGCAATGCTCGCATATGGACAGAGTAAGCTTGCCAATCTGCTCTTTACCTATGAGCTACAGCGTCAGCTTACCGCGGCGGGCCACGATACAATTGCGGTGGCAGCGCATCCTGGCTACACTGCGACTAATTTGCAGGGCGATACCGCAGGTATGAATCTGATGAGCCGTCTCTTTGCCCAAGCACAGCCAATCGGGGCGCTACCGTCGCTCTATGCTGCAACTGATGATAATGTGCGGGGTGGTGACTATATTGGACCATCAGGGTTGGCAGAAATAGGGGGCAATCCAGAGAAAGTGACGTCAAGCGCACGGTCACACGATATGGCCGTTGCCCAGCGTTTGTGGACTGTGTCGGAAAAGCTGACTAATGTCGCTTTTACGCTTGAAAAAGGAATCTAGCAGAGAATGCCTATGGCCGGCTATTTTCGGGAAAGATCCAACTCATAGTTCAACTCATCAGTCAGTGGCGACGAGCTACCTGATTGCCGACTTGACAACCAAAGACTACGGCAAGCAGCCTTCATGGCATTTGCGCCGCTAAGCACTAGTCAAGGCAATGGCCTTGCCTGCTGAGTGAATACAGACAATAATTTGAAGCGGGAAAACCAAAAATGAATCAGCAAAATCAATCAAAAGACGAAATCTCTAAAGAAAAGGGCGGCATGATGGGGATTGGCATTGCGCTTGGCGTTGGTATCGGCGTTGGCATCGGCGCAGCCATGGATAATATCGCTGTTGGTATCGCAATCGGCACCGGAGTGGGTGTTGCCATCGGAGCTGCCTTACAGCAATCCCGAAACAAGAAACAGAATAAATAATTCTTACAAACTGCCTGAAAAGATCGCGCTGTCATCAATCATTCCGCAAAAGTGCAGTATCTGTGTTAATAATGATGCTTTTCTTTACGCTTTTGCGGAATGACTATCCAATTTTGACGGATTTTCAGACAGTTTTTTGTAAGCAATGTGAGAAGAATAAGTATATGTCTTTCGCCTAGAGTGGCGGCATTTAGCTTTTAAAAAAATGTATTGAGCATAATAAGCTTCTTGTCTTGGACGACTTGCTTGACTTTTACACAAATGAGGAGTAATCTTTTGTTTGTAATTGACCGACGGTCAGTCGGCAAGTCAGCAAAAAATATTTATTGAAGGAAACAGGCATGACCCGAATTGTTAAAGAATATGATGAACGGTACACCGAATTTCTAGACGTGGCACAGGAGCTCTTCTACAGCAATGGGTATGAGCAAACTTCGGTGCAAGAGATAATTAAGGTGGTAAACGTCGCCAAAGGTACTTTTTATCATTACTTTGAGTCTAAGGCGGCACTGCTGAACGCGCTGGTCGAACGCCTGATCCAGCAAACGCTGATGATCCTCAAACCGGTGGTGATGGATAAGGAGATGGATGCCATCCAGAAGTTCGAACAATTTTTTGCGCGTACAAATAATTGGAAAGCGGCAAATCGTGAATTCTTGCTTGAAATCACGCGTGTACTCTATCTGGATGAAAATGTGCTGCTGCGCACCAAGCTGCGAGAAGAGGGGCGGGCGCTGGTTGTTCCGCTGCTCGCCGATATAATCCAGCAAGGGTTGAACGAAGAAATATTTAACGTTACACACCCGAAGCACGCAGCCGATATTGTGATGGGAATGGGGCAGGCTTGCTCCGACGCCATCGCGCAACAATTGCTAAACGAAAGACCAAATGAAGCGATGCTAATCGAAATTAGTGCCATGTTCGTTGCTTATGAACAGAGCATAGAACGTGTACTCGCTGCACCCAGCGGATCGCTTCGGCTCATTGCGCCCGATGTTTTGAAGATGTGGTTTCCAGAAACAGTTTAGCGTTCGCTTTATTAAACGGATTGATAATTGCCTATCTAGAGAAAAAGGAACAGATTGATGACAGTTACAACAATAGCACCACAAACAATCACAAATATAGATATGAAAAAGCCGCTCAACCTGAATAGCAAAGCATTTACCGACAACAAATACGCCTACTTCCAGTGGCTGCGTGAGAACGATCCTGTCCACAGGGGCAAACTGATGGGCATCATGGGTGCTTATCTCTTGTCCCGCTACGACGACTGCGTTGCTATGCTCAAGGACCCGCGCTTTATACGCAACCGTACCGTCGCGACGGGCGGCGGTGGACGGATGCCTTTTCCTCTGCCCAAGTCGGTGAAGTTGATGATCAACAGCATGATCAACGAAGATGAACCAAACCATCGCCGCCTGCGCAGTCTGGTTCACAAAGCGTTTACCCCGCGCCAACTCACCCGCTTGGAAGAGCGCATCGAAACGCTGACGGCAGAGCTACTCGATAAGGCCGAGAAAGAAATGCAGGCGCGGGGACAGGTCGAGCTAATGGAGGCGTTCGCGCGCCCCATTCCCGTTACCGTGATTGCCGAGATGGTGGGCGTCGATGTAGCAGAAGTGCCAGAATTTGCAGGCTTTGTAGACGCGCTCACCGATGGCTTTTCCGGCTTCAAGTTGGTTAAGACGATGGCCTTCGACCTGCCAAAGGCGACCACATTTGTGCGCGGCTTGGTTGAGCGCAAGCGCGCCAACCCAGGTGAAGATATTCTGACGGCGCTGATTGACGCTGAAGAGGAAGGCGAGAAGCTTTCCGAAGATGAGCTGGTGGCTATGGTCTTTCTGCTAATTATCGCCGGACACGAGACGACCTACAACCTGATTACCAACGCAACCTACGCGCTTCTAACCCATCCCGAGCAGTTGGCACGCCTGCGCGCCGACATGTCGCTGATCGACTCGACTATTGAAGAGGTGCTGCGCTTCAATGGGCCGCTTTACGGCACCAAGCCGGAGTATGCGACCGAAGATATAACCATCCGCGGCGTGACGATACCCAAAGGATCAACCGTCATGCCGCTGCTTGGATCGGGCAACCACGATACTGACATCTTTGAAAATCCAGAGGTTTTTGACATCACACGTTCGCCCAACCGTCACCTAGGCTTTGGGCAGGGCATTCACTACTGTCTTGGCGCACCGCTGGCACGACTGGAGACGAAGATTGCCATTCAGCGATTATTTGAGCGCAATCCCAATCTGCGTCTGGCGGTTGAACCGAGTGAACTAGAGTTGGCCGCACGACCGGGCTGGCATCAGTACAAGGCCATGCCTGTTGTTTTGGGGTAACGCGTACTGGAATAACGTTTCTTCCGTGAATATTCTGAACAGAGCGTGCTGGCGTTTGAATCGGAATGCCGCACTGTTGCGCGACATCTTGTGTGGATTTCGTATTCAAGGACAAAATTCGATCTACATCAGCCATCACGGCAGCGGCTAATATTGGTGCGTCTTCGCTTCGATCATCGATTCCCATTTGGTGGCTTCTTTTAGCGCTGGATTCGGTAAGATCTCTAATTTAAGGTGCGCCATCTGCTCGGCAATGTTTGGTGACGATCTCGGCAGCTTCTGGCGAATATTGCGCTCAGCCTTGTTGAGTACCTGACGTGAAACAACCAATGTAAAAAGACCATTTTCTGCTATTAAGCAGACTGCGCGACTACCTTCAAAGATGACCTATACAATTTCATTTACGCAATTAAATAAAATCAACATCCCTAGCGCCGGTGGCAAAGGGGCGAATTTGGGCGAACTGATAATGGCAGGCTTTCCCGTGCCTGCTGGCTTCGTCTTAACGACGACGGCGTATGATGCTTTCGTGCAGGCGCATGGCCTCCAACAAAAAAATGTCGAGCTCGCCAACGCCGTTTCCATCAACGATCCACATTCCAGCCAAGCCGCTTCCGAGAAAATCCAGCAGCTTTTTACAGATGCGGCCATACCTAATGAGATCGAGGCTGCATTGGTGGCGATGTGGCAAGACCTTGGAGTTGGGCCGGTTGCTGTGCGTTCTTCTGCGACGGCAGAGGATCTACCGGATGCCAGTTTTGCTGGGCAGCAAGATACTTTTCTTAATATTCAAGGGAAAGCTGCGTTGCTGGACGCGGTGAAAAAATGCTGGGCCAGCCTCTGGACGGCCCGTGCGATTGCCTACCGGCTGCGCCAAGGGATCGACTCAGCCAATGTCAGCCTCGCAGTGGTTGTGCAAACGCTAATCGCCGCTGATTCTTCTGGCATTCTCTTTACCGCCAACCCGACCAATGGCGAGCGCGACCAAATCCTCATCAACGCGACGTGGGGGTTGGGCGAAGCGATTGTCGGCGGGTTGGTAACGCCCGACAGCGTGGTGGTTGATCAAGCGAAGTGGCAGATCGTCTCTCGCGAAACCGCGGTCAAAAGAGTGATGACTGTGCGCACAGAGATCGGCACGGAAGAGCAATCCGTTCCATCAGCGAAGCAAAATCTAGCGGTGCTGGATGATGCCACCGCTATCAAACTAGCGCGGATCGGCACGCAGATCGCAGCCCATTATGCTATACCGATGGACATTGAGTGGGCAATCGCGGACGGTACAATTGCCATCCTGCAAGCGCGTCCCATCACCTCCCTACCAGCCGCTCCACTCAAAAATGTGACGTGGGAGCCGCCCACGCCAAACACCATCTGGATGCGTCGCCAAATTGTGGAACACATGCCCGATCCGCTCTCGCCACTCTTTGAAGATCTTTACGTGCAGCGTGGGATCAGAGAATCTATTGGCGGATTGCTCATTTCTATGGGCGAATTATCCAACGTTCGATTCGACTTGGGCAAGATGATGCCGCATGGATTTGCCGACACCATTAATGGGTATGCGTATACAACGTCTACCCTCAAAATAGATGCGAATACAGTGAAGGCGCTTCTCTTTACCTATCCCCGCATCTTCAAAATGCTTAAAATGCCAGCCTTTGATTGGGCAGGGCACGTATTGCCGAACTACCAATCGTTAGCCGCGCGCTGGGGTGAGCTTGACCTCGCCACCGCGACGGACGAGCAATTGCTTGACGGGGTAAGAAAGATGGCCGTGGCAGACAGTGCCTACTGGTGGGGATCCGCTGCTAGTTTGGGGCTTTCACGTGCGCTTGATCCGCTCTTTGATTGGCTGCTCAAATCGCTACTGTTCCGCAATGCGCTGCCCCAAGCGGGGCTCGGCAGCTCGGCCTTTTTGCGCGGCTTTGATTCTAAGGCGCTCGACGCCCAAGCTGACATGGAGCAGATTGCCGACACCATTCGTGACGCTGAGCCTTTGCGCAAGCTTATTCTTAATACGACAGCCAACCAACTTCTGTCAGCCATTGCCGCGCACCCAGACGGGCAGCCTGTGCTTGACCATATCGAGCAATACTTCGCCGCGTACGGTCATCAAATCTACAATCTTGACTTTGTCGCGCCCACGCAAAGCGAAGATCCGCTGCCCATATTTTTGAGCCTCAAGGCGCTGGTTAAGAACGCGCCTGCTGAATCGGTGCGCGTGCGCCAAGCCAAGATGGGGCGGGAGCGAGATGAGTTAATCGCACGGACGGAACAGGCGCTCAATCCACTGTTGCGCCGATTATTTCAATGGGTGTGGAAATGGACGAAGCACTTCGCGCCCTATCGCGAGCACGTCATGTTTTATTTGGGCTCAGCGTGGCCGACGGTGCGCAAGCTGGCGAACGAATTGGGGCAGCGGCTGACGGATGCTGGGGCCATTGCCACGCCTGACGACATTTACTTTTTGAATAGTGATGAGATTATGGAAGTGATCAGCGCGCGTGCCGCTGGACAATCTATAACTGATTTGTCGAAACTGGTGGAGGAGCGGCGTGCGTTGCGCGAGTCGCGTAAGCTACTAACGGCACAACCAAAAGTGCCTCTGCATTCAGCGCTCAAAGTGGGACCAATAAAGCTAAAGATGTTTGACCCGACGCCGACCGATTCAGCCTCAAACAGTGGCCCAATTCTCGATGGTTATGCGGTCAGCACCGGAAAAGTGACCGCGCCTGCCAGCGTGATCCACTCGACTGCGGATTTCGACAAAATGCAGCCCGATTCGATTTTGGTCTGCACGACGACAACCCCTGCGTGGACGCCGCTCTTTTCGCAGGCGGTTGGGCTAGTCACAGATGTGGGCGGCGCACTGGCGCACGGTTCGATTGTGGCGCGGGAGTATGGCATTCCAGCCGTGATGGGAACGGGCGTGGCGACCGAACGCATCAAGACGGGGATGATGTTAGCCGTAGATGGCGATGCGGGGACGGTGACGCTATTGGACGAAGTCCCAGCCGATCTCTACTGATTTTCAATATTGGCAACAGCCTCTTCGGGCGTAATTTCTCCGCTCAATACGGCAAGCAGCGCCTGATGGATATCGGCCGAAAACCCTACAAATGAAGTTCCATTTGGTAGCGCAACCGCAGCTTCCAATTCGTCACGCACAAAGTCGTAATATGCGTCGCTATTGCCCCAACTATTTAGCGCCGCACGGTGTACCGGTAGCCGAGATGCGCTCAATCCCCAAGGCCCTAACACTGCGGGCGCAGCCAACTTGTCAATTAGCTCCAGCGCCAATGCACGTCTCTCTGGCTCTTGAGAGAGAATTGCAAATGCCCAAACTCGCCCGATTGTTACTCGCTCGCCAGACTTAGTTGGCGTTGCGCTAAATGAAGAACCGCCTATCAAAGGGCGCTGTTGTAAATAGAGCGTTGACGAAATTTCTACAAACCCTCGCTGCGTGGTGCCTAGCGAAAGCCATGCACTATCCACATCAGAGAAATCAATTACATTGCGCGGGATCAACTGTCTTTTTATTCCTTGCGACACAAACTCTAATACATCGACCAGTGCGGTAGAATTCATCAACGACTTATCATTTGTCAGCTCGCCCCCAGCACCAACATATTGCAGCAGCAGCGTATCATTGCCGCGCCCATTTCGCCCACCTGCAGGAAAAAAGTAGGGGACATTCGACTCGAACAGCGCTGACCACGTGCTTGGTATGGATGCGACATCTACATCAGCCGCACCTGTCCTTACTTGAACTGTATGTAAAATATTTGCTACATAGGGTATGCCATAAATATTATCTTTGTAGGCCACGGCTTCTTGAGCAAAGGGATAGACGTCATCCAGCGCGGTAACTTCTTCCGCAGAGAGTGGTGGAATCAAGCCAAGATCCGCAATTGCCCACAACTGCTGTGAGTCCAGCATAATAATGTCGGGCAAAATCGATGGTGCGACTTTGTACGCACTACTTATATATTCGTATAAAGTAGCGCCACCCTGCTCGGATTTTGGCTCGACATTGACGGAAACATTGGGATGGGTCGCTTCGAAATTGACATATGCATCCCGCAATATATCGCTGGCCGCATTTGAACCTTCCGGATCCGGATTAAAGAAGGTTGGCGTCCATAAAGTCAACTCGACCGCATCCGCAGTGGGTAAACGTCCATTGTCTTTACTGCTGGCAGCATTTAGAAAATCTACTTCATTAGCCACGGGTGCAGGCTGAATATCCATTGATGATTGATTACATGCAGTCAGGAAAAAGATAGCCAGAAATAGCATTGTCCCAAAAAGCATAGCCCGCCAGAAAAATATTGTTGTATTCGGTTTTTTTTGTTCGAAGCCGATTCTATTCTTTGACATGAAGCCTTTGCTATGAACGTGTTGGGTTGAAACTACTTGCGTGCTGGCGAATTATAATTGCCTTTATGTTAGGAATTATCTTTGCTGCTTTTTCATAATGTGGTTTCAGCCTTAAGAGGGTATGTGTGGTGGCTCTGGCGCAAGATCCATCTCTTGCAATAGACCCGTCAGTGCAAAATTGACCGTCATTGCAAGAACCGCAGGCGTCAGCAGTAGAAGGGGCAAAATAAGTACCGCACTTAGTGCGAGAAACAGCCCTTGAAACAGCAAAATAATAAATGTATAGAGTGGATTACGCAGCGCTAACAGAAATGAGTTGCGCAAAATCAATTTCATGCTCGGATCATCTTGTTGCCAAAAGAGCGGCATCATATATTGCATCATCAGCAGGATCAACATCAAGATCCAGACCCACGCAACACCAACCACATTCATCCAAGTATCTGTGCCATTAAAATAAAACCAGATCTGAAAGGCGATTAACGCTGGCAGCAGCAGATGTAGCAGATAGACTAACCACCCACGGCCAAAATTTTGACGAATCGCTTCCCAGTAGAAATCATGATTTACCCGCTGATAGTTGGCGGCCCGATTACAGACGCGGTGCATTGCGACCGTTACTGGCGCAGCCAAAACAACGGTCAATGTGCCGATCCACCATGCAATACTCATGAACACACACAAAAATAATTCTTCGTAGGCCGCTTTGATTGTTCGGCCAATAATCAAAAATGCTTTCATAATACGATCAATTTCTCTAGAACTTCATTATTAGGTGGAAGGATATTGCGAGAGCCAAGGATACCCGCTCGTATTGAGACTTCATTATAGACAACTTGGGCACATGTAACCAAATATCTAAAATCTTTCACGAAAGTGTCCTTCACTTTAGTCTTTGCTTACATACTGACCTTTTACGTAAAAACATGAAGATGACCATTTGCTGTTTGAACAAAAACAGAACAAGAAAAATGTTATTTTATGGCACTGCTTGGTATAATCAACTGATGCGAGCCAATAAACCAAAAGGCTTTAACGCAGCTAGATTTACCCGCAGCAGTGAAGCACAGATGGTCGTTGGCTTCTTCGTGCTACTCTACTTCGTGCTACTCTACCTAGTCGGCGGCGCGCTGATCTGGCTCTTCTACGGCGCATATGGAGCCATGCTGGGGTTAAGCTGCATTACCGTTGGATTGCTCTTTTCCCTTTTGCTCTACGCCATTGTTTCATTACTTGGTCGCTGGGCAGGCGAATAAATATAAAAGTAGAAAAGTTGCACAGTAGAAAGGTGACATTCTGTCAATCTGGTTTTGGCCTCACCACTTTTCAACCTTTCAACTCTGCAACCCTTTGGAGAAACTCGTGTCCCAAACATCAAATACCCCTAGAAAAATTCTTGTCGGCGTCGCGTGGCCCTATGCCAACGGCGAAAAGCACATCGGTCAGATAGCGGGGGCCTACCTGCCGCCCGACATCTTTGCACGCTATCAGCGCATGATCGGCAACGACGTGCTCATGGTGAGCGGATCCGATACGCACGGCACGCCCGTAACGCTGCTGGCCGAAGAGCGCGGCGTTGATCCAATTGATATCATCAACGAATACCATCCGCTCTTCATCGATGGCTGCCTGAAGATGGGGCTAACCTTCGACATGTACACCCATACCGACACGCAGAATCATTGGGACGTGACACACCGCATGTTTCTCGAGCACCTGAAGCAAGGCTATCTTTACCCAGACACACAGCAGCAGCTCTTCGACACCGAGGCTGGCCGATTTTTGGCAGATCGATACGTCGAAGGCACCTGCCCAAATTGTGGATACGAAGAGGCACGCGGCGATCAGTGCGACAACTGCGGTTCGCTCTACGACACGCTCGAACTCAAGAACCCGCGCTCCAAGCTCAGCGGCAGCACCGATCTAGAGATCCGCGAAACCGAACACTTCTTTCTCGCCATGGGCAAGATGAACAAGCCGCTGCTGGAGTGGATCAACGACGACAACAAAGCGCACTGGCGACCCAACGTGATCAACTTTACGCGCGGCCAACTCAAGCTCGAAGAATTGCGCGGTCGCCCCATCACGCGCGACATCGACTGGGGCATCACCATTCCCGTCGAAGGCTACGAAGGGAAACGCATCTACGTCTGGTACGACGCGGTGATAGGCTACCTGAGCGCGGCGGTCGAGTGGGCCAAGCTAAATGATGACGAAGACGCTTGGCGCGATTGGTGGGACGCCAACGTCAATCCTGATGCCCGCATTTATAACTTTCTCGCCAAAGACAACATTCCCTTTCACACCATCATTTGGCCGGGCATGTTGCAAGCCTACAGCGAAGGCAGCGAAAAACTTAACCTGCCCTACGACGTGCCCAGCAACGAATATCTCACCATCGGCGGTGAACAGTTTAGCACCAGCCGCGGGCGCGTCATCGGCTTCAACACCGTCTTGGCAGAATATCAAGCCGACGCGTGGCGCTACGTGCTCACCGCGCTTGCACCCGAATCGTCCGACTCGGAATTTACGTGGACCGAATTCCGCGAGCGCGTCAACAGCGAATTGGTGGCAAACTGGGGCAACCTCGTCAACCGCATGGTCGGCTTCGCCTACAAACGCTTCGACGGAACGATCCCCGCGCCGGGTGCGTTGGACGAGATTGACGAGCAGTTGCTGGCCGACGTGCGCAGCGGCTTCGAGAGCGTGGGCGTACTCTATGACGCAGCCAAGATCAAAGCCGCGCTCACCGAAGTGCGTCGCCTCAGTCAGCGCGTTAATCAATATCTTAACGAAAAAGAGCCGTGGAAAACCATCAAAGTTGATCCTGATGCGGCCGCGACATCAGTCTATGTATCGCTGCAGGCCATCGACTGGCTCAAACTGATGTGGGCACCCATATTGCCCCACAGCAGCGAACAACTGCACACCACGCTTGGCTACGAAGGCTCGCTTTTTGGCCGCCAATACACGCAAGAGATCGAAGACGACCGTGGAACGCACCAAGTGCTGCGCTACGATCACAGCGAGGCGATCGGCGTCTGGCAAGCAATCGAACTGCCCGTCGGTCAGGCGCTGCAAAAGCCGAGCGCGCTCTTTGTGAAAATTGAAGAAGAAGAGGATGCGGAAAATTGAAGATAGCCGATGCGGGATTCCGAATCCTTGTACTGCTCGCAGTTGGTCTTCTTCTTTTTGTCGGTGGATGTACCAAATCATCCCCATTCCTAACTGTTACCGACGGGCTTATATCGGAAGAACTTTACCGAAATAACTATTTCTTTTTTTCTATTCCAATACCACCAAACTGGACAATTGCTGATGCCCAAACTGATGCAATGATATCAGAAAAAATAAGAAATAATCTTGAGGAATACGACCCCGATCTCATTGACGAGACCGACAGTGTTGGTATCGGACTGCTCACTATTTCAAAATATCCACTGGGAACAGAGGCATCCAATCCAAATATTCGTATATCCGCAGAATACGTTGCCCAATACCATGATTTGGAAGATGCTGAGGACTATTTAGAAACGGGCGTAAAATTGATGCATGCTGCTTTGCCATATGAGCCAAATCATGAAATTTATGAATACGATATTGATGGCAAAGCCTTTGCACGTACGGACATGAAATTAAATACACCTAATGGTTTAATTTATCAGTCTTTTATCACCGCACTATCAAAAAAATATTCTCTGTCAATCGTTTTATCTGGTCAGACGGATGAAGAAATTGAATATTTGGAAACTATTGTACACGCTGGAGATTTCACTAACTTTTCAACTCAAATTAGCAAAGAAGGTGAACGCAATGTTTCTCCAATTCAAATTGCACTATCAATAACCTTACTATCTATCGGTTTACTTTGGTATGTAGTAAAGTATCTACGTAGACTGCGGGAACCCACCACAATTTCAACCAGCATTGAAGAGGGTAACGACTAAGTTACAATTACGATTGAGCAAAAATTATCACCCGAACCGCTGGCTTATCGCAATCCTTATTGCCCACCTGTTTGTCGGCACGCTCTACGCCACGCAGACGCCAGCGTGGCAAGCGCCCGACGAGCCAGCGCATTATAACTATATCGCCCACATCGCCCATGGTAATGGTCTCCCCGTCCTTGCCATGGGTGATTTCGATCTGGCTTATAATAGCGAACTAATTTCCCAGAAATTTTTGCTCAGCATGTCCGTCGAGCCGATGCGCTATGAATCATATCAGCCACCGCTCTATTATTTAGTCGCCACGCCCATTTATGGCCTTTTTGCAGGTTTTGAGGTCAATAATACGGATGGAAGAAATGGCGAACCATACGGCATCGCACTCATTGCGCTCCGTCTCTTTGGGGTTCTGCTCGCCACCATCTCTTTGGGTTTACTTTATGCGTGTGCGGCAACTATCTTTCCAGCACGACCGATGTTGTCGATCGGCGCGGCCGCGTTTGCTGCCGCACTGCCCATGCACGCCGCCATGACCGCATCCGTCAACAATGACACCCTCGCCGAACTATTGATCCTCGCCAGCGTCTTGATCCTGCTGCGCTGGATGAAACAACGGCTTATCGAAGCTCATTCCACACAGCGCGTTGCGAACCAGAAACCGGAACGCAACCTCCTGTTCATGCTCGGCCTGTTGCTTGGCCTTGGACTGCTGACCAAAATATACGTATACGCCCTGCTGCCCATCTGCCTCTTCATGGTACTGCTTATCACGTGGCGCACAACCGGCGTCGACCGCGTCACGCACGCCATTTCCAACGTTGGTTGGGTGCTTACCCCTGCGCTATTGATTGCGCTGCCCATGTGGATCCGCAATATGTGGCTGTACGGCATCACCGATCCATTGGGCCTAGCGTGGCACGATCTGGTCGTTGCCGGCCAACCCACATTGCTCGACTGGATTGCACAATATGGGTGGCCCGCCTACTGGGAGCGGGCGTTCTCTTTCACCTTCCGCAGCTTTTGGGGCGTATTCGGATGGCTGTCAATTTTTCTAGATGAAAGAGTTTATACGCTGCTCACCATCGGTTCGGGAGTGGTTGCATTTGGGCTACTTTGGGCCATTTTACGTACGCTGTTGCCAGGGTCGAAAAGGACACGATTAAA
>Ga0209303_1000848_pt1 | contig 21819 bp, 18 predicted proteins | sample SidtaG_3_FD_187449 | JGI IMG/M metagenome (GOLD analysis project Ga0209303, IMG submission 187449) | Marine algal microbial communities from Sidmouth, United Kingdom - Sidmouth_Asex1 metaG (SPAdes) (version 2) | ecosystem: Host-associated > Algae > Red algae > Unclassified | place: Sidmouth... | reverse complement strand
AACGGTTTTATGTTGAATATGTTAGCGGGTCTTGTGGCTTATTGCCTTAAAGAAAATAAGCCATGCCTTAATATATCTGACCTTGAAAGGAATGCTATGGTTACCGCTTAAGCCGATCTGAGGTTAACTATTAGACAAAGCTCACATCGCGATTAAATTCGTTTTAAATTGAATAAAATTTAACCCTGAAAGATCAACAGACCCTAGCCCAAGATTAATCACTCAACACGATAGCTCAAGATTAATAGCCCTTGGGCTTTTTTATTTTTTAAACTTAAAAAGTTAAACCATGCTGTATTTATCTATTATATTTTTAAGTGCTTTTTTACTCTTTCAAGTTCAGCCTATTATAGCGAAGTTAATATTACCTTTATTTGGTGGTGGTGCGGCTATTTGGACAGCTTGCTTATTGTTTTTTCAAGCCTTTTTATTATTGGGGTATTTATACGCACACATACTTTCTAAATGTAGGAATTTGTCAGTTCAGGTATCTATTCATGCCGTAGCCTTGTTTACCAGTTTGTTTTTCATGCCTATTGGTTTACAACAACTTAGTGAATTTAATTTATCAGCCCCGTTAAACGATATTTTACAGTTATTAGTTTTATCAATTGGTGTGCCTTACTTTTTACTTTCATCTACAGGTCCATTGGTGCAAAAATGGTTGAGTTATGTATACGCCAATAAAACAGACTTTACCCCTTATAAGCTTTATTCTCTTTCAAATATAGGTTCTTTATTGGCGTTATTGAGTTACCCGTTTATATTTGAGCCAATATTTAGTTTATCTGATCAGCTTTTGTACTGGTCGACGGCTTACATTTTGTTGGTGGCACTACTGATAGTTTTTTGCATACAATTATTTAGGTCAGTGTTTGGTATTTCTACTCAACAACACCACAATAATGAGGCTGATATTACTCATTTAACACACTTTAAATTTGATTGGTTGTTATGGTTAGCCCTGTCAGCAGTGGGCGTTATTTTGTTGGTGTCTATTACTAATGCAATGACACAAAATATTCCGCCCGTTCCTTTTTTATGGATTTTGCCACTAAGCCTATATTTATTAACTTTTATTATTAGTTTTCATAACCCTAAATGGTACGGCGTTGGTATTGGTACAGTTTATTTGTACTTAGTTCGTTTGCTGGCTTATTAATGTTTTTTATCGGATCGCAATTCGATATTTTATCGCAAATACTTATTTATTCAGGAATTTTATTATCTTCTTGTATGATCTGCCATGGCGAATTGGTTAAATTAAAACCATCGACTAACAGATTAACCTTATTTTATTTAAATATGTCGTTGGGTGGCTTTTTAGGAAGTGCATTTGTTGCTTTTTTTGCGCAACGATTTTTTACGCAGTTTTTAGAGTTTCCCATCGCGCTAGTGTCGGTATTTGTACTCTTGGGCTTGAGTATTTATTTATTAAAAACGCATTCTGCAAGTTACTCTAAAAGTGCTGCTAATAATACTCATCAAAAAATTCTAAACAGTCACTCAGATAAAGCGCTAACTTTAATGGCTAGCTCTTGTGGCGTTTTTGCTATTTTACTTGTAGTAGGTTTTGTATCATTAAATCAACAGTTTAAAAAAAATACGGTAGAACTTAGTCGAAATTTTTATGGTTTATTAAGTGTAAAATACGTTGAGGTTAATGGTGTAATTGAAAGACGTTTAATTGATGGCAGCACCTCGCACGGCACTCAATCTAAAAACAAAAATTTAGCTCATATTCCAATGAGTTACTACCGCGAAAATACAGGTGTAGCGTTAGCACTTCAACATTTATTTTTAACGCCAACCGTAGATGTTGGACTTATTGGTTTAGGCGCAGGAACGCTAGCAACTTATGGACGACGAGGTGATAACTACACTTTTTACGAGCTAAACCCTAATGTAGAACGTATCGCGCTTGAATACTTTACTTATATTGAGCAAAGTAGGGCGAATGTAAATGTTGTATTAGGCGATGGTCGTGTTACCTTGCAAAAAGAGTTAGATACTGGAAGCGTTAATAATTTTAATGTGTTGGTGATTGATGCTTTTTCGGGAGATTCAGTCCCTGCACATTTATTAACAGTCGAAGCTTTTGCTTTGTATTTTAAGCATTTAAAAGCTAATGGTATGTTAGCCATTCATGTTTCTAATAGTCATTTAGATTTAACTGCACTAGTTAAAGGCCTAGCTAAAAATAGTGGTTATTCTGCGCTGTATTTTAAAACCAAAGCTACAGATAAAGAAGTTACTCAAACAGAGTGGGTAGTTGTTACTAATAATCAGTTATTTATTAGAAATAGCAAAGTGAAGCGATTACAGTCACAATGGCCTAATACAAATGAATTAGTTTGGACTGATAATTACAGCAACTTACTCTCAATACTTAATTAGTGTTATTTTAAAAGTCACGGTGAAGATAACTTGTCGCTTATCTTCACTCTAATCAACTTAATTAGTACCTTACCAAGTACCTGAATTTTTCATACTTGACCAAGGCTCTTGAGGCAAAAGCGAATCTCCTTCTTGTAGTAGCTCAATTGAAATATTATCAGGTGATTTAACAAATGCCATATAACCACAGCGTGGTGGCCTATTTATTTTGACTCCAGCATCTAGTAATTTTTGACATAACGTATAAATATTCTTTACTTCAAACGCTAAATGACCAAAGTTTCTGCCAACATTGTATTCTTCTGTTGAGCCCCAATTGTAGGTAAGCTCTACTTTTGGTTCGCCAAGTGCGGTAGCTAAATAGACTAAGGTAAACTTTCCCTCTGGTACTTCAATGCGGTTAGTTTCAACTAAGCCAAGTAAATCAATATAAAACGTTAAAGACTCTTCTAAATTTTTTACTCTAACCATGCTGTGTAAAAACTTCATTCTTGTTAACCTTTCTTTAATAAGCTATTTATAAAGCTTACTTTGTCATTGTATCGCAGTAAATACTAATGTTAGACATGATATAAATTAGATTGAAAATAAACCTTAGTTGCTAGCTGAAAAATCATAATGAGTGGTTGTTTTCATTACACAAGAAAAGCTATTTATGGTTAAATACGTCATAATATTTACAGTTGATTATTTTACTTAATAAAGCCGTAGCAATGTTTAAAGAACGATTTCATTTCGTATCTCCCTATATTATTAAACAAAATCTTTACTTACTTATATCAATTGCTGTATTGATTTTTATCATCCACCTAAGCATTTCAACTTATACGCTATACAGTAAAAAAATTGTAAGTGTTGACCCTAAATTGAAAGAGATTTCGGGCATTGAATTTGATAAAAAACAAAGGCTTTGGGCTATTAATGATGGTGGTGATGAAGCCAAAATTTATCAATTAAATGACGATGGTTCAATCGCAAGAGATGTACTTATCACTAACGCTAAAAATATTGACTGGGAAGATATGACACAAAATAATTTTGGTCATTTCTTTTTAGGAGACTTTGGTAATAATAAGCAAGAACGTAAATGGCTAACTATTTATAAAATTGAAAACCCTATTGATATAAAAACCAACACTACCGAAGCTGAAATAATAAAATTTACCTATCCGGAGCTAGATGGAAAACCTATAACGCCTGATAAACGAAACTTTGATTTAGAAGCCTTTGTCGCTTTTGGTCGGCACCTATATTTATTTACAAAAAATCGCACTAAACCTTTTAATGGTATTACTAATGTTTATAAAGTGGGTGATCACGCGGCAAATTTTAAAGCAGAATTAGTTGGCTCGTTTAAAACATGTACAACTTTGGAAAAGTTTTGTTGGATCACCTCTGCGGCATTAAGCCCTGATCGTAACAAATTGGTTTTATTAGATTCAACCAGTATTTGGTTGTTTGAAAACTTTGAAGGTGACCAATTTTTTTCTGGCGATATTTCACTTATTGATCTTGGTATTGTTACACAAAAAGAAGCGATTACTTTTTATGATAATAATACCATTGTTTTTACTGATGAAGAATTCTCCGGTATAGGTGGTAATACCTACTCGATTGATTTAAACAAAGTTAAGAAGAAAGTGATAAAAAGGCTTAATACCAATTGAAATAATAAAATTTAACATCAAGAAATACGAATAAAATAACTATTCTCGCCAATCAATGCCTTATACCTAATCCTTTATCTCCTTGCTGAATTATGCAGTTTGGGGTGTAATGGGTATATAGATTAATGGGTATTTCTGCTTTTATTTTTTAAATCGAATTTATGAAAAAAATGAAAAAACTTGAGAGTAAACTTACCGAGTTACCTCTACTAAAAGCATAATTTTACTGTAGATATGTTTTGGTTGGTTTAAGTGCTAATAACACTTATAACATTTAAGTTACCTTGAAATAATAATTATTATTAAGAGTCACTACGAGTCTTTCTCTTTAAAATCGCATAAGTCTTCAATAATACAAGCCCCGCACTTGGGTTTTCTTGCTACGCATGTATACCTTCCATGCAGAATAAACCAGTGATGTAAGTTAAAGAAAAACTCTGTTTTTCTAGGTGTGTTTTTTACTATACTTTTTTCTGTTTCTTCAACTGTTTTACCCTTAGCGTAACCTGTGCGATTCGCTAAGCGTTGGATATGGGTATCTACTGCAATAAAGTAATTTCCTTCATTGTCTTTTAATTGACCAAATGCGGTATTTAATACTACGTTAGCTGTTTTTCTGCCGACACCGGGTAGGGCTTCTAAAGCGGCTCTGCTATTAGGTACTTCGCCATTGTGTAAATCAACTAACATTTGACACGTTTTTAATGTATTGGCTGCTTTAGTATTAAATAATCCAATGGTTTTAATGTATGTTTTTAAGCCATCTAAACCCAAGTCTAGAATTGCTTGTGGTGTATTAGCTACGGGGTAAAGTTTAGCTGTAGCTTTATTTACACTTACATCTGTTGCTTGAGCAGAAAGTAACACCGCAATAAGTAACTCAAACGGTGAGCTAAAATTTAACTCGGTAGTTGGTTCAGGGTTGTTGTTTCGTAAACGTGTCAGCATTTCTATTCGGGTTGATTTATTCATATGTAAATTAACTTATATTATGGCTAGGGTCTGTTGATCTTTCGAGGTTATTTTTACAGCAAGGTGTTTGATATTTAGACAAGGCAGAGTATGTGAAGTGTAGCTAGCTACTCGAACATACTATAACGACGTATAAATTTCAAACAAGTACTGCCCTCTGGGTTCATTTAAAACGAATTTACTCATTGCTGTTCGCTTCTTTAATAGAATAACTATTAGACAAAGCTCACATCGCGATTAAATTCGTTTTAAATTGAATAAAATTTAACCCTGAAAGATCAACAGACCCTAGTACCAATTGAAATAATGAATTAGTCACTTAGAGCTGCATTAGACAACTGATAACAAACGAAATAATTTAAGCATAGTGAGCTATGTTTCATTTATTTTGTGAAGTTATCAGTTGTCTAATGTAGCTCCCAAGGACGATTTTTAAAGGCTTATAAGCGTCGTTATTGATATTGATAAGGTTCCTACACAGATGTAGGATATCAGGGTAACACAAGAGCAGTTACCGATAATAACCATTGTCTCAATCAATGCCTTGCATACATGGATGTATGTACTTAGATTTTGTTAGGAACGTAAAATCTGTGCTTATAAACCTTTAAATTATCGCTAAGTGATCAATTCATTAATTCAATTGGGCTTGGTAATTATTAGGACTGGTATTCAAGGTAAAGCATCAAAACTGTTTACTTAGAGTCAAAACAGTTTATTAAAAATCAAATTTTATGAAGCATCAAAATTAACACGAACACGTTCAATTGATTTAGCGGATTTTTTAGGCGTACTTTCGGCTATTTTAGCGTCAATTATATTTTTTAAAGCAATAAATAACCCCATTGCTATAAACGCTCCGGGTGGAAGCACAGCTAATAAAAATTTACTGTCTAAGGTATACACTTCAACACGAAGTACGGCAGCCCACTCGCCCAATAATAATGGCGCACCATCAAATATAGTGCCTTGCCCTAAAATTTCTCTTACGGCGCCTAAAATAAATAAAACTAATAAAAACCCTAAACCCATCATTAAACCATCAAAACTTGCTTGTTTAACTGGGTTTTTAGAGGCGTACGCTTCAGCTCGACCAATAATGGCGCAGTTAGTTACAATCAAAGGAAGAAAAATACCTAATGATTGATACAAAACAAAGGTATAAGCATTCATTAATAGCTGCACACAAGTAACAAATGAGGCAATAATAAGTACAAAAATAGGAATACGTACTTCTTTTGGCACCCATTTACGCACTAAAGAAACCGTTGCATTGGAACAAATTAATACAAATAAGGTTGCTATGCCCAAACCAAGCGCGTTAGTAACTGTTGAAGTAACAGCTAGCAAAGGGCATAAACCTAACAACTGCACTAAGCCAGGGTTGTTTTTCCATAACCCTTGCCATGCAAGTTCTTTGTATTCAGTGTTGTTTGTCATTTCAACTCTCCACAATTTCTTGGTAGTTTGAATAAGCGTTGCTTGTTTTCATTAAAATAAACTACCGTATTGTAAACCGCTTTTACCACAGCCCTTGGTGTTATGGTTGCACCGGTAAATTGGTCAAACATCCCTCCATCTTTAGTGACCTTCCAACGAGGATCAGGAATGCTAATTAATTCTTTGTTTTTGAAGCTGGTGATCCATGGATGTCTGGATATTTCTATTTTATCGCCTAAGCCAGGAGTTTCATTATGCTCTAATACTCTAACGCCGCTGACTACTCCATTCGTATTAATCCCTACTAAGAGTTCAATATTACCGTTATAGCCATCAGGTGCTACAGTAGTTATTGCCATTGCAACCGGTTTGTCATTGTAGGTAGCAATATATGCTTTAAATGAGTTTTGTTTATTTATTATAGCTGGTTGCTCGTTAGTAGTGATTTTAAGGTTAGCGTCTTCAAGAGGAGTTCCTGTTTTTTCATTCGCTAATGCTGTTGTTGTGATTAATTCTTCGAACTTTATTTTAGGTACAATAATACAATCGTTTATTATTTCATTGTTATAAAGTGAAGGGTCAATTACTTGAGATAGCCTATTAAGTAGTTGTAGCTGTTTTTGTTGTTCTATTTTATCTTTAGTGAGTAAATGTACTAAACCGACAATAGTAGTACAAACTATGGCAAATAGAGCTAACACTTTGGCATTTTTTTGAATGGCGTTACGCATTGTTTTTATCCTGATCGTGTTGTGCTTTATTGTGCCCATAGGTACGAGGGCGGGTATACTGATCGATTAATGGTGCGCACATATTGCATAATAATACAGCAAAGGCCATTGCTTCCGCGTAACCGCCATATTTTCTAATAATAAAAACAAGTAAAGCAGCTAAAGCGCCGAATATCATTCTTCCCTTATTACTGGTTGCACCTGAAACAGGGTCGGTGAGAATAAAAAAGGCACCCAACATGCAAGCTCCATTAAACCAATGAAACATGGTTGAAGCATTAGTGTCAGGGCTGTAAATAAAAGCGATAAACGAAAACAGAAAAAGAGCAAATAAAAAGCTAAAAGGAGTCATCCAATCCAATGCTTTTTTATACACTAAATAAATACCACCTAGTAAAAATCCAGCATTTACCCACTCCCAACCAACACCATAATGTTCGCCAATAACGGGGCTGTCCATACTTTCAGCAATAGTTAAACCGAGTGTTAAATTGGTTTTTACTGTATCAAGAGGTGTTGCCATGGTGTAACCATCGATATGTGTTTTTATTTGCTCAACTGAATAACCATCGCTGCTGTACTGGGTGAAAATTACAGACAAGGTGTCGTATAGACTTAAATCTATAGTCATTAATTGTAATGGCGGTTGCCATGACGTCATTTGAACAGGGAATGAAATCAGCAACATTACATAACCGGCCATCGCCGGATTAAACGGATTATGCCCTAAACCACCATAGAGTTGCTTAACAATGATAATAGCAAACGCAGCACCTAAAATTGATATCCACCAAGGCGCTAAAGCTGGCAAACTTACACCTAATAAAACGGCAGTTAAAATGGCACTTCCATCAAAAATTTGTTCGGGGATCTTTTTTTCTCTTAAAGATAAAATAAAAAATTCAGCAATTAATGCACTCATTACAGCCAGGGAAATATGAACTAAATTACCCCAACCAAAAAAATACCATTGTGCAAAAATTCCCGGGATTGTGGCATAAATCACTAATCTCATTAAAGCCGAGGTTTTATTTTTTAAATGATTATGCGGCGAGCTTGCTATCCAAAATGCCATAATTTAAGTTAACTCTGAACGTTGTTGTTTTTTGGCTTTTGCTTTGGCGACTGCTTCAGCAATTCTTTTTTTCTTCTCTATAGCGACTAAATCATCTTCGTTGTGATCGCTAATATCTCTTTTCGCTTTTGCTTTTGCAATAACTTGCGCTATTTTTGCTTTTCTTACTTCATCCTCAGTAAGATTGGCATTTGAGGCAAGCTTTTTTGAGTGAATATTATTTATATTACCGTGCTCGCTTACACTATCTTTTTTGCTAATCGTTTCTTTACTCATTGGATCTTTATTAATACTTTCAAGCAGCGTTTTATCGGTTTTTACAGTTGATTTTGACAGGTTGTTGGCTAAGTCTTTTTCAGCTAGATCTTCGGCTGGGTCTTCGGCATAGCTCTGTTTAACAGAGCTTACTTTTGTTGGTTTTTCTTCTACTGAACTTTTTTCTATTGAACTTGCTTCAAGCAATTTATCTTTAGCCAGTTTTTTTGCTTTAGCTTTTGCAATGGCTAAAGCAACTTTCGATTTTTTATCTTCCGCTGAAATACCTGCCTTAGGATTATTCGTTTTAGCTTCTGTCGGTATTGTTTCCTGTGTATTAGCTTGTGTATTAGCTTGTGTATTAGCTTGTGTATTAGTTTGTGTATTAGTTTGAGTATTAATTTGTGTTTGAGGTTCAGTTATTGTTTCGTTGGCATCATTATTATCACCAATATCTTTATTTTGATTAGCTAGTTTTTTTGCTTTAGCTCTTGCAATTGCGGCAGCGACTTGAGGATTTTTGGGTTTAGCTGAAGATCCCGAACTCGGTTTTTGCACCATTGAAGCGCCAGTACTCATTGACTGCGCTTTTTTTGCTTTGACACGTGCTAGTGCTGCTGCAACCGCAGACATTTCAGTATTTGCTTGTGGCGTGCCCGAGTTCATTTTAGCTTTACGTGCTTGTGCTGCTTGCCTTTGTTTTTCTTCTCGTGCCTTTTTATCACGCTCTAGTCTTAGTTTACGTGCTTCGAATCTTATTTTTGCTTTTTCAGCTTTTATTTCAAGCTGCTTTTGCTCACGAATTTCAGCTTTACCAATGCGGTAGTAATGTACGAGTGGAATATAACTTGGACAAACATAAGCACAAGCTCCACATTCTATACAATCAAATAAATTAAGTACTTCAAGTTGCTCATGGTCTTTAGCTTTTGCGCTCCATTGTAATTCTTGAGGGAGGAGTTGAGCAGGGCATACATCGGCACATTGTCCGCATCGTATACATTCAACTTCTGTATTTTCTGAGGCAATTTCTTTTTCACTAGGTGCTAGTATACAATTGGTTATTTTTACAACGGGTACATTTCCTGTCGATAACGCAAAGCCCATCATAGGACCACCCATAATAATTCGTTGTTTGTTACTTTGCGGTTGGTACTCGCATTGTTCAAGTAAAAAACTAACTGGTGTACCTAATAATGCCCATACGTTTTGTGGTTTATTTAGCCCTAATCCGGTAACTGTTGTTACACGTTTTATTAGCGGTGCATCATTAATAACGGCATCTGCAATAGCGTAACAAGTGGCTACATTTTGCATAATAATACCTTGGGAGTTAGGTAAAAATCCGCTGGGTATTTCTTTTCCAGTTAATATTTGAATTAACTGCTTTTCACCACCTGATGGATAAACTGTTGGTATTACGCAAATTTTGATGTGTGCAATATCTTTAGTGGCATTTTGTAAGGTTTTAATGGCTTCTGGTTTGTTTTCTTCAATACCAATTAAAATATGCTCAGGTTTTATCAGTTCGTAAAGAATATTGATACCATCAACAATGGTAGGACTGTGTTCTTTAATCAATAAGTCGTCGGCGGTAATATAAGGCTCACACTCCGCAGCATTAATAATTAAAAACTCTATTTTTGCAGAATTAATAGCTGAATTGTTTACTGAGCTATTTGCTTTAATATGGGTGGGAAATCCTGCACCACCCATACCGGCAATACCTGCATTGGCTATTTTTTCAAGTATGGTTTGATGACTGAGTTGACTATAATCGGTACAAATGTTTCGTTGTTGCCAAGTATCATTACCATCAGGTGTTAAAAATAAACAGAGTTCTTGTAATGCTGAAGGGTGAGCAATGGTGGAATTTCTTATCGAGGTAACCGTGCCACTCGTTGGCGCATGAACAGGGACAGCCATAGGGTGATTACTGGCAGTAAGCGCTTGGCCTTTTAACACGTTATCACCTACAGATACTATAAGCTCTGCGGCTTGCCCAATATGTTGTTGCAAGGGGATAATAAGTTCTTTTGGTAATGCAAGCGTGCGAATAGGTTTATTATCGGTGATAAATTTTTGTTCAGGTGGGTGAATGCCCCCATGGAATTTCCAAAATTGGTTTTTATCAATTCGGTTAATAATAGAGTTCACAAAATATCCTAATCAACTTGTGTTACAGGTATGCTGTTTAAATCCCATTGCCAACTTTGTTTAGTTGTTTCAATCGGGCGCATTTCAATACAGTCAACAGGGCAGGGGGCAACACATAAGTCACAACCTGTGCATTCATCTACTATAATGGTGTGCATTTGCTTAGTAGTACCAATAATGGCATCTACGGGGCAGGCTTGAATGCATTTAGTGCAGCCTATACAGTCTTCTTCAATAATAAAGGCGACTTTAGGGGTATTGTCTGAGATATGGTTTTCATCAAGTGGTTGTACTTCTACGCCTAGCAGCTCAGCAATTTTTTTAATGGTTTCTTCGCCACCAGGAGCGCATTTATTTATAGCCTCACCTTCTGCTACAGCTTTTGCATAAGGTTTACATCCAGGGTAACCACATTGACCACATTGAGTCTGGGGGAGTAAATCATCAATTTGTTCAGCTAGTGGATCACCTTCGACTTTAAATCTGACAGAGGCATAACCTAATAAAGCGCCGAATAATAACGCGATAAATCCAATAACAAGAATAGCAATAATAATAGACATTAAAACTTAACCAATCCGGTAAATCCTATAAAGGCTAACGACATTAATCCCGCTGTGATCATGGCAATGGCAGAACCTTTAAAAGGTGATGGAATATCAGCATTAGCAAGCTTTTCTCGCATGGCTGAAAACATAATAAGCACTAATGAAAAACCAGCTGCAGCACCAAATCCGTAAACGATTGATTCGAAAAAATTATGTTGTTGATACATATTCAGTAAAGCCACGCCTAAAACGGCACAATTAGTGGTAATTAGTGGTAAAAATATTCCTAATAAACGATATAAATTAGCACTAGTTTTGTGTACAACCATTTCAGTAAATTGCACTACTACAGCAATTACCAATATAAAAGCCATGGTCGTTAAATACTCTAAACCTAGGGGGGCTAAAATATAGGTATTGACCAAATAACTGAGTAACGATGCTAACGTCATTACGAAAGTTGTTGCATACGCCATACCTACAGCGGTCTCAGTACGTGATGAAACACCCATGAAAGGACACAGACCTAAAAATTTTACTAGTACAAAGTTGTTTACTAAAACTGTACCAATTAATAGCAATAGATATTCAGACATTCAAAAATTACATTAGATTATTATGAGTGATATTATCCGTTTTTATGGTTAAATAAACAACCTGTCGAGGGTAACCTTAATGAGGTATTTTGAAAGTTTACGGGGTATTTAGGTTAATAGCTTATTTTAGAGTCGGTTAATTAGATAATGAGTAATGGTTAAATAGAGAGTTAACATTGTTTGATCAATAAGTTGAATCAATAATTAATTTTCTATTTATGACACATTTTATTTATGACACATTGAAAAATATTATAGTTTTTCAATGTTATGACAAAGATTAGTATTTGAATCAATTTAACTATTATCAAGGTTCTTACTGATTCAATGATTAGTATGTTGAAAATGCAATGCTATAGAGGAAGTGGCTTCCCAATATAAAACCCTTGGCAACCGTCGATAAAAAGCTTTTCTAAAGCAAATTTTTCTTCTTGCCCTTCAACACTTTCGGCTAAAACAGAAATACTTAACCTGTGAGCTAAATCTATCATTAAACGTAAGAAATATTGGTTATTTTTATCTTCATCTATATCACGAGTATAAGTACTGTCCATTTTAATAAAGTCAGGTTTTAAATCTTTAAAAAATTTAAATGAAGTTAACCCTACACCAAAGCGTTCAACGGTAACTTTCGCACCTGCTCTATGAACCATATCTATAAAGCGTTTACTAGATTTTATATTTTGTTGTAAACCATATTCTGTAATTTCAAATATTAATCTTGCGGCAATGGATGGCTCTCTCAATAATCTTCTTTCCAACCAAATTAAAAAATGTTCATCTTGTATACTTCGTGTACTTATATTTATTCCATAAGAAGAGCTAGTAAGGTTTTTATGACCAATATCAATAATTACTTTTTCAATAATTAATTTATCGACAGCAACAATTTTGTCGAGTTTTTCTGCCATGGCAACAAAAGAGGCCGTTGGTAACATTTCATCACTTGAATTTAAAAACCTTGCTAAAATTTCGCCATAAACTTTTACATTTCTATTTGAAGGTTTTATATTTTGTACAAGTAAAGTAATTCTTTGATTTTCTATAACATTATCTATTTCTTGACGCCAATTTTGATTGCCATTACTGGCACTTGCACTTTCCAAAACACCCGTATCTGTTTGGGCATGCCAAGAGTTTCTATGTTGAGTTTGAGCAATGCTTATTCCGGTATCAGCTAGTGCTAATAACTCGCCTAAAGGTTTATCTTTTTCAAAATAAACTAACCCAGTAAATGCTACTGAATCAAGGTCAGAGGTTTGTTGAAATAAATTAAACTTTTCAGTTAATTGTTTAGCAAATCTTTCACCATTTTTAATCGTACTGTTAGGAATGATAGTGGCAAAATCAGAACTGTTTAATCTAAAAAGTTGTGTTCCAGGGTATTGGGATATCAAATCCTTCATTATATCAGCCACATCGCAAATGTAAGTGTCGCCGGCATTATACCCATGAACTTGGTTTATAGTTTGAAGTTCTGAACAACGGGTAATAGACAATACACCAAATTTAATTAATTTGTCATGATGAATTTGATTTTCAAAATACTGAACAAAACCGCTTCTATTACTTAATTGAGTAACAGGCTCTAAAAATGCTTTTTCTTCAAGTGCTAAAGTACTGGTGTCGTAAGAATGTACTAATTCTTTTAACTGAGTAAATATTTTATTAAATTCTTTAGGAGTATTTTTAGTTAATTTATCAATATTATTAAAATTCGTGTCAATGGCATTTTTAAAGTCATTGTTTAACTTTAGTAATAGATTTTTATAACTATAAGCACTTAACAAGCTAGCAATAATAATAAAGACGAAAGTCAGTACAAGTGTAATACCAAGTAATGTGAGAACAAGTGTGATTTCATTGTTAAAATTAAGTTGATATGAAATGGCTAAATTATTATTAATAGTGATGATATTTGCATTTGGTAATGCAAAAGATAATGCAAAAGGTAGTTCTAGATGCTTAGTTGAGTTCGAGTAATTAATAAAATTTTTACTTGTAACGCTGTTTTTATTACTCACTTTAAATAAAGTATAAACATGATTAGCTTGTAAATTACTAAGAAAAATTTTCTCAAAAAAATCATTTGATTTATTTAGTGATTGATTATCAAAAAACAAAGCACTACTCGCTTTAATGACACTAGCGTGATTATTTTGCTTTTCTTGTAAAAATTTTGAAGTCATTAATATTGAAAAAAGCACAATAATTAAAGAAAAAACAATTCCTAATATGCAATTTCGTAGCAATAATTGAGAAAGTGTATACATAATGTGCCTACCAGCCCCAGAAAAAACAAATTTAATTAATTGTCATGTAGTATATATGCCATACAAGTAAAATACACTATTGAGATTTATGCCAACGGTCTAATTTTTGGCATTTTTATTTATTTTATAACTGAATTTACTTGAGTGACATAATATACGAAGTTTTTTTATCCTTTTATGTAAAGCCCTTGCGCTTAAGAGTTAGGAAATATATAATTCAACACAGTTTTAGTATAGTAATTTTCACTAGGTATTTATTGAGCATGTAGCAATAAATATTAATTGCTACACTTATGATAAATAGTTTTATTATTTATCAATACAGAGGGTTAGTGAATATAAGCCCCTCGTTAGGGGCTTTTTTGTGTGTGAACAATAGTTAACAATATTATTTATACACAAAAATGTTTTGATGATGGGCTTAATGCCCTTTTTTTGTTTCTGGAGAAAATGATTGGCTAAGTTTGAGCATAAGTTAACTGAAATGTTAAGGCCTGCAGTTGAAGGGGTTGGAAAAGAGTTACTCGGTGTTGAATATATAAGCGCTGGTAATAATTCAGTATTGCGTTTATTCATAGATCACGAAAACGGTATAAATGTTGATGATTGTGCAGAAGTTAGTCGGCAAGTCGGTGCGATATTGGACGTAGAAGATCCAATAGGGTCTGAATATAATTTAGAGGTTTCTTCACCCGGTGTAGACAGACCGCTGTTTGATTTAGCACAATTTCAAGCAGTTATAGGTGAAACCATTACCGTTAAACTATCCATGCCTTTAAATGGTCGACGTAAGTTTAAAGGTACACTTGAGACTATCGAAAACGACATACTAATAGTGGTAGTGGACGGTCAGGATTACGAGCTTCTTTTTAGTAACATTGATAAAGCAAATCTTGTTGCTAAATTTTAACGATAATTTTTAGATTTATTTAAAATAATTAAGGCTAAGTAGCATGAGTAAGGAAATATTACTAGTTGTCGATGCTGTTTCAAATGAAAAAGCATTACCGCGTGAAAGTATTTTTGAAGCGATGGAAACCGCTTTAGAAACAGCCACAAAAAAGAAATATGAAGGCGATATTGCTGTTCGAGTAAGCATCGATCGTTTATCTGGTGAATTTGATACTTTTCGTCGTTGGTTGGTTATTGCTCCAAGTGAAGAGCTAATGGAAAACCCATACGCAGAAATCACATTAGCAGCAGCACAATACGATGAACCAGAAATTCAAGTAGGCGACTACGTTGAAGAGCAAATTGAATCAGTAAAGTTTGACCGTGTAACGACTCAAACGGCTAAACAAGTTATTGTTCAAAAAATTAGAGAAGCTGAACGTGGGTTAATTGTTGATGCTTATCAAGAACACTTGGGTGAAATAATTACCGGCGTAGTTAAAAAATCTAGCCGTGATAGCGTCATTTTAGACTTAGGTAACAATGCAGAAGCGATAGTATATCGTGACGATATGTTACCACGCGAAACTTTTCGTCCAGGTGACCGCATCCGTGGTTTGTTATATGAAATTAAACCTGAAGCACGTGGCGCACAGTTATTTGTTAGTAGAACTAAGCCTGAAATGCTTATTGAACTATTTAGAGTTGAAGTGCCTGAAATTGGCGAAGAAATGCTTGAAATCAAAGGCGCTGCCCGCGATCCAGGATCTCGTGCAAAAATTTCAGTTAAAAGTAACGACAAACGTATAGATCCTGTTGGCGCTTGTGTCGGCATGCGAGGTTCACGAGTACAAGCTGTATCGAGTGAGTTAGGTGGAGAACGTGTTGATATCGTTTTATATGACGATAACCCAGCACAATACGTTATTAATGCAATGGCTCCAGCAGAAGTTGCCTCAATCATTGTTGATGAAGATAAAAATACAATGGATATAGCGGTTGAAAGCGATAACTTAGCAATGGCTATTGGTAGAAGTGGTCAAAACATTCGTTTAGCAAGCCAATTAACCGGCTGGGAACTTAATGTAATGACTGTTGCTGATATGAATGAAAAGCATCAGGCTGAAAACGACAAAGTATTATCACTGTTTACAGACAAGCTAGACCTTGATGAAGACTTTGCTACTTTATTGTGTGAAGAAGGTTTTACTTCACTTGAAGAAATTGCTTACGTTCCAACAGCTGAAATGCTAGAAATTGACGGCATGAACGAAGAAATTGTTGAAGAACTTCGTGCAAGAGCCAAAGAAGCATTAACTACCCAAGCATTAGCAAGTGAAGAAACACTTGAGGGTGCAGAACCTGCTGAAGACTTACTAAACCTAGAAGGTTTAGAGCGTCACTTAGCATTTGTATTTGCAAGTAGAGGTATTATTACCTTAGAAGATCTTGCAGAACAAGGTGTTGATGAAATATCAGATATTGAAGAATTAGATGAAACCAAAGCAGGCGAGCTAATTATGGCCGCCCGTAATATTTGTTGGTTTAATGAAGAATAAACACATCGGGAGAAAACTATAGATGGCAGATGTAACAGTACAAGAACTTGCCAAAGAAATCGGTACACCGGTGGAGCGTCTCGTTAGCCAATTGGCTGATTCAGGAGTTCAAAAATCGGTAACCGACTCTGTTTCGCAAGAAGAAAAAGAAACGTTATTAGAACATTTGAAAAAGCAACACGGTGATCAATCTTCATCTGAGCCAAGTAAAATGACACTTAATCGTAAAACTAAATCAACTTTAGTTCTTGGGCATGGTAGTAAAGCTAAATCAGTTAATGTAGAAGTACGTAAAAAACGTACTTACGTTAAGCGCAGTGATTTAGAAGAACAACAAATTGCTGAAGAAGAAGCAAAAGCACAAGAAGAAGCTCGTATCAAAGCAGAAGAAACTGCCAAAGCAAAAGCTATTGCTGACGCCAAAGAAGCTGAAAATGCTAGAGCTGCAGCTGTTGCTAAACTGGAAGTAGAGCGTGAGGCAAAAGCAAAAGCAAAAGTTGAAGCTGATGCAAAAGCAAAATCTGCTGCAGTAGCTAAAGCAAAAAATATAGAAGAAACCAAAGCACCCGTAAAGCCTGCTGAAAGTGATGATGCAAAGAAACTTCGTTTAGCTCAAGAAGCTGAAGCTAAAGCCAAAGCAGAAGAAGAAGCTAAAGCGGCTGCTGAGGCTGCTAAACAACTTGCTGAAGAAAACGAAGCACGTTGGAAAATTGAAGAAGCAGAGCGTAAAGCCAAAGAAAAAGAAGTTGTACATTTAACTTCTTCTAAATACGCTCAAGAAGCGGAAGATAAAATCGATACCGCTGATGAAGGCGGACGACGTCGTCGTAAGAAAAAAGCAGGTCCACAAGATCGTAATGCTCGCAATGCACGTGGTGGCAGAAAACAAACACTTTCAGCTCCACAAAGTTTAAAGCATGGTTTTACTAAACCTGCTGAAACTAAGCTTAACGAAGTACGTATTGGTGAAACTATTTCTGTGGCAGAACTTGCCAATAAAATGTCAGTTAAAGGCGCAGAAGTTGTAAAAGCAATGTTTAAAATGGGTGCTATGGCAACCATTAACCAAGTGATCGACCAAGAAACTGCAGCGCTTGTTGCTGAAGAAATGGGTCGTGAAGTGGTACTCGTTAAAGAAAATGCCCTTGAAGAAGCGGTATTATCTGATCGTGGTGATTCAGGTGCACAAATAACTCGTGCTCCGGTGGTGACTATTATGGGTCATGTTGATCACGGTAAAACGTCATTACTTGATCACATCCGTAAAGCTAAAGTTGCTGACGGTGAAGCAGGTGGTATTACTCAACACATTGGTGCTTACCATGTAGAAACTGGGCACGGAATGATCACATTCCTTGATACCCCGGGTCATGCTGCGTTTACAGCAATGCGTTCTCGTGGTGCTAAAGCAACCGATATTGTTATTATTGTTGTGGCTGCTGATGATGGTGTTATGCCGCAAACTATTGAGGCTATTCAGCATGCTAAAGCATCTGACGCTCCAATCATTATTGCAGTAAACAAAATGGATAAAGAAGGTGCCGATCCAGATCGTGTTAAAAATGAATTATCACAACACGATGTTCTTTCTGAAGAGTGGGGCGGTGACGTTCAATTTTGTCATGTTTCAGCTAAAACAGGCTTAGGTATAGATGAGCTATTAGATGCCATTTTATTACAGTCTGAAGTATTAGAACTTACTGCTGTTGTTGATAAAATGGCAAATGGTGTGGTTGTTGAATCTAAACTTGATAAAGGTCGTGGATCAGTAGCAACCGTATTAGTGCAAGAAGGTACGTTAAACCAAGGTGATATTGTACTTTGTGGTTTAGAATATGGTCGTGTACGTGCCATGCGTGATGAAAACGGTAAGCCAATTCAATCAGCAGGTCCTTCAATACCAGTAGAAATACTAGGCTTAAGTGGTGTGCCACAGTCAGGTGATGAAGCGACCGTTGTTAAAAATGAGAAAAAAGCACGTGAAGTTGCTTTATATCGTCAAGGTAAATTCCGTGATGTTAAATTAGCTCGTCAGCAAAAATCTAAACTTGAAAACATGTTTGCAAGCATGGCTGAAGGTGATATTTCTGAAGTTAACGTGGTATTAAAATCAGATGTTCAAGGTTCACTTGAAGCTATTTCTGATTCATTAACTAAGCTTTCAACTGATGAAGTTAAAGTGAAAATTATTGGTTCTGGAGTTGGTGGTATTACTGAAACTGATGCAACCCTTGCTGCTGCATCAAATGCAATTGTTGTTGGTTTTAACGTACGTGCTGATGCCGCTGCTCGTAAAGTCATAGAGTCTGAAAAAATAGATTTACGTTACTACAGTGTAATTTATGCCTTAATCGAAGAAGTGAAACAAGCAATGAGCGGTATGCTCTCGCCTGAATTCAAACAAGAAATTATTGGTCTTGCACAAGTACGTGATGTATTTAAATCACCTAAAATTGGTTCAATTGCCGGCTGTATGGTAACTGAAGGTAACATCAAGCGCTCTGCTCCTATTCGTGTACTACGTGATAACGTTGTAATTTACGAAGGCGAACTAGAATCGCTACGTCGCTTTAAAGATGATGTACAAGAGGTTCGTAACGGTACAGAATGTGGTATAGGTGTTAAAAACTACAATGACGTACGTGTTGGTGACCAAATTGAAGTGTTTGAAACTGTTGAAATTCAACGCACACTTTAATTAAGTAACACACTACATGAACTTAGGGCTAATTCTATATTAGCCCTTTTATGTTTTTAAAGAACGATAAATAAATGATCTATCGTTTGAAATAATAGGTAATTAACATGGCAAGAGAATTTGCTCGTACTGATAGAGTCGGACAAGAAATCCAAAAAGAAATTGCAACAATTTTAATGAGAGAAGTTAAAGATCCGCGATTAAGTATGACCACGGTTTCAGCAGTAGAAATAACCAGAGATTTAGCGTACGCAAAAATCTTTGTTACTTTTTTTACTAATGAAGAATCTGAAATTAAAAGCTCAATTGAAGTGTTAAACGATGCTGCAGGTTTTATTCGCTCATTATTAGCAAAAAAATTAAGAGCGAGAATTATGCCGCACTTACGTTTTGTATATGACCAATCAATGGCTGAAGGTGTTCGTATGAGCACATTAGTTGATCAAGCGGTAGCAAGTGATAAACACTTAGAAGATGAATCAGTTGAATCAACTGACTTCGAAGATGATAAAAAGTAAAACTACCATTTTTTTAGGGTAAAGATTTTATGGCCAAGAAAAGAAAAGGCAGAGCAATAAACGGTGTATTGTTGCTTGATAAACCTTATGAAATGTCATCTAACAATGCATTACAACGAGTTAAACATATTTATTTTGCTCAAAAAGCAGGGCATACAGGCGCATTAGATCCATTAGCCACCGGTATGCTACCTATTTGTTTAGGTGAAGGAACAAAGTTTTCTCAATTTTTATTAGATACTGATAAAACTTATCAAGTAACCGCCAAGCTGGGTATAAGAACCACGACAAGTGATGCCGATGGTGAGGTTGTTTCTGAAAAAGAAGTAAAAGTAAGTGTAGACCAACTACATAAAGCATTAGATTCATTTAGAGGCACCACGCAACAAATTCCTTCTATGTATTCAGCATTAAAATATCAAGGTCAACCTTTATATAAATATGCCAGAGAAGGTATTGAAGTCCCTCGTGAATCAAGAAACATTACTGTATTTAATTTAGAGTTATTACGTTTTGAGGGTGATGAAGTTGATTTGTCCATTCATGTTTCAAAAGGTACTTACATACGCACTATTGTTGACGATTTAGGTGAGCTATTAGGTTGTGGAGCTCATGTTGCTAACTTAAGACGCAGCGCTGTTGGTAATTATCCTGAAAACAGAATGGTTACTATGCAGCAACTTGAGGCCTTGCTAGCGCAAGCTGAAGCTGAAGATATATCCCCCTCGACATTACTAGACCCACTATTGCTACCCATGACCAGTGCCTGTGATGGAATACCTGCTGTTTTTGTAGATGATATGTCAGCACATTATTTACGACATGGTAATCCAGTACAAACGGCTAATGTGCCAACCGAAGGTTTAGTTCAAGTGTTTATTGGTGATAACGTAACCAAAGGTGAGTTTATTGGCGTAGGCTTTATTGATGATGAAGGTAGAGTAGCACCTAAACGGATTGTAGTAATACCTAGGGTCTGTTGATCTTTCAGGGTTAAATTTTAAATGAACCCAGAGGGCAGTACCTGTTTGAAATTTATACGTCGTTATCGTATGTTCGAGTAGCTAGCTACACTTCACATACTCTGCCTTGTCTAAATATCAAACACCTTGCTGTAAAAATAACCTCGAAAGATCAACAGACCCTAGTTAATACCAATTGAAATAATGAATTATTCACTTAGAGCTGTATTAGAAAACTTAGAACAAACGAAATAATTTAAGCATAAGCATCTATGTTTTATTTATTGTGAGAAGTTATCAGTTTTCTAGTGAACTCCGCTTCTTTGATGAGTTTAAAAACAATTTATGCGGCGTTATTAAATTATTTATGTTCTACATTGATGCAGTCCTTATATTTTTTGGAACGTGAAACCTTTATCTAATTTTTAGCTCTCACTAAAGTTTATATCTTGAATGGTAACGGTTATGAGTAGCCTAACCAATTTAATTAAATGATTAACCGTAAAAAGTTGCATTCATATCTTTTACTGATAGAATACGCGCTCTTTTGTCGTCTTAGCTGAATTAGTGTTTGGCAAGATGAGAATTTTAATTACTTATCCTATGTTAGTTTAAGTAAATACACTAAGGAAATAACATGTCTTTAAATGCTACAGATAAAGCAGCAATTGTTGCTGAATATGCCCAAAAAGAAGGTGATACAGGTTCACCAGAAGTTCAAGTTGCTTTATTAACAACTCAAATTAACCATCTTCAAGGTCATTTCAAAACTCATATACATGATCACCATTCACGTCGTGGTTTATTACGCATGGTTAGCCAGCGTCGTAAATTACTTGATTACTTAAAAGGCAAAAACACAGAACGTTATACTGCTTTAATTGGTAAATTAGGTCTACGTCGTTAAGAGTAACACCTGAACAATGTTTATAAAAAAAAGGAGCTTCTAGCTCTAATGCCGTTCACTTAAGGTGAACGGCATTTTTATTTCTCGCATATCGTTGTGGTCTAGGCTTCACTTGCCGAGGAAATTTTCTTTCTCGCCGAGGCGGTAAAATAAGGCTTTCGGCCATATTATAA
>Ga0209303_1000847_pt1 | contig 21854 bp, 20 predicted proteins | sample SidtaG_3_FD_187449 | JGI IMG/M metagenome (GOLD analysis project Ga0209303, IMG submission 187449) | Marine algal microbial communities from Sidmouth, United Kingdom - Sidmouth_Asex1 metaG (SPAdes) (version 2) | ecosystem: Host-associated > Algae > Red algae > Unclassified | place: Sidmouth... | reverse complement strand
CAGTGGTGGACACTCTCAAATAGAGCGCAGCACGAATTTTCTTCTTGGTTGCCATATCAACGATCTAAAATTAGAGGCTATGGTTACGTAGAAGAGTCTATCAAAAAAGGGTCGTTTTTTGATAGGGCAAATCTCAACCTCTAACTTACTGATTTTTCGTAGCGAATTTCAATACCCCTTTTTTGATAGGGCTAACATCACTCTCTCAGTCTCGATCTATTCTCCAACATTCTAGCAAATTATCTTTTTAAGAACCGTTAAGCATTTGGTTCGATTTACTTACCAAGAACAAACTTTTCTGTACCTTGATTTCGTAAACCAGAAGATCGAACTTCTACAGAGGCTGTATTCCTTGGTCTGCCGTATCTAAGCGATCGTAGGTGATTCACTCGATAAATACGACAAAACGGACATTTGATGAAATCGAGAGAGGAACGTAAATCTATGCCGAAGGACGGGGAAGAGAGGCATTTTCCAAACTAGGAACGACTGGCACTAAATCAATTTTTACCTCGCGATTTAATGCCTGGGCAACTCGCCTTAACATCGAGAGGGAATGACCATCATAATCAGCATCTTCTAATCGAGATATCACCGACTGAGTAGTATTAAGCATCTTAGCCAGTTCTTTCTGACTAAGCCCAGCTTCAGTACGGGCATCGTAGATTAACTGAGCAACATGAGCGTTTGTCTTAGCCTGTTCGCATAATTCTCGCAGTTCTGCATCATCACCAATCATGCGATCTAAGATTTCCATGCCGTCAGAGGTAGGTTGTCTAGCCATCATTGTTATCTCCCTGTGTAAGTATGTCGCTTCGGATCTTGTTCAAACTTCTCTTTTCTCTTAATTGCCAACTCAATATCCTTTTTGGGAACTGCTGAAGTCTTCTTTATTATCGAATGATTCAGCACCGCAATGTTTTGACCGTCGAAATAATATAGTATTCGATATTGCACATTGAGATACTTAGCTCTTAGTTCGTAGATACCATCTCGCAAATAATCTGCTGCTGGTCTTCTTAATTCATGCCCTTCAGCACTAAGTCTATCAATACGACCGAAGCATTTGGCATAAGCTTTGGGGTTTTTCCGCTTTAACTCATTTAACCAATCCACTACGGGAACAGCACCCCCTTTTTGCTCTTGATAAAAAACAATCTTGGTCGCTGGCACAACAAGCTCCTCATACTACTATCGCAATATTGCGATGATAATGTTATAACTTTTATCAGCAGCTAAGGCAAGGTCTTAACAATACACTAGTATTTTTTCTCAAACGGATAGAGTATGGTGCGAGAAACCAGAATGAGTTAACACTATGAGTACTGTACGCAAACACAGCGATGAAATACCTCCCATGAATGAGGAGAGGGAAAAGAAACTAGCGGAAATGAGAGATGAAGACATTGATTTCTCAGATATTCCCGAACTAGACGAAGCATTCTTCAAAAATGCCAAACTAGTCAAAAGACAACCCAACACAGAAGCAATTTCCATTCGCATTGACACTGACAAAGAATCTCCATCAACGTAAAAGGGGAAATCGAAGAGCTACTTTATTTCCAGCTTTTCCCACAACTTCCAGTCGCTTCGCTCTTTCCAGATGTGGAAAAAACTAGAATAAAGCAGCGAGGACAAGGAAAAGCTTTGCCTATGCAAAAACTGCCGAGCAAAGCTCGGATCGTAGTTAGCAACAACTTTTCAACAGTACGGTCGCTATGCTCCCTTTTCCCCATTGAAAAGTTATTGATAACTACTCAGTTTTTACACAGTCAAAGCTACTACGGTTACTACTAATTTTTTAATTTCTTTTAGGAACAGGAAAAAGAAAGTATTTTTATTTGGGGCATGACTAAATGCGGGTTGGGTATCGGACGCTGCGGTGCTGCGGATGTTGGCGATGCGAATCTTAAGCCCCCAGCCGTTGAAATAATAAGTGCCTCCAAGAGATAACAATCTCAGAGACACTTGCCAGTCTAATTATTACTAGAATTATTGTCTTTAATCTTCATTTCACTAATAGTCTCTATGACACAAGAGCAAATCGTCTCAATATTGAGAGGATGCCATCCAAGTTTGATATATCTCTTCAGGCGGTCATTAATCTCATCTTCTAAAATATCTTTTTGCCGCCAATCCTCTTCTAGTTCTTCTAACTCTGTGCAGTAGGAATCACCGTAAGCCTCTTGTAGATATTCAGCGTATTCATAATCATACTCTTCGGTTTGAGGATCTTCAATTTCAGACTTGAATTCTTCATTACTTTTACTCATAATTCTCTTGCAGTTTGGGGCGTAACTTTAACTCAGAGTTACGCCACATTAAAACTCAGAAAAGAAGGTGTTCCCGCATCTTCTTTTCACCAACTAAATTCTTTACTTCTACCAATATTCAGTTGCGAAACCAGATTGAACCACAATCAAAACTCTGAGCCTTTGACTTGCCGACTCAGTAGGTATATACTACTCACTATTTAGTTACTAGTCAACGAAAATAAGGCTGTATTAATGCTTTTTATCAAGAAAATTCGCCAAAAGCTGCGACTAAATAAATACCAAATGGGCAAAGAGTTGGGCTTTAAAAACACTCAGGCATACATCAACTTTGAGAATGCCCAATACTCAATCAATGCCCAGAAAATGATTCGCCTGTGGCAAATATCGGAGTTGTCAGCCCAGGAATTCCTCGAAATAATAGCCCAAGATGTCAAACAAAACGAACGAGGCAAGGCACAGCCAACCAAATAAGTGCCTCCAAGACAAAACATCTCAAAGGCACTCATCAATTTAACACTCCATAAAAACATGAACCTCTTGGTAGCCAGCTTCGAGAGTCGTGATACTACCGCCCAACTCCAGATCGCGCCCATAACGCTCGTAATCAAAGTAGGGTTCAACCTCGTCGGGAATAGTCCCACAGCTATCTAAATAATCCCTAGCGTAGTCTTCCACGCTTGTATACTCCCCCAAATACTGCTCTTCCATCATCTTTTCCGCTTGCTCTAAGTCCTGACCGCAGTAGTCAAAAACTCTCGCCCCTAGTCGTCCATGCTCGACGAGAAACTCAGCAACTTTCGCCACCGTTTCTATCCCAGGATATTCGCCTAACTCCGCCTCCCAGAAATCATCATAATCGTGGACAGCGAACTCTTCCGCGTCTTCTATGGGCGAAGTTTTTAGTATCTTTTGAATCTCCTCATTTATTTCATCCTCACCTATATCTGCATCGATCCAGTTGCCGTGAAGAATCCCGTTGTTGTAGGACGCAAGACAAGCCACGTAGATTTTAGGCTTGAGCGTTTCATTTTTATTGTTCATAATCTGCCTGTGTTTTGGGGTGTAGCTTGGGCTTTTCCAATTCGGAGCTACACCGTATTACTCAGAGAGAAGGGAGTTCGCGCTTCCTTCTCTCACTTCTCAAGATTCATTTCTTCTACCAATATTCAGTTGTCAAACCAGATTAAATAACAATAAAAACCTTGAGCTATAACTTCTTAACTCAGTGGTTTTATACTACTCACTATCTAGTTACTAGTCAATAAAAATAGAGATATTTAATAACTATTTTCTGATAAAAACTAAGCTTTTTGTAAATATTAAAGTTAATTGCTATAAATAGCCTGAGATATTTTTCTAAAGCTTTTGTGCTAAGATAAAGCCAAAATGCTACTGCTTTTTGATATGTTCTATAACAACAAGAACATGTCAAAACATCAATTTGTAAATTGAGTTGTCAATCTGAATTGGCAACTATGCCGTGACATATTTATCAATCTAAATTGATAAATAAAACCGCTTTCTATTCCGTTTTCATACTTCAAGCAATTTCTCTATAAACAAACTCATTTACAATTCGGGTTTATGACACATTCGCACCCTGTCGGGTGCAACCGCAAAAGATTGTAGCAATATTGCAATACGCTTGCCTTAAATCGCTCCTTCAACAATTTCTATCATGAACTCTGTCTCCATCATTTACGCTGACAACGCTAAATACTACTTAGATTTAGGTGCAGAAGGAAAAGACGATTACTATAGTAGCGATCTAGATCCTAGAGGAACTTTCCTAGCAGACGAAATAAAAGAATTCTCCATTCATGGCGATAAGATCGAACATCAAGATCCACGCTTCAGAAACCTTTTTGATGGTCTATCTCCTGACGGCAGTAAAGTCTTAAGACACCAGCAAAAAGAAAGAATTTACTACCACTTTTCCGACCCTGAAACTAAGAAAACTAAGGTAATTAGCAAAAAAATAGCCCAGGAAATTAAGCAAGAAAATCCCAACCTATTTGAAACCAATATCAAAACCACTGTCTCAAAACCGATAATTGGCTTTGACAACGTATTTTCCGCTAATAAGGATGTAGACGTACTCTGGGCGTTAGCCCCTACTAAGGAACTACGCCAGCAGATTCACAACTATCACAAAGAAGCCGTAGCAGAAGCCATTGAATCCTTTAAAACCTATGTCAAATCTCGCTCTGGCAAAGGCGGTAAAGACCACGTATCAGCCAAACTAGTCCTGGCAGTCTTCAATCACACCACCAGTAGAGAATTAGACCCTAATCTTCATTCCCACGTAGTAATGCTCAATTTGGGACTAAAGCCAGACTCCAAATGGGGCGCACTACACGGCGAAAGCATACTAGCAGAAGGTCGCTATATATCAGGGCAGGTCTATCAAAACGCTTTGAGAAAGAGAATCGAGCTTGGTTTGGGGTTAAAGTGCAAAACTAGACATTTTGAGCAGGGAAAGGGCAAAACCTTTACCGTAGTAGGTCTTAGCCCAGAGCTAAAAAGAGAATTTAGCCAGCGATCGCTCCAAATAGAAAAAGTGGTAACTGCCAACATGACGGGGGCAGAAAAAAGAGTAGCAGTACTCAAGAGTCGTCGGCAGAAAATTAGAGACTTGGCTACAGACGAATTAATGCAGGATTGGCAGAATCGAGCCAAAGCCTATGACTTTGATTGGGATAAATTACTCGAACTAAATTCCCTCGAACATCGATTCTCAAAATCGGCAGACATCGATAATCAAAAATCCCCTACTGCCGAACTACTAAACACAAAAACACCGACCTCTAAGGAATTACATACCCCACCAGTAGCCTCTCCAGCACCCAAGAAGCCAAGAAAACAGAAGGTAGGGGTAGAGAACGAATATCGGACATTCAAGCCTCGGAAGAAGTCGCGAAGAGTCTCAGATCGAACAACTGTCAAAACTCCTACCCGTCCTCAAAACAAATCCCAGAAGCTGAAGAAGACCTATCGGGCGATCGCCACTCACCTCCAGCAAAATCAACCAGCAAAAGGCTTCAAAGCAGAACAAATTCTTTTTGCAGCCTTAGAAGCTACTGAAGGGAATCAGCAACAAGCCCAAAAGGTAGCCCAACAATTTCAATCTCGCTATGTCAGAAAATCGCGAGTTAATCGTCGTTTACGCCTGAAAAAAAGCGGTCATAAACTAATCAATTTCCGTCGTATCAGAAAGCGTATAGCCGAGACTGCAAAACTACTCTGGGATATCCATACCGATCTGAAGCGTATCGGTACGAGAGTAAAAGTTCTCTATTTGTATGCTACTGGCAAGATAAGTCGGAAGCAGTTTTTATTGTGTAAAGAACATCAGAAATTAGCCCAGCAGAGATGGAATCGAGAAATTTCTAGGGAAACCTATGTCATAGGACTGGATAAAATTAGAAGGGAGAAGCAAATACCAGCCCATCCCTGGGTAATCCGCAGCTACCAAACCTTGGGATTACTCTCAAAAAAGCAAGCTGATTATTGGTGTAAAATAACCAAAGAGTATCGTAAGCCAATTCCTCTTGATGTAATATCTAAGCGGTTGAATAGCTGGAGAACATATCCCAAAAAATCAATTCATTTACACATAAGATGAGGGTAGGTAGTTGTGCTTATATACTACGGATTTTTTAAATAATTAGTAATTTGTATTGGATAGTATTTAAGACATAAAAAGTCACTAAAGAAAGTGTGAGGTCAAATAGTAAACCTTTGATGAATACTCACACTTATTGATATTTGCCAAAGAACCTTAGTTAAGGAAGAAAAGTTCACTTGATGACTGAGTAGGATGTTCGATAAAAACACCATTACTGGTTACAGAAATTGAATAGTCATTAGACTGTCTAATCACAAAATCGTATAGGCATTCTGTCGTTTCTAGTGACCATATTTTTAATCTTTCGTTGCTTACTGCACCCAGAATGTTTGGATGTTTTTCACCAAAAAGGTAAAGCTCAATATTACTTAAGTCAGTAAAAATAGTCTTCAAAGAGTCTGCTTCAGTATCAATAACAGCAACGTTGACGGAAGTTTCCTGTTCAGTAATTTCCATCCTGTATTTACCTTCATCTCGAATGTAGTCGAAATCATCGTACATAAAGAAACAATAGTCCAAACTCTCAGGGTCGGAGGCGGAGGTTTTAAAGTCCTCAAACAATGTAAAGCAATCCTCAGCACGTTTATAACTCTGAATTGCTAAAACTCCATCATCTGTAATAGCAGCAAAGTCAACCCAGGCTGTTACCCAAAGTTGTGAATCTCCTGTCTGGAGATTCACAACATAAATATCTGTCGCAAATGATGAACCATGTTCACAAAATACATCCCCCCAATAGACAAACCATTGCTCGTTGTCCGACATCACTGACCCAGGTAAGAAGTCCTCATCTATACCTTCATAGTTGTTGGCATTAGATTGATATACTATCTTCTTACTTTCTATATCCACTACCCAATAAAAAGTAGTGACACAGTAGTGATATCTTCGAGGAACAGCCGATTTTTCGTATGATTCTTTTTCAAATGAGAGGACTATGTATGTAGCTTTGCTACTAAAGCAGATCTTCCACTTTCCCCTTCTACGCATTGAGAGAGGTAGAAGTGATGATATATCTGTAAGTTCTTCAGCTTTACCTGTAGCTGTGTTCCATATCGTAAGAATAGAATCACTGATGCCTCCAACCAGGCTGCCGTCGCTGCTTGCTATTAGATTCTCATACTTTCTTCCATCTACCTGATATTGTTTATCTTTTGAATTATTTTCCTGCATAACCTTTAGTAACTCGACCAAGGGTTATGCAGAAAACAGCAAATGAAGTGATTTATGCTTATGTATAGTGGCTTGTAAAGTGCGATTTCTTGGGCTAGGAAACCTTAGAAATCAATGATATAGAAGATTAAAACCAATTGCCTTTACCTCCTATTCTAGTGAATCTTAAATCTTGATCGGGATACGGGGGGCGATTGTCTTTTAGTTTTTCTCTTTCCAGAATTACATTTCTTGTTTTTTCCGTTAATATAATTTTAGAAAGATCTCTTTGTTCCTGCCAATTTAAAACCGCAAATCTGATTGTTTTGTCAATTTTTTTGCCATGAAACATGAACACATCAAATGTTGATTCACCACTATTAAATAGCTGAACTATATCCTCTCTTTCCAAAGCTAGGATGAGATCCGCCATCTTAATTAGCCGTTGTATCAAATGAGGTCTTGTTTCGATAAATTTTGTTTCTTGCTTGACAATCATATCACTACTAATTTCTGAACAAGATATATTGTTCTTTATGCTATTCTCAAATTGATTTATAAATAGCCAATAAAGTTTGAGAAGCATATCCTTGTGATATATAAAGTTCGCGGTATTGTTTTTTTCAATTGCTCCCTTCCAAATATCACCAATACCTTGCTCATATCGATAAGCTACTCCTCCTGGATAGTTCTTAAAAAGGATAGTGTATCTATTGTTTGGATCTGCTCCTTTCACAAAATTGGCATCAATTGGTCTAAGTGGATCGCCAATCAGATATGACACTATACTAGTTTTGCGTTCTAACTTAATATCAAGAAGATAAATGTCCTCTGAATATACTGCGTTTGTATATAGAACCCTTACTGTTTTACTTCCCAACGCCAACACTACTAGTAGTTTCAGGAGTTCACAAGTAGTTTCATAGAACTCGTTCCACAGTAAATTACTAGTTGTTTGATGGAGATCTTTAAAATAGGCAAAATTGTTTTGTGTCGGGGCTAAAAGAACAAAAGTACACTCCATTTGATTGGAATTTATTTGGTTTTTAAGCCAACTGACGAACTTTTGATTTAGCATCGGTCGTGGCATTGTCCCACAGAAAATTAATTGTCTGGGGTTCTTTTCGATAATCGCGTTAGTGAGATCGTTCATCTCCCATTGGTTTTTAACCGCTTCAAATCCTCCATCCAGTGGGTATCTGATACGCCAATCATCATACGTGAGATTGAGCAGCAAAACTGAGTAAACATTCGCATGAATACACTTGATCGATCGTTTTGAATTTTTTCTACTACTCAGAAGGTGCTTTGTTACTGTTGGGTAAATTGACTTTTTATTTTCAGGAGGAGGGGCATCAGTTTCAATAAGCAATTCTCGTTCAGCAGACGAGATATCATACCGTTCTCGATCCCAAATTATAGGATATGACTTCTCTGTATACTTCTTTTTAATTTGTTGTTTTGTTTTGAATACTTCCTTTTGGGCTTCATTTGTATGCCATTTCCTCCAGTCGTGAATAAAACTATCTATTCTATCCTTAGCTTCCATCTTTGGATCGTATCGCCAATCAAATGCCTCCCAAATCTGATCCCAAAAATCAGGATTATCAATAGAATGTTTAATTCTCCAGTATGCGATGTGCGAATCTCCCTTATTCGTCACCATCTCCACAATTTCTCGACCGCCAACTATTTTGACTTTCTGCTTTTTATGATCCTTATTCTTACTCATCTTAATAAAAAAACACATACTTGGAAGAACATAGTTTTATGCTAAGTATGTTTTTAACTAAAACCAGATATATTAATAGTTTTTAACTAATTTATCCGATTCTTGTAATTGCAGAAACATAGTTATTTACAAAGTATGTTTCTACAAAACTATCTTGAGCGATTTCAATGGTACTTTTGAACTTCACCTAGATCGTTATCTGTTGTATATTTGGGACATGGACATCAATTTGAATCCAACAAATAGATTGCAATCGGAATCTAAATACGTCCAATATAATTTTTCAATTGTTACTTTAGTCGGCATTATTCGATGATATATTTCGCATTTGGTTAGCTTGGGGCAACAAGCGAATCCATATACGTCTTATATATCTCATATACTGCTGCTTATTTGTGCTTTGAAAATATATATAGTCAATTAACCAGTGTAATGCCTTTTAAAGAGTGCTTTTATTGCATCGATTGTATTTCGATGATAACCAATTTGTTCTCTATTCTAATGGCTTTACAAATATAATCTCTGGAGGTTTCTGCTCATGAAATAATTAGTTCTCTTTTACCTTTATTCACCAACAATAATGAATTTGAACAATGAAAAAACAAAGGCGATCTAAACGTAAACATCGCAAAACTTACTCGCGAAAAATTCAAAGGCAGCAAGCAAAAGTTGTCAATCAGCAGTACAAATACTCAAAAGCGACCGCAATCGAATTAGGTTTCACAATTTAGATTCTGACTCAAAACAGAAACTTTGATGGAGAGATGGAGGCAACCATCTTTCCTCTACTCATTATCTAAGTTTGGAGGCTAATAGTGATTCGACCGCTACTGAGCTTCTTCCTTAATTGGCTTATTGTTTAGGATTTTCCTACCTATAAGTCAATGGATTACTAATTCATTATAAGGCTTGCTGCTCAACATTACAGCTATAAACGATCGCTCTCCGCTTCCAAATTTAGATCTACTTACAGAATTATTCAATCGTACGATCTAATTTTGAAAACCATGAAAATGATTTTGATTGAAAACAGTTCTCCAACAAACGAACAGTTTGTTCGATATCAAGAAGCCTATAACTATTTTAATAGGAAACTGTTTAATGGCGAACTCTCACCTTGTTTACTTAATTTTTCCCGTCTCAAAGGTGCTTTAGGCTTTTTTGCTTATAAACGCTGGTTGAATAACGAATCAGGCGATTATACCCATGAAATTAGCTTAAATCCTGATTTACTTCCACGTCCTATGGATGAGATTATGGCTGTACTCGTGCATGAAATGGCTCATCAGTGGCAGTTTGACTGTGGCAAACCTAGTGGAAGAGGTTATCACAACAAACAATGGACAGGAAAAATGGAGTCTATAGGATTAGTACCAAGTTCTACTGGTCAACCTGGTGGTAAGAAAACAGGTTACAGAATGGCGCATTACATTCCCAAAGATGGAAGATTTGCCAAGGTATTCTCTGAGATGCCACAAGACTTTTTACTTCCCTGGACGGGAATTCCACTTACAACTTCTCGCGGAAACGCCAAGCCCCGCCAGGATAAGCTCAAATACTCTTGTCCAAAATGTCTTACCAATGTTTGGGGAAAACACGATCTCAATATCTTCTGCGGTAATTGCCTATCTAAATATAGAACGAACTAGCAATATAGTTTAAGTCCAGTAACTTGAGATCGCTCTGGGCTATCCAATGTAAAACCACGTTCAAATTCTTAAAGGTTAAGAATAATGCCTAAACATAAGAAAAAATCAGGCTTTAAAAGAAAAGGTCACAAACAAAAACGACCATCACCCAGGAAAGCTAAGATGCAGATTCAAACTGCTGCATCTACCTAAAAAACCGAGGACAACTACGTCCGACGTTTATAGCCAGCAAAGTAAGTCATCCTCGTTAATTAAAAAATCACTTTCATTTTACAACCTAGTTTGTGTATCGACTCTACGGATACACCTTACTTTGCTGCTGTTCCTATTACCAGCGATCGAGGCATTGCCCTTTATCGCATATATCCCAATACCTCATTTATCGCATTTAGAAGATGCCTTTCGTAAATGAAAACTCTATATTGGCTCGAACAACAGCAGCTTAACTTGGTTGCGCTGGGAGTTTCTCCTCCTTTATGCACATCAATTGCCTATTTTCTCAATGGTACAAACCCGAATTTAGCAGAAATAAGCACCTGGACTTTCCACAGCATAGATTTAGCTATCTGGCTGCCATCAGTAGTAGTTAACCCCGTCCTTGATGCTTTGGGTTTCGACCCTTGGATAGTTACCAATCCTATCGCCAGCATGGATGGAGGGTCGATGATTGCTACCGCTTTTTTCTGCTATGGCTATTTCACGATCGTCCCCGCAGGTAATTCCAACTTACTAACGGGAATAGACAAAATCCGTAGCGAACTAGCTGCCATTTTGCTCGAACTAGCACCTTATATGAACACTAAAGAAGCAAAACAAATTCTCAAGCAAACTAACACTGGTCTGTTTAGTTTTCCTTTGATACTAGCTATTTCATATTTCTTGCCTGGAGGCATTGCACTGGCAGCCTTCGTTTCGGGGATAATTAGCCTCTTTTATCTAGAATTTGGCTTGGTTCTGCTTTTTGGGGGTATTTTTTGGGTCTTTTGTTACGTTATTACTCCCTTCTTATTTCATGTTCTCCGCCCAGGACAACGCATCGAGTTAATACATAAAAACATTGACCGCGTTACGGCTCGATTGAGAGATCTCGAAGCCAGAGAAGCTTATCTCAAGCATTTAGAGCAACAAGAACAACGCCAAATTCGTGGCAGCAAATTTTACGACGATATGTAGGAGCAAAAATTTATGACACCCAAAGCAGGTTTTACCAAAGCCTTAGCTGCGATTACTTCAACGGTAATTCTATTACATCCCACACCCGCAAAAAGCTGGTTTGGTAACGGTAGCGAACCAACCACAGAATGTATCTCAGTTTCAGCTTTTGCTTCGATTCCTTTGGACGATAATGTCAAAAACCTTACCTTAAAAGTTCCACTGAAAGCCTCTAACGAAGGTGACTGGAGCGTATTAATTCTTAATTCTCCCACACCAGAATTTAAAGCCCATACTCTCTATCGCACAAACGATGACTGGGTTTGGCGAGGAGAATCTTTAGCTCCATTAGTGAAAATTACCAAGGATAAAAATGGCGGAATGATTTTAGACTTTGCCTCCTCTAGCCTTGCTGAAAGTGGACAACGCAGAATGCTAGTTGTTCTCGTACCTGGAGGTTTAAGAGGAGATTTCAAAGTAGTCCCAACAGTAGATGCAGCACACCCCACCGCTCGGACTCCTATTTTCTACAACACTCAATCCACTATGCGCGGTTTGGTGTCTCATTTTGATTCTCTGGCTGAACCAGTGGGTCATAACATTCCCATCGCTCCAGAACTCTCCGACCAAATTAATCAACATTCTGCTTCGGGCGATATCTTAATCCCCCAAGCCTACCGTCGGAAATTAAAACTAGCCAACGTTCAAGCAATTACTGTCAACCCTTGTAATCCCAATTAGGAGCTTTCTTATGGTTGCAAAATCTTCCTCCCCCTCCAATGGCTTTTCTTCGTCAATGGCGAGAATTAATTTCGGAAAAATATTTCAATGGCTGAAAAAAAAATTACCTCATTCTCTATACCTGTTAATAGCATCTCTGGCTTTTGTAGCTGTTTGGTTAATATTTGTGGTTACTTCATCAGCATCTTTTAACGCTGGATCTATCTTATTCGGCACTATCAGAAATGGTGAATTGTTAGACCTTAATTTTCAAGTATTTATCTTCGACATTAATGCTGTTGAAGCCCTTTCTAGTCTTTTTGGAGTAATTTTTGAGTTTGGTTCTCTCGGTCTTGATTTTGTTCTTTCTACTATGTCACGAGCATTTTTACGTACTACCGTAGCTCGGAACATTAGTAAAGAACAAAGAAAGGCTATCCAAGAATATCTTTCTCGTAAAATGTTTGTTTCCCAGTTACGCCTTTTATTTGTGGCTTTCGGATATGCCATATTACAATTTACTGTTCTGAGTTCTTTTCTCAGTTCAGATATGAATCCAGACAGTGCGCCAACCTCTTTTATTGGCGGGCAGGTAGACATTCCTCCCGTCCTACACTTACCTTCGGATATTTGGGAACTAATTGCTCTGGCACTTTTATCTTTTGCTTTAATGGCTGGCAGTATGTTTATCATTCCCCAGCTAATAGTAGCTACAACTGAAGTCTTCATTGTGGATGTACTCAACCACGATTTCAAAGACAAATTAATTGACGAGATCACTGAGACTTTCTACCACATTAAAAACAACATCGATGAATTAAAGGACGATGATTTCTTCAAATAACCTTTAACAGTTGAGTTAGAAGCTTACAAATTCTCCAGCAGAACCACAAATTATGGTTCTGCTAATTTACTAATAATCATTAAAGCCAATGCTCAATTTAGATGAGTCTTACCGAGATTTGAGACTCAGAGAAGAGCTATTCTTAGCCCAATTTGAGTCGCGTCAATATCGACATTATCTTCGCAAAATACTCCAACAAGCTCCTCCTGGTGAAGGATATGCAGTTTTCGGCGATCGCAAAATACCTTTAAGCTATCCCTACCACGTCAGAATTGAAGGGCAAACGGGAGCGGGAAAGAGCCATCTCTTAGATCGCTATATTCTTTCTATCTATGAAGCGATCGCCAGAGGCAACAAGTATTTTTGGCAATTACACACCAAAAACGATGGTACTGACCAATTCATCAAAGGCTTATGTCAAAGGCATCACATCCAATATCTTGTCTATCGCTTGGACAGAATCACTGAGGATTCATTTGCCATAGATATTGCTAAATCCATGAACGGTAAAGCTTTACGCTTTCTCCAATTTAGCAAATCTCTTTTTGCCTCAGCACATACCAGTAATGGAGATCCCTTCTGGCATCTGACTGGGGAATTAATTACTTTTAACCTTCTGAGGGGGCTACACAGTATATATGGCAATGATTTTGGGCTTCATCATTTGGTAGATCTGGGACTTTCTACTTTACCTCTAATCAATCTTTTCTTAAGCGAAACCGAACGGGGAAAGCAAGTTGCTCAAAGGCTTCTGGGAGACAAAGTTTCCAGTTCCACTAGAGAATCAATCCTAGCTACTATAGCAGCCTATATTCAAGACCTAGAAGCAGCAGCAGCTATTCAGGCACAGCTACCCAAAAGCCGTTGGTATTCCTTAAAAGAGCTAATTACAGGTCATAGCAAAAGCGTTTTCATCTATGCTCCATCCGAATACCAATATGCCACCCAAAAGCCCATTCATACCCTTTTTAGTTGGTTAGTACCAGAAATTACCAGTTTACTCGACCAGCAATCTAGTCCCCGTCACGGTTTCATCACCATTGACGAGCTAAATTACTGGGGAAAAATCCCCAAACTCCTCCAGCTAGCGCAATTAGCTCGCTCGACTGGTTTTCATCTCGCGATCGCCTATCAAAACAAAAAGCCTCTCGAACAAGACTACGGCAGAGAATTAGCCTCTATCTTAGGCTGTACCACTGTCAAATGCGTCTTTACTCCCACATCGGACGAATCAGCTAAATCTTTTCTCAACGAACTAGGAGAAAATCGCGAATACATTACCGACTATAGCTTCTCTCAAGGAAGTTTTAACCGCAGTATTCGAGAAGTCACCAGACCTCCTTTAAGCACAGGTCAACTGTATTTAGACATGGCATCTCCAGAAACAGGACTTAACTTCTGGCTACAAGTTCCCAAAAACTTAGGCTACTTGTACCGCGTCAGAATCAGTCCCCAAGAGATAGACAGACAAATGGCGTACATAGAAGCAATAAAAGCTAGCGTCCGCCAGCGTTCTATTTCCAGTCAAAGACCCAAACAATTCACTCTTAAACAACAATTTCAGGTACTCCAAAAAATGTTGAACTCCGAACAAAACTACCAGCTATTCATGGAAGGCTATCAAGATTCTGATATTGCACCCATACGCAGAAATGTCTGGTACACCATTTCTCACTTAGTCAATGCCATTGGTGAAGACCTATTTGAATTTATTGCCAATCAACTCCATGAGAATCACTAAAAAAGACCTCCAACAGCAATATGACATTTCCCTCAATACGGTACGCCGAACTCTTCTTGCTATTGGAGTCAGCACTAACTCTAGAACTTATTCGGCTGAAGAACTACAAAACTTCGACCAAGCCCGCCGACTCTTTGAGGCAGGACTATCAGCCCAAGAAGTGACCGAGGTTTTCCAATCTTCCATCAAACAAATTAATCAGGTATAAATTCATGACGCAAAACTGCAATCACGACAATATCGATACCTTCGATAAAAAATATCTCGAAGAAAAACTAAGCGTCAATCGCTCTAACCTCAATATCTTTCTCAAAGCCATCGGCATGAGCCAATCGACTTTTACTACTGAAGAAGTCGCTCGCATTATCGAACTCAGAGAACTCAAAGAACGAGAAAATCTGACCATCAAGCAAATGACTGAAAGGTTCGGCAGTTCTCAGGCTCAAAACAACCAAGTCAATCAAAAACAATCACAGCCAGCAAAACAAACCGATAATCAACCCCAGGACGATCGACAAGCTTTAATTGATGCCGACCGCAACATCGGTCGTATTACTAATAAAGTAGTTGGCGGTATTGTTTTCAAAAATGTCAACGATGCCATCAATCATGTACCCAAAATGTCGGTACAGACAATTAATATCCTCTGCGATGGTTATAACGGCAATATTCGCATGGAAGAAGCTGCCGACCAATTACTCGGAGAATTGATGTCATTGCCCGATAGCAGTCAAACAAAACAAATCGAGGCTAGTCCCTATGACATGGGTTCTTCTCTGTCTGATGTCGGTCGATATTTAACAGATGGCACAGACCAAACCGAAGAGGAAGAAGACGAAGATGATGAAGATGATGAAGATGATGAAGATTAATAGCTTGTTCTAATTCTTAAATTCTGCGGGAGGGGTAAAGAAAAGACCAACGTGCCTCTCCCGTTTTGGTTTTTCATTATCTAGAGGTTAAAAATATGGCTTTGCTACGTAATGCCTGGAATTATGTCAAAGAACAATTCTCCAAACGAGACGAATCATTTCTTGTTAAAACTAAAGGCACTAGCCTAATATTTCATTCCCAATATGACAGTAAAATCTCCAAAGATATTCCCCAAAGTACCTCCATCAATGTCTATGACCGTAGTGGTATTGTTCCTCTTAAAGTGGGTACAGTTCAAATTCACTATCCTGGCATCGAACGCTTAAACGACCGTCTCGCACCCGAACCTACGCCTCAAATTTCCTACAAATTTAAAAATGCTAAAGCTGGTAAAAAACACGCACCTGAAGCTGTAGAAACCGCCTTAAAGTACGTTCGTCAAATGAATTACGGTAATGCCCAAGTCCACGTAGCCAGCAAGGAACATGATGTTGCTAATAATTTAGACCTCAAACCCAGTAACTCTAACTTCAATCCTTACCTGTCTACCAGCAAGGACAATTCCTATGAAATTAACTTTCGTCCTGGAGTTAAAGGAAATCTATTCAAACGAGAACACTCACTCAGCCAACAAATTGCTCCTCTGCTAACAGAACAACCCGACCAAACTTTGATGGTACTCAAAACTGTCATTGACCATGAATTAGCAAATCGCCAAAAAACCGCTCAAAAAGTAGATTCTATTGATAAAGCGGAAAATGTACTTCCACCCTACGAACCAGCTATAGAAAAATCCGACTCGATTAAGAAAGAGTCAGATGTACTGCAACGCTACGAAAAAACCATCGAAAAAATAGATCGTGTCGATCGATATTTAAGTAAAGGTAAAGTCGTCAAACTTACTGATGCCCAACGTCGCCAGCGATTGAAAAAAATCTCTCCTACACGAAGACTAAAAGCCAAGAAAATTGATACTACTCTCAAACAACTAGACAAACTAATTGATTCTCAACCCCAAATGATTGCCAAGTTGGAAAAAGTAGTTGCCAGAGAACACCAACTCCGCAAAAAGGCAATCCTCAAAGATGTTTCTAAGCTACTGGCAGATGGCAAACACAACACCTTAGATAAGGTGCAAACCGCTATCGATCGCCAAGAGAAATCAAAACAAAAGAGTAAAACCAAACAGAAAACTAAGAATCAAGGTCAGGATAAACAAAAACAGAAGCCGAAGTCGAAGAAAGGAAAAGCCAAAGTTATCAAATTAGAAGTCGATAGAGGTAGATAAAACTAGCCACCACATACACGAAACTCGCATACAAAGCCACTGATTAAGGGCTGATAGAAGCAGTTTAACAACGTACCTACTCTGTCAGCTCTTTCTTTTGCCTTAGCTCTAATCGCTTCCCAATCAAGACCCCGTAACCATGCTTTGAAACACTCAAAGACAAACGGAACATAATGGCGATCGCGGTACTGATCGGCATCGAATAATTCTAACTGCACGCCCTCGTACTCTGAGAGGAAATTAACTAAGGTCTGCGCCATCTCCCGCAGCTCTTTAACGTAGCGAGTCTCAAAACTGCTTTCAATCCTAGCAGCAAGCGTATTGAGACGACATACGGCAGCTTCTATTAGCCCTATGGTTGCTTCATCACTGTAGCGATGGTGAAAGAGCAAAGATAGAGGTGACAAAATGTGTGTAATTGGGCGATGAGCAATAACCGATACGATATGCTTACTTTTACGGCGATAGTCTTTACGAACCTCACGAGCAATCTCCATTACTGACTCGCGTACAGCCTTGAGCTTTTCCCAGTGGATTGTTCTTACTTCATAGTTAAAAGACATTAGTTTAGAAAGAGAAATGTATAGAAGTAAATTTGATTTAGTTACTTCTAAATTATATCATTTATTGATAGTAATTATTCAAAAAATTAAGCATTTTTTGTTATTTAATCTTTACCAAAACCTTCTGGATTCTGGGTATTGTCCCATGTCCAAAAGTCAGGGATTTTTATCTCTTTATCTTTGAAGAAATCAACCGCTCGGCAGAATTTTTGTGCGGGACGATTAAAACTTTTCAGCATTACTTCTTTAATTTTCTTCTGCTGGCGTGGGGCATTTTCCACCTCTTGTTGTAGCTCTGACAACTTCTGGGCTTCCCCCTCATAAAATGCTTGATATTCCTGGGGTAGAGCCAACACCATCGCTTTAAGTACGCTATCTACATACTCATAGTATTTTGCTGAATACTCCTTCTCATGGTCATATCGTTCGTTGTCTATACTTTGTTTGTGTAAGGTATTTCTCTCTATTTGCTGAACTCTTGCTAGCGTTCGCTCCTCCTCAATATGCTTGAGTGCATCATTGAAGTACTTGCCAAGCCCAGCGAGGCTTTTGGGATAGAACTTATCTTTGTCGGTTTTAACCTTCGCCTTGGTAATAATAGATTTAGTCGTCTCGACACCATACTTTTCAATCAGAATGGAAGCCTTAGATCTATCTTTCTTGGTAAATTCAAAATCAGAGTTTCCATCAAAAAATACTGTGCGAAAATGCTCTAGTACCTCTTTTACTAGCTTGGTTGATGATGCTTTAGGTTGGACTTTATCGTTATTTTTTTCTGTTACTGGGACTACATTATCTGTCTTTGATGGTTCTTCAAAACTAAAAGATTGCTGTTCTAGGTTTGATTTTGACTTAACTTTCACCAGGGATTGATATATTTTTTCAGTCTCTTTTTGGGAAGGTTTTGAGCGATTTTTACCTAATAAAGACTCACCCTTTCTCGACCTGACAATTAGCTTCCAATCCTTGCTGTCAGCAGTTCGGCGAAACTCATATCTATCAATTATTGCCCCCGAACTAGTGGGTTTTCCAATTAGTTCGTCAATTGCATCGGCAAGATTCTGCTTTCTCCCCGAAGGAGTTTTGTATTTCTTGCCTTCAATTCCATGCTCTCTAAAAAATCTCTCGGAAGATATTTCGTACTTTGTATAATTACTAAATTGAGTATCTAATTTACGATAGAGAAGCCGAGCAAAATCCGATTTTATATCTACTACTACTGAGAGTAAAATTGGCTTAAAAAAACCACTTCTAAGATTAGAAACTATAAGAGGGTGAAGAGTAAGAGAGCATTTATCATGAATTACTTTTTCAGTTTTTTCTCTTTTTGTTAAAAAACTATCAACAATTAGATTGAAATTTCTAATTTCTTGATGGGTAGTATCTTGTTCTTTATCATAAATTAAATGCTCAAATTTAAAGCCCGTAAAGCAAAGTTGATTAATATTTAAGTCGAAAGTTTTACGGGCATTTCTACCGTAAGCTTTACCCAAAACTCCCTTAATTAATTGAGATCGTGAGAATTCGACTCTACCCGCTTCCTTCTCTGGAGAATCATGCCAGATTTTTTGTATAGCATACCAATACTCTTGGGTTTGCGTGGTTGGATAACCATATTTGGTACTTGGAATAATTTCCACTTTTCTCGCTACCACCTGACCGTTAGGTAATTTTTCAGGCTCAAGCTCAATTACTTTGCTTGGAGTTAACACTGATGCCCTTCTAGGCTTGGGACTCCAAATCGGCAGCTTCTCAAAGTTCATTTCTACACGGGCTATGGTGAACCGATCGCTATCAGCTTCATCAACATTACTTGATTTTGATCGTTGGCTACTGGTGGAATTTTCCGCTAATATGGTGTCAGTCATTGATGTTCAAACTCATGATGAACTGGATACGAGCAGAGCCTTCGGAATACAAAACTGTCCAGGTTAGACTCCGTTGGTTTCTGCTAATCCAACTCTATTTACATTTTTCAGATTCTAGCGTTTGGCACTTCTTAGAACGCAGTCTTAATAATTCTCCACATTCCGTCAATCCCATTGCTTCGAGATATCAGGGGCTTGCCCCACCCTACAATATGCTCTCAGAAGCCCAAAATTGGCATCTGAGAGGCTTTTTCGGGTTGGCATACCCAATACATCAAATCAATCATTTTGACCTCTTAGAATCGATTCTTAGGTTGTTTAGCGATCAGCGTTGGAAGTGCGCCAAGATTTAACAGCACTCAGCAAAGTCACTGTCGAGCCAGCGCATCTTTCAAAACAGCCATCGCTGGGGGTTTGGGGGTGCGGTACGCCCCCATCACAACATCAAAGCCCGATTGAGGGTTTTCTGCATCTCCCCTAGTCTCATTTGAGGGAGTGAAGGGAGGAGAGCGCGTCACAGGTCTAGCAGGCGTAGCGAATCCTTGACAGCCGTTAAGCGAAGCCTTGTTAAACTTAGCGAATAGCAGATGACCCGTTCCCTCTTGGTTAGTTTCTCACTCTCGGTCGCTTGGTCGGGTCGCTGCGTTATGAGCAGTTGAACAAGGCGAGTAGGCTGTCAAGGACTGCGGGGGGTCTTAGCTAATTAATTCTCAGATGTTTTAGATCGCTTTGCGGTTCTCAGCGTAGCTTTTTCCTGCCAGTTAAAAAACTTTTCATCATCACAGCGAGCAAAGCGAGCGTATCTTCGCGTGCGCGCACGCGCTACTTAGAGAGAGATCAAAAAAACTTAAAGAATACTTAGGTAAGCACAAAAATACCTTTAAAACCATATATAACAATACCTTACGACATAGTACTTTACCGAGGATACCCATAGTTCTTACCGAGGATACCCATAGTTCTTACCGAGGATACCCATAGTTCTTACCGAGGATACCCATAGTTCTTACCGAGGATACCCATAGTTCTTACCGAGGATACCCATAGCAAAGTTGAGCGATCGCTTGATAACAGAAAGTGCCATAAATGTTATGAAAATAACAGATAGTAACAGATGTGTTGTTGCCTCTCTAACTAAACAATAACGATCGCCTAGCCGTTCATTCCAGCACAAAACCCCTAGAAATACTTCCCCACCCCATAGGCACTAAAACAGCCCACAGTGACAGGCTTTGACAGGTTTGCTAGTAAATGAACAGACCATAACAGGTTGTGCCATAAGTGTTACTGTCTGTTCCGCCAGGGTCGGGACGCTATCGATACTAGCTTTTGCTCAAGCAACCAACAAGCGATCGTTTGTTGGTTGCAGTAACAGGAAGTAACAGGAGTGTTACTAAAGGAGCAGTTCGTAACAGTTTTAATACAGGTGTCAAAACCAGGTAGTAACACCTCTGGTCATTACTGAACATTGGTGTTATCTTGTGTACCGTTTATAACAGAACGTAACAGTTCTGTTACTCCACTCCTGCTGAAAATGTTTGAAGGAAAGACAGCTCATGATTTTAGTAATTGGTGCAGAGAAAGGAGGTACTGGCAAAACTACCCTGTCTACCAACTTGGCAGCAGTTCTCGCCAGCAAAGGTAAAGACATTTTGCTGGTAGATACGGATACCCAAGGCAGTGCTAGTAAGTGGGCTGCTATGCGGGACTCCATCGAGTCCGACCAGGGGGAGTTTGCCAGGGTCGCCTCCGTCCAAAAGTTCGGCAGCGAAATTCGCAAAGACATCCTCGACCTGAGCCAGAGGTACGAACACATCCTGGTGGATGCTGGGGGGAGGGATAGCGTCGAGCTACGGTCTGCTCTATCCGTCTGCGATCGCATCTACATCCCCCTCCAGGCTGCCCAGTTCGATATCTGGACGTTGAGTGTCATGGATAAGCTGATTGCAGATGCTCGCATCTTCAATCAAAACCTAGAGGCACGGGTAGTTATCAATCGCGCTTCTACCAACCCCAAGGTATCAGAAACGGCTGAAGCCCTAGAACTGGAAGAGGAATTGAGCAACCTGTCTTTCTCTAGCGTTGTCGTGCGCGAACGGGGGTCTTTTAGGAAAGCTGCCAAACGAGGCTTGTCCGTCTGTGAATTTACTTCTAAGGACGCAGATCCCAAGGCAGAACAGGAGATTACAGATCTATATCAGGAGATTTTTGGCAATGGCGAATAAAGCACCCAAGAAAAAAGGGGTTTGAGTAGCAACTGTACAGAAAACCACGCTAAGGCTGCATCGCTTACTGGACATAGCTTTTAGCCATCAAAACAACTGGAATAATACACTTTTACTTACCACAAATCTAAATCCCCTAATTC
>Ga0209303_1000840_pt1 | contig 21948 bp, 9 predicted proteins | sample SidtaG_3_FD_187449 | JGI IMG/M metagenome (GOLD analysis project Ga0209303, IMG submission 187449) | Marine algal microbial communities from Sidmouth, United Kingdom - Sidmouth_Asex1 metaG (SPAdes) (version 2) | ecosystem: Host-associated > Algae > Red algae > Unclassified | place: Sidmouth... | reverse complement strand
TATTAAACCCAATTTAGCCATTGAGTTTAGACAACAATACGTGGGCCCTGCAATGCGAAAATACGGCAATATGTTTAGAGCTTTTGATTGCCCAAACGACCCGGTAAGTAACCGTATTAGAATTACGGATGTAAAATTGTTGTGTGGCGAAACGGCCGTGCATTCAGATATGATGACTTGGCATAAAGACGAACCTGTGGAAATTGCTGCGCTTCAATTAGCGAATGCTATTTTTGGCGTGCCTCAAATATCGGTGTTGCTCAATAAAATACAAGCGCCTTATTTAAAAATGATTAAACACTACACCAACTATTGGAAAAAAAATGTTGGCGTTTTAATGGATGGGCAGTTTGAAGCCTTTGCGCCTTTAAGTAATTATACGCATCTAAAATCATCTACAAAACAAAAAATAATTTATGCTATATATGAAGATGTATTTATACCCATCGAAAATTTACCACTTGAAATAGATATTTTAAATGCAAAAACCAGCACCTCAATAGTTATTAAAATAAAAGAAGATGCGTTAAATTGGCTAAGCGTTATCTATAATTGTGAGGGCGAGATAGTTGCCAAAAACCAAATAAATTTTAAACAAGGCTTGCATTATTTTGATGTACCCACAGGCGGATTAATTCAAATGAAAAAATTATAAAGAGATGGAAACAGCAACAAACATTAGTAATATTGACATCGCTATCGTAATCAGTTATTTTGCGATTGTGTTGGGTATTGGTTTATGGATTTCGAGGAAAACCAAAACAGGAGAAGATTTGTTTTTGGGCGGTAGAGCCTTTGGTTGGGGCTTAATTGGCTTGTCTTTATTTGCCTCCAATATTTCCAGTTCTACCATCATTGGTTTGTCGGGTGCTGCTTACACAAGTGGCATAGTAGGTTCGGTATACGAATGGATGAGTGGCTTACCCTTAATTGCGGCCGCTTTAATTTTTATTCCTTTATATTTAAAAAACCGCATTACTACTGTACCCGAATATTTAGAAAAACGCTTCGACCGTAGATCGCAATTGTTCTTTTCGGCCGTCACTATTTTTATAACAATTGTGGTAGATACGGCCGCCGCTTTGTACGCTGGCTCTTTGGTATTGCAAGTATTTTTCCCCAACTTAGTGATGTGGCAAACCGTTTTTATGCTCGCTTTAATAGCTGGTATTTACACGGCTTTTGGTGGTTTAAAAGCCGTAATTTATACCGATGCTATACAAGCCATTATCCTAATTATCGGCTGCTCTATTTTAACTTATATGATGTTTTCTAAGTTAAATTTCTCTTGGGCAAACGTGTTGGCATCCGCACCAGAAGATCATTTTTCTGTGGTGCGACCTTTAGATGACGAAACCATACCTTGGCCCGGTTTACTATTGGGCGTGCCATTTTTGGGCTTTTGGTATTGGAGTACCAACCAATATATTGTACAACGGATTTTAGCCGCTCGCTCTATGAACGATGCCCGTTGGGGTGTAACCCTCGCTGGTTTTTTAAAAGTAATCCCTTTGTTTATCATGGTTTTTCCTGGTGCAATGGCGATTAGCTTATACCCAGACATTAAAAATGGAGATGCCGTTTTTCCTATGTTGGTAACCGAAGTGCTACCCGTTGGCTTAGTTGGTTTGGTACTCGCTGGTTTGGTCTCAGCTATTATGTCGAGTGTAGATTCGGCGCTAAACTCCTCCTCAACATTGGTGGTTATCGATTTTATAAAACCCCGCAACCCCAACTTAACCGAAAAACAAATTACCCGCTACGGCAGAATTACCACCTTAGTATTTATGATAATTGCTGCGTTATGGGCGCCTCAAATTCAAAAATTCTCTGGCCTATGGTTTTACTTACAACAAATGTTTTCTATTATTGTACCGCCCATTGTGGTCATCTTTTTAATGGGTGCATTTTACAAACGCGGTACGGCCGATGCTTCTTTTTATACTTTGTTAATTGGCACCGGCCTCGGCATTGCTGCCTTTATATTGAGTTTATTCGAAATATGGAATTTGCACTTTACCATCAATGTAGGCCTAATGATCATTTTATCCGCCGTAGTATTTCTCGTTATCAGTCGCCTAACGCCAGCACCAACCTCTGCCCAGTTAGATTCGCTAACCTTTAACAAAGCCTATATTAATGAAGGTACCGAAAATATGAACTTTTTTACCAACTACAAACATCAAATGTTGGCCTTGGCGTTATTAATTATTGGCGTATTATTATGGTTATGGTAAAAGAAAAATAACCTGCCAAGCAAACCCTTTAGTTTGTTGGTATATATATTTAAAAACTATACAAAAGCTTTTTGTAAAGGGTAGTGCCGCTGTACATTAGAATAGTATTTGTTCCGCTTTGCTGCAGAAAAATGGTGATCAATTACTATGGGTTTTACACCAATAGCTTAGGTATGGTAGCGTTGGTGCTTTGTTTTAATGAACATAATTTTTCAAATCTCGCTATTTTATGAGATAAATTGTAAAGTTTTTTATTTTTATAACTGTTACTTTGTTATGATAGTTGTTTAATTTGTGTTAGCCGAAAAAACGCATTCGGTAAATAATTGTACCACCATTTTACACAATGTGCTAATTTGCTTTTTGAAGAAAAAAACTGGAAAAGCTTTATATTTAACTATATAGTAAACACTGGTTTAAGATAATTTACTGATTTGACAATTCACAAAATAAAAATTTATAAAAAAGTAACAATCTCATATTCAGCATCTTACTAAAAAAACACACAACAAATTATTTTATTTTTACCACAAACATTTAAAATTGTTGTTTTTTTTAAAAAAGTAAAAATTTACATTTGCAACTAAATTAACTTAAAATTTAATTAATTTAGAGCGAATATACAAATGAATATTTACACACCTCAAATACTCGTGTTTATATGTTTCAATTTAAAGTCAAGCATATTTATAACATTAATATTACCAAGCGGTTGTTATTTGATAGTGTGCTATTTTCAAAAGCTACTACCATCAGCTTGTAGTAAATTTGTTAAAGATATTCACCTCCTTTAAACTTAGTAGAAGCAAATAGCCGTATATAATAAATGTTCATGTTTTTATAAAATTAAAATTACATACAATGAAATTACAATCCACTTTTCTTTTCAATTTAATATTAGTATTATTTTTAATGCCAAATATTGATGTAAGCGCACAATGCAAAGAGCCATTAAATTTAGATTGGTTGCAACCATATTTAGGCTCAACTTGTACCGATAAGGTTTATGCTTTTTCCTACAATAATGAAGATTATATTTATGCTGCGTCAACCCCGTCTTGCATAGCAGCAGATGCCCGTAACACTTTGTACAATTGCAATACTGGTGAGTTTTGTTATATTTTTGGCTTTACACCACCAAACGAGCAATGTGATGCTGAGTTGCAACAAACGCTTTTATCATTTACAATAGATGAAAATGTAATTTACCCAACAAACCCAGTTATAAGAACTTGCAACGACCCACTACGTGCAGAGTGGCTAAGCCCTTTACTGCAACTTAATTGTACCGATGGTGTTTATGCCTTTAATCACCAAGGAACCGATTTTGTGTACCGTTCTACCGCTTGTGAAAATGTAGACGACCCTAATTATTTATACAATTGTGGTACAGAAGAGATTTGCTATGTACAGGGTAGAACTTTTCCTGAATTGCAATGCGATTTAACGGAATTTCCTTTAACGGATTATTTAGTTAGAGATAATTTGATTTGGTCAACTCCATTGTTAGATTTGGGTAAAGATTTTCCGTGGTTACTCGAAAAATTAAATGTTAGAAACTGTACTGACAATGTTGTAAGTCGCTTTGATTCACCCGCAATTACTTTTGTGGCAATTAGCCAAAATAATAATGACGTGTTATACAATGCGGAGGGAGATTTATATTGTACGGATAGAAGTAATTTAGATTGTTTAAGTACCTATAATTTAAACGAACCAACAACACAATGGACTTGCAATTTAAGAGAACCAGAAAACATAGCTTGTGAAGCTATAGATGCCGATGATTTACCAATTTGGTTAAGTGATTACATAAGTAATTTGAGCTGCGAATGTGGTGGCGAAATTTTACAATATTGTTATAACGATGCTACCTATATTTCGTACGAAGCAAGTGCATCTTTTTGTGCAGATTATGCTGGTTTTGTTTTTAGTGAAGATGGTACACAAATTTGTCAAAATGGTGGCATTACTGGAGGAGATTGCTATACCATCTTACCCAACTTTTTTGATGAAGCTACTTTAGTGAACGATTTATGGGCTTGCGAAGATACCTGCGAACCTATTGATGCTGATGATTTACCACAATGGTTAAATAACTACATTGATGAATTAGCTGACGAAGGCTGCGAATGTGAACCCGAAATTTTACAATATTGCTATAACAACAAAACCTATATTTCTTATCAATACAATTCGCCTATCTGTAATTCTATGGGTTTTGTTTTTAGTGAAGATGGTACACAAATTTGTCAAAATGGTGGCATTACTGGAGGAGATTGTTATACCATCTTACCCAACTTTTTTGATGAAGCTACTTTAGTGAACGATTTATGGGCTTGCGAAGATTGCAGCCAATTAGCTTTTGAAACAGCTGAGCTTGGCTGTAGCAGTTGTTGCGATGATGTTATTTATTATACGGTTACCGGCACCTCTACAAATTACACAGTTACCAATACTTATAACGGTGTAGAAGTTTTAAATGGAGATCCTGTAGGTGCAATTGGCCCAAATAATAATATTGAATTAATAGTAACTACAAATGCAGGTTGTAGCACATCAGTTAGTATTCCTTTTCAACCATTTTGTTGCGAAGTGCCACCAATGTGTAACGTAAACAGTGTATTTTATAGCTGTGAAGAAGGGCTACAAATAGAAATCGATCTTTTATATGGTGGTTCAATTAATGATTGCAACGAATCGGCCATTTTTAGAGATCAATATGGAAATACGCACCAAGTTGGTGATATTATAAAAGATGATAGTTATGAATTAACGATTGCCTCTGGGGGAAATATAGTTTCCCCCCCCTGTGGTACTTTCGAGCTTACCGTTCAATGCGAAAGTGATGACCCTTGCCAATTAGATGCTGGAGAAATAGTTTCTGACCCAGAATTATGTGGTTTAGGTATGGTTTATTTAGAGGCGGAGTATCAAAATCCTTCTGCAGCCGATGATAATGAATACGTTTTTGTTCAAGTGAATAACGACGATAGCTTTGAAGTTTTAACAGAACCTATGGCTTACCGAACTGATGCTTGTTATTATGGTATTCACTATCGCTACAGTTGCGATGTGCCAAATTTTAATGCGTCAAATTTTTCTGAAATATTAGATGCCGAAGCTAACTACGCAATTACCAATTGCTATCTTATTAATTACATTTCTCCCCCAGAGTATTATATTTCTACTCCATCTTATTGTAATGGTGAAGGCTTGTTTACCGTAGGTGTAACCGTAACTGGTGGTACTGGCAGTTATATTATAGGCGAAGACTACACAGGTCAGCCTTTTAATGGAGAAGAAGGAGAAAATTTTATCACCTTTGTAAGCGGTTTAGAGTATTATAATATTTATCCTGTAGATGCCGAAACTGGTTGCGGTACAGACTATATTATTACTCCAGAAGATCCGGGCTGTGGTACATTTGCTGGTATATGCCAACTACCAGCCGATGCTGGCCCTTGCGAAGCCCTCATACCTCGGTTTTATTATAATAGTGAAGAGGGCGATTGTCTTCAATTTAATTATGGTGGCTGCCAAGGCAATGCCAATAATTTTGAAACTTACAATGTTTGTATAGAAAGCTGCGGCCTACCAGCGGCAGACTGTTTACCTGGGCAAGCAATTGATTGGCCTTGGATACAAAATATGATAAGTAACAGCAATGGTTGTAATGTTTACAATATTGATCAGTTTGAATACAAGGGCAACACTTATTGTAGAACCTCACCTTATACAGATGGCTACCCTTGCCCATCCGATTTGTCATATTTTTATTATGATTGCGAAGGTAACCAAGTTTGCCGTAACGGATTTTCACCTCCAAACGACCCTGAACTTTGCGATATTGAAATTATAAAAGCAGCGAATGATAACCCCATAAATATTTGGACTTACCGTTTTGATAGCTGCGACGATCCTTTCGAAACCGAAATTGTTCAAAATGCTATTGACAACAATTGCACGGGCAGTATTTACGCCTTCAATTTTCAAAATGAAGATTATATTTACATAAGTACTGTATGTGAATATATTGATGCTACCAATACACTGTACAACTGCAATACTGATAAATATTGTAACATAGGTGGCTTTGCATTTCCTAATGAAGCATGTAATAATACTTATAGCCAAGTACAATCATTAATAAATGATGAAAACATAATATGGTCTCGACCTTGTGATTACGAATACACAGGTACCGTAAATGACGATCCTCAAAATGGTTGTGGTTACGTTATTAACTTAGCCGATGGTACCAGTATTGAACCGCTTTCTATACAAAGTGGTTTCACACTTGCAGTAGGGCAAAGGGTTCAATTGAGTTACAACATATTACAACCTTCTTATGGTTGCAGTGCAGACTATTACGTAAACATAATTTGTATTCGTGAAATTGAAGAAGAACAACAAGATTGCGATAACACAGTTGCACCAATTGATTATCTTTGGGTACAAAACTTAATAAACAATTGGTCACTATGCAGCCTTTACAGTATTGACCAATTTGAATATAATGGTAATACCTATTTTAGAACCTCGCCTTATGGTAGTTATCCTTGCGCTTCTGATTACTTTGTTTATTTTTATGATTGTGAAGGAAATGAAGTATGTGTTTTGGCTAACTTACCGCTTGACGATCCTCGAAATTGCGATAGTGAAATTACAGACGCTGCTAAAGATAATTTTACAAATATTTGGACCAAAAATATAGAAGAAGAAGGCTGTGCTTGTGATGCAGACTATACGCCTGTTTGTGGTACAGATGGAAACACTTACGGCAATGCTTGCCAAGCAGCTTGCAAAGGTGTTGAAATTGATTATGATGGAGCATGTGCAGAACCTTGCATTTGCCCAGCGGTGTTTGAACCTGTTTGTGGTACAGATGGAAACACTTACGGCAATGCTTGCGAAGCAGCTTGTGAAGGAGTTGAAATTGATTATGATGGAGCATGTGCAGAACCTTGCATTTGCCCAGCGGTGTTTGAACCTGTTTGTGGTACAGATGGAAACACTTACGGCAATGCTTGCGAAGCAGCTTGCGAAGGAGTTGAAATTGATTATGATGGAGCATGTACAGAACCTTGCATTTGCCCAGCGGTGTTTGAACCTGTTTGTGGTACAGATGGAAACACTTACGGCAACGCTTGCGAAGCAGCTTGTGAAGGAGTTGAAATTGATTATGACGGAGCATGTCAAGATTCAAATAACGAAATTTTCGATCAATACCCTTGGTTGTTAAATTTAGTTGACCCTGTTTATTGTGCCAATGGTTTAACGGTTAGCGTTTATACAAAAGGTAATTTCAATTACATTTTTGTAAAATACCCAGAAGCGCCAGGCATTTTATACTTTCAAGATGGTACTTATTATTGCGAAAACATACGCGACTTCTCTTGTGTAGATGCTTACAGCCTTACCGAGTTAGCTGCTCAATGGACTTGTAATATCGAACCACCAAATAATATAACAGCAAAATTTAGTAATTTAGTTTGTAACAATGATGGTACTTTTTCAATTGATGTAACTGCCGCAGGCGCACAAAGTGATACTTATGGTATTTATGGTAATAGGGTAAATGGTAACACACCTCAGTTTTATACTTTTGAAGAAGAGGAAACTTTTACTTTTACTGGTGGTGTTGGCTATGCAATAAATGATTTATATACACTTTATATTTACGATCTTTATTTAGCCGATGTTGGAGCAACTCCATTCGAAATAAACATTGATGAATGTAATGATAATAAAGAAGAAGAAAGCGCGCCAATATTTGAAAACTATCAGTGGTTGAGCGACATTATTAGCCCACAAAATTGTATTGATGGAAGCCAAGTAATTGAATACGACTTGGGGCCTTATGCATTTCTTATTATAGAAACCCCAACAGGTATTACCATGTATTATCAAGATGGTACCCGCTACTGTGCAGATCGTGAAAACTTTTCTTGTGTAGAAACTTATGGCCTTACCAGGCCAACAAATACGTGGAATTGTAGCGATCAACCGCCATCAACAAATTGTACAATTGCTGGTAATCCATTAAATTTAAATTGGGTAAAAGAATTAATAACAAATTCGGGTAATTCAGAATGTGGTTTAAAAGAAATAAAGTCATTTAATTATAATGGAGATGATTACATTTACACGTTAAGCTACCCAATATACCCTTACTGCCCAACAGATACCGGTGGTTCAGCAATTTACGATTGTGAAGGTAACATAATTTGCTTTACTGGTTTTACATATTACAACGAATGTGATGTTGCGCTATGGCAAGCAGCAAATGAGGGAGATTTAATTTGGGAATACACAAACATAGGGGAAACAATTACAGAAAAATATCCATGGTTAAATGATTTGTTTGAACCGTTTAATTGCTCTGGCGCTACCATACGCGAATACGATAATGGCGCATACGCCTTTCTTACCGTTGAAGAAGGAAGTTGGTTAAGGTTATACTATGAAGATGGAAGCCTGTTTTGCACCGATCGTGAAAATTTATCTTGTGTAGAAGCCTATGGCTTAGAAGACGTAACCGCCATTTGGAATTGTGGCTATGACAATCAATTTCAAAAAGAAGAAGCAAGCAAAAAGTTAGTAGCCGAAGAAGAAACAATAGCAGTTTACCCTAACCCTAATAACGGCGTTTTTACAATTGATCTTACCAATATTAATACAAAAATTAGGAAAATCGAAATTTTTGATATTGCAGGCAAGCAACACCACATTCCAATTGATTTAAATGGAACCACTACTGCTTTAAAATTAAATGCAGAAAATTTAAATAATGGTAGTTACCTAATTACCGTACTAACAGAAAGTAAACTACACACCCAAACAATTATTATTCACTAATAGATAAATGAACCAAATTAAAAAGGTTGTTTTCCAAAGAAGACAACCTTTTTTTATTTCCACATAAAAATAGAGATTGATTAAGGCAACATCATATAAAAAAATATTATTTATCGTATTATAGTAAGTAAATTGTGAGTAATAAATTGATTTAAATTTGATACAAATATTTTTAAATTTTAGAAGCGAAACATTTATTGCTCACATAAATTTTGGTCTCGCCATCCGTTCAAATACCATTTTGCTTTGCTGCATAGCCCTCCCTGCAAATGGTATAACCACTCCTGTCAAGGCTAAATTTCTAACCTCGCTAAGCTGTGTTAACCGCTTTAAAAAAAATGTCAGTTCTCATAACATTATCAGTAACCAACCTTATACAATTGCCAAAAGAGGCTTGTAAAACTTATTAATGGTTAAAAAACAAATCTCAAAACTCCTTACCTCACCCACCCTCAAAGTTGCGGTTTTTAACCATTAAACTTTGTAAATTAAAAAATTACTAAATTTACCCTCATGCAACATTTTGATGTAATAGTAGTAGGTGCGGGCTTGTCAGGTATTTGCATGGCCCATTATTTAAAAACAGAATGTCCTAACAAAACCTTTGCTATTTTAGAAAGCCGCAGCAGGCTAGGCGGCACTTGGGATTTGTTTCGCTACCCCGGCATCCGTTCCGACTCCGATATGGGTACCTTAGGCTACCGCTTTAGAGAGTGGACAGGTACACAGCAAATTGCAGATGGCCCGGCAATACGTAACTACATAGAAGCGACTGCCGAAGAAGATCAAACCAAAAAACATATTATATTTAACCACAAAGTAAGCCAAGCAAGTTGGAGTAGCGCAGATAATTTATGGACAGTAACTGCCGAAACAACTCAAAATAAAAGCACTAAATTTACTTGCGGTTTTTATATTAATTGCACCGGCTATTATAAATATGAAAATGGACATACACCAGATTATAAAAACAAGGCAGCATTTAAAGGGCAATTTATTCACCCACAGTTGTGGCCACAAAATTTAGAGCTTAAAGGAAAAAAAATAGTAGTAATTGGTAGTGGTGCAACAGCCGTAACTTTAGTGCCTGCATTATTAAAACAAGGCGCAGGAGAAGTAACCATGTTGCAGCGTTCTCCAAGTTATTATGTTGCCGTACCAAAAATTGACCAGGCCGCCAAAATATTTCAAAAAATAATGCCCAAACAAATTGCATACAAGGCAGTACGCTGGAAGAACTTTATGTTTGCTCATCTGTTTTATCAATTTAGCCAACGGTTTCCCGAAAGCTGTAAAAAAATATTGGTGAAGCAAAGTAAAAAGCAATTACCTAACCTGGTCAATTTTGAAAAACATTTTACGCCAACTTATTTTCCTTGGAACCAACGGCTGTGCTTAGTGCCTGATGGTGATTTGTTTAAAGCATTAAATAAAAACAATTGCCACATTGTTACCGAACATATTGAAGCTTTTGAAAACAACGGGCTAAGATTAAAAAACGGTGATTTGTTACCTGCAGATATTGTAGTTTCAGCAACAGGTTTATCACTTCAAGTGCTGGGCGGCACTACACTAAAAGTAGATGGCAAAACAGTAGCGATAAATAAATGTTATGTGTATAAAAGTGTAATGTTAAGTGAGGTACCCAACTTTGCAGTAATATTGGGTTACACTAATGCTTCGTGGACTTTAAAGGCCGATTTGGCTGCCGAGTACATCTGCAAGCATATTAATTATATGGTGGCCAACGGGTATAAAAAAAGCATTGCTTCTTATACTGACCAACCTGTTCGAATTCCCATTATGTCAGATTTGAAATCGGGTTATATAAAACGGCACACCGAGAGCTTGCCCTCAACAGGAGCGAAAAAACCTTGGAAAGCAGAACAAAATTATTTGACAGATATTAAGGTATTGCGAAAAGGAGCTGTTGAGCATAATGATTTAATTTTTAGTTGAATTGTAGCCAATTAACTCCTTACTCCAATCCCAAAAATCAATACTTCCAACTCCATTATTAGTAAAATAAAAACAGATGTCTTTTCAGAAAAGCATTCCATTAGTTTTTAAAGTAAGATGCTGCGCATTTAAAGCTTTGCAATAAATCGCAGCATACCGCTAGTCCGGTTTTTTTGTTTTTGGTGGCATTTTAATTTACGAGAAATCAGAAGTTCTAAACCAATTAATATAGATTTTTTTTGTAGAAAAAACTATTGGCCTAAAGCAAGTGATAACTCCTGCATTTTTGTGCTTAACCATTCGCGGTCACTATTTACATCTTGTGCAATTAATTTTTCTTTAGCTTTACTTAGTGGCATTTTGGTTGCGCTAAATTTAATTTTATAGAGATAGGTAAGTATTTGAATAAAGTTACGGTAGCTTCTTTTACGCACAGTTGTCAACTGCTTATTATCTTTAAAAAACTTTTGTGCCGAACGGAAAATTTGCATAGTACGCTCGTCATAATCTTTATCCATTTCGTAATGGCATTTTAAAATAATAGCTTTTAAGTTGGCATCTTGGCCTAAATCTGCTCGTATAAAATATTTAAGCGCCTCATTATAGTTTTGTTGGTAAAAGGCAACAACCCCGTAATTATAATTACAAACATTTGCTCTATCCGATTGATTAATAAAAGGCCGATATTTTTCAATAATAATTTTGGCTTTATCAAACTCACCAACCCTGCAAGCGGCACTTACATAGTTTTTTATTTTTATAATTGGCACAAAGTCCCCTTCTAAAAATAAATTTTGCTTATCCATTTCTTCATACAATTTAAAAAGGTCTAAATACTGCATACCTCCCTCTCTCATTTTTCTAACACAAAAATTAATCGCTATTATGTAAGAATAACTTAGGTCTTCTTCTGTAATTTCGGTTGCATATTGTTTGAGTAGCGTTAATAGTTTTTCAAAATATTCTTTTTCTTGGTGTTTAAGCAACTCAATTGTTGCCTTCCCGATAATTATTGGGCCACTCGTTTCAAAACTTTCCAAACTTATTATTTTGTCAATCGAATTTACAAACAAAGTGTCAAAATCTATTTTTGTTATTTGCTGTATTGTTAATAGTGTTATGTAGTAGCTTATTTTTAGTAAAAGGTACTCACTATCTATTATGTAATTTAGTTCTGGAAGATTATCTTTTTTATATACAGAAGCAGTTAAATTGCTATAATGCAATTTATGCGCTTCTATTATTTTTTTAAATTGAAAATAGCTCAAATCTTTCTTCTGAGATTGGGCTAAAAGCTCACTTTGTTTAATATGTTTTTCAAATAATCTATACTGGCGTTTATCTAATAATTGTTCTAATAGTAAGTCATAAAAATTAGCTTTTTTATGTTGTAATCCTTCAATAGTTAAAAATTGCTCAGCTAATTTTTTTAATAGGCTTAGTTTGGCATTAAAGTGTTTTTTTTCTTTAGAGCGAAGCGTTTTTCCTTTATATGAAACACCAAAAACTTTATAATGTATAAATATCTGAGCCTCTTCATCAAAACGTTTTTTATGTAAAATATGTTTTTTGAGTGATTCAAAAATGCGGATTACCACCTTATCGGTATTAAAATAAGGGCAATTAATTATATGCTGAAAACTTTCCAGCTCAACATCCGTAAAACTGTTTAGTAATTCTATGCAAATTGGTTGATTTTGTTTCATTGTTTTTGTTTTGTATAAAATAACCTAACTATATAAATAACAGTAATTTATAAAGTATAAAAATAATAAAATAAAATTGCTTTTAGCATATTTTGTAATATAAAATGTCCTTACTTTCAATGTATCTTTGAGTCATATAACCTAAAAAAATGATTTTGACTGTATGAAAACTTTATTCCACGTTGTTCTACTTTCTGCTTTTGCGTTAAATTCTTTTGGTAATTCTATTAATTTAAAAGACAATAGGTCCAATTGGCGGTCTTTCAACAAAACGACCAAATATTCTATACAAGAATTAATGGCTGATAAACAAGCATTAAACTTAGGTGATGATGATGCTCTAATAATAAAATCTGAATATGTAGATAATATAGGAATTAAACATGTTATTACCCAACAAACCTATAAAAACATAGTTGTTGAAGGCGCCACCTTTTTAATTCACGAAAAAAACAATATTGTCGAAACAGCAAATGGGCATCTTATAAAAAATTTGAATATAAGCGTTGTTCCTAAAATTTCACAAAATGTAGCATTCGAAAAAGCAATTAAACATTTTGATGTGGTAGAATATGCTTGGGAAAATGAAACCTATGAATGGATGCTGAAACAAAGCAAACAAAATGGCGATGCAAGTTTCTATCCTATTGGCGAGTTGGTTGTTTTTAATCCAGAATTTAATCAGTCATCAAATTTTTACCAATTAGCTTATAAATTTGATGTATTTGCAGTTGATCCGCTGTTTAGAAAATCTATTTATGTAGATGCTAATACTGGTATTGTTTTAAACAGTATTGATAAAATGCACACTTGTAATCACCGAGCTGCAACTGGTAGTACTAATTATTCTGGCCAAGTAAATTTTTCTGTTTGCGAACTTAACAATACTTTTAAGTTGCGAAATGAGCAAAACTGCGACATTGAAGTTTTTAACTCCAATAAAACAGCTGAAAGCCTACCACTTTCTTTTGAAGAAAATTCTAATCAATTTAATAATAGCACTTCCGCTGTAGAAGTGTTTTGGACACTACAGCAAGTATACGATTATTTTAATAATACCCTTGGTTTGGCAGGAATTGACAATAGCAACTCCCCCATTTATAGCTGGGTAAATTATAAAGAAAATTTTAACAACGCCTTTTGGAACGGCACTTGGCTTACCTTTGGTGAAGGAGACGGGGAAAACTATGGCCCATTTACCTCGCCTGATATTGTAGCACACGAATATATGCATGGTGTTACCGACTATTCTAATGCTAAATTGGCCTACTATGGAGAATCTGGTGCTTTAAATGAATCCTTTTCTGATATTTTTGGAGAGGTAATTGAACATTATATCTCAGGATCTAACGATTGGATTTTTGGTGCTGGTGTGCCACTAAAAACAGGAAAAACTGGTTTGCGAAGTTTGGCCGACCCTACTAGTAGTTTGATGACTACGCAACAACCCGCAGCTTACCAAGGCCCTTATTGGTACAATGGCTATGCAGACAATAGTGGGGTGCATATAAATAGTGGCGTACAAAACTATTGGTTTTATTTACTTAGTGAAGGTGGTAATGTTACCAATTTTGAAGATAATTATTTTGAAGTTGAAGGGATAGGTATTGAAAAAGCTACCGCTATCGCATATAAAAACTTAACTACCTATTTAACGCCAAACGCTACTTACACCGATGCTTACTTAGGTAGTATACAAGCAGCTACTGATTTATTTGGCCCTAACTCCAATGAAGTTTTACAAACCAAAGCGGCTTGGTGCGCTGTTAACGTTGGTAACGCTTGTGTGCCAGCTGTAAATAACAATGTTGCTTGCAATAGAAATACAGATTCTTTAGCATTGGTTGCCTTATACAATAGCACTAATGGTAATAACTGGAATAATAACTGGAATTTAAACCACCCAATAAACACTTGGTATGGTATTACTATTAATAGCAATGGTTGTGTACTATTAATTGATTTACACAACAATAACTTAACCGGTACTTTGCCTGCTGAATTAGGCCATCTAAAACACTTAAAAAGATTAAGGTTATCTAATGGGTTTTCTTCACAAGGAAAAATATCGGGCACAATTCCATCAGCAATAGGAGAAATGGAAGCTTTGGAAATTTTAAATATTTCCTATCAAAATTTGGCAACACCTTTACCAGTTGAACTAAGCAATATAAAAAACTTGAAAACACTAAATTTAGCGGGTAATAATTTTAGTGGAAATTTACCTGCTTTTTTCAATAATTTAATTGCATTACAAGAACTTGATTTGGCTAACAATAATTTTAGCGGAAGTTTGCCAGATTTAAGCCTACTTCAAACTTTGATAACATTAGATTTGGGCTTTAATAATTTTACAGGAACCATACCAGCCAGTTTTGCTAATTTAGTAGAACTTGAATGGCTAAATGTTAAAAATAATAGTTTAACAGGATGTTTTCCGAGCAGTTTAGTATCCTTATGCAGTCATTTATCTTCTGCATTTAACAACAACGGCTGGATAAATGCGGGCAACAATTTTAACCAAAACTGGGAAGATTTTTGTTTAAGTGGATCAGGTAGTTGTAACGGAGAAACGGTTATTGGTCCTGTTTATCCAGGCGATTTCAACCAAAATGGATTAGTAGAAATTTCTGATTTATTATATTGGGGTTTGGCCTTTGAAGAAGAAGGCGACGAAAGACCGGGGGCTACTACTAGTTGGAATCCTCAAAATTGTGTAGAGTGGCAAAATTTTGTAAATGGCATCAATAGTAAACATCAAGATGCCGATGGAAATGGCATTGTAGATCAATATGATATAGCAGTGTTTATACAAAACTATGATTTAGGTAGTTTAAATAGTTCAAATAATAATCCATCAACCAGCCCGGTTAGGTATGTTCTAACCCCAGTAAATAGTGTAAAAAATGGTGAAGAAATAATGATAACTTACGACTTAAGTGTGGAATCGTTAATAAACCAACCCATTACAGCCCACGGTTTTGCTTGTAATATCAATTTTAACAGCTTACCAGTTAATTCAATAACGGTAGATTTTGAAAACACATGCTTAAACCAAACTGAACATTTGAGCATTTTTGATATCAATAGAAATACACTTAATATTGCCATTACAAAAAAAGATAGAAGCATAGAAGTTTGTGATAATGTAGTAGCAAGAGTAGTTGTTCTTATGGAAGAAGTTCAAAGTGGCGAACCTTATGTTATTGTTATTAATAATGGGAATACTATTTCAAACAATGGGGAGCTAAGTGGGGTACTTAATCAATCTATTTACGGGGTGCTTTCTTTTGACCAAACTGCTACCCCTACTTTTGCCACACAAGTACAAACTACAAATGAGCAATGCAATACCTTGGGCAGTGCAATAGTTGATGTAGTTGGTGGTGTAGCCCCATATACCTACAGTTGGAGCAATGGAGCAACAATTGCCGAGGCGAGCAATTTACCTGCTGGCACTTATACGGTAACTGTTAATGATGCCATAAACAATAGCAACACTCTTAATATTGAAATTGGAACACCGCAACCTGTGTTTGATTACCAAACAGGTGAACAACTTTGTGGGCAAAATTGTTCTGAAAATTTAGATTTAAACGGAGCAGTTTCAGGCGGGTATTATAAAGCCAAACACCTTATTGAAAGCAATGCAAAACTTACTGAAAACAGCCAAATTAATTTTAAAGCAGGTGACAGAATTAGATTAAATACTGGTTTTTCAACTTCCCAATCCCAAAATTTTTCTGCCAATATTGGCAGTTGTAACGACTAAAATACGCTTATAAAACAAGTAATTTATTTGCATAAGTTTTTGTAAACCAAATAAACCAAGTGATATGAATGTATTGGGCAATTATTCAATTGACATCACCACTAACCAAGCCTATGTGTCAAAGGCTATACTACCTTTTTTTTGTAGTAATAATGCCACCACCCCAAGCTTAGATGCTTATTTTCTAAATATTACACCTAGGGAAAGGCTCGAAGTAATGGAAAAACTTTCTTGTGCTATTACCAACCTATCAGGTTTTGATGTGGTGCATTTTATAAAATCGAACTGCAATATGATGCAAATTAAAAACCAAGGGAAAGCATTTTTGCAATCTAATTCGAAAGTAAAGAAAATTGTTGGTACCATTATTAGTATTAACCAAACTGATGCAATGGAATTAAACGGAGACCCCGAAAAGATAGAAGGCGAGCCATTTGAATTAGAACTATTACTAAACAACTTTATTAAAAAACAAAAACAAAAAGCAGCTGACGCAAAAGTTAGTCTTTTTTTAAAAATGGATGTTAATTTGCCAAAATATATTATTGGCCTTGCTAATAATATTACCGCCCAATTACAAGCTGCATTAAATGAAATTATTCACCTAATAGCAGCGATAGAAGAACTGACATTGACCGTTAAATTAATAAGAGAAAACAAAACAGATTTTACGGTTAATTTTGCTTTAGAGTACAATAGTAAACAAACAACTTTTTATAGTTTTGATACACAATTTAAAACTACAGAAGATCATCAGCTATCAAGTGAAAACAAAGATGGTTCTAATCATGCTCCACAGGCTAATATTAAAATATTGTTAGCAGAAGATCATAAAATGAACCAAATAATAGCAATTAACTTACTTAAAAAAGAGTTTAAAGGGGTAGAAATTGATGTTGCAGAGAATGGTTTAGCTGCTTTTGAAATGACTAAGAATAATAATTATGATTTGATTTTGATGGACATTGATATGCCAGTATTAAATGGAATTGAAGCAACTAAAAAAATTAGAACTGAACTGAAGAGTAATCTACCTATTTTAGGTTTTTCTGCACATGTATTTCAAAACCAAATACAAAAATGCTTTGTGGCGGGTATGAATGATTTTATAGCTAAACCCGTTAATGTTAATTCATTACGACTTAAGGTTAAAAATGCATTAAACAATGCCAAAACAAAAAGTAAGCCTGCAATTTTAAAAAATCTTTATTGTGATTTAGATAACACGAGCAACATTGCAGTTTAATTTTTAGCGTTGCTTTTTACTTAAACGTTAAAAACATGGGCGAATGATCGCTTAATTTTTCTTTACGAGCCTTGTGCAAGTAATCTCACGCTATTACAACGGGCATTAGTTCTTCGCTAACATAAATATAATCGTAACGGTAACGATTGCCTTGGTGACTAAACCTTTAATACGTAAAAACATCACCCAAAAATATGCTAAGTTTACTTTTTTGCTTGGATGAGTTGTTGATTATTTAAAACAAAAAAAGGTGCCACTCAAATTAAATTTGAGTGGCACCTTTTGCTAAAAAATATCTTTTTAAACCTTATTCTGATTTTAAGCGAACAGTAGTGTTGCGCTGTATCCAACATTCTACTTTATATGCTGCGCCCTCTTCTACACTTGCCATGTGTGCAGCCCCTTTACCTGGGAAATATTTGTATAAAGTATTAATCATTTTTTGGGCAGACTCGGCCGAAGCTGGGTCTTTTTTTGCTTTCGCATAAACATCAACTGCAGCCCAGGCAGCACCAGCTTTTTCTATTTCGTTAGTACCACAATCGTTATACGATTTTGCGTATAAGCCACCAATTAATAAATATGGTGCACCCCAACCTGGCTTGGCTTCTACCGCTTTTAATGCCGCTGTTCTAGCATTAGAATATTGGCCTTTTTTAGCATAACTGCTGCCTAATGCATAATAAATGCCGCCAAGTGTTTTGCCTTCTGTATCACCTTTTTCAACTGCTTGGTTGTAATATTTAATTGCGGTATCGTAGTCGCCTTTTTTACGGTAATAGTTACCTAATTTGTACAACTTACTACCTGATGATTTTATGGCATTGTATTGCTCTAAAACTTTTATGTATTCAGGCTCGTCAGTACACTTCATTTTTGTTAAACGTGCGTAGTAGTTACCCATTACTTTTTCATCGTTTGGCGACTCTACCAATTGAGCGCTATAGTGAGCAATTGCTTCTTTACAATCGGCAAATTCAATACCTGTAGTTCTAGTTTCTACCCTTGTAGTTTTAATTACTTGTGCTTTTAGAGGGCCGCTTAACATTTCTAAGGCTTCTGCATATTTGCCATTAGTATCTTTACCTGCAGCAATGTTGTTTTGGGCTATCTTCTTCATATTTTCTACCAAAGGCATTACCTCTTCTTCGGTTTTCACTTCTTCTTTAATATCGCCTCTGTACTTATTAAACAAAGCTTTTAATATAGATGCACCAGTATTATCGCCAGCTTTTACAACTGCTTGTTCAAAAATAGCATAAGCTTCTTCTTTTCTATCATCAAAGTTAGATAGCAGGTATCTACCTTTAGATTCTAATACTTTTCCTTCTTCACCGTGGCATTTAACACGCTCATCTAATAATTTGAAAAGCTTATCTAAATACATCGCTTTATCATCTTCACTTTCTGCATTTTCATAAAAATACTTGTACATTTCTTCTCCATCAACAAATGGTTGCTTTCTAAAGCCTGGTGCCATATCCATCACCATTTGCCATTGTTCCATAGCGTCTTTAAAGTTATCTTGCTTAAAAGATTCGCGGTATAACGAGTAGGCACCGTAAACTTTTTTCTTGTCAGCAGGGGTTTCGTAAGTTTTGCACAACCCTGTACTGGTTTTGCTGCCTGCCGCTTCTTTAGTGGTGGTTTCGGCTACTTCTGTTGTGCCAGTATTAGTAACTTTGTTCGAACTTCCACAGCCCCAAAATACCAAGGCGGCTAAAGCAATTGCAGTTAAATTATTCTTCATATTGTTTATCTATTTTTGTTAAATGCTATTTTATTTGACATTAGGAATTACCAATCGTCAATATTATTACTGTAAATTTTGTTAAAAATTATTCGTACTTCCGTTTTATAAACCAATTACCATCGTTAAAAGTAATACCCAAAGTTGTTTTAAAATAGGTTTCGCGTACATTGTTATCTTGCACATTTCCTCTATTACCAATATTAAATGCAAGGTTTATATTAGCTATTCTTCTAAACTTTACACTATTTAAAATTGGTGCTCCTAAACCGAAAGTTACCCCAAATTCGGGTATTGTAGTATTATTAGTTAAAACATGGTTGCTGTAATAATAAGCACCAAATCGGTAGCTTATGGTATTTGTTTTTTTGCGGATGCTATTGTTACGTTTAGGTGTAAATTTTGTGCCAATTGAAATTTTATAGGCATCTGCTAAAGCAATATTGCGATAATCTGCATATTGCGACCAGTTAATTTGCTTAAAATTTGCTTCTACTTGCCAACTACCAGGCAGCCCGTAGTTAATGCCTATGCCAATTTCGCTAGGTAAAGTCATTGTTGCATCCGCTCTATCTAAAAACTCACCAATGGTATCTAATACTGTAAATTGGTTAGCTGTTAATATTTGTTGTAATAAATAATCTCTTTTTGCATTAAGGTTTGTTTTGCTTTGAAAAGTTAAGCCAACGCTAAGCACATTTTTTACTTCTTCTTTTACAACTTTAGCATCATCAGCACTTATTTTTTTAAAGAAATATCTTTTGTATAAAAGCCCGCCATAAAAACCAAAATCGCCCAACCGCAGCGATTGTGTTTCTGTTAAGTCAAATACGTTTTCAATATTTGGCTTGTAAACCGTAGTTTCAATAGCTCTATTACCAAAGTAATAATCGGCATTTACACCAAAAGCTAATTGGTTTTCTTTAAAAAAGCCTGTTTTTTTAAGTGGTGTAGCAAAACCATTTGCCCATTTAAACTTATAATAGCTACCGCTACCTTGAAAGTTATAAACATTTAAGTTTAAGCTATCGGTTTCTGGCCCTTCGTAAATTTCTCTAATTAAATTATAATTGGTTGAAGAATAAGGCAACAAGCCAATTGAACTGCCCCACCACTTGGCAATTGGTAAACCCAACACCAAATATTCCATAGAGGCATTAAACGAATAATTGCTGTTACCCGAAGTATTACTGCTTGCATCGCTTAACCAATAAGCATTTGCAAATATGCCAGTATGTAACGAAGCATATTTTAGCAAGCCCAAAGCAGCAGGGTTAACTAGGTTAATAAAGCGGTTGGAGCTACTGGCAATACCAACACCTCCCATTGCTCTTTTTTCAGGTAGCTGAACGTTTTTTAAGTCGCCCGGGCCAAAATAGGAATAGGGCGAATTTTCTTGCGCTGACAGTTGTGCGCTTGCATAATGAAGCGTAAAAAAGAAGCAAACAATTGCAATTAGTACGATTTTACCCTGCGGCATTGTAATTTATTATTTTGTTTAACCCGGTTATTACCAAATTAGGGTCAGCAAATATCTTATTTTTGAGTTGATTTTCAAAAAAATAACATCCACCGCCTGTAACATAAACCGTAAGTTTTTTGTAAATATTGCGATAAGTATCAATCATTCCGTCAATTTCGTGTAATATTCCATTTACTACACCACTTAAAATAGACTGTTTTGTATTAGTACCAGTTAAATTAACTGGAGAAAAATTATAGTCAACCAAAGGTAATTTAGCAGTAAAATGAGGCAAAGCTTGCAAACGCATAGTAATACCTGGGCTTATACTACCACCTATGTATTCTTTATTTTCATTTAAAAAATTAAATGTAATGCAAGTGCCGGTATCAATACTAATAATAGGAGTTTTTTCAACAGTTAAACTTAAAGCACCAATAATGCCACTTAAACGATCTTTACCTAACGTTTTTGGGCTTGCATAAAGATTGGTTATTGGTATTGAGGTGCTAGCATTAAATTTTAGATGATTGGTGTTTTTTATTAGAAAGGCATCAATTGAGTGGTTATAATTACCAGAATTTGCAATAATTGAATTGCAGATATTATGCTTGCTAAACAAATCTTCTAAGTTGTTTACTGTTAAGCTTTGGTATTTTTGAATATGTATTAATGAATCGTAATTGTAAATGCCAATTTTGGTGAAAGTATTGCCTACGTCAATTGCAATGTTAAAGCTCATAAAGGTAAGAATGGGCTAAAAAGAAAGATGGCACAACTAATGTTGTACCACCTTATTACTAAAAAACACCCAAATTTTTTTAAAGTTGATTACCTAATTTAATATTACATATCAACCCCGTTTCTGATGCAAATATACAACGAAGTTACTTTACTATGCAAGCATTATTTACTTTTTTTTTCAAATTTCTATATAATCATTTGATAATCAACT
>Ga0209303_1000835_pt1 | contig 22020 bp, 22 predicted proteins | sample SidtaG_3_FD_187449 | JGI IMG/M metagenome (GOLD analysis project Ga0209303, IMG submission 187449) | Marine algal microbial communities from Sidmouth, United Kingdom - Sidmouth_Asex1 metaG (SPAdes) (version 2) | ecosystem: Host-associated > Algae > Red algae > Unclassified | place: Sidmouth... | reverse complement strand
GTGGAGCCCCAGTCCGAGACCAACTGGCGCTACGCCAACGAGTCGGAAGTGGCGCGCGTGATCTTCGTCAACAAGCTCGATCGCATGGGCGCGGACTTCTACCGCGTGGTCAAGCAGGTCAAGGACGTGCTTGCCGCGCGTGCGCTGGTCATGGTGCTGCCGATCGGCACCGAGGACGAGTTCAAGGGCGTGGTCGACCTGCTCACCGAGAAGGCCTGGATCTGGGACGATTCGGGCAACCCGGAAGCCTACGAGATCACCGACGTTCCCGAGGACATGAAGGAGGACGTCGCCAAGTGGCGTGAAGAGCTGGTCGAGACGGCTCTGGAAATGGACGATACGGCGATGGAGAAGTACTTCGAGGGCGAGATCCCCGACATCGCCACGCTCAAGCGCTGCATCCGCAAGGGCACGATCAACCTGGAGTGGTTCCCCACCTTCTGCGGTTCGGCGTTCAAGAACAAGGGCATCCAGCCCATGCTCAACGGCGTGGTGGACTACCTGCCCAACCCGACCGAGGTCGTGCCGCAGCCGGAAGTGGATCTGGAAGGCAACGAGACCGGCGAATTCGCGATCGTGGATCCGGACAAGCCGTTGCGCGCGCTCGCGTTCAAGATCATGGACGATCGCTACGGCGCGCTGACGTTCATCCGCATCTATTCGGGCCGCATCGCCAAGGGTGACACCGTGGTCAACACCTTCACCGGCAAGAACGAGCGCATCGGCCGCATCGTGGAGATGAACGCCGAGGACCGGATCGAGCTGGACAGTGCGCAGGCCGGTGACATCGTCGCCGTGCTGGGCATGAAGAACGTGCAGACCGGCCACACGCTGGCCGATCCGAAGCATCCGGCAACGCTGGAGCCGATGGTGTTCCCCGATCCGGTCATCTCGATCGCGGTGTCGCCCAAGGACAAGGCGGGCAACGAGAAGATGGGCGTGGCCATCGGCAAGATGGTCGCCGAGGATCCCTCGTTCCGCGTCATGACCGACGAGGAGTCCGGCGAGACCATCCTGATGGGCATGGGCGAGCTGCACCTGGACATCAAGATCGACATTCTCAAGCGTACCCACGGCGTGGACGTGGAAGTCGGCAAGCCGCAGGTGGCCTACCGCGAGACCATTACCCAGACCATCGAGGACACCTACACCCACAAGAAGCAGTCGGGTGGTTCGGGCCAGTACGGGCGCATCGACTACACCATCGAGCCGGGCGAATCGGGTACCGGGTTCGAGTTCGAATCCAAGGTCACCGGCGGCAACGTGCCGCGCGAGTTCTGGCCGGCGGTCGAGAAGGGCTTCAAGCAGATGATGCACGAGGGCGTGCTGGCCGGTTACCCGCTGCTCGACTTCCGGGTCGTGCTCAAGGACGGTGCCTTCCACGCGGTCGACTCCTCGGCGCTCGCGTTCGAGATCGCCGCTCGTGGTGCCTACCGCCAGTCGATCCCGAAGGCCGGTCCGCAGCTGATCGAACCGATCATGAAGGTCGACGTGTTCACCCCGGACGATCACGTCGGTGACGTGATCGGCGACCTGAACCGCCGTCGCGGCATGATCGCCGGCCAGGATGCGGGCGCCACCGGCGTGCGCATCAAGGCCGACGTGCCGCTGTCGGAGATGTTCGGCTATATCGGCGACCTGCGCACCATGACCTCCGGGCGTGGTCAGTTCTCGATGGAGTTCAGCCACTACAGCCCCTGCCCGAAGAACGTGGCCGACGTGGTCATCAAGGAAGCGGCCGAGCGCAAGGCGGCCAAGTAGGGCCCCGGCGGGCTTGAACGAGAAAGGGGCGCTCTCGCAGGAGGCGCCCCTTTTTCATGCCCGGGCGAACGGGCGGGTCAGCGGCCCAGGTTCGACACTTCGGTGTGGATGAAGGCGAGCTTGTCACGCACCGCCCGGTTGATCACGAACGGGTAGGGGTCCGGCAGGCCCATGCTGCGGTTCAGCCCGTTCAGCATGATGGCGACCTCGATCCAGCGTGCCATGATGCGCTCCATGTCCGGATCCCGGGCAGCGCCCCCGTCGCCGACATCCAGCGGCAACGGCACCGCATCGGCGTCCTGTCTGCCGAGCGTGCGCGCGTAGCTCTGCTGGGTCTCCAGCGTGTCCACGATGTGCAGGTAGTGCGCCCAGGTCTCGGCCCAGTCCTCGAACGGGTGGGCGCTGGCGTAGGCGCTGATGAAGCGGGCATCCCAATCGGGCGGTGGCCCGTTCGCATAGTGCGCATTGAGCGCGGCGGGATAGTCGCTGCGCTCGTCCCCGAAGCAGGCGCGGCCACGATCGGCGAAGCCGGCATCGCGGGCGGCCAGCCGATCCCAGGCGTAGTGGCCGGACTCGTGACGAAAGTGGCCGAGCGGGGTGCGGTAGCGCTCGGCCATGCTGACCTGCATCCGCACACGGGCCAGCGTGTCGGCCTCGGCCAGGTTGATGGTGATGACGCCGTTGTCGTGTCCGGTCAGCACCGGTTCGCTGCCGGGCAGCGGTTGCTCGAAGTTCGAGCGGCTGTCGCGATCGCTCAGGAAACGAAAGGCCAGCGGCGGCACGCCGTCGCCGGCATCCAGCGGCACGTGCAGCTCCATCAGGGTGAACAGGCAGCGCCGCTTGGCGATCTCCAGCTGTCGCCAGGGAGCGAGGTTGGCCGTCACGGTCAGGTCGGGAATCATCACGTTGCGCCGGCAGGCACGGCACCAGGGCGAACCCTCGCTCTCGTCCACCATCCAATTGCAGGCATCGTGCTGCGTCCGGTTCGCGCACAGCAGGCGGCGCGGACCGAGCGTGCCGGTCGCATCGAGCACGCGCCAGCCCGTCCCGTCCTGCTCCCAGGGTCCGAGGGTCATGGAGGCCGGATCGAATCCTGCCAGCCGGCCGCAGGTGCCGCATCGCCGGTTCTCGAAGTGCAGGACGGGCGTCGTGCGGCATTGGCAACGGAACAGCTTCATGGTGGATCCTGGCAACGGGCGACGAGTCTACCGGGCACGACCAGCGGCCCGTCCCGGGCGTGTAGGATGGCGCGTTCCCCGTTCCATGCCGCGTTGCCCACCGATGCTCGACACCCGCCTCACGGATGCCACCGCCGAGAGCCCCCTGCCCGACACCACGGTCGACGTGGGCAGCACCTTCGGATTCGACATCGACCTGCAGGTGCCGGCCTACTCCGTCCGCACCGAGCGGGTGCCGGACATCGACGAAAGCTACCTGTTCGATCCGGCCACCACGATGGCGATCCTGTCCGGTTTCGCCAACGACTGGCGAGTGCTGGTCACAGGCTTTCACGGCACCGGCAAGTCCACGCACATCGAGCAGGTGGCCGCCCGGCTGAACTGGCCGTGCCTGCGCATCAACCTGGACAGCCATGTCAGCCGCATCGATCTGATCGGCAAGGATGCCATCGTGCTCAAGGAGGGCAAGCAGATCACCGAGTTCCAGGACGGTATCCTGCCCTGGGCCTACCAGCGCAACGTGGCACTGGTGTTCGACGAGTACGACGCCGGTCGCCCGGACGTCATGTTCGTGATCCAGCGGGTGCTCGAATCCACCGGCCAGCTCACGCTGCTCGACCAGAGCCGTGTCATCCGGCCGCATCCGGCGTTCCGCTTCTTCGCCACCGCCAACACGGTGGGGCTGGGCGATACCACCGGGCTCTATCACGGCACCCAGCAGATCAACCAGGCGCAGATGGACCGCTGGTCGGTGACCACGATCCTGAATTACCTGCCCGAGCCGCGCGAGGTGGCCGTGGTGCTGGCCAAGGCGCCGCACTTGCAGAACCCCGAGGGCGAGCAGCTGGTCGCGCAGATGGTGCAGTTGGCCGGACTGACGCGCACCGCGTTCAGGAACGGCGACCTGGCCACCGTCATGAGTCCGCGCACGGTGATCACCTGGACGCAGAACCTGACCTTCTTCCAGGACAAGGCGCTCGCCTTCCAGCTGACGTTCGTCAACAAGTGCGACCCCATGGAGCGTAGCCTGATCGCCGAGCTGTATCAGCGCGTGTTCGGCGAAGAACTGTTCGGCGAGAGCGGTGGCTGATCCGGACAGCGACACCGAGACGCTCGATGCGCTGGGCGTCGAACGGCTGCAACACTCCATCGGGGGCTGCGCACGGGCCATCGCCGATGATCGTTCCATCGACATCCGCTTCGGCGAGGCGGCCGAAGGGGCCGACGTGCTGCCGGTGCCGACCAGCCATGCCGATGCCGAGGCGCGTCGCGAGACCCGCGGGCGCAGCGATGCGATAGCGCTGCACCACCAGCATCACGATGCGCGCACGCATTCGCGGCACCAGCCGGCCAGCGACACCTCGCAGCGGCTGTTCGCGCTGGCCGAGCAGACGCGGGTGGAAATGCTCGGTGCGCGCACCTTCGACGGCATCAGGCGCAACCTGGATTCCGCGCTGCAGCAACGCTACCGATCGCTGCTGGACGGGGTGCAGCTGGCCGGCGGTGCCCGTGTCCCGGACCCGGCGACGGCAGACCCTGCGCAGGCACCGCCCGGTGCGCGCCTGGGCATCGAGCACGCTGCGGCACTGTGGCTGCGCGAGCGGGCCGGCGGGCCCCTGCCGCCCGCCGCCGACGAGGCGCTGGGCGAATGGCGCGCTTGGCTGGACGAGCGCGCTGCGCCGGTGCTGGAGGCGCGCGGCATAGATCTGGACGATCAGCGGCAATACGCGCGCACGGTCGGCGAGCTGCTGCAGGCGCTGGCACTGGACGATGGCTCGTCCGCCGAGCCGCCGGACGATGACGGCGAGAACCCCGACGAGGAGCAACGCGAGGAGGGGGGCGACGACGAGCAGGAAGAGGGCGATACCGGTGACCCCGCCGCCGGCACCGAGCAGGGCGATGCCGAGGAGACCGAGCAGGTCGGCGAGCAGGGTGAGAGCACCGACCTGGACGATCCGGAGCAGGGCGATGCCGACGGCGACGAGGCGCCCGGTGCGAGCTGGCGCGACAGCGAGACGACCCGTCGGATCGGCGCGGTCAGCGACTATCACGTGTTCTGCCGCGACTACGACGAGATCATCCGTCCGCAGGACCTGTGCACGCCCGAGGAGCTGGTCCGGCTGCGCGCGCTGCTCGATACCCATCTGGGCGATCTGCAACGCTCCATCGGGCGATTCGCCAACCGCCTGCAGCGCGTGCTGATGGCGCAGCAGCGGCGCAGCTGGCAGTTCGATCTGGAAGAGGGGCAACTGGACTGTTCCCGGCTCACCCGGGTGCTGATCGATCCGCTGTCGTCGCTGAGCTTCAAGCAGGAGAGCGAGACGCCGTTCCGCGATACCGTCGTGACATTGCTGATCGACAACTCGGGCTCGATGCACGGCCGCTCGATCCGGGTGGCGGCGGTGTGCGCCGACATCGTGTCCAGCACGCTGGAGCGGTGCGGGGTGCGCACCGAGGTGCTCGGTTTCACCACGGCCGCCTGGAAGGGCGGGCGGTCGCGCGAGCGCTGGGTCGAGGCCGGCTATCCGAGCGCCCCCGGACGGCTCAACGACCTGCGGCACATCGTCTACAAGTCGGCGGACACCCCGTGGCGGCAGGCGCGGGTGAACCTGGGGCTGATGATGCGCAAGGGACTGCTGAAGGAGAACATCGACGGCGAGGCGCTGCAGTGGGCACACGCCCGGTTGCTGGCGCGTACCGAACAGCGGCGCATCCTGATGATGATCTCCGATGGCGCGCCGATCGACGATTCGACGTTGTCGACCAACCCGGGGCGCTTCCTGGAGCGTCACCTGCGCCACGTCATCCGGGACGTGCAGCGCGCCGGCGAGGTCGAACTGGTGGCCATCGGCATCGGCCACGACGTGGGGCAGTACTACCCGCGCGCCACCACCATCCACGACGTGGCGCAGTTGCCCGAGGTCATGAGCCGTGAGCTGGTGGATCTCTTCACGCCGCAGGGGCGCCGCTGAGAGCGACCTGTGTCGGGCTTTCAGCGAGCTTGGTCGGGCGCGCTCGCCGTCAGCCATCCCTCGTCGATCGCCTGGGCGATCAGTGCTTCGCAATGCGCCCAGAGCGGCTCGGCACCGACAGCGATATGGCCGGTGCGTTCGCGCAGCTGCTGCTCGCCGACCGCGTAGTCGTTCCAGGTGCCACCCCGGTTGGCCGCGTTGAGCCGCATCGGTTGCAGGCGATCGATGGCGCGTGCGAAGCGTGCCTCGATGCCGGTCCCGGACTCGAACTCGTGCCACAACGCCTCGAGCGTATCGCGCTGATCGCCGGGTAGCAGCGCGAACAACCGGGCGGCCGCGGCGGCTTCCCGTTCGGCCTTGTCGACCGGCTGGGCGCCGTGCAGCGGTGTATCGCCGACATCGATCTCGACGATGTCGTGGACCAGCAGCATGCGCACCACTCGGGCCGTGTCGATCGGCTCGTTCGCATGTTCGGCCAGGATCTCGGCGAACAGCGCCACGTGCCAGGAGTGCTCGGCACTGTTCTCGTGCCGCCCGCCGCCGGGATGCTCGTCGTCGGTGATTCGCGAGGCTCGCCGCACACGCTTCAGCGCATCGACCGCATCGAGGAACGCCAGCTGGCGAGCGAGTCGATCGGCACCACGGGCGGGCAGGGATGACGGTGTCATGTTCGGCGCCTTGCTACCCGGGTCGACGTTCAGAATGCGCACAGGTGGTTGTCCCAGCGGAACGCGGTCATCGCCAGCGGTTCGCGATCCAGCCACCGGCCGTCGCTGGACAGGCGCGCCAGTTCACCGGTACCGCTGGAGACCACGTAGCCGCCCTGCGCATCGTGCGCCACACCGCTGCAATCCATGAACGGTTGCCGATCGACCAGCTGTCGACGTTTCGCATCGATCGCGAACGCCACGCCGTCGCGCGCCGCGGTGTACAGCACATCCTCGCCGGCGCTGGCCACCGACGACAGGTAGCCTTGATGACGCGGTAGCAGATCGTCCGGCAGGGCGAGAGGCTGCAGTGCCCGGTGGCGCCCGGTCCGCGCGTGGTTGCCTAGCGTCATCGAGCCTGCCAGCGCCTGCGTGTCGTCGACCGGCAACGGCCGGTCGTCGTCGGCGAGCCGCCCGTACTGACCGGCGTACCAGACGCGCCCGCCGGCATCGGCCGTCAGGTGGCGCAGCGAGATGCGGTGCCGCGCATCGGGCAGGCGGTGCTGCGACTCGCCTCGACCGTCCCGTCCGTCGATCACCGCGAGCGAGGGGGCCATGTCGGCAAGGTTCAGCGGTTCTCGACCCTCCCCCACGTCCGGATGCGTGGCGATGCCACCGTTGGCGACCACCAGCCGATCGGTGCCTCGAAGGCGAATCAGTTCGTGGGGACCGATTCCACCGCTGTCGAACTCGCCGACACGGCGATAGCCATCGTCGACGTCGTACACACCGATCACGCCGCGCTGGCGATCGATGTCGTTCTCGGTCGTGTACAGGCGTGACCCCGAGAGCGAGTAGACACCGTGTCCGGAGAAGCGGCGGCCGGGCAGCGCGGCCACCGTGTGCAGGGTGTCCGGGCGGCGTGCGTCCAGGGCGCAGAACCAGTTGCCGGGCCGGCGGGCGAACACGCAGCCGAGCCCTCGCTTGCCCAGCGTCGCCGCCCCGTGCGCTCGGGCCGGCAGCGGCTGCTGGTGAAGCACCTGGCCGCGCTCGTCGAGCAGCACCAGGCGATGATCGTCGACGCCCAGGCGGGCCGTGGTCACGTAGCGTGGCGACGGTGCGGGCGGGATGGGCTTCGAGGCGGATGCATCCTGCGCGGCGAGGGCCCGGGGCAGCAGCACGGCACCGCTGGCCACGCCGAGCGCGCTGGCCAGCCAACGGCGTCGCCGGGCGGATCGGAGCGGGGATGCGGAACCGGATGCCCCGCGATGTTCGCGCACCGTCGGCTCCTCAGTCGCCGTCTTCGCTGTTGAAGCCGGTACGGATGCCCAGCGTGGGCAGCAATCGCTCGCGCAGCGTGTCGCGAATGCTCGACATCACGCTGTGCAGCGCCCGCACCACGCCGGCCTGCGGATCATCGAGCGCCTGCGGCCACTCGTCGGCCCGCACCGCGGTTCCGGACTCGCCGACCACCGCCGGGGGGGCGGGCGGCAGGAGCGTGCCGAGGCGCTCCAGATGCCCGTTCGCGATGCGGAACTCGAACGCGAGCTCGTCGGCCAGACCGGCCGCCTCGGCCAGCCCGCTGTCCAGCATCAGCGCCTGCAGCGCGGCGATGTTGCCTTCCAGATGCGCCGGCAGCGTGCCGCTTCGCACGAACGGCAGGCCACGCAACCGCGCGGACTCGCCGTCCAGCACGGGGCCAAGCTTGCGATCCAGCACGATCTCCAGGCCGGTGGACAGCTGGGTGGCGACACGGCGCAGCACTTCGTCGTGACTGCGCAGCAGCTCGTCGTCCGCTCTCGGTTCGCTCATCTGGCGGGCGATGCCGTCTTCGGCCTGCCATGCCCGGTCCAGCGCGGTGGAGATCGCGGCCATGTGCCCGGCCACCGCGACGGCGGTGGCGCAGCGGGCCTCGCTGATCGCCACCTCGCCGTTCGGGAACAGCAATCGTTCCAGTGCCGGGAAGCCCTGCACCGCGACGCTGCGTGCCGCCATCGATTCGGCGCTGATCGATCCGGCGGGTTCGGAGAGCAGCTCGCGCAGCTGTCGCTCGCCGGCGCGCCGCTTGTCCGGCCAGTAGAACAACCGGTTCAAACGGTTGTCGTCCAGCAGCGGCCCGATGCGCAGGAACTCGATGCCCGACAGGCTCGTCACCGCCGCCGTCCAGGCGGCGGTGAGCGATCGCGCATCCGCCCGCTCGTCCGTCGCCACATCGCCCGTGCAGGACGCTTCGGTACGGCGGGCCAGTTCGAGCGCATCGTCGGCAAGGGCTGCATACGCCGGACGCATGACGTTCTCGACGGTGTCCGATGCGATGCGTGCCCTGTCCGGCCCGTTCGTCTCGTTCGCCGACGCAGCGGGCACGGCAAGCGTCGGCCCGATCAGTGCGCACAGCAGAGCCAGGCGCCGGTGTACCGAGCCGTGCCGCAGGAGGGGGCGGGGGGTCGCGTTCGGTCGGGCGGTGAGAACAGGCATGGCATGTTTCCGATGAGCCTAAAGCGAATCCAGGAAGCGTTCCAGGGCGGCGCGCTCGTCGCGGCTCATCGCCAGCACCCGATCGCGGCTCGCGAGCGCCTCGCCACCGTGCCACAGCACCGCCTCCATCGGTGTCGCCGCCCGACCGTCGTGCAGGAAACCGGTGCGCGGATTGACCGTGGTGGCGGCCCCGATCCCCCACAGCGGTGCGGTGCGCCACTCGTGACCGCGCGCCTCGCCATCGGTGCGCTCGTTGCCCGCGCCGTCCGCCAGCGCCTCGCCCATGTCGTGCAGCAGCAGGTCGGTGTACGGCCAGATCAACTGGAAGCGATGTTCGGGCCGCGCCGCGTTCGCGGCGGTGACGTGGCGTGGTACGTGGCAGCCGACGCAGCCGGCCCGGGCGAACAGCGCCTTGCCGGCCAGTACCTGGGCATCGCCCACGTCACGCCGTGCGGGAACGGCCAGGTTGGCGGTGTAGAACGTGACCAGATCCAGCAGCTCGTCGGGAACCTCCACGGTGCCCAGATGAGTCTGCACGCCGTCGGCCAGCTCGTCGCACACCGGTTGGGAGATCGTGCAATCGCCATCCGGGTCGTCGGCCACCGCGTTCGACAACCCCATGTCGTTCTTGAAGGCATGCCCGGTCTGTTGCCGGACCGTAGCCTTGCCGGCCTTGTGCCCGAAGCGCCCGATGCGTCGCTGGCCGCCCGGCAGTGCCTGCCAGTTGGCTCGTCCGGAAATGCCGTCACCGTCCAGGTCCTGCGGGTCCTCCCGGGCAAGGATCGCTGCCTCGTCGATCGCCTCGAGCAAGCCCTGACCGATCACCGACGGGGCCAGTCTGGGCGACAGGCGGGTGCTCTCGTCGAGCGGACCGTAGCCGAGCCGATCGATCACGTAGCGAGGCGAACTCAACGCCTGCTCGTCGCCGTCCTCGAAGCGCACCGTCACCGTCTCGTGCTCGATGCGCACGCGCGCCTCGGCGGTGACGCCGGGCACCGCCGCGGTGTGCAACTGGACCCCGTAGATCGGATCGCCGGCCGGCAGCGCACCGGAGACATCGGCCAGTTGCACCACCAGCGACACCGCGCGTTCCTCGCCCTCCGGTCGCTGGCCGCGGCCGTCCCCGGCATGGCAGGACTCGCAGGCCCGCGCGTTCCAGAACGGGCCCAGGCCGTCGGAGGCCAGCGTGGAGGCGGGCGAGCTGACCCACAGCTTGTTGAACAGCGCGTTGCCCAGCTTGAAGCGCTGCAGCTGCTCGAACGACAGCGTGCCGGTGTGATGCGAGTAGGCGTCGCGATCCAGTGCCCGGGTGGAGGTGCCGGCGCCGCCTGCCATGCGTTCGAACGGCATGGCCTGCGAGAAGTCGCTCGTGCCGCTCAGCACGCCTCGCACCCTTTCGTCGTCCGCCCACAGGCCCGCAGGCAACGGCGGCATGTCGGTGAGGGGCGCCGTTGGCGCTACCTCGACCGGTGTCACCCGTTCCGGCCCGGGCACGGCACAGGAGGCGGGGCCCAGTCCGAGCAGGCCGACCAGCGTCAGGCGTGCAAGCGGGACAGGCCGCGCAACCATCGGTTCAACGCTCGACGAAGGCGCGTTCGATCACGTAGTGACCCGGCTCGCCGGTGCGCGCGCTGATCTGGAAGCCGCGTGCATCGAGCTGCTCGCGCACATCGCTCAGCATCGACGGGCTGCCGCACAGCATGGCCCGATCGTGCGCCGGATCCAGCGGCGGCAGGCCGAGGTGCTCGGACAGCTCGCCGCTCTGGATCAGTGTCGGCAGGCGTCCGCTCAGCGCGAACGGCTCGCGCGTCACGCACGGGCAATAGATCAGCTGCTCGCGCACCATGTCGCCCAGGAACTCGTGCTGCGGCAGTTCGTGCTCCAGCCACTCGCGATAGGCCAGCTCGTCGGCCCGCCTCACCCCGTGGAACAGCACGACCTGCTCGAAGCGCTCGTACACGTCCGGATCCTGCACGATGCTCAGGAACGGTGCCAGGCCGGTGCCGGTGGCGAACAGGTAGAGCCGCTTGCCCGGCAGCACGTCGTCGGCCAGCAGCGTACCGGTGGGCTTGCTGCCGATCAGCACCTCGTCGCCCGGCGCGATGTGCTGCAGTCGCGAGGTCAGCGCACCCTCCTCGACCTTGATGCTCAGGAACTCCAGGTGCTCTTCGTGGTTCGCGCTGGCGATGCTGTAGGCCCGCAGCAGCGGCCGATCACCGACCTGCAGGCCGAGCATCACGAACTCGCCGTTGCGAAAGCGCAGTCCGGCCTGGCGGGTGGTGCGGAAGGAGAACAGCGAGTCGGTCCAGTGATGGACATCCTGCACCTGTTCGGTCGCGAATCGAGCCATGGGGAATCGTGTGTGCGGCAGGTGGGAACATCCTGCCAGCGTAGGGCGAGGGGATACGTGAACGGTACGACGACGTCCCGATCGCCGATCAACAGGAACCGCGCGTTCGTGCGGGCGGCGGGTCCGTCGACGGGGCGATCGATGGATCAGCCGATGAACAGAACGCCGATCACCAGCAGTACCAGCGCTGCCGGAATCAACAGCAGGGTGGGACGCGCGCCGTCCAACGGCGGTTCGACCGGTGAAAGCACCGGGATGCGGACCGGCGACTCGTCGGGTTTCATCTCGCAGGATGCCATTCGTGTTGGGGGGGGCTGAACGGTTCGCGGTGCCGAACGCTCGGGACGAGATGCAGGCTGACCGCATGTTCAATGATAATAAGAACGATTCACTTTTACCATATGCTGTAAACTTGTCCTGACCGTGGCCGCTGTGCGGACGGTTGCGCGTCGGTCGCGATTCGATGGAATCCGATCGTGAACGGCGCATCGCCGCGACGATGACCACCTTCGACACGTCCTGCCCTCCGGAGCGCGTTTGTCTTGATCGTATGCCACTGCAATCGGCTGACATCGGCTGACATCGCCGACGGGGTGCGTTGCGCGCTGGAACGCTGTCCGGGCGTCGACCTGTGCCCCGAGGCGGTCTACGAGGAGCTGGGCACCTGCGGGCAGTGCTGCAACTGCTTCCCGGTCGCCGAAAAGTGCATCAGCGAGGCGGTGATCGCATTCGTCACGCCGCAGCAGGCCGGCATCGTGCCGCTCGCCACCTAGGCGACCGGTCGTCCCTCTTCCCCGAACACCTCGAGAACCGCTGTCTTGAAAGGAAACGAACGTGTCATCGAATGCCTGAACAAGGCGCTCTTCCTGGAACTGGCGGCCGTCAATCAGTACTGGCTCCACTACCGGCTGCTCGAAGACTGGGGCATGAAGGTGCTGGCCGCCAAGGAGCGTGCCGAGTCGATCGAGGAGATGGAACACGCCGACAAGATCATCGAGCGCATCATCTTCCTGGAAGGGCACCCGAACCTGCAGACGCTGGGCAGCCTGCGCATCGGGCAGAACGTGCGCGAGGTGCTTGAAGCGGATCTTGCGGGCGAGCACGAGGCGATCGACTCCTATCGCGATTCGCGCGACGTCTGCGAGGAAGTGCGCGACTACGTCACCAAGAACCTGTTCGAGGAACTGCTCAGGGACGAGGAAGGGCACGTGGATTTCCTGGAGACGCAGCTGCACCTGATGGACACCGTCGGCGACCAGAACTACGCCCAGTCGCAATCGGGTGTGCTCGACTCGAACGACTGATCGGTCCACGCGTCAAGGAGCGAGGGCCGGGCCGTCACGGACCACCGTGGCGGAGCGTCGGGTGATGATCATCGGTCGATCGGGGTGGTGCGGATGACGGATCACATCGACGGCCAGGCCGAACACGTCGTCGAACAGTCGCTCGTTCAGCACGTCCAGCGGTACGCCCTCCCGGAGCAGCCGGCCGCGTTGCACGATCGCGACCCGATCGGCGTACAGCGCGGCCAGGTTCGCATCGTGCAGGACCGCCAGCACGCCGATGCCCCGTTCGCGTGACAAGGACACCGCCATCTGCAGCGTCGCATGCTGGTGCGCCAGGTCCAGCGCGGCGGTCGGCTCGTCGAGCAGCAGGTAACGCGCCCGGATCGTGCCGGCGCGTTCGGTGCGCGCACTCCCGGCATCGGCGGCGTCGGCGGCGTCGGCGGCGTCGGCGGCGTCGGCCGTGCCATCCAGCTGCGCCAGCGCGCGAGCCAGGTGCACGCGCTGGCGCTCGCCGCCGGACAACGTGGTGTAGACCCGACCGGCCAGCGCGAGCGCATCGGTGCGTCGCATGGCGGCGTGGATGGCCGCCTGGTCGGCGACCCGTCCGCAGCCGGCGTGCGGGCCACGTCCCAGCGCGATCACGTCCTCCACCCGGAAGCCGAAGGCCAGGGCGTTGTCCTGGGCCAGCACCGCGCGCCGTCGCGCCAGTTCCGCCAGCGGGTACGAGCCCAGCGGCCGGCCGTCCAGCGTGACGCTGCCGCCACTCGGGCGCAGAGAGCCTGCCAGGGCCCCGACCAGCGTCGACTTGCCGGCACCGTTCGCCCCGAGCACGGCCAGCACCTGGCCCGGGCGCACGCTCAGCGACAGCTCTCGAAGGCGCGGTTCGGCGCCACGCGAGGCAATCGTGGTCGATTCCAGGCACAGCATCACGGCGTCAACGCGCCGCGACGCCTGTCGCGCATCAGCAGCCACAAGAAGAACGGGCCGCCGAACAGGGCGGTGATGACGCCGATCGGCAGCTCGGCCGGCGCGACCAGCGTGCGCGCCAGCACATCGGCGCCGACCAGCAACGTCGCGCCCAGCAGGGCGCTGGCCGGCAACAGCAGGCGGTGCCCCGGACCCGCCAGCAGACGTACCAGGTGCGGCACCACCAGTCCGACGAAGCCGATGATTCCGGAGATCGAGACCGCCGCCCCGACCACCACGGCGACCGTGACCAGCAGGCGCCGCTTGACCCGTTCGACATCGTGTCCCAGGTGCAACGCCTCGGAGTCGCCCAGCAGCATCGCGTCCAGCGCCCTGGCGTGCACGATCACCACCAGTATGCCGATGCCCAGCAGCGGTGCCACGATGGCCAGTCTCGGCCAGGTGGCGGCTCCCAGGCTGCCCAGGCTCCAGAACGTGAGCGTGCGAAGCTGGACATCGTCGGCCAGGTAGGTCAGGAACCCGGTGCCGGCCTGGGCGGTGGCGGCGATCGCGATGCCGGCCAGCAGCAGCGTGGCGGTGGAGGTCTGCCCATCGCGGGCGGCGAACCGGTGCACGATCCAGCTCGCGCCCAGCGCACCGGCGAACGCTGCCATCGGCAGCCAGCGTTGTTCCGAACCCTCGGCGATCGGCAGCCAGGGAGCCGGCCAGGACAGGCTGGCCACGATCACCGGGCCGAGCACGATCAGCGTCATCGCGCCGAGCGCGGCCCCGGCCGAGACGCCGATCAGCCCCGGATCGGCCAGCGGATTGCGAAACAGTCCCTGCAGGGCGGCGCCGCAGACCGCCAGCGCGGCTCCGACCAGCACGCCGGCCAGCACCCGTGGCAGCCGGATCTGCAGCACCACCAGCGAGGGGCCGCTGTCCGCATCGACAGACGGACCCGACAGGTCGAACAGGCCGGCCAGCGAGACCAGCACCTCCGACGGTGCGATCGTCATGGCACCGCTGCCCAGCCCGAACAGGATCGATGCCCCGCCCAGCAGCGCCAGCGCGCCGAGCGTCACGCGGGCGGACAGGTAACCGCTCACTGGGGTTGCGTAACGCTCGATCGTGTCTGGTCACCGGAGGCGTGCAGGGCATCCGACAGCTCGGAAGCCGCCTTGCCGATGCGCGGGCCGAATCCCAGCAGGCGCAGCGCATCGGCCACGACGATGCGCCGATCGCGACCGGCCGGCGTGCTGGCCACGCCGGGCAGGGCCAACGTGTCCGCGACGATGTCGCCCTCGTCCGACTCACCGTGCGCCACCACCACGATCGCCTCGGGTGCGGCGGCGATCAGGCTCTCGGCACCGACCGGCTTGTAGCCGCTGAACGCCTCGAACGCGTTGTCGGCGCCAGCGATGCGCAGCATGGCATCGGCGGCGGTGTCGGTGCCGGACGCCACCGAGGAGCCCGGCGAGGATCCGAGCAGGAAGATCGCCCTGGGGCGGGTCGGTGCAGCCTCGATGCGCGCCTGCAATGCCTGCACGTCGGCATCGATCCGTTCGATCAGCCGCTCACCGCTCGCCTCGCGATCGAAGCGCGCGGCCAGGGTGCGGATGCGATCGAACACACCGTTCACGTCGTGATCGCTCGGCAGGGCCAAGATCCGGATGCCGGCACCGCGCACCTGATCGAGCACCTCGGGCGGTCCCGCATCGTCGGTGATCAGCAGCAGATCAGGCGACAGCGACAGGATGCCCTCCGCGGACAGGGCCCGCTGGTAGCCGACCTGCGGCAGCTGCCCGGCGTGTTCGGGAAACTGGCTGGTGGTATCGACACCGACCAGCGCGTCTTCCGCCTCCAGCGCGTAGACGATCTCGGTCAGCGCGCCACCCACCGAGACGACGCGTTCGGGCGCCGACGCGTTCTTCTGCAAGGAAGATTGCGCCTGCACGGGCTGCAGCACGAGCAGCGCCGCTCCGAGCAGCGGTGCCAGGCACCTCATGAGTCCGACTCGCTCGGCGGCAGCCTCGGTCGGCTGTACACCAGTCGGAGCAATGGAGGCCGACGGTGTGGCGAAGGCTCCGCCTGTCGGCTGGCGTGTTGATCGATGCCGAACCAATGACGCAGCAAGGATGCGCAGGTGCAGCGCTCCAGCCCGCACTCGGCCCGTACGGCCCGTTCGCCCAGCTCCTCGAACAGGTTGCCCGCCAGCTCCGGGCATCGCCCGTCGCAGTAGCGCTCCAGGCACTCGACGACATCCTCGGGCAACTCGTGTTCCCGGCGCTCGCCGGCAAGGGGGCGGGTCACGGCGTCGGTGCACCGTCGGCGTTCTCGCCGATCGGCGCGAACCGCACCTGCAGTTGCCCGCTGGTACCGGCCTCGTCGTAGTAGCGCAGCACCTGCAGCTTCCAGGCATCGCTGCCGTTGTCGATGGCGTAGACGCGGTAGTTGGGCCAGATGCGATTCTCGCCGCGCAGGTTGTAGCCGTACCAGGAGTAGCGCTCGAACACGCCGCCGGCACTGTCTTCGGTCCAGACCGGCACGTCGTCACCGCTGGCAAACGCGGCGATCCCGTTCGCATCCAGCGGTCCGAAGCTGGCGCCGGCGCCACCGTCCCCGCGCGTACCGCCGTTGGTCCACAGGTTCCAGCTTCGGCCGTCGGCGCTGATCTCGGCCTGCAGGTCCCACTCCTCGGCGGCGGCATCGCAATCCAGCTCGGCCATCGTGTCGATGTCGTAGCAGGCGCTGCCCCCATCGGCATCGAGAGAGGTGATCCAGTTCGTGGTGGTGGCGAAGGCATCCGCCGCGGCCGTCTGCGGCTGCAGTTCGACGTTGATCTGCCGCTCGCCCTGCTGGATGTCGGTGACGCGCACCTTGGCGTAGCTGTCGCCGTTGGCGCCGCGCACCACGTAGTTCACGGACGGATTGGCGTTGACGGTGCGGGCGACCGGATCGTAGATCCACCAGCTGGCGGCGGTGTCGACGCCATCGCCGGTGATGCCCGGATTCTCGCGCTCGTCCAGGTACTCGACGGTGGTCGCGTCGACCACCCGTTCGATGGCCTGGAGCTCCTCATCGGCGCTGGCCGCCACGAAGGCGTCCACCAGCGGCTCGTCGTTCTCGTCGTAGTACTCCAGCTGCGCATCGGCGATGCCGCCGCGCACGGTGCCGGATCCGGACGCGCCGCCGTTCAGGCGTACCGCGACACGCTTGAACGCGATCTCCCAGTCCGTGTCGGTCTCGGCGGTGGCATCGTCGATGTCCAGCACCTGTCCGGTGTCCAGGTCCAGGTACGCCCAGCGGTTGGCCGGGTCGTCCGGCGCGGTGCCGAAGCCGCCCGCCGTGGCGTCCACGTCGAGCGTGGTCGGCATGCCGGCTCCGGGCGCCGGGGGCGTGGCGTCATCCGGCGGCACGACGTCATCCGATGGCTGCTGCGTGCCGGTATCCGGTGTCGGCGCATCGTCATCGTCGCTGCCGCAGGCGACCAGCGATGCGCCGAGCATCAGGAGGACCAGGGTGCGCAGGGGCAGCCGGGAGAGGTGCGGGTAGGAACGGGTCATGATCGGTTCGGTATCCAGTCGGTTGTCGGGAAGGGAGGTGCAGGGGGCACCGCTCAACGCGCGTAGCGCACGCCGGCGTAGACGAAACGGCCACGTTCGGGACGAAGGTCCAGCCCGGCGCGCAGCGGATCGCGGTGCTCGTCGGTGAGATTGTCGATGCCGCCGAACAGCGACAGGCGTTCGGTGATCGCCCGGTCCAGGTTCAGTTGCAGCGAGGCCCACGCCGGGGACTCGATGGTGTTCTCGGCATCCACCCAGGAGGCGCTCTGCCAGCTGGCACGCAGCGCCACGGTCGTGCGACCGAACGACAGGTCCGCCCCCAGCTGCAGCTGATGACGAGGGCGACGGGTCAGCCGTTGCTCGGTGCGCCGGTCGATCGCGTCCAGCCAGATCCACGCCGCATCGACGCTCAGGCGCGGGTTGAGCGCGTGCTGCACGCTCGTCTCGATGCCGCGCGTGTACGCCTGATCGATGTTGCCGTAGCGGAACACCTCGATGCCCTGCTCGGCCGAAGCCGCCGCATCGCGCGTGGTGGCGATCAGGTCCTCGAAGCGGTTGTAGAACAGCGCCACCTCGGCACGGGTGCGCTGGACCAGCGAGACCTCCAGGCCGAGCTGGAAGCTGACGCTCTGCTCGGGTTCCAACGTGTCGTCACCGATGACCACGTAACCCAGCGAGCTGTGATCGAACAGGAAGTGACGCTCCTTGAGGTTGGGAACGCGGTAGCCCGAACCGATGCCGGCGCGCAGGCGTGGTGACCAGTCAGGCTTCCAGCCCGGGGTGTACAGCAGGTTGATCTTGGGTGCGACATGGGTACCGAAATCGCTGTCGCGTTGCACGCGCGCACCCGGCAGCAGCTCCCAGGCATCGCCGATGAAGATGTCGTTCTGCACGAACAGCTCGATCCCCTGGCGATCGCTGCCCGGATCGATCTCGTCGGACGCGCTCTGCTGACCCGACTCGTTCCTCTGCAGCGTCTGCTCCAGCGACTCGTCGCTCAGGCTGGCGCCCACCGTCAGGATCTGATCATCGCCCAGCGGTCGGTCGTACTGCAGGTCCACGCGCGCGGTGACGATCTCGGCGTCGCGTTGCCGATCGGTCTGGCCGCTGGCAACGATGTCCTGCACGGTGCGATTCTCGAAACGCTCGAACGCCGCCCAGGCGCCCAGCTTCTCGCCGCCGCCCAGGTCGCGCCGCCAGTCCAGCGTCTGCGTCAGCCGGGAGACACGCTCGCCATCGACCTTCTCGATATCGCCCACACCCGGGGCGAAGGTGGCGAAATCGCGTTCGGTGTCTTCGGTGTACCAGGCGCTGCGAGCGGTCAATCGATCGCGTCTGCCCAGTTGCAGGCCGATCTCGGTGGACAGGTCGGCCCGCGTGCCGCCGGCGCCTTCCACGTCATAGGTGTCCGGGTCCAGGTCGAACCCTTCGCTGTCGCGCACATCGGCGTTGAGCGTGATGTCCAGCGCCCCCTGGCGAACGGCGCCGCGTGCCGCCAGCCGTCGCTCGCCCAGCAGCGAGTTCCCTTGCGTGCGGCTGTCACCGAAGCTGCCCCCATCGAACGACAGGCTGGCACTCAGCGGCTCGTCCGCATCGCGGGTGATGATGTTCACCACGCCTCCCATCGCGGCACTGCCGTAAAGGGCCGAGACCGCGCCCTTGACGATTTCGATGCGTTCGATGTCGACCGCACCGACCTGGGTCAGATCCACGGTGGAGCCGGTCGATGCGCTCAGCGGCCGTCCGTCCAGCAGCACCAGCACCCGATCCGAATCCAGGCCCTGCAGCCAGACCTCCATGCCGTTCTTGCCGTGGATGCGTTGCAGCAGCACACCCGGCTGGTGCGCCAGGGCCTCGCCGGCATCGCGGGCGTGAACCCTCTCTATCTCGTCACGCGTGACGACTTCGGTACGCACCGGTACATCGAGCAGGCGCCGCTCGCCACGCGTGCCGGTCACCACCAGCGTGTCGAGCACGTCGGTGGGCGCCTCGGCGAATACCGGTGCGCCGACGGTGAGCGGGCCGTTCAGCAACACCAGCAGGATCACCGCCTGCGCGCGGGGCGAGGGTACGATCGGGCGAGTCGTGCATGGCGAGCGAGCGGCCAGCGGCGACCCGCGAGAGCCGAACGACATGGCGGACTCCGCTGGGTGGGGGCGTCGGCTGGCGTGGCGCGGACGTGCGCCGGCTGGCTACTTGGTCAGGATGAGCTTGTTGTTGCGCGTCAGCCGCAGTTCGTACAGGGAACCTTCGTGTTCGATCAGGACCCGCCGGCCGGAGCCGAGCAGCCGGTGTGCCGGGATCGGTCGTGGTAACGGGTCCGCATCGGCCGGCCCCGAAGCGGCGGATGCCACAAGGTGAGGTCGGGCAGAAGAGGGTCGATTCGAATCGGGCATGTCGCAACGCTAATGGGAATGCGAGTGATTATCAACCACGCGGATTGTGTGGTTGAACGAGAAGCGTTTGCAATTGATTGTTCGCTTGTCGAACCTGTTGTAGGTTGAGCGCCCGTCATGAACCCCTGTGACGACCCCCCGTGCCGAACCAAGGAGACCTGCGATGTTCCTGGCGATGAACCGATTCACCGTGAAGAGCGAGCGCGCCGCCGACTTCGAAGCGGTCTGGCGAGAGCGCGATTCCTACCTGGAGCAAGTCCCCGGGTTCAAGGAGTTCAAGCTGATGAAGGGGCCGGTGGACGAGGAGGCCGGGCACACGCTGTACGCCTCGCACACTGTGTGGGAATCGCGAGAGCACTTCGACGGCTGGACCCGTTCGGACCATTTCAAGGCGGCTCATCGCAACGCCGGCCAGACCAGCGGCCTGTACGTGGGGCATCCGAACTTCGAAGGCTTCGAGCCGATCGACGGAATCTGACGTGCTGATCGTGAAGCCCGATGTGATCCGCCCGTCCGAGCGGTGTCGCCGCTCGTGGCGAACCCGGTCGTGCACCCGGTCGCGAACCCGGTCACCCGTCTTGATCACTCGGCCGTCATGAACGACGAGCTTGCAAGCGATGTCGACCCGGGCTCCGCCTTGCCGTGGCTGGAGGGCTGGCTGCCCGAACCCTTGATCGAGCTCATCGCGCTGGGCGGGGTGGTGAGCTGGATCCTGGCACTGCTGTCGGTGATCGTGGTGGCGATCGTGCTGTTCAAGAGCGTGGAACTGTTGCTCGCGCGTCGCGGTACGCGAAGCGCCGAAAGCGCCTTGTCGGCGTGGTCTTCCGGTCGGCACCGCGAGGCGCTGGACAAGGCGGCTGCACCCGGACGGGGCATCGCTCTGGTGGTGCACACCGCCATGCGGGCCCGGGTGGACGGGCATCCCGAATCGCTGATCCGCGAAGAGGTGCAACGTGTCGCTTTTGCGCAGATGACCACCCTGCGGAGCCAGCTGCGCACGCTGGAGGTCATCGGCCAGATCGCCCCGCTGCTAGGTCTCTTCGGTACGGTACTGGGCATGATCGAGGCCTTCCGGCGCATGGAGGAAGCGGGCTCGCGCGTTGACCCGTCAGTGCTGTCCGGCGGCATCTGGCAAGCCTTGCTGACCACCGGTGTCGGACTGGCGGTAGCGATTCCGACCGTGTTGCTGCACCAGTGGCTCGAGCGACGCAGCGATGCCCACGCTCACCGGATCGAGGACATGGTGACGCGGGTGTTCACCAGCGACCTGTACCGTCGGGAAACCGGATCGACGGTGCGTCCGGTGGATCGGCATGCGGCTTGAGGTTCCGGTTCAACGGCGTGCGCGCATCAGTTTGACGCCGTTGATCGACGTGGTCTTCATCCTGCTGCTGTTCTTCATGCTGACAACCCGATTCGGACAACAGCAGACGATGCAGCTGCGCATGGCCGGTGACACCGGCGGTGCGGTCCAGGCGCCGCAGGAGAGCGTGATCCTGCGCCTGAGCGATGCCGGATCGATCGAACTGGCCGATGGCTCCAGCGTCGCGCTGGACCGGCTGGGCACCCATCCCGAACTGATCAGGATTCGCGAGCAGGGTTTGCCGGTCGCGCTGGAAGTGGACGAGCAGGCATCGCTGCAGGCGCTGGTCAGTGCGCTGGACAGGTTCGAGGCCGTGGGTCTGGTCGACGTGTCCGTGCGAGGCCTGCGTTGATGCGGCTGCCCGCCTCACGCGGCACGTCATCGGGCGTGGACGACGGCGTGATCCCGATGATCAACATCGTCTTCCTGCTGCTGGTGTTTTTCATGGTCGCCGGCACGATCCAGCCGCCGGATCCGATCGATACCCGACCGCCTTCCTCGGAACGCGACGGCGAGATGCCGAGCGCCTCCCGCGTCCTGCACCTCGGTGCGGACGGTACGCTGGCGCTGGACGGGGAGCGGTTGATCCTGAGCGAGCTGACGATGGCGGTATCGGTGACCGAGCCGACCGAGCCGTACGTTTCGATCGATGAGCCCGGCGTCTCGATGGACGAGACGGGCGATGATCCGTTGGCACTGCGCGCCGATGCGAACGTGCCGTTCGCGCTGCTGCGCGACACCATCGATGCGTTGCGTGCCGCGGGCGTTCGCCAGGTCGAGCTCATCACCGACCCCGCCGCATCGGTCGATCCCTGAGGAACGGATGGTGCCGATACGCACTCTTGGCTGGCTGGCGGCCACGCTGGTTGCCGCCGGCCTGCATGTCGGCGCGGTGTGGTGGTGGGGACGGCAACCGCCCCTGGAGTCGATCATGCCGCCCGGCTCTGGAGGCATCGTGATGAACCTCACGGCTGACGGCGGGGCGCCCGGCGATCCGATGGCGCCTGAGCCGGTACCCGAGCCCGAGCCCGAGCCCGAGCCCGAGCCGGAGCCGGAGCCGGAGCCGGAGCCGGAGCCGGAGCCTGAGCCTGAGCCTGAGCCTGAGCCTGAGCCTGAGCCT
>Ga0209303_1000830_pt1 | contig 22190 bp, 27 predicted proteins | sample SidtaG_3_FD_187449 | JGI IMG/M metagenome (GOLD analysis project Ga0209303, IMG submission 187449) | Marine algal microbial communities from Sidmouth, United Kingdom - Sidmouth_Asex1 metaG (SPAdes) (version 2) | ecosystem: Host-associated > Algae > Red algae > Unclassified | place: Sidmouth... | reverse complement strand
CCCGACGCCCCCCCCACCACGGCAACGTGGCTGTACGTGCGCCAGTGCGCGCTCGCGGCCATAGAGCCGGCCGGCGTGCCCGGTGTCAATGCGTCGCCGAGCTCGCCACCGCCCTGAAGGCCAGGGTATTGCACGCACGTGCCTGGAATCCGATTCTTGAACCAGTCTGTCCGACTTGACACACTTGCAGTGTCTACTCGATCGCAAAAGTTTGCAGCCTATCTCGCTGCGTGTCTCCCTTGACCGAGATATTCGCCGACGATTGGGACCCAGATCAGCGTGATCGCGAGGTCGATCGATGGCATGTTTACTTGAATTCTAGCATTAGACTGACGAAATGTGGACATCTCACAGAAAAACCGTTCACAGGCTTTGGTTCGCATGTCGTCAACCCAGCAACGTCCCCTTCTCCATTTCCCATACACTGCGATCGGCCGACAGACAAGAACAAGTACTCTCGATCCGAGCGGAGCGGGTTGGCAGGGCCTGCGCATATCGCTGCCGAAACGCTTTTGGCCACTCACAGGCGCACACGTATCGCTCTTCAACGGTTGGCAGATGGTTCGCAACCATCGTTGTTGGGTAGGTTATGCTCTATGGTGCTTTTCTATAAATTGCAACCTTAGATGTTGTCAACGTTTGCCCAAACCCGATGTGGCTGTGTCAGACCCCCGCGCAGAGGCCAGAAAAGACATGTCTCGTTGACACTTTGACGGAACTCGAGGCTGTCCTGAGTGCAAAAATGGTCGATCGAGACCGATTTGCAAAACATGAAGCCATCGGCCGAGTGGGGGCAACGCACGGCGAGTGCTGGTGGACCTGTACCGGGGTTCCAAGAGCCGCTCTGAAATGGGGGGTCAAACCCGCATGGACGATATTGAATTGACCCCCCAATTCTTACTGGCACCCCACGAGTGACCCCTCCAGAGCCGCACGCTCTTAGTGCGACATCTGGGAACGGAAAAACGCGATGCTCGGGCCGAAACGGGCATGCAAACCCGCGTGGCTGACAGAGCTTGTTCGGCAGTTACCAAACGGAGTTCTCTCATCCAGAACTCGTACGGGGCACCTCATTGGCTAGCTGTCGTGGTGAGAAAGGAGGTAAGACCCTTGGCCCACACACTGCCTTGTTGGCAGTCTCGAAAAGGTGACAAGTTTCACCATCTTCCGTCATGACGGACGACGCGCGTCGCCGTGTGCCTTGCCACTCTGCAAAATCAGTCGTCGTCCGGTCGGCCCATGAGAGAAGCAGCGGCAGCAGAGGCGGCTGCCCCCCGCCTTGAGCATTCCTGCCATCATGCAATCCCCAGCCGCGGCACCACGACCGCTCAAGTGTGGAGATCGAGCTCGCTGCTGCACGGTGCCCTCTTGTAACCAGCAACGCGCGTCCCGTTCCAACTCCCTGCCCCCCCCCCCCCCCCCCCCCCCCCCCCCCCCCCCCCCCCCCCCCCCCCCCCCCCCCCCCCCCCCCCCCCCCCCCCCCCCCCCCCTCGTCTGCCCCTGACGGAGCCAGCCGCCACTCCGATCCGCCTATGGCTTGTCCGATGCGCCATCGGACGAACGTGTGCGGTCTTTGTCCGCTGGACACCCGCACGGGCGGCATTCTTCCGTCGCCCCTGATGGGACCATACATCATCTCCGCGGCAAGCAGGTGCAGCCCCGTGTATGTTCACCGTATTTGCGCTTTGTGGGCTCCGGAGGTGTATTGCGACCCGTCCACGTCCACGCCCGATGCGCTACGCAACGTCGAGCAGGCGTACCGACGCGGCAGATACCTGCGTTGCACTGCGTGCAATGCGACGGGTGCTACAATTGGGTGCCAGGTGGCATCATGTCCCAAGGTTTTTCACTTTTTATGTCTACAACGTGGACGTTGTGCCTTCGTCCAGGCACAGTACGCCGCCTGGTGCAACCGCCACACCCACACGATGGCCGACGCGGCGGACAAGGGCAACCTGTCTGCTGATGGACCGGTCCAGGGGAATAATGGGGAGGACGGGGAAGATGATGAGGATGGGGAGGATGAAGAGGATGGGGGGGATGGAGAGGATGGGGCGGAGGATGAGGAGGAAGGGCGTGACGACGCCTCCGACTAGGTGTTTGAAGGACAGACGAAGGTAGACGAGAGGGACAGGTCTGTTTCCGCACACAATAAAGAAGGCGCGAAGCGCAAAGAACTGCCTCGGGAGCACGCTTGTGCTGCGAAGAGCACGAAAGAAATATGACCCACAACGTGCCGACACGCCCGCCCCACCCGGCGGCCGCACACTCCTCCCAACCCCCTGCCGCTCACGACCGCCACGGCGACGGCGCGGTGCGAGAGCCCTTTGCCCGCCGCCCAATCGGCCGGCGCCAGTAACGCCGCCGCTGCCGCCGCCACCGCCACGGGCGTCGTCGCCGCCGGCCGTCGCGGCGTCGCAGCCACCAGTGGCGCGCGCGCCCGCCGCCGCGCCGGCGGCGTTCCCACCGCAGCGTCGCCACCTCCTCCGCCGCCTTCAACACTGACACGCCGACGTCGGTATCGGCGTCGGCGTCAGTGTCTGACGCTTTCACTGCGTCCACCTCTGCGGGGTCCGTCGCCGCCGCGGCGCCGTCGCCGCCGTGGCGGCCGCCGCCGCCGGTGACGCCCCCGCGTCTCAGCGGCGCAGCCACGGTGGCCCGGTGGCCCGTACACCAGCAGTACCGTGACGACCAAGTACCGCATGTGGCACGGGGATCGCGCGGTGGCCAGGGCGGCGGCCAGCCCGACGAACACCCCCCGCCCACCTGACCCCCCCACCACCCAAACCCCCCCTGCCACCCCCACCCCCCCCCGCGCCGAGCCACCCATCCAACAGCTCCCGTCAGCCGAGCAATGTCATGGTGGTTATCGCGACGGCGGCGGACGCGGGGGAGTCGATTGCATGCCACCCGTCACGGCGTCTGGCACGGTCTTGACGCGCTCGGCGGAGAGGTTCGCCTCTCCCGCCACTGCCTCCGGTGGGTAAGTGGCCGGCAGCCGCAGCCGGTCGGCCAGCCACGTCGGCTCCCCCGCCGGAACTAGCCACGCGTAGAGAAAGTAGCTGCGGGAGGAAAGGGCGACGCTGATGACCGCCGTCGACGCTACCGCCGCCGAAGCGGACCGGTGGGTGGTGGGGGGTAAGGCCACATGGGGGGGCGACGTGGCCGCGGCGACGGAGAGGGGTGTTCCCGGCGCCGCGTGTTCCCGGCGCCGCCGTGGCGGTAGCGGCTGCGGCGAGCTGCCAACCGCCGGCGGCGGGCGTCGCGACGGCCTCCGACCGCGTGTCGTCGGGGCGCGCTACGAAGCTCGCCCCCACCACGTCCAGCGTGGCGGCCTGCAGCCGCGCGGCGGCCATCTTGGCGACCTCGAGAAACCGTTGGACGGCCGCCAACCCCCCCCACGCTCGCACAGGCTCCCCGCACGGTCTACGTCCGCGAGGGCCCCCCCCCCACATCCCCGCCCGCCAAGAACGCCCGGACCTTGCCAACCCCCCGCGTCGACGCCGACGGTAGGAAAATGCCGGGCGCTACCGCCAACGTGCAGCGGCGGTACGCCGCCGTCGCAACAGCCGCGTCGACGCCCCAGCACAACAGCCCGTCCACTTCCGCGTTGGCGGCACGGGCGGCGGCGACGCCGGTCGTTGGGCCACCCCGCGGCCGACGACGGCAAACGACGGTGGGGGCAGGGGGGGCGCCTTGATGACCGCGCCACCGACGCGGCGGTTCGGCACCGAGCGCAGGTGCACGCCGCTGCGCAGTGGCGCCGTCATGCCCAGCGCGGCGCCGAAAATAGCAAAAGCGACGCCGCTGCTCTTTCCCGCATGATCGCGTCGCCGGACGGTGGCGGCGGAACGACGTCCGAAAGCCTCCTCCTGTTCCTCCAGTGAGCAGGTGCTCGCCCCCCTCCCCCGCGTCTGTGAGAATCGCACAGAAAATACTTCCGCTCGAGCGCCGTTGGGCACTGTGTGACACACACTTGAGCAAAGGGGCGCAGACGGCAGGACCAAGATCTCAATGCATCTCCCACGCTACACCGACACCCCCGCTCCCACCCGCCCTCACCACCCCCGCCACATGACACATCAACGCATAGCCCGAAGGAAGCGGAGGACGCGCACACGCGTTCCCAACGGAATGGTCCCTCTGCATGTCCGCCGACTGGTGGACAGCAACACAGCCATGACGTCCTCCGCCGGAGAATCCAGCACCAGCTGCCCCGTGACGTCGTCCTGATCTGCAGCCAGGAAGATTGCTCGCGTCAGAGCCTCCTGGCGGTGTGGCTCCATACCGACACATGCCACCCGCGCCACTGCCTCAGCCACTTGCGCGGGAACAAAGAAGCGAAAACCAGGGATGGCCAGTCCCACAACTGCTTCTCGTGCCGCAGCGGGCTTTTCACCACCGCCCCCGACGCCGCCGCCGTCCGCCTCATCTTGGACGTCGTCGGCGGCTGCCGCGTCGTCCGCCTCACTCGCATTCGCCGGAACACTGGTGGCGGGGTCACCTCCACCATGCGCGCCCCAATCACCAGCACGACCCGCCCCTCCGGTAGCAGTGCCAGCACCCCCCCGCCCTTCAGGACCAACAGCACGTGTTCCGACAGCTGCTCCACCCGGTGGCGCATCCGCCGTCGGATGGAAGTGCCGGTGCATGGCGATGTGAACCCGGCGGCGATGGAGGGTGTCAGCCATCAAGTCTTCCTGTTTGATGGCCACGGCAAGCGTCGGTTCTGCTTCTGTGACAGGAGGCACGGCGCGTCGGGGTGACGCAGGCACGTCACCCCGGGAAGTTGATGATGTGCTCGACGAGGAACCCGCAGTGGGACTCTCCACGACGACAGCGGTAGCTTCCAGCGCGGAGAGGGCAGCGGGATGAAGGGAAGCCGCGGGGTCCATGGCGCAGCTGCAGAAGTGGAGCACGGCGCCAGTCTGTCTTTGTCACTGTTCCAACGGGATGCCCGCCCTCGCAGCGCTGTCCCTCCGCGGCACTCCCGTGCAAACAGCCAGCTTCCTTGGCTGAAATGGTGGTCTCCCTTTTGGAGCTCTGGGCACGCGCCTCTGCTGTCGCGGCCAGATCTGCTGCCTGCAGCAAAAAACCGCACCCAGACACGGGCTCCACGTCGGCAGAGGCGCAAGGTGCTGGTCACCGAAAAATGAGCACCCGTTGCGGTCAATCGCAGTGACACTACTGCACTGTGACACGATTGTGCAGAAAGCAGACACTGAAGGGGACGTGGAAGAGGGGGAATGGAGGGCCGAGTTCAGCCGCGCACGATGCGGGGAGATGGGTGGGTGCTGCCTGGAGATCATCCCGTGGCGCCGGATCATCCGTGGCGCCGCAGCGTGCCGACGCGCACCGACACAAGCCGTTTATCTCGAGGTCAGGCATCTGACCAGGGTGTGCGACGACCAATAAGACGTCTTCACGTCGTAGATCACGCCTGTGCACACGCCTCGTGGACGTCCCTGAGCACGGGTCACGTGTCGTGACCAACCCTTTGCCACACAAGGGCCGGGTGCCGCATCTCAGTGGATCCGCATCTCAGGGGATCCCTTCCCCGAGCAGAACGGCCAGGGCAGCAATCAGCAGACTCACGCTCGTCTGTTTCACCGCATCACCCATGTCCTCCAATGCAGAGTCCATGATGCCCCTCGGCGGCAGGCGCCTCGGCGGTCGCCCCCCCCGTGTTCCTCGCCCGTCGGCGAGGTCCCCCTCGTCGCTACTTTCTATTGTTGCGCGTCATGGCCGTCGCCGGCCGGTCGCCCGAGGCCGAAGCGTGCAACTGTCTATTTGGGATGATGAGGTAGGGGGCCCAGGGGCTCGCGAGCCGCTGAGAATTCTGTCTCGGCGTGCTTCTGGCGTAGCGACGGGCAGTGCCGACGGGTCGGACGCCATAGCGGCTGCAATTATGCAGCGGCGACGACAAACGCACGGCGGAACGCCGTCGCGGCCCGACGACAACGGGGCTCTTCACATGCGGCCGCGACCGTCGCCGTCGGCGTCAGCCATGGCTACTTTGAAGGCTTTGCAGGCTGTAGCCCGCGCGGACGTTGCGCGCGCCATCGGTGTCAAGGCCGAAGCAGCCGCAGCAGCGGCGACGCTGAGCGGCAGGGCTTCCCCGAGGGTTGTTCGGGCCGCGCTGGCCGCCGACGAGCGCGCTGCCTCCGTCTTCCGAACGGCTGAGGCCGACGCGGCCAGGACTGTGGATGAAGCAGTGTCTGCATGTGCGGCTGCTGCGGCTGCAGCAGCGGCAGAAGAAGCTGCAAGTGCAGCGGCGTCGGCCGCAGTTGAGGCGTTATCGGGGAGTTCTTCATGTGCTCTCGTCTTCTCACCTGTTTCTGACTTTGAGTGATGTATTCTTTCTGGCGCTGTGGTGCTGGTGACACACCCGTAGAGAAAAAAGGGCTCCTCCATTCACCTCAAGACCTCGTCCCTCCCGTCCTTCCCATACCACCACGGGAGGGAGCTCCCTGAGCTCGGACGGTAGGCCAAAATAAAAAGCTTGCAAATCGGCGGACTTGCGCCTTGGAATCGTGCGCCAGTGGGGGTCGTCAAAAACATTTGGAGTGAGATCCCGATTGCTGTCCCCACGACCTCTCCAAGTCGCTTGCCGTGTCATTGTGGCTTGCGTTGCCCGGCACAGCGGTGCGCTGTGTTTCTGGTGGGCGCCGGCAAGAGCTCACGCAGCGCGTGCCGCCGTCGCGGCGCGCCGTTGCGACCGAGGTCATGCCCCGTCTGTGCGATGGTTGCAGTGGGACAGCGGCAGCAGTGCCTGAGTCGCAGCAGGATGGCTCGCGCTATTTATGCGACGAGTGTGCCTCTCGCCCCGTCATCGAGCAAGGGGCGGCGCAGACCGGTGCCAGTACGCTGGGAAAACGGCAGCGTACGTTTATCGGTGTTGGGGCGAGGTCGACGGTCCCGGCTTCGAAGATGAGTATGCGGGCGTTTTTGAGTGGCTCTGTCGAGCAGTGTGACAAGACGGCACCATCCAAGCGCAACGCGCCGACTGGACTCAGCTTCGGCCGGTCGCAAGCGCCTCTTTTCGGGACGCGCAGCGTCGGGTCTTCTTCACGCTCCACGTCGGCAGACGCAGCGGCCAATTCGGGCCGTCCCGTGGCGGCGCACGCGGGCGGCGCAGTGGGAAGCGCGGCGGAGCAAGTGGCGGACACGATTGGCGGAGGCGCGGCGGCGCATTTCGTCGGCGCGTCGCTCAACACGGCGGAGCACGTGGTGCTCACGTCGGGCGGCCTCCCGGCGGCGCACTTGGTTGGCGGAACGCGCAACACGACAGAGCACGTGGCGGCCGAGACGGGCAGTGCCACGGCAGCGCACTTGGCGGGCGCGTTGGGCACAACGGCGGAGCACGCGGTGCTCGACTCGGGCAGCGTCGCGGCTGAGCACTTGGTCGGCAAGTCGGGCAACAGGTCGGAGCACGTGGCACCCACGATGGGCGGCGCTGCGGCGGCGCACGTGATCGGCTCTTTTGGCAACACTACGGAAGACGCGGAGCTGAAGGTGGGGGGCGTGACGGCGGCCCACTTGGTCGGCGCGTCGCGCGATACGATGGAGCACGCGGCGGCCACGATGGGCGGTGCCGCGGCGGCGAATGTGGTGAGCGCGTCTGCCATTGTGCCAGATAACACGATCCGCGCGTCGGGCGGTGCCGCGGCGGCGCACTTGGTCGGCGCGTCGAGCGACACAAAGGGGCACGCGGCGGCCGCAATGAGCGGCGCCGCGGCGGCGCACGTGGTCGGCGCGTTGGGCACCACAGCTGCCGATGCGCGTGCGGGCGGCGCGTTGGACAACACGGCGGAGTACGCGGTGACCAGGTCGGGTGGCGCCGCGGCGGCGCACTTGGTCGGCGCGCCGCGCACCACGTCGAAGCACGGGCCGGCCACGATGGGCGGCGCCGCGGCGCCGCACGTGGGCAACGCTTTGGGCACCACGGCGGAGCACGCGGTGCTCGAGTCGGGCGGCGTCACGGAGGAGTACGTGGTCGGCAAGTCGGGCAACACGGCGGAGCACGCGGCGGCCAAGATGGGCCGCGGTGCCGATGCGCGTGCGGGCGGCGCGTTGGGCAACACGGCGGAGTACGCGGTGACCAGGTCGGGTGGCGCCGCGGCGGCGCACTTGGTCGGCGCGCCGCGCACCACGTCGAAGCACGGGCCGGCCACGATGGGCGGCGCCGCGGCGCCGCACGTGGGCAACGCTTTGGGCACCACGGCGGAGCACGCGGTGCTCGAGTCGGGCGGCGTCACGGAGGAGTACGTGGTCGGCAAGTCGGGCAACACGGCGGAGCACGCGGCGGCCAAGATGGGCCGCGGTGCCGATGCGCGTGCGGGCGGCGCGTTGGGCAACACGGCGGAGTACGCGGTGACCAGGTCGGGTGGCGCCGCAGCGGCGCACTTGGTCGGCGCGCCGCGCACCACGTCGAAGCACGCGTCGGCCACGATGGGCGGCGCCGCGGCGCCGCACGTTGGCAACGCGTTGGGCACCACGGCGGCGCACGCGGTGCTCGAGTCGGGCGGCGTCACGGAGGAGTACGTGGTCGGCAAGTCGGGCAACACGGCGGAGCACGTGGCGGCCAAGTTGGGCCGCGGCGCGGATGCACGCGCGGGCGGCACGTTGAGCAGCACGGTGGAGCATATGGCGGAGCACACGGCGGCCCGGTCGGGTGGCGCAGCGGCGGCGCACGTGGTCGCCAATTCGGGCAACACGGCGGAGCACGCGGCAGCCAAGATGGGCCGCGCTGGGGTTGCGCGCGCGGGCGGCGCGTTAACAAACACGGCGGAGCACATGGCGGAGCACACGGCGGCCACGTCTGGTGGCGCTGCGGCGGCGCACTTGGTCGGCGCGCCGCGCAACACGGCGGAGCACGCGACGGCCACGATGGACGGCGCTGCGGCGGCGCACGTGGGCGGCACGACGGGCAGCGCGGCGATGAGGGGACCGTCCTTCGCGTCGCGGGCAGGGGCCGCCATTGCACTCTCCCGGCGTGCTGCTAGTGGTCGTCCTCTATTTCCGCCAGCTGCGTGGTCGCCATCGCGTCCCCCCTCTCCCATTCGTCGCCCAGCTGCTGGTATCCCCTTGCCGCGTTCACCCAGCGGGGACGTCCTGCCGAATTCATCCTCCCGTCGTCCTGGCCGACCCGACGTTGCCCCGGGTATTGTCCCTACTCCGCTGTATCGACCTGCCCAGCGTCCTCCGCCACCATCAAACGAGCGCGACGTCCGCGACGACCTCGATGAAGCAATTGACCCCGCGGAGTTTCTAAACTTTTCTCCCCACCAGGTTGGCGCAGCGATTGCCACCTTTGCGGGCGCACAACTGTCCCATGTGCGACAGCTTGAACTATACAGAGCGTTCACGTTGGGGGCCGTAGAAGGTAACGTTGTCGGCATTGTTGCGGTGCAGGAGGACATCCATCGCGTTGCGGAGGCGGTCATGACGTTTTACCGCCGCGGTCACGACGGCCGGGTGCCGTATGGCACTGAGTGCCGCGTGTTGCGCTTTTTGCGCCGCATGAGATAGCAAACGTGCTGCGTGCGTATCTTTGGTCTCTGAGTCCGTCGACGCTGGGGAGAGTTCTTCGGGTGTGCGCTCATTGTGTGGTGTAGTCGTCATAGTCATTCTTGTCCATGAAAAAGAAGGAAACTGCTGCAAAGGGAACAGTTGCGTGAGAAGTCGCATCATCACGTCCCGCATTTTGCAGAGACGGTCGTGATTTATTTCACTGTGTCCGCCAGTGCCAGCAGTCGTCGTTCTTCACTTGTCCACGACGCGTCGTCGAAGAGAAGAAACTCTTTGTGGTCTGGCAGAGACCGACGGTCTCTTGTGACTGCAGGCCGACTGGATCGAGCACCAACTTCCGATTTTCTCCCATCGACAAAATGCCACATGGCCCCCCTCCTCCTCCCATTGGTCATGTCACACGCGCAGCGGTGATCGCCGTGGACTGGAACGATTTGACACCCTGTCTAACTTACCTTCCACCGCGAGGGGGACGAGGCGCATTGGCCATTGTGCAAGTCTCTGTGGTCCAGGGTTCAAGACAACAGATGCATTGAGTTGTGTTCCTCCACAAACGGTGACTGCTTTGGCTGCTTCAAGAGGGCCCGAAATCCGTACGATTTGGTGAGGGGCTACTGTTGATCTCCATTTGAAGAAGCATGCTGACTTGAGGCTGAGTCTGGGCGTTCCCTGCACTTTCTGCATCCCATGGAGACCTAACGCGCATAGGTTGGTGCCATGTGCAACGTCGGGACGCATGAGGACCCCTCTCGTGTTGATGGTGTGCAGAATGACGGAGCATGCGCACCACCGACGGCAGATCCACACTTCCCGGAACGAATCACAACCTTTCGGTCCAGTGGGCCCACAGCGCGGTTTGTGGGAGGCCGTCAGAACGGCACCGATGTGGCACCCTAGTACGTCGCCGTCGATGATCCGCCACCCACCGCCGTCGCGCCGTCCCCTCCCCCTGTCGTCGCGCCCACCCCTACGTCCCCCACCTCCCCCCGCTGCCCCCCTCTGGCCATCGAAGACTTACTTTGCAGTCCATGAGTCTCAGCCATCGACGGCGGCGGCGCGGCCGAGGCGGGCGCGGCGGGAGCGGCCGCTTGCAAGGCGGGCCCTGGCCGGCGGGTGCCCCGTGAACGTCTTCGCCGCTGCGACGGTCATGCGAACGTGCCGCTCGACGCCGTGCGAGCTGCTGTGTGGGGCGACGAGCGCGACATGCCATCGAACGACATTGCCACGAAGGTGGCCGGCCTCGAGTCGTTTTTTCCCCCCCCGGTGCAGTGTCGGCAGGTTTGCAAGACTACGGGGATTATGGTTGACTGGTGCGTGTGGGCCGGGTGACCGGAGGATGCCGCGCTCTCGCTTGTCGTTGTTGATGTGTGCTTCTGCCCTGTTATTGTTATTCTCTGCGTGCGCAGTTTTTTTTGTACAACGTCATGTCTGTATTATATACAGAAAAACACGCACAGCTCCTGCGTCCAGGCGCCGATGCTCTCATGTCCCTCCAACACGTCTGGCACGGCCACCAAGTCAAACAGCGCGGACCCCGCGGAATACACTTCACCGTCAGCCGAGCATCTCAGCAGCCAACGCGCGCTGACACGTCCACCCCCTAAACCTCCCTGACCACTTGAGGCAATACCCCTTCCCGAGAGGGGCGGCGACGCTCGCCTACTCACTCGCCCAGCCAGTTCTAAAAATCCAGGAGCAGTTGCCGCACCGCATCCCATGCATGGCCGCCGCCAACCCCTGCGCTCACCACCCACCCCGCATCGACACAACGACCCTCTTGCCGAAGCTGCCTGGGGACTGCCCCAGCCTCCCCGGATGCACCGCCAGCTCTCCGGCCGCGCCGTTGCGGCTCTGACTCCCCCCTGCCACCACGCGGACACCAAGACCCTCTTGCCCAAGTTGCTGGGACACTGCCCGAGCCTCCACGGATGCACCGCCGCCTCGCCGGCCACGCCGCTGTGGCTGTGACTTCCCCCTGATACCGCACAAACAAGGTGCGCCCGCTCAGCGCCGCAGCCCCCCTCTTCCCCGACCTAGGAGCATCCTTCACGTGCCGTCCAACGCGTGCGGGGTGGCTGATGCAGCCGCTGGCACTGCCGCAATGCAATAACAGAGTATTGTGGTCGCCCGCGCTGGACTGGGGGCGGAAACGCTTCCGGCCCCCGGACAAAAGCTGTATAATCCAACGCAGGGAATGATCATCTGGTCGCAACGCAAGACTCCCACCGCGGGGAAAGGCACTGTGAAGAAATAGAAAGGGGCAATCGCACACCTTTATGAAGAAAAATCGGCAGGAACAAAGATGCAAGGACGATCAGGACGAAAAATGTCCCTGCGGAGACCGCTGCGTCAACGTAGTCGAGAGAGCGCGGTGGACATGGATGAGCCACCAATGTGCCGACAACGTGGGGCACACGAAAGAGCGAAGTAAGCAGACCGTAAGGGAATACAGAGGAAGGGAAGCACAGCTGCTGTTAGTCGCCATGCGAGAGGTATTCATCAACAAGTACGACAGAGAGAAAGGGCAGATCAACAAACGCACTTCGGCAACGGGTGGGGAAGTAACAATGGGCGAAAGACCCTGGCACTCACACGGGCGCGAAGAAGCGCTCATCCGAGAGCCGTCGAAGACACGGCCGTCCTCGGAGGAGCAGTTCTGAGGCGATAGTGGGGGACCAGGGGGGGAGGGGTCGGGAGCGTGGGCGAGGCGGCGACGGCGGTGGCCGGCGGAATGCAGAGCGACGCCGACACTGATTTATTCGGCGGGGAGAATGAAGTAGTGTGACGGTGGTGGGCGGGCGGGGTGACGACGGCGGGGGCTCGGGTGACGGCCGTAGGGGGCCGAGCGACCGCGATGCGGGGCGGGGCGACGACGGAGGGTGGCGGCGCGACGACGATGGTGGCCACCGGAGGCGAGACGACGACGGTGGCGGCCGCGGGGGTATCCTTCCAGGTGGTCCTCACAGACGACGTGTGGTGCAGAATGAGCCCAGACTGAGGACCGGGAGAAGATATTTCGTCGACCCACTTCCGGAGGCAATGATGCAGACGATCCGAGTGCATTTTCCATCAGAGCGCAAGCCCACCTGCCCACCTCGACTAAAGCAGCCGTTGGGTCAGCTGAATTCAACAACCCGCCAATTCCATTCCGATTCGTCCCCACCATCTCATCCGACATGTCACTTGGAAGAGAGCCCCGAGGTTCCATGATGCTCAATCGATGTGTGATTGTCGATGCCGACCAGTGACGCCGCGCAGCGCGATGAAGATGAGGCAAGGGTATGGGCGTGGCGTCGTTCTGGCGACGTCGACAGCTACGACTCGAAATAGGAAGAGAAGCGCCGAACGCCTTCAGAGGGGAGCCAGCTTCGGATGGGGGCTGAGAAGCTGCATTCTTTATACTGCTGCGCGTGATTTCGCGACGAACTCTACTGCAACGGCTTGGGGAACCTGCTCCAACGGATACTCGTCGCAGAGGGCCGCCTCCGGTACGTCGCGTATTCAAGGTTCCGAAGTTCGCACGGCTGCATGTCCCACTGGCATGTCCACCTGGGCCCACGCGTGGCTGACCTGAGAAGGTTGCAGTGCTGCCAGTGCCTATGTCCCGCACGCGGCAAAGTCTCGGACAGGTATTCGGCTCAGCCCACAGACATGGACTCTCCGCCTACCGCGAGCTGTCGCAGACATCCTGTGGCAGAACGCGCCCCGCGCAGCAGGATGGGAGCTGTTGCGAATCGACCGCCCCCGCGGCCACCTCCCGCGCTGGCATGTCAACTAGCGCCTACGATACCTTTTCACAGGCAAGAGACGTGCCAGCAGTGGTACGGTATCATCGGCGCCCACTGTCGCCCAGAGCGCGGCGTAGCGGCGCACGACAGATACAGCAGGCACGAACCACAACTGCATCGTAGCAATGTCTGGCTCTCCTCCCCTTTTTCCATACGCTGCCTTTTCGAGTGCATGGATCAAGCGCGTCACACTGATTTGGTGGCTGTCAACCTTTGCAAGTCATGCACACAGACCAGCAGCGCCCCCATGCGTGGTCAAACGACGAAGTCGAATAACACGTGTACTTAGGTACGCCTTAACATAAATATTCGGTTCTTGCGATCTGATGTCGTATCTCAGAGGACAGTCGGGGGCCACCCTTGCTTTTCTTGCGGGGCGGATCCGCCACCTCCGCCCCCATGTCCCCCTCCATGTCCCCTTTCCTGTTGCCTGAAGCACCACGGCCTGCCTCACCGTCGGCAAGGCGGCCACCAAGACCGGCACCACGTGCTAGTTCACCGACGGCGCCGCCATCACGGACCTGTTTGCCAAAGGACGAACGCCCACGCCGCCGTAGTGACACCCGGACGGCCACCGCGCTCCGTCCCGTGGACGGTGCGGACACTGAGTCGCCCCCCGCGCTCCTTCCCGTCGACGGCGCTGCCACCGAGACGGCCACCGCGCTCTGTCCCGTGGACGGCACGGGCCCTGAGGCGGCCCCCACGCTCCTTCCCGTCGACGGCGCTGCCACCGAGACGGCCACCGCGCTCTTTTCCGTCGACGGCGACGGCTCCGCCACGGCAACGGCGTGCCTGCCCCACGAAGGCCATGTTCTCTGAGGAGCAACGGCTCCACGCGCTGCACCTTTGCGACGAGGGGTACTCGGTTGACGAGGTGGCCGTCATCATTGGCTGCTCGACGCACTCGATTGACCGCTGGCGGCGCGCACTGGCCGCTACGGGCTCCGTGTGGCAGGACCCTGAGATGAAGAACTCGCACGCTGACGCGGCCATGCGCAACGACGACCTCGTGCGGGCTGTGAAGTTGCTGGTGGAGTCGGAGCCTGTCGCATTTTTGCGCGACCACGTGGACCTGTTAGTCACTCTCAGCACCTACTACCCCGAGGTGGACCACCGCTACGTCAGCTCCGCCACCGTCTACCGCGTCTTGCGCCATCTCGGCTACACGCGCAAACGGGTCGAGCGTCTTTTCCTCGAGCGCTCAGATCAAGAGCAGCGCGAGTTCGCCGTCATGATCAACCAGCTCCCGCTCCGCTGTCTGGTCAGTGTCGACGAGACGCATACTGACGGCGGCGACGTGTACCGGAACTTCGGCCGGACGTTGCGCGGTGACCGGTGCGAGCTGCTGGACCGCGACCCGCGGACCGTGCCGAGGACAAGCACGATGATGGCGGTCTCCATGACGCAGGGAGTAGTGTGGTCTCAGACCGTTGTGCTGGGCCCGGCGCAGACGTCGGACGACTGGCGCCTCTTTTTGCAATGCCTAGACACGAGGATGAACAAGTATGTGCCCGGATTGCCGTGGGCTTTGCAGCCCGACGCCTGCGTCGTCTTGTACGACAATGCAGGCATCCATGATGAGGCGGGCGATGCCTTTATGCAGGAGAACGGCATCCACCACGTCCGCCTACCTCCTTACTCCCCCAACTTGATGCCCGTTGAGGGAGTGTTCGCCGAGCTCAAGAAGCACGTGCAAGACCTCGTCTACGCCAACGCGCAGTACTTGGACAAGCCCATGCAGCTGATGGCGGCAGCCGTGGGGCGCTTGACTTTGCGGCAGATTTCCGGCCAGTTCCAGCGCATGGCAGAAAAGGTGGCCGAGTTGCTGCTCTGATTCTCCGAGTGCTTGCTGGCCGCTGTGTTTTTGCTCGGCCGCCGGAGTGCAACGCGTCTTTCTTTCGTGCGTACTTTCCACCTTTCTCTTGTTTCAGTCTCTGTCTCTCGCGCGCCATCCCTTTTCCGGTCAAACGGACAGGTGAACGGCCTGCAACCGCACGTGAATGCCACCTACCCCACCGCGTCGACCCCCTACACGCATCATCCCACAACCGCCACAAGGACCTCTTTTGCGCAGCGCAAGAGCGATGAAGCTGTCGTTTCCGCGCCGCCGCGACGGCCAATGCCGCCGACGAGCGCGCACCGCCGGCGCCGTCCCGCCGCTGCAGACGGGCGGCGCCAAGGACGCTAGCGTCCCCGCGCCACCGCGACGGCCACTGCCGCCGACGAGTGCGCACCGCCGGTGCCGTCCCGCCGCCGCCGACGTTCGGTGCGAAGGACGCTGGCGTCCCCACGACGCCGCGACGGCCACTGCCACCGACGAGTGCGCACCGCCGGCGCCGTCCCGCCGCCGCCGACGTGCGGCGCCACGGACGCTGGCGTCGCCGCGCCGCCGCGACGGCCACTGCCACCGACGAGCGCGCACCGCCGGCGCCGTCCCGCCGCCTCCGACGTACGGCGCCAAGGACGCTGGCGTCCCCGACACGCCGCGACGGCCACTGCCACCGACGAGTGCGCACCGCCGGCGCCGTCCCGCCGCCGCCGACGTGCGGCGCCACGGACGCTGGCGTCCCCGCGCCGCTGCGACGAACTCTGCCGCCGACGAGTGCGCACCGCCGGCGCCGTCCCGCCGCCGCCGACGTGCGGCGCCAAGGACGCTGGCGTCCCCGCGCCGCCGCGACGGCCACTGCCACCGACGAGTGCGCACCGCCGGCGCCGTCCCGCCGCCGCCGACGTGCGGCGCCAAGGACGCTGGCGTCGCCGCGCCGCAGCGACGCCGCGCCGCCTCGGCAGCCACTGTCGCCGATGAGGGCGGATCGTCGGTGCCGTCCAGCCGCCGCCGACGCGCGACCGCAGCACCGATTCGCGTCTATCTTCGGCGCCGACCCGACACGCGTCGGCGGGGGCGTAGGGATTGGTGGTGGCGGCGTGATGATTGCCTGCGGCGGAGGCAGAGGCGCGGCGGCGTAAAGCCACAGCACACAAACGACGTGGTGGCGGGGGACGCTGCGCTGGACTCGCCGCCCGCCACCGCCGTGGGCGCTCTCCACGGCTTGGCGGCACCCACCCGGGCAAAGGCGCGGCCGCGCGAATCTTCAGCACACAGGCGGATTGGTAGCGATCAGCGCCGTGCTGGCATCGACGCCCGCCATCGCCGCGGGGGTGCTCAGCGCCGTGCTGGCATCGACGCCCGCCATCGCCGCGGGGGTGCTCCAAGCGCCTGTGGCCGCCGCCTTCATGCCCACGCTACCCCGCCCGCAGCGTCATCCCACCCCCGCCACGGACGGGTCCCAGTCTTCTGCGCAGCGCGCCGCCTCGGCGGCCACTGATGGTCGGCGCCGTCCCGCCGCCGCCGATGCGGGCCGCAAGGGACAACGCGCGCCGCCAAGGACGCTGACGTCGCCGCCCCGCCTCGGCGGCCACTGCTACCGATACGGCGCCGTCCTGCCGCCGGCGAGGCGCGCCGCCAAGGACGCTGGCGTCGCCGCGCTGCCGCGACGGCCACTCCCGTTGATGAGCGCGCATCAACGGCGCCGTCCCGCTGCCGTCGACGCGAGAACGGAGCATCTGTGCGCGCCTATTGTCGGTGCCGACCCGAAACGCGTCGGCGGTGGCGTAAGGCTTGGCGGCCGCGGCGGTAGAGGCGCGGCTGCGCCAAGCCGTTGCACATAGTCGGCCCGGTGGCGGGCGGCGCCGTTCTGGTATCGCCGCCGGCCACCGCATCTGGCGTCGTGCACGGATTGGCGGCACCGGAGCCGAACGCGCGAACGCGTGAAGGCGCAGCACGCAGGCGGCCCGGTGCCGAACGGCGGCGTCCTGATATTGCCGCCCGCCACCGCCGTGGAGGTGGTGCATCCCTAGTGGCCGCCGGGGGGAGTTGTCAGTCCCCCGTGGCCGTCACCTGCCCCAAAGCACCATACCCCGTGCGCATCACCCCACGACAGCCACCGGCACGCTGGCGACACCGCGGGGGGCGCGCCTCCGTGCAGCATGGTGCCGTGTAACGCGGTGTCGACCAGCGCAGCGCCGAGTGCGCCGTCGGTCTCCGACGCGAGAAGAGTGACACCCCGCAGTCGACACGGGAGTTCTCAACCCTCAACGGATTCCACCTGGGCCGTCGGAACATTCCCTGCACGTGCAACACGCCCAGCGCCACCCACACGACCTTTGTTTCACTCTTTGGCCACTGTGGGCACCATCAGGGGAGGTTGGGCACTGTGGCATCAAGTGCGGGGCACGCATAAAATAGAAAGGCTTCCAACAGACGATGTCCAGGTGGCGAGTTCAATCTGTGCGCGCAAAGACGGGGAGGGTGGCCTCAAGACTACAGCGATGACGTCTTGCAGAGCCGCCCGACTCAACCCGAGACGCATACCACCGCCCCGCGACCCACCACCACCCTACACACAACCTCATACGCCCACCACCACCCTACACGCCACCTCAAACGCATGTGCACAACCGCACACGCATGTGACGACTATAATCGACGCCCGAATCACGTGTCCGACGGGCCGCGCACAGGTGCTGACGCACTATCATCGGTGGTGTCTGCTGTAGTAGCTGCGGCCCCACCGGCGTACTCTTGCAAGGCGTCGACATCCATGACGACCGACCCGCGTGCGCGTGCGGCGGCGGCAGCCGGCTCCGTCTCGCCAGAGGCGGAGCCGAGTCGCGACTGCTGCTGGGCAGTGGGGGAGGCCGCCAACTTGCCCTTGCGTCGTACGAGCGTCTCCACGGCGAGGGCGACGCTGGAGAGCAACGCCGGCTGCAAGGTCGGGGGCATACCAGAACAGAGCCATTCCGCGACTTGGGCAGCCGACAAAGTGCCTGACATGAGGGAGTAGCCCCTGACGTGCGTCGCCAGGGCCCCCTTAATGAGAGCGGACGCCAGTTCTGGGTCTGCATCTGCGACAGGGCAGTGGCACATCTGTTCAATAACCATGTGTGCCACACGGAGCGGCGTGCTGCTGCCAAAGGCCTTGTCGTAGAAAAACGGCATCTCGGCCGAGAAGGCCCCCCGCGTGCCGGTCGGCCACAGGCTGTCGGGGTTGACGGCGACTGTCTCGTTCTCGGGAAGCGGGTAGACTGTCGACTGCCCGGTTTTCTGCGCCTTCGCCTTGCCCTTTCCCTTGGTGCTGCGCTGCGGCGCCTTCGCCGGCGACTTGGCCTTGCTGATGGCGGCGGCGTAGAGGCCCATGCGACCGCCCGGCGGGCCGCGCTGCCCCTTGCGGCTGCCTCTGCCACTGTGCTGTTTCGCAACGGCGCTGTTCCGGTCCTCGTTGTCGGTGGACTCGTCCTCCGTGGCGCCGACATCGTCACCGCCGTCGACGTCGCTCTCAACGGCGTTGGCGGCGCGGCGGTTCGCTTTCACAGCGCCTTCGTCGCGATTCTCAACCAGAGCGTCAAACGCCACCTTGTTGCTGCCGTGGAGCACGGACGCCTGGCTGCCATTGGACTGCAGCAGCTTGATCGACTCGCCCAGGCCGACGCCCGCAGCGCAGGTGTTGGCCCGCAGCCGCGACACATTGCGCCGTCGTTCGGCGCCCATCTCGGAAGCGGCCGCCGAGACGCTCTGCGTGTTGTCAACAAGGTTCTTGACAGTTTCGTCCTTCATCATTACGCAGACAAAGTCCGACTCATCCAGGTCACGCTTGCACGTCTTGCGGAGTAGACGCCCATCCTTCAGCTGCCACCGGTCCAGAGCATACGTCTGGGTGCCGTACTGGTGCCCCGTCAGACCGCACACGCCGCAGAGCTTGAGGTGGATGCACTTCGCGTCACCACACTGGCCCTTCTTGTGGAAGGGGTGGTCCGCGGGCAAGCTGTGTCGGCAGAGCGTTTGGCGTAGAGGGCAGGTGCGCGCCGTGTGACCGCTCCCGTCCGGCGGCGCCACGTAGTGGCAAATGCCACACATCCCCATGTTGGGATGGGTGGGGATGGCGGCAGCGATGAGCGGGGAGAGGTAGAAAAGACGACACAAGCCACACAGACGCCACCCGTGGAAGGCCAGGAGGTCGTGAGTACTCTGCCACGTCTGAAATGGGGCGATCAACGGACGCGGCAGAGTGGCGAGGCGCGCCACAGCACGGGCAGCCGCGTCCTCCCGTCAAAGCCATCAAGGGTGGCCCACGTGGCCCTGCGCCGCTCTCCATAGCGGCTTCTCCCCCACACCCCCCACAGAACAATAATGAGTGCCCCACGGCGCCTCAACGCCCCCCCCCAGCGCGCGGAGAGCACCGACGCGCCACGCCGCACAGCCCCAGGATGCATCTCCGCGGCCGGTGATTGCAAAAGAGGCCCGACCAAAGTGGCAAACGATGGCAAGGCGCCACGGCGTGGGGCCCATTCAGCCACTCATTCGCAGGTACCGCTACAAAAGAGAAGGCGGTGGGGTGGCAAAAACAACGTCACAGAGCAAACTTTACCTGAAAAGACGGTACGGGGCATCACATGGCCCGCATGACTCGCATCGACTGCCGCTGCGGGAGCAGTGCAGTGCTTGCCGGTGGCAAAAGCGGAGCCGCGCTGGCCGCCATCATACCCGCAGGGCGCCAAGTAAAAGATGCGGAAGCGGGCAGCAAACCGGAAGGGCGATCACTGCCGATTTGGAGAGCAGCCGCCGATGGCCGTAGAGGGCGCCCAGGGGAGCTTCCAGGAGGTGGGCGCCGAGGGGATGCCGTTCGTGTTGAAAGAGGAACGCAGCGGACCGGTGCGGAGACCGGGGGGGAGGGATCCCACCCCGTGGTGTGCTGCCAGGAGCATGGTGGGCGTGTGGGCGCGCCTGTTGCGCCAAAACTGGGCTTTGATGATACCCGTGCCGCTGACAGAGAAGCATGCGGTGAGACCAGGGAGAGAGAATGAAATCGTCGGTGATCATGGCATTCTATTGGCCCTCGGATTCCCCCAGCTCTCGTGAGGCACTCGGGATTTAGTGGTCCACTTCGGGTTTGGGCAAACGTTGACAACATCTAAGGTTGCAATTTATAGAAAAGCACCATAGCCGCTCCACAGCCGTGAAAGACTCTGTATTGCCATCTGGAACACACTATGTGGCGCTCAAGGGCCGCACGGAAAAACGTGCGGTGGCAATTGCATGCAAATTTCAGAGTAGCACAGGAGACAACCACACTTTCTGGGCGACACACAAACGGCCCTCCCGTCGCCAATAAAATACTTGCGTGGCTCCACGGCGCGTCGTCTATCGACCACCGGGCACCCGGGTTCAGTGGCAGCGACAGCAACGCTGTCTGCGCATCAGGGCCGCAGATTTGACCGGCCGTCATTCCAAAGCCGCCATTCGTGGATATGATCTGTCAAGGTTGCCATGTACCAATGGTCTTCGGCATACCACGACCACGTCATCAACGGCAGACAGCACTCGAACATCTTCTTTCAGAGAACATGATAACCATATACGTAGACGAGCACCGTGGGCCGACCAGAAAATGGTGGAGCATCTCGGGTAAACGACGGTTGGCAGAAACCACCGTGCTCAGGTACGTGACTTGCACAGCAGTTCAAATTCCGGGCAAAAGAGCCGATACAAGATATTTCTGGGAGCAGAGGCCAAAATAGCTTGTATGGCCTCTGGGTTAGGGTTGCCCAATTGGTTCGCGCGGCCGAATCAGTTTATCCGACGTGTTCGGTAGCCAATAACCAGTTTTTAAACTAGTTAGTTGGACAAGGGCGAGCGCCAGCCACAAATGAGACTGGGTGTCTGTGGCTCCGCAGCGAGTGGGTCGCAGCCACCCAAGAGGTGACAGGTGCACGGACAGCCCGCACGGCAATTTCAGCCGTGTTGGCCCATCCCAGGCATGCGGGTACGCCATGAACGTGGGGTTGCGTTAGGATCAGATTGTGGCGGTTCGACGGGCGTGTCAAGAGATTCGCCCAGATACAATCACGCTCCAATCATCGGCATCTGATGTATGGGCGGGAGGGGTGGGGTTGGGATAGGCGATATGGACTGACAAGCTCGATCAAAGTCCTCCAAGCAAGGACCACGGTAACTCATTCGCAGTTTGAACGAGGCTGATGATGAAAACAGTGTGCGCGCGCGCGCGCGCGTATTCGGGCAAACGTGCTCCTCATCCGAGAGGACGCGCTCGAACGGGCACAGAGCAGCTGAGCGTTCTTGACCACCGGACTCGCCTCGAGCGGTGGCTTTCGCCTACCGCCAACTGCGATGGGCGCGTTGTGTACCGCCGACACCGCTCTCGCTGCAGTCGCTTTCGTCGGCGGCACCGCTGCCTTCTTCGCCAGCGCTGCCGCCACAGCCACCGGCACCCCCCTACTCTTTTCGGTCTAATGAGCCCCGCAAGGTTGTGTGCACGGTACGTGAGCGAGCGTGAATTGAGGGGTACACGTGCGGATGTCCTCTTTTCTTGCATCGGGAGAGGATGTGATGCGGGTCTCCGACGACTGTGTTGACAAGTTTATTTCTAACAAGGAGCAGCTCCCTATCGTGCACTTGTCTCACTTCCTCTTATTGCCATCTGTGTCCCTGTGCTGCTCGTTTCTCCGCACCTCAAGCAGCAGATCATCGGCACCGGCATGTGCACTGTACGGGCCGGTCAGTACACACTCAGCGCCTAAGGCTGGGCCCTTGCCTCAAGGGCATGCGGCACCACGTCACTGCCACGATGCAACAGAATCAGCTCCAAGAACGTCTGTCCGTACACCTCACCTCCTCCTCACCTCTTGATAAGCTCCAGTACTCTCAGCATATAGAATATAACAGTGCTCAGCACGAAGAAAGATACGTACCCGGTAGAGCCCAGACTGCTCCTTCTCAAAGAGGTCCGACACATCGTCAGTGGAAGGGCCCACGGGGACAGCCGATGACGGGTCTGCCGCGCCACTGGCCTCCCC
>Ga0209303_1000828_pt1 | contig 22264 bp, 21 predicted proteins | sample SidtaG_3_FD_187449 | JGI IMG/M metagenome (GOLD analysis project Ga0209303, IMG submission 187449) | Marine algal microbial communities from Sidmouth, United Kingdom - Sidmouth_Asex1 metaG (SPAdes) (version 2) | ecosystem: Host-associated > Algae > Red algae > Unclassified | place: Sidmouth... | reverse complement strand
ACTGCATTGCTCACCAACTCTCGTAAAAATATATCGTGATCGGAATATAAAAATTTCTTAATGATAGGAAAGATGTTTTCCGTCTGCACATTTATGGTTCCTTGTTCTGTTGCCATTTTATTTTGTTTTAGTTTATTGTATTATTAGTATGTATAATTAGTCAAAGGTTGTGCCATTGGGTTGTTTGGATGTTTTTTGGGTTTTAGTCTGTCAATTTGGCGGAATTGGGTGACAATAATGAAGGGGTTTTAGTTATGAAGTAAGATTTATGAAGGTGGGTTGGTGTATTTGAGAAAATACTCCAATGGAACCTGTTCCATTGTTTTGGAAAGTGAACGGGTTTTACTACAAGTGAACGGGTTCACTTGGATAATGCTTTTGTTTGGGTTTAGATTTTTTGGAAATGAGCGGTTAGTGGATGAGAAAATGCTCCAATGAAACCTGTTCCATTGTTTTGGAAAGTAAATGGGTTTTACTACAAGTGAACGGGTTCACTTGGATAATGCTTTTGTTTGGGTTTAGATTTTTTGGAAATGAGCGGTTTTGCGTTGTGGAGATTTCGCTCCCGCTATCCACTCCAATCTTTTTGTTCCATGTCGCAAAAATTGCGACCCCTACACAAAAAGGATTTTCGTTAAACACCCCTATCGGGTTTAGGTTGGGGTTTGTGGGGCTTCGTTGGAATTATTCTTTTGCGGAATACTGGCGACACTAAACCCCTCTTGATATCTGCTCTGGATTTTGCCTGGCATCAAAAACATCAATAATGTCAATTCTGTTTTTAGCAGTATTAATCCAATAAATAATCTTATAATTTTTGTAAATCAGGCTTCGATATTCCCTGTATCTCCCTTCCAATGACAATTCGATAGGTCCAAGTTTAGGTTGGTCGGACAGAATTTTAACATGATTTATAATGCCTTCAGAAATCTTATCGGCAATTTTGAAACTAACTTTGTAAAGGTAAAACTGAAATATGTTTCTTAACTCATTTTTAGTAGTTATTCAAGTTGATGATGTCGAATTAATTTGAGTAAAATTTGGACGAGTACGAGGCGGAGGTTATTAAGCATAGCCAAAGCTATGGTTAGTGTTCTCCAACGAAGTAATCGTTCAATATTTTGCCAAATTAACCGACAGTATCAGGTTGATTAACTACTTATCAAAGTCAGTCCAAACAATGGTTAAGCCCATTGCTTCATTTCTTTTAGTAAGGTATCGTTATCTGTAACCTTATCATTTATAGAGTCCGCTACGGATTGATCGATTCTTTTATTTAAGGTTTCAATATCCATTGGACTTAAATCATTTTCTAATTCAATAGTTAGTAAATGTTCAAGACTTGTTATAACATTGTCGTTTTTAATATCAAGAAAAGTTTTAACGAAATTTATTTTCCTTGTTTGCATATCCATAGCATCAAAATTAAACATTAAAGGGAAATAAAGCAAGATTTATATTTACCAATTAATCCACCGTTGGTCTTTTTCCAATCTTATTGTTCTGCAAGCTCCACAAAAAGGATTTCCGCTAAACACCCCTGTCGGGTTTAGGTTGGGGGCGGTTTGCTTTGTTGGAAAGTGGGGCTTTAGTTTGGTTTTCACTCTTATTATATCTTTCATTCTTATTATATCTACTCCCTTTTCACTTCCCATTGCATAAAGATGTGGAAAGCATTCACATCTCTATTAATGTTTATTTACTTCTTTGTATGTTTATGAAATAAATTTACATAACCAATAATATTCAAACTAAGCAAACCGTTTAATATTTATATTTTTTATTTAACCTATAAATTTTTCGATTATGGCATTGGATCCAAAAGACTACGAATACACTCAAGACGATTTAGACAATTATTCTGGCCAACTTAATCCTACAAGCGATGTCTATTGGCAATCTCGTGGAGAAGATGAAAGACCAGATGATTGGGAAGATAGAATTTCTAACGATAATTAATTGGCAGTTTAAATTAAAAAATGCTCAACCTTATTGAGCAAGTTGAGCATTTTTTAATCTACCACTATTCAAATAAAGTTCTATCTTTATCAAATCTATGAACCAACAAGAACTCAAACATAAAATCGCCAAAAGCATCAATCAATCCAACAAAACGAATTGTTGTTAACTGAAATTTATGATATGTTGAATACGGATTTGGCGTTAAATGAAGAAGTATATCAACTTTCAGCAGAACAAAAGCAAGCCGTTGAGGAAGGCTGTAGACAAGTAGACAGCGGCAACTTTTTAACCGACGAAGAAGCAAATCGACAAATTGATTGATGGTTCGAACAATCAGGTGGTCAATAAGTGGTCATTTAAGCAAAAACCATCAAAAAAAATCATACCAAATAAAATCACCAAAATTGATTACTTTTGGTAAATGGCGTTGCAATTAAAAATATTACCAAATTATAACTATAACGATTATTTAAATTGGGAAGGTCGTTGGGAAGTGATAGACGGAATTCCTTTTGCTATGAGTCCGGCACCAAGGCTGAAACACCAATCCGCAGCAGGTAAAATACATTCCATTTTAATTAACAGCTTAACCGAAACAGGCTGTGGCCATTGCAATGTATACCAACCTATTGATTTAAAAATTACTGAAAATACCATTGTTCAGCCTGACTTGTCTATTATTTGTGGCGTAACTAAAGATCGTGCTTATATTGATTTTCCACCAGCATTAGTAATTGAAATATTGTCACCTTCAACTGCTTTAAAAGATAAAAATACTAAGTACGAATTGTATCAAAACTTTGATATTCCTTATTACTTAATTTTTGATTTAGAATTGAAAGAAATACTCGCCTACCATCTTACAGAAAAAAAATACCAACTATTTAATAACCAAAAAGAAGGCTTTAAGTTTGAAGACGGTTGTTTCATTAAACCCAACTTGGAAGCAGTTTTTGAATAAACCAACTTAAAAAAGCATTATTACTAAGCGATTATTTTGCTTAAAATGAAATGCGCAATAAGGGTGGAAGTAGTTTCTACAATGTCATTATTTTTGGTAAAAGAAAAAACCTTAGTTTAAATACTTTTCAATAAATTTAATGCCTTAACTTCACATTTTATAGTGCAAAATAAACTGATACATTTTATAGAAAAAGAACAACTGTTCAACAGCAAAAGTAAGCTGATTGTAACGGTTAGTGGTGGTGTAGATTCTATGGTTTTACTGTCGTTACTTCATCAATTAAAATTTCCTTTGGCAGTTGCACATTGCAATTTTAAATTGAGAGATACAGCAGCAAATGATGATGAATTGTTTGTAAAAAAAGCTGCAAATAAATTGAACCTTCCATTTTATAGCACGAGTTTTGAAACCGCAACTTATGCTAAAACAAATGGTATTTCTACCCAAATGGCAGCTCGTGATTTGCGCTATAATTGGTTTGAAGAACTTAGAAAAAAATACGAATACGAATTAATTGCTACTGCTCACCACCAAGATGATAATTTGGAAACGATACTACTCAACTTAGTAAAGGGAACTGCTTTGCGTGGGCTTAGTGGTATTGCCCCAAAAAACGGAAAGGTTGTAAGGCCTTTGTTACCATTTACAAAAAACGAAATTTTGAAGTACGCCAAAACTAACAAACTTAAATGGCGAGAAGATGTTTCTAATGCATCTAACAAATACGAGCGCAACAAAATACGACTTGAGGTAATTCCAACCCTGAAAGAAATGAACCCTAAGTTATTAGAAAATTTATATAAAAATACTGGTTATTTAAGAGATACAGAACATATTTATGCCAATGGGTTAAAACATCATTTTAAAAATTGGTTAGTAAAAAGAGGAGCGGAAGTTTACATTCCTATTTTAAAAATATTAAAAACAAAAGGTTATGCTACTGTTTTATACGAATACTTGCACCCCTTTGGTTTTAACGCAACTCAAGTAGCACAAATTATTGAAAGTTTTGACGCACAGGCCGGTAAACAATTTTTAACCATTACACATCAACTAATAAAAGATAGAACGTTTTTAATATTAAGCCCCATTACTAATGAAAGTAAAAGCCTTCATTTAATTGATATAAAGCAAACAGAATTGCAAGTAAACAATGGAACTTTTACAATGCAATTAGATCGGTTTAAAGAGCCAATGCTACCCGAAAATTTTAAAGACTACCTACCAAAAACAGAATGTGAAGCTAAACTGCAATACAATAAAATAGCTTTTCCTATAAGGTTGAGGCGTTGGCAAAAAGGTGATTTCTTTTATCCTTTTGGTATGAAACGAAAAAAGAAAAAGCTGAGCGATTTTTTTTCTAATCTTAAATTATCGATCTTAGAAAAAGAAAAAGTTTGGATTTTAGAAGATGATAAAAAGCGTATTATGTGGGTAGTAGGTTATCGCATTGACGACCGTTTTGCCATTCATAAAAAAATGAAACAGATATATTGTATAAAATTTAAAGAATAAATTTTTTAAAAGGGTAGGGCTTTTATAGTTGGTTAAAATAAATATCTAATTGATTTTGCCTTACGTTCAAATACTGTTTCATCACTTCAATTTCGTCACTAAAATTATTATTGTCTTGGTAGGGCCATCCTTCAATAGGCCACAATGCAAAATTCTTTTCTACTAATAAGCTTAACTCATCAGCGTAATTATCAATTATATCACTTACCGGTTTTACACCTAAAATTTGTTTGTCGTTTAGTGCTATCCAACGTTTTTTTAGCTGCTTGGTGTACCAATTACATTGCAATAATCGATTAAGCAAAATTGCACGTTGCGGTTTAATAGGCATAACTATGTTTAAACCATTATTACTAAATCTGCCAAAACTATGGTCGTAGTCCCAAGGTGCAATTTGTAATAAATTGTTTTTGCTTTTTTTATATAAGTAGAAATTTTTCAAGATGCCATCTCCGTTATTTGAGTATAGTAAAAGCAAATGCCAATCTATAATATTGCTGATGTCGAAAACGGTAGCTACTTTTTGGCTAAACAAAGTATCATTAGCGTTCACCAGAAAATCTCTAACAGCATTTAGATAACCTGTTTTATCAAAATCTTCAATATTAGGATATGTTTGTTGATTATAGTTTTCAATATCTTGCGGCACAAAAGTGGCTAAATCTTCTCTAAAAATAGGCGGTTCTTTAAATATAAAAGCTGCAGTATCGGGCTTTTCAATCTTTAAAGTAGAGCGATCTAATCGTTCCATCAAAACATATAAGCCTGCATATTGTTGGTTTAAATAAACTTCAATGTATTTCCAATTTGAAGCAATGTTATTTATTGGGTTCATTTTTTTAAACAACTCGTACGACAATGTATGCCGCATAAAACTTTTGTCAATATAATTGGCATTTAATATCCAATCGTCATCAGGCTGCAAACCACCAATTGAAAAATCACCTTTTAAGTTAATTTTATAGCTATGTTTATTATATATTATTGAAAAGCCTCCTCGTCGCTCAATTTTACCGGTAATTAACAAACTATCTTCATTTTCAATAAACACTACTTTACAAGGTATTTCATTATCAATAGGTATTTCTTCTTCAACTTCAATATGTACGCTAAGCGGTTTATTGTGTAATACCTCTTCACTTGGTTGTTTATCTTTTTGGCAGCCCAATACAAAAAATACCAAGCTAAGGTTGATTATTAATTTCAGACAAAAAAATGTATTCTGATATATCTGTTTCATTACCTTGAGTAGAATGGCATATTGCTATGCGAAAATAACACAATTTCACCAAAGAACTTACTTGTTGTTAAACGTTTACTAAACATTTTAAATGAAATTTCATTTGGTAAAAAGTTTATGATAACTTTAAGCTATGAAAATTGGGCTTTATGGTAGAGTATTGAGAAAAGAGCATATTGCATTTGTTCAAGACTTGATTAATAACTTAGATAACCGTGGTATTTTTTATACCATACACGAAATGTATTATGAGGTAATTAAAGATAAAATTCAATTTAATAAGCCACCAGAATTGTTTACTTACAATAGCAACATTGCTAAGCAAATTGACTATTTGCTTACACTTGGTGGCGATGGTACTTTTTTAGATAGTATTAAAATTGTAAGAGAAAGTGGCGTAAAGGTATTAGGAATTAATATGGGCCGTTTGGGCTTTTTGGCTACAGTAAGCAAAGGTAATATTGATAGAGCTTTGGATGCTTTAATGGCTAAAAATTATGTATTAGATGAACGTGCTTTATTAGAAGTGAATATGGCCAACCCTGTTTTTGGTGACTTAAACAAAGGCTTAAACGAGTTTACAATTTACAAAAAAGAGTCGTCTTCAATGATAACCGTTAACGCCTATATTAATGGCGAATTTTTAAATTCTTATTGGGCAGATGGCGTTATTGTAGCAACTCCAACAGGTTCTACAGGTTATTCGTTAAGTTGTGGTGGGCCTGTAATACAACCTGCCAGTAATACGTTGGTAATTACACCAATTGCACCACACAATTTAAATGTTAGGCCTATAATAGTAGATGATAGGGTAGAAATATCGTTTGATGCAGAAGGAAGGCAGGAAGCTTTTATTGCAACATTAGATAGCCAACACACAACAATTAGCAACACCCATTTACCCAAAATTAGAAAAGCTAACACCAAATTGCAATTAATTCGCCTGCAAGAAAATAGTTTTTTAGACTCCCTTAGAAGCAAGTTAATGTGGGGTGTGGATAAGAGGAATTAGGATATAAAAATACTACTCATCTAACAAACTTCTTAAATAACGGTTACTTAAAGAACCACCACTAGTGCAATTGGTAAGTACAATTACTGTTTTTTCGGCATAAGGCATTCTAATAAAGTAAGATCTAAAACCTTTCCACCATCCGCTATGATAAATTATTTTTTTGTCGCCCCTTTGTTGATTAATACGCCAGCCCAAACCGTAATTATCGGTTTTGTGTAAACGACTATGTTTTGGGGTAAAGGCCTTTTCTAATGTACTATAACACAACAAGGTTTCATTGTATAAAGCTTGGTCAAATTTATATAAATCTTCAACGCTGGCATAAATTCCTTTGTCGCCTACTACACCATTAAAGTGCGAATCGGCAATTCTCCGACGACGGTTATCGTGTCCCCAAGTAATTTTTTCTGGCAATGGTATTTCATCTTTTACGTGCACATAGGCATTTTTCATGTCCAAAGGATCAAACACAAACTCTTTCATAAAAGAAGCATAAGATTGCTGAGAAACCTTTTCAATTATAGAGGCTAATACTGCAAAATTACTATTTACATAATTGTAGCGATAATTTGGTGGCCAATATTTTTGAGGTTCATAGGTTTCCATCATACACAACACATCATCGTTATACATAGTGGTTTTACTATTGGGCCAATGCATATCACTAAAATATAAATATTCGGGCAAGCCAGATTTTTGTGTCAACAAATTTTCAATGGTAACTTTTTTGTACGGAAAATTTGGTATAAAACGCTGCACGGTATCAGTTAAATTTAGTAAACCTTGTTCGTATAATAACAATACTGCAATACCGGTTAGTGGTTTGCTTACAGATGCAATTTGAAAAGGTGTGCTGGCAGAGATGCTGTCTTTTTTGTGTCGTAAATCTGCAAAGCCAAAGCCATCTTTGTACAAAATCTCTCCTTTTTCAGCAAATAATACTGCGCCATTAAAAGTGCGGTAGCGATGCTTTCTTTTAAAATACCTTTCAATGTCTTTCGCTTTGCTCCAATCAATTTTTTTGATTGCTTTTTTTGGTTTTTTTACAAGTTCTGGTGGTGTTGGCGGCCCTATAAAGGTGCGTTCTATTATTTTCTTATTACAAGAAAAAAATAGCATAGAAAGTACTAAAAATAGAAATATGAAATTTTTCCAAATAAACAAACTGTACAATTATTTTTATTGGTTTAAAAAGTTTTTTTCAATATGTAAACATCAATATTTTTTTGCAAAAAATCAACTCTTATTTAACGTATTAACATTAATTTACCTTCGTAAGCTTGGCTGCCATCATTATTGGTAGCAAATATTAAGTAAACACCCGAACTTACGGTTCTGCCAGTATAATCTTTTTGATTCCAAACTACCTGCCCACCCAGCGATTGTGTGTCAAACACTAAATTGCCCGACACATCTGTAATTTTTACGTTCGAACCATCTACCAAGTTCTTTATATTTACAGAACCATCGTAACCCGGTTCTACTGGGTTAGGAAAAACAACCACATCGTTAAAACTGTTTTGCCCTCGTGAGGCATCACTTCTGTAACTCATAATACCATTGCCTGTACCTAAAAACACGTCGCCCGAATTTTCGTTAACTGCAATATCTACTATTCTGTTAGAAGGCAAAGGGCTGTTTTGTGTGGTGAAGTTTAATAAGGCATCGTTACCATCATCACTTAATAACCATGCGCCGTTGTTGGTGCCTACCCATTTACGGTTGCCATTATCAATTGTAATACAATTAATAACATCCGATTCTAATAAGGGGTTGGGGTTGCCGTCTATATCAACAATTGGTATGGTAGCATCGCAACCATTTTCGGTAAATAGTTCAAAGGGGCAATAAAAAAGCCCGATACCTGCATTTGTTCCCACCCATACTATACCATCTTTATCTTCGGCTAAAGAAATAACCCGCGAGTCTGGCAGGTTTCCGCTGCCCACTTGGTTGTTTAAAAATACGTATTGATCGTCGCTTGTTACACTAATATCATTGCCATAATTGTACACCAAAATACCTTGTCTGTCGTAAACCATCCAAATATGATTGTAAAATTTTGAAGCAATAATTTTGGTAACCGTTAAAGTTGATGGATTGAAATTGGGCTTAAAGCTGTGCCATTCTCCTTCGTTGGTAAGTACTTTAATGGGTTTTTCGGTTTTAATGTTACTCATCCATAAATTGTTTTGGCTATCAAAATCCATATCAACTACTCCAATTTCGTTACCCAAACTCTTTTGCAAGCCGCTATTGTTTTCATTTAATTGTATTATCGACCCATCAGTATTTATTTCGAAAACCCCATAAATATAAGTGCCTAAAAATGCTTTACCATTAAGCGGATTTACTGCTACCGAAATAATATCGACAAACTGATCTTGCCCTAAAGTATACTTACTTTGATTTTTCCAAGAAATATTATCGTAGGTATAAACCCCTGCATCTGAATAAGAAATATTGCTTCCGAAATTGCCTGGCGCGGAGCCTCCAGCTACCCAAAGTGTATTATTTTTATCAACTGTAAGTGCATAATTATCTTGTTTGCGAGGGCCATTGGGCTGAAAGTTGCTAATTGTAGTATTTTCAATTTTATTAATGCCATTCCATAAATCGCCAACAAAAACAGCTTTATTTAGAAACACGAGATCGTTGGGGCGTTGCATTTGGTAATAAGTAAATTCTTCAAGGAGTGTCTTATTTTTTAATATGATTACTTTGCCAGTTCCTTCAACTAATGCGGTAATGTACAGCAAATCCTCTTTTATAGTAATTTTATTAATTTTATCCGCTTCGTTAAGGGGGTAATGAATATTCCATTCAAAACCATCAAACCATAAAATACTATTATCTTTTATGGCATAAAATTTACTGCCGTTATTAGCAAAACCAGTTACTGGTCCTGGTAAAATATTTTGTTCCATATCGTGCAAAGTCCATTCTTTTGCATCAAATAAATTTGGGTTGTTTTTGTTTGCTTGATAAATGCCTTTGTCGGTAGCTACAAAAATGTGTCGATCGGTTAAGGCGATGTCATAGGCTTCTAAAGCAGTGCTACCATCGGTTAACGAATAGTTTTCTAATACCACTTTGCTTACGATGTCAATTACTAAAACCCCAAAAGTGCCACACAAATAGGTGAGGCTATCTTTACTAAAAATTTTGTTTAGCCGCTTTTGGCCTTGTATATTGGAGTTTTTTATGTCAGAAAAAGTACTTACACTATTTTCATTATAAATGTCTATCCCAAAATCATTATAACCTATAATTAATAATTTTTCGGTGGTGTTGTAATGCACTTGAGCCACATTTACGCCAGAAAGCCCGTTAACGGTGCTTAGTCGTGTAACGCTATTGTCGGCCGGATTAAAATATAATACGCCACCAAAAGTGCCGGCTATTACCTGCGCACCATCGGTTGTTAATGAGTTAATATTATGGAATGGTAAATGGCTTTGCCAATCGCCAACCGCCACATTTTGTGATTTAACGCATAAGCAAGTAAGTAAAAGGCAGTTTAAGCTTAAAAGTTGAATAATTTTCAAATATGCTAATTTGAAGATTTAACGTTAAATAATACCTTATTAGTATTAAAATAACTTTACAAATTAATACAATTGCATAAAATTTAAGGTTTGATTATTTATTGTAAACTATTTTTTAGTAATGCCTTTTTTTTGTGCGGGTTATACGACCTAGCGAGCTTTTTTGATTAGCCTCGACAGAAGTGGTTATACCATTTTGGGGATGGCTTTTGCAGCGTTAGCAAAATGGTATTTGAACGGATGGCGAGACCGAAATTTCTACGAGGACACCCGTTTCGCTTCAAAAATTTATTTTGAATTTTTGCTTAATTATTTTCTACTTTTTTTTGTTTTGAAAAACTAAAATCGCTCACCATAAAGATGGCAATAAAAATTAATGTACTGCTTATAATTTTAATCCAATCTAAGCTATCTTTGCCAATAATAATGGCAAAAGTAGTGGCAATAATTAGTTGAAAATAAATGTAAAACCCAACTAATGAGGCATTTACTCTTTTTAAGGCATAAATATTGAAACTATAGGTACCCAAAGTGGCAAATATAATAACGTAGCTTATAACTAACCATTGTTTGGGTGTTATGCTTTGCCAGTTGGTTTGTAATACATCGTTTATAGCAAAGGGCAAAAAGCCAATTAGGCCAAATAAAAATACCCATTTTAATACGGTAAAGGGTTTGTATTTTGCCATTAACGATTTTACATAAACCAAATAAAACGAATAGCTAATTACATTTACTGCAATTAAAAGGTTGCCAAATAAACTTCCGGTAATGTTTTCATTTCCTGCACCACCCAAAATTAAAATTAACGAACCGGCTAAACCCAAAAAAATGCCGATCGCTTTTTTTAGGGTAATCTTTTCTTTTAGCATTAAGTAAGAAAACAATAACACCACAACTGGTGTGCAAATAACAATAATGGCAGCATTTATGGGGCTGGTTTTTGATAAACCTAACAAAAAAAAGCTTTGATTAATGGTACAACCTGTTAGGCCACAAATAAATAGTTTAAAAATGTCTTTACGTTCAACTTTCTCCTTATTTTTTACTACTAAATGAGCCAACCACAACAATACAAAAACACAAAATATGCGCAAAAAAGTTAAGGTAAGCGGCAATATTTCGGCCTGCATTGCCTCTTTAGCAATTATATAATTAAGGCCATAAAACAGACTTACGAAACTTAGTGCTAAATGCGCCGACCAATTTTTCATTTTCATTTTTAAAAGATGGCAAATGTAGTTAATTAGTATGGTTTTGTATTTTGGTAAGGTGATAGATTTTTTAGTATTATTTTGTGTGTGAACCAACCTTTTATCAACTTCTAACTGTCTATTATATAAGTTTACAAAAATCTTTTTATTATGAAAATACTTCAATTGATTACCCTTGTTTTAATAACAATTTTAGCAGCTTGTAACAAAACTACTGAGCTTGTACCAATAAGCGAAGTAGATGAAACTGATGAAGGTTACGTTTTTGATTGCACTTTTGTAGAAGATACGGCTACCGCAGAAGGTTGGTTTAACGAATTTGAGGCTACTACAATTGAAGAATGTAATGCTAATCAACTTACATCAAAAGAAGATATTGAGCAAAACCTAATTGGCGAATGGGAATTAGTTGGGCAGGCATCGGGCTGGGCAATACCTGTTAATATGCCCTGCGCGCATATAAAAATAGAAAAAGAAGAGCTGGTTTTTACCTTTAAAAATGCACAAATTGATACCGTTACCAAACATACTTGGAAGATTGAAGAGGATACCCGTTTTAATGAAAAAGCATATGAATTAATTGTTGAACCGCTAACTTATGGTTTAGAAATACATAGTTTTTGCAGCAATTTTATGTATTATGATTACATACCTTTAGATGGGGACATGGTTTTGTATGAAAAGAAGAAGTAATATAAAAACTACTATTTCAATATGTTTAAATCTAACTTAAAATCAACTAACACATCTTCACCACTTAGCGTGGCATCAAAACTATTTACTATATGTATACTACCTTCTTTTCTGTAAATGTAGGCTTTCTGTTCAATTGGGTCAATTAGCCAAGCAAGGTGTGCGCCATTGCTAATCCACATCATCATTTTATTTTGTAAAAATTGAAGTCGATCAGATTTTGAACGCAATTCCACAATAAACTCTGGGCAAATAGGGGCGAAAACTTTTTGCTGTGCATCCGTTAAAGCATTCCACTTTTCGTTAGATGCCCAAGCAGCACCGGGCGAACGTTGCGAGCTGTCTGGCAAAGTAAATCCAGCACTTGATTCGAAAGTTTTTCCTAATCGGTTTTTTCTATTCCAGATAACTAATTCTCCAATTATTTCTGAATTGGTATTTCCAGTATTGCTTCCAGTTGGTGGCATAAAAATAATATTTCCTTTTTCATCTCTCTCAAAACTAAGCTCATCATTTTCTAAACAAAAGTGAAAAAACTCTTCGGCGGTCATTTCTTCAAAGACCTTCCCTTTAATAATACAGGTATTGTTGCTAATGAACATCTGTTAAAGGTACGTACTAATTAAATAATTTGCAAAGCTATTGTTAAAGTATTGCTTAATCTTATCTCAAATTATGAGCAATTATTTAATTTTGTATATTAGGTTTTGATGCGTAAAATAGAGATAAGAACGGTGAACGTTGTACAATATTTGCAACCTTTAAGAGAAGGCGGCTCGCTGCCAGCCATTGTAAAAGCTGATGATGATTTTTTGTATGTACTAAAATTTAGAGGAGCGGGGCAAGGTAAAAAGGCCTTAATAGCAGAATTAATTGGCGGAGAATTAGCAAGAGCGATGGGCTTAAAAGTACCAGAATTGGTTTTTATGAACTTAGACGATTCGTTTAGCAAAACAGAACCCGACGAAGAAATTCAAGATTTGTTGAAGTTTAGTGTTGGGCTTAATTTGGGCCTCCATTTTTTATCAGGAGCTATTACCTACGATCCGCTAACCTCAAAAGTAGATGCATTAACCGCTTCTAAAACGGTACTTTTAGATAGTATAATTACCAACATTGACCGTACCGCCAGAAATACAAATTTACTAAATTGGAAAAATGAATTGTGGTTAATTGACCACGGGGCAAGCCTTTATTTTCATCATAATTGGAACACTTGGGAAACTCATTTAGAGCGTACTTTCCCCAGTATAAAAGATCATGTGCTTTTAGAGAAAGCAGCTAATTTAATTGAGGCAGGCAAAGAAATTGAAGCCTTAGTAAATGAAGAAACTATTACCGAAATTGTGTTTAATATACCAGAAGATTGGTTAATAGAAGAATTGAGCATTTTAAAGCCTACTGAAATGAAAACAGCTTATATTAGGTTGCTCAATTCAAAATTAAATAAGCTACAATTATTGGTAAAAGAAGCGATAGATGCAAAATAAAGTTACCTACGAATTTGCGGTGATAAGAGTGGTACCTAAAGTTGAACGGCAAGAGTTTATGAATGTGGGGGTAATCCTCTTTTCAAAACCAAAAAAATATTTGGATGTTAAATATGAAATTAACGAGAGCCGCTTAAAGGCATTTTCAAAAAATATTGATATTGATATATTGAATAATGCACTAAAAGCTTGGGTATTAATTTGCAAGGGCACACCAAGCGGCGGAAGTATTGGGCAATTAGAATTAGCAGAAAGATTTAGATGGTTGGTTGCCAGCAGAAGTACCATTATCCAAAGTTCAAAAACACACTCTGGCCTTTGTAATAACCCTACAAAAATTTTAGAAGATTTGTTTGAGTTGTATATTTTATAGTAAAAACTTAATATAGCATAGCCTTTTTATTAATAAAAGCGTAAGGTGTGCTAAGCATCTTACCCCAAAAATTTAAAACAAATTACGCATAAAGCCCTTTACTTAATTTTGATTACTTAATTTTGCACAAAATCTCAGTTTAATGGAAAGCCTTTTTTCTATAGATAATATTTTCACTTTATTTATGCTTATTATGTTACAAGCCGTTTTGGGCTTCGATAATTTGTTGTACATTTCGTTAGAGTCGCAGCGAGTAGTAGCAGACAAGCAAAACTATGTACGCAAAATAGGCATTGGCTTTGCCATTGTGTTGCGTATTGCTTTATTATTTGCGCTGGTTTCTGTTATTGAATATTTTAAAGAACCACTTTTTGAAATACACAACTCTTTTGTAGAAGGAGAATTTAGCATATACAGCATTATTGTTTTACTGGGAGGTGTATTTATTATGTACACGGCAGTAAAAGAAATTTGGCACATGATTTCGTTAGAAGATGACCACGCACTGAAACGCGAAACCACCTCTGTTGGCAAAGCTATTTTTATGATTATGGTAATGAATCTCGTTTTTTCGTTCGATTCTATATTAAGTGCCATTGCATTAACCGATGTTTTTTGGGTAATGGCAGTAGCTATAATAATTGGTGGTTTATTAATGATATGGTTATCAGAAAAAATAACAGAATTTTTAAAACGCAACCGAATGTATGAAGTTTTAGGTTTGTTTATATTATTAATTGTTGGGGTAATGCTTGTTTCAGAAGGTGGGCATTTAGCGCATTTAAAGTTTTTTGGCAATGCAGTTACCGCAATGAGCAAAGCCACCTTTTACTTTGTGCTGTTAATATTGGTAGTAGTAGAAGTAGCACAAAGTAAATACCACCGAAAACTAATGGCCGAAAAAGAAAAACATTACGATGACGATACTGCATAAGCACTAACAAATTAATCTCGTAAAAATTTTCTACATAAAAAAATCTCGTAAGCATTAGCAAAAATTTTAGAAGCGAAACAGTTGCCCTACGCAAAAAATTTGGTCCCGCCATCCGTTCAAATACCATTTTGCTATGCTGCATTGCCGCCCTGCAAATGGTATAACCACTATTGTCGGGGCTAGTTTTCTAGCTGTACCCAGCCGTACTAGGCAACGCTATAATACTCCCACTACTTGGCTTTTCGCTTATCAAACCCCATTTTGGCCAAATATTCAACAATAAACGGGTACTGTTGTTTTAAAGCAATATGAAACCATCTATGTACCTCACCAGTACGTATTTTATCACCAGCGTTCATTTGGTTTAAAAACTTATCAGTAATGTGTTTTTTTCCTTGGTTTAAATAAATGCCCGTGTTTTCAATATCATCAAAAGATTCGCCAAGCGCAATTTTTTGAAACAATACAAAATAATTGCTCTCCTCCAATTTTGTAATGTTCTTTTTCTCCTCAATTTTCAATTTTTCAACTCTTTCCCCTTCCAAAACCTGCCGGTTCAATCTCCACTGTAATTTTAAATTCGGATCTAATTGGCCAAACCTGTTGCCATCATAATCTGGGTTGGGTGTTTCACCAAATTCTCTCAACATTAACCACTTTTTAATGCACTCTAACAAAAAAGATTTTTGCTCACCTTCGGTAATATTAAAAGTATCTTTAGCTACGGCAGCAATACAGCCTCCTAACAACATATCTTCTAAATTTGAACTGGGCGGCACCTTTATGTAAGAAGAAAATGCAATTACTTCCAAATTATCGTACAATTCATTTTGGCCTTCCTCTAATTCGTTATTGTAGGCTTTTGCCTTTTTTTCCATCAATTTTTTAAGTATTAATTTACCAGTATAAAAATTATTGGTTACATCTTCTTCATTTTCAAAAAGCCAATCTAACAATATAAAATCAGGCTTAACATTTTTGTTGTCGTTTAAATAACTCCACAACCTTTCTTGATTAATAATCTTTTCATCCAACACATTAATTTTAAAAGAGTACTTACCTTGCCATGTTTCTATATCAAAATATTCTTGCGCCCTTGAGTTGAAACGGTTTTTAACTACCTCATCATCAACTATCAAAACATTAATTTTATCTCTCATTATTATTAAATTTTTACATAAACTTTTGGTATTAATATGTCAATTTTTGTTCCCTTTTGTTTTTCGGAATAGGCAACATTAACCTCACCTTCAATTTTGTTTACTAAATATTTTACGGCCATATTTCCTAATCCACGTCCTTCACTTTTGTCATACGCACCATTTAAAGATTGTTTAAACATATTATTTTTTATATGATCGGGCATTCCCTCACCATTATCAATAATACTCAACATCAAACCATCTTTATTTAGTTTAATTTCAACTTTAATTTTCGGTTGGAGTTCATCTTTTTCAATCTCCATAAAATGCTGAATACAATTGATTAGCAAATTAGCGATTATTTCAGATATGTATATGTTGGGTATGTTTTGAATAATGATGTTTTTATTGCCTAACAATTCATACTCAATATTGTGTTCACGTAACGGAAAATATAGTTGTTCAAATTCGTTTTCAACAACCGTTTTTAAATTAAAATCTTCTACATGGGTAACGCTTTCAAAATTATTTTTTTCAAAGCCCAAAAGACCTAACCACCGCATAAAGCTTTTAAAAGTATTAATATAAATTTGAAAATCGCCACCGAAACTAATAAGTTTTTCTCGCAATTTTTCTTCGTTCCATTTGGTTAAGTTGAGCTTTATGTTTTGTAAAGCGGTGTTATTAATATCAATATAATTTCTAAACCTATGGTTTAGTAATTTAATAATATGGTTTTTTTGTTGGCGAATTTCGTTGCGTTCTTCGTTAATTTCAAAGTAAGCAACAACAGGCGTGAGCATATTGGCAATGGCTTTCATTAAATCAATATGATCTTGATTAAAGAAGGCTTTTGAGTCGTTTTGCAAAGAAATGATACCGAGCGGTTTTTCATTTTGGTTAAATACCAACGGTACACAAATTATAGACTCTGAGGTAATGCTGTTTTTTTTCAGATCATTTTTTGTAATTATTTGGTTATGATTTTGAGAGTTGCGTTGAAAATTTTGTTCTGCATAAAGTTTTTTACGCCCGTTGTAAAATGGAAAATAAATGCTTTTAGCAGTCACTTTACGAATTTTTGCTTCTTCGTTTAATAACATTCCCTTTTTATCAACCTCAATAATTTTAGAGGTTATTTCTTCTTTTTTTCTGTTAAAAAGTACTGCAGTAAAACCACAATCTTCTTTCATTTGGTCTTTAAATTGATTAAATATATCAATTAGGTATTTATTTAAAAAATCAAGCTTGCCTCGTTTGGCATCAAAATTTTTTATGGTTTCTAACACAGCAGATGCATTAAACTGCAAAATTTGTAATTTAGCAATTGTTCTTTCTAGCTCTGTATTTTTTTTGCTTAGTTCATTTTTTTTATTCCACCAACTTAAGGCCGCTAGCGCTAGTAAGGCGGCAACTGCCAATATTGCAAATAGCATGTAGGTTTTAATTTTGTTGTTTTCTTTAAGTATTTCTTTTTGCATAATACTTAAAGCGGTGTCTTCAATAATTTCAAAATTAGGAAAATCACTTACAATTGATTGGTAAAAAAACCAGTTGTCTTTATTTTCCGATTTCCAACAATTGTCTTTTGTAAAAGTATTTAACTTATCTGCTAAGGCAATGGCCTGGTTTTCTTTACCCAAATAAAAAAGCGCCTTTTGTTTTCTTTGGTATAATTCTTCTAAATGATAAGGAGAACAGATTTCTGTTTCTAGTGTGTTTATAGCTTCGTCAAATTTATGTATTGATTTTCTTATTAAATTATCATCGTTTTTTAAAATGCCTTCACTTAAATAAACTCTGCCTAATTCGTTTATGGCATTGGTTGAAGATTCTATTTTTCTACTTTGCGCACCAAAACTATAATAGTTGAGCGTGGTAAGAGGGATGAGCAAGTTTTCTGCCTGCGCAAAATTACCCATTAGCCGTTCTACTATACTTAAATTATGTTGTGCACCCTGTTTTAAATAAAATACATCTTCTGAGTTAGATTTTAATGCCTCTATTTCATTTACAACAAGATCTAATTGGTTTTTAATTACATTTCTCTGTTTACTATTTAGTTCTACTATTATTTTTTTAAAGTAAGATAGTACCATGGCATGATAGCACCTAATCGAATCGTTTTCTGTAGTAGCAACCTGTAAACCTAATTTTAAAAAATCGAATGGTTGCTCAACAAACCAATCTCCATTTTCATTGTTTAATGTTGCTAAAACTCTATAAAATTGTGATTGGTTATTGCTGCTTATTGAACCTAAAAAATCTTTATAGCCATTTTGAGTTATATTATATTGTTCTACAAGTTTTATAAAGTTGCCTTTAAGCTCTCTGTTTTTTAAATAGTTATTTATCGTAATTTTTAATGAGTCGAAATCGGTATTTTTGATATTATTGGCTTCAAATTGTATTGGACAAAATAGAAGCAGTATGCAAAATGTAAAAATATAACTAATTTTACTTATACCCATATAACACAAAATTACGTAGTTCTGTTATCGAATGATGGGGAATTGATAAGATCGGAAGTTATTATAGTAAGATTTAGAATTAGCATAAAATACGGTAGCGTTTAAATTATGACGTTTCAATATTTAATGACCAACCTTTTTTTACTGCCAAATACCGAATTACCATTACGCTACCCATAGAAATTAGCATACTCAAATTTTTAAATGGCAACAGTTCATTTAAAAGCAAGTAAATAATGCCGCCAAACAAACAGGCAGTAGCATAAATTTCTTTTCTAAAAATTAGTGGAATTTTATTTACCAAAACATCTCTAATTACACCACCAAAACAAGCCGAAACTACCCCCATAATTAAACAAACTTCTGTATTTAGGTTGTAACTCATCGAAATATCAATACCTAAAATGGTAAATAAGCCAATGCCTATGGTGTCAAACAAAAACATCCCTTTTCTAAATTGAAGTACTTTGCTTTTAAACAGATAGGCAATAAGATAAGCTCCTAAAATAGCAAAAAAATAATTTCTATCGTTTAACCAGCCAACAGGGTGTCGGCCAATTAAAACATCTCTAATGGTACCGCCACCTATAGCGGTAACAAAGCCAATAATTAACGAACCTATTAAATCAAATTTTTTATGGATTGCGGTAATTACTCCCGATATAGCGAAAATACAAGTGCCAAGTAAATCAACAAAATATATCCAACTCATAATTTATATTTAACGAATATATTTAATCTTCTAAAAACCTTGTTTGTTCTTCTATTGTAGCCAACCTGCAAGTTTTGCTTTGGCCAAAAAAACGATAGCGGTTGCGGGCTATAAAGTTGTAAAACAGGTTTCTAAAGCCAGTTGGTAAAAAGCTAAAGTAGTACAGCCAATGATAAGGGGTAGCTAAGTGCTTTGCTACGCCTAATACGGCATCTGATTTTTGAAAAAGTTGACCATTTTCAAAAAAATAAATAGTAGAAAGCTCAGTACTTGCAATACTAAATTTACTTAAAAACTGCTTTGCAAAAGGTGATTGTAATGAGCTAAATTTAAGATTACTTTTGGCATTATGTTGCAATATAAAATTAACAGTAGTGTTGCATAAATTGCAGACACCATCAAAAAAAACAATATAATTTTCTTCTGTATTCAATTATTGCAAAGATACATTAAAACACTTCAAAAAACCTTTTAAGAGCGTTTTTTAGCATTGAAATGTGGAAAACCTACTTCACTTATTGCTTAAAACACAAAATTTTTTACATTTCCTCTTAGCAAAAAAAGAGTAATTCAATTGTTTTAGATGTTACAAATACTTGAGCTTATAAAAATACCGATTGCAAATTGTAACTATAATAATATTACAAACCGAAACTATTTTTACTTCAAACACTTAAAATAATCGAACGGCTCTAAGCAATCTAAACATTTAAACAAGGCTTTGCAAGCGGTGGAACCAAACTGACTTACTAACTTAGTATTAGTTGAACCGCAGTTGGTACAGCCTACCAGTTTTGAACCTTCTAACAAGGCTGCTTTGTCGGCAGTTTCGCCTAATGGCGGCGCAATGCCATAAGCTTTTAAGGCTGCTTTTCCTTTTTCGGTAATACGGTCGCTCGTCCAAGCGGGGGAAAGTACCAACTTGGTAGTTGCGGTATAACCTTCTTTTTCAAAAGCTTGTATAACATCGGCTTGCATTACATCCATAGCGGGGCAGCCAGTGTAAGTAGGTATTAATTCAACATAAATGTTTTTGCCGGTAAGTGCTACTTTATGTACCACTCCTAAATCTATAATTGTCAATACCGGAATTTCCGGATCGGTTACAGTATCTAATATACTTCGTACTGCTGCTGGTATGTTATTAAGCTGTGCTACCATTGCATATTTGGATATACCTTTTGCATATATTGAAATTCTTGTAAAATATAATCTAACTGTTCGGTATGAAAACCGCTTTTACCTTTTGCATAACGTTGCGCTGCTTCGGGTATGCTTATATTTGCTTCTTTCAAAGTTTGGTGTACTTTATTTATATAGGGATCTTTTAATGCCGCTACATCAGTTCCGAAACCAGCTTCAAAAGCTTCGGCTTCAATTTTTGATGGCGTATAAAGTTCTTCGGTAAAAACATACAAATCGTTAATGGCCGTTTTTATTCTACTATGGCTTTCTTCGGTACCGTCTCCTAAACGTTTAAGCCAATCGGTAGAAAAGCGCAAATGGTATTTGGCTTCTTTAATTGATTTTTTGGCTATGGCAGCAATCCGTTCATTAGTATTATGTTGAAGATTTTCTAAGTTTAAATAATGAAATACATCAAACAAAAATTGACGACCAATAATATAGGCAAAATCTGTGTTGGGTTGTTCTACCAAAATACAATTGTAAAATTGACGGCTGTTGCGCTGGTGGGCAATATCGTCTTCGGTATAATTTTCTCCTTTTAACTCGGCAGCATATTGAAAATAATTACGAACTTCGCCAAACAGATCGAGCGAAATATTAGTTAAAGCAATGTCGGTTTCTAAAGTTGGGCCGTGGCCACAAAGCTCCGAAAGGCGATGCCCTAAAATCATTGCATTATCTCCAAGTGTTAGTATGTAGTTGTACAGCAAATTATCTTCCATAAAAATATGGCCTAAAGGTAAGGTGAATTATAACAGCTTACAACTACTAATTTTTAAAGGTGTAAATAAGGTTCTGATTTAAAAATTAAAAAAGTACAGTACCCTAATTAAAAGGCACTGTACTTAATGCTTGAGCGTCATTTAGTTTGGATGCTCTCTTTGGGTGTTTTCCTCGGGTGCTTCCTTTGGGTGTTTTCCTCAGGTGTCTCCATTAAGCGTTTAATCAGCATTTTTTAGTAAATGAACTTGTGTAATATTTTTGTTTTAGACCCATTACTGGTTTTTCCTTGTGAACCAGGGAAATTTGTTTATTACAAATTTAATTACAGTACAAATGTAAGTCGAGAAGTATTATATTTTTTAGCTGTAATCTATTAAATAAAAAAATAATGGTTTTCCGTGAGTTACTTTTATTTCATTGTTATTACACGGCCTAAGCAGTATCTTTACCTAATTATATGTCACATAAAAAAACTATACGTTCTAATTTACAAGGCATTGCCAGCTTAGTTACCGATGCTACCATTGGCATTACAGATTTGGTAGAAGCGATGCATCGGCAAATAGTTCATCCTCCTTTTTTGCCTTCTACGCCAATTCAACATTTAATTAGTGGCCTTGCAGGCATCACTTATAAAAACATTAGGTGGAGTACCAAACTTATTGGTAATAATATTGGTAACGTATTAGGGCGGCTAACTGCTGCGCATCCTAAAATAAAAAACACCTATAAAACGGATGCGATACGCTCGGTTTTAAACGGAGTAATTGGTGATTATTTAGAAAGAAATGAAAACCCTTTAGCTATTACAATGCAATTTAGGCACGAAGCAGAAGCTATTTCTATTGATAAAAAAAGTATTGGAAAGGCTTACCCAACTATTAATGGTAAAATTTTATTAATGGTACATGGTGCTTGTATGAATGATATTAAATGGACGCAAAAAGAGCACAATCACGGATTGGCTTTGGCAGAGGAACTAAAAAAAACACCTGTTTACTTAAATTATAATAGCGGCTTACATATTTCTACTAATGGACAAAATTTTAATGAGCTATTAGAAAAACTAATACAGAATTG
>Ga0209303_1000826_pt1 | contig 22295 bp, 16 predicted proteins | sample SidtaG_3_FD_187449 | JGI IMG/M metagenome (GOLD analysis project Ga0209303, IMG submission 187449) | Marine algal microbial communities from Sidmouth, United Kingdom - Sidmouth_Asex1 metaG (SPAdes) (version 2) | ecosystem: Host-associated > Algae > Red algae > Unclassified | place: Sidmouth... | reverse complement strand
TTCTCTGACGAGGCATAGCGAGCTATGGCGAGGAGGATAAAGACCTGATCTTGAAGCAGATGTGGCTCGCAGTAGAAGCAAAGCACATTGGTCATATCACACCACTCACTTTAGGAGAAATGGGCGAGATCCACCCGTAACAAATACTTACGCCAACGACACTCGTGACATATCACCTATAGTCCTGACTGAGAGTCAGTTACATCGCAGAAAAATTTTCATCAATTAATCCTAATGCACTAATTGGGTTAAACCCAATCTTTGCGCTGCATGAAATCGCTTAAGTACATCCTATTCGCATTTCTCTGCCTCACCTGGGGTAGTAGTTATATCCTGATCAAAAAGGTGCTAATCGTCTACAGTCCTACAGAGCTTGCAGTCGTGCGTATAGGGATCGCGGCAGTGCTTTTGCTCATATTTCTTCCAGCAGCTGTCCGCGCCATTCCGCGTGCCAAGTGGGTCTACCTTGTGCTGCCAGGCTGGATAGGCGCTGGGGTGCCTTCCTATCTATTTGCCAAAGCAGAGACGGAGATCAGCAGCGCTATGACGGGTATACTCGGCAGTGTAACTCCACTTTTGACTTTATTGATTGGTGTTTTATTTTTTGGTCTTTCCTTTCGGAAAAATGTGTGGCTTGGATTTGCAGTAGCACTCGCTGGAGCGATACTCATCATTTCTCAGGGGGATATAGGAATCTTTCAACTGCAGATCGCTCCCGCTGCTCTCGTACTTTTAGGAGCGGTATGCTACGCGCTCAGTACCAATGGTGTACACCGTTGGCTACAAGGTATCAGTTCGCTTCATATCAGTTCCTTGGCATTTAGCTTCATGTTGCCGGCGGTGATAGGGTATATACTGGCGTGTGACATGTCAGAGCTTGTACTTGATCCTATGATTATACAGAGCAGTACTTACCTAGTCATCTTGAGCGTGTTCAGTACAGTCATAGCCAGTGTGATTTACTTCCGGCTAGTGCAGATTGCTGGCCCGGCATTTAGCAGTATGGTGAGCTATTTCATCCCTATCGTTGCTTCCATCTTTGGGCTGATAGATGGTGAGAGCCTTACAGTGTACCACTATGTGGGTATGTTACTCATTCTTCTAGGACTGTACGTAGGCAAAGAAAGCTCTAAGACTTAGGTCGCCGTCGGGTATATCACGGCTGAGTCTCGCTTCCATATGTCTTGACCTTGGTTCATAGAGTAGAGCTAACCATAGGGAATACACTGCGTAGGAAGAATCACGGTAATCAGCTGCATTCAGAGATATTCCTTTTCAGGCCACAGAGGCTAGCATATTCACACCTAATTTGTGCGTAAGCGCAGTGAATGTGAAGCGTGTGTCTCAGGCCATTCTATTGATTTGGATCCTCTGCAAGCGTGACATCTAGAGATAGCTCCTTGAGCTGCTCTGTATCTACCGAGCTTGGAGCATCGATCATCACATCGCGTCCTTGATTATTCTTAGGGAAAGCGATGAAGTCACGGATAGAATTCTGCCCTTGCATGATCGCACACAATCTATCAAATCCCAGTGCAATCCCGCCATGAGGTGGAGCTCCATACTCAAATGCTCCCATCAAAAATCCAAATTGATCCTTGGCTTCTTCGTCAGTGAATCCGAGTAGTTCAAAGTTGCGTTCCTGTAGTTTTCTGTCATGGATTCTGATGGAGCCGCCACCGATTTCTACGCCGTTGATGACCATATCATAGGCATCTGCACGTAGGGCTTTCATAGTTTCATGATCTCCCGTCAGCATGCGCTCTTGATCATCCTGCTTTGGTGATGTAAACGGATGATGCATGGCATGGAAGCGATTGCTATCCTCATCCCACTCAAGCAAGGGGAAGTCCACCACCCATAGTGGGGCAAATACAGTCTCGTCTCTTAGTCCCAGTCGATCGCCCATCTCGAGTCTGAGCTGTCCCAGTTGCTTCTGAGTTTTCTCTTCTTCACCACAGAGTATGAGTAAGAGATCACCAGCGCTGGCACCCATTAGATCCGCCCATTCACGTAGCTGGTCATCAGAGTAAAACTTTCCAACAGATGACTTAATCGAGCCATCGTCTGACAGCTTTACATAGACAAGACCCTTAGCTCCGATCTGTGGACGCTGTACCCACTCGGTGAGTTTTTTCATGTCCTTATTGCTCATCTTATCAGCATATCCTGGAGCTGCTATTCCTAGGACGCTCTCTGCCGAGTCAAATACTGGAAAGCTATGACCTTGGCTGATCTCCGTAAGATCCTTGATTTTCATGTCAAACCGTATGTCGGGTTTATCGATTCCATACTGACTCATGGCGTCGTCGTAGTTCATACGAGGAAACTTAGGCAGCTCGATGTCAAGGATCTCTTTCCAGACAGATCGTACCAGTTGCTCAAATGTCTCAAGTACTTGCTCTTGAGTGACAAAAGACATCTCGCAGTCGAGTTGTGTAAACTCTGGCTGACGGTCAGCTCTCAGATCTTCATCTCGGAAGCACTTCACGATCTGGAAGTACTTATCAAATCCACTCACCATCAGCAGTTGCTTAAAGGTCTGAGGCGACTGTGGCAAAGCATAGAATTGTCCAGGGTTGAGACGACTAGGGACTACAAAGTCTCTAGCGCCCTCTGGGGTGCTACGGATGAGAAATGGCGTCTCGATATCTACAAAGTCCTTAGCGCTCAAGTATTTTCTCAGGGCCTGGGCCACGCGTGATCTGAAGATAATCTGTGACTGCACGGGGCTACGACGTAAATCGAGATACCTGTACTTCATCCGTATCTCGTCGCCACCATCCGTGTCATCCTCTATGGTGAAGGGTGGCGTCTCAGACGCATTGAGCACAGTGAGTGAAGTCATTTCAATCTCTATATCTCCCGTGGCGCGCTGTGCGTTCTTGCTCGAGCGCTCACGTACGATTCCTTCGACTTGGATGACATACTCTCTTCCCAGACCTCGCGCCTGCTCACAAAGTTCAGCTTGTGTCTCCATGTTGGAAGTAAGCTGTGTGATACCATATCGATCACGCAGATCGATGAAGGTCATGCCACCGAGATCTCTATTGGTAGCCACCCATCCGCTGAGGATTACTTCTGAGCCAATATGGCTGCTGCGCAGCTCTCCACAATTATGCGTTCTATACATATGATATTAACAGTCTATGGTTAAGCGTGCAAAGGTATAACCCATTTCGTGCATTAGGATTTACAAATTCGCTCCTCTTTTTACATAACATCCGTATTAACAATGACTTATGATGATTTAGAATAATTTGCTTCTGTAAGTTTTTATTACGGTAACACTGCAGCTATAACAAAGGCTCTATCCATGAAATCAACTCTTGTCGCCTGACTTCGCCCCTAGCGTCTATCTGCTTCAGCCTCAGGCACCTACCAGAGGTAGGCAAGCTTCACTTGCTCGCCTTACGCAGTGAAGACGAGCCTTCTCGCCATAGCACGCTATGACTCGTCGGTGGAACTCCTGACGCTCTTGCAGATAATCGCTATCCATCGAAGCCTAATGCACGAAATGGGTTAAACCCATTTCGTGCATTAGGATTTACAAATTCGCTCCTCTTTTTACATAACATCCATATTAACAATGACTTATGATGATTTAGAATAATTTGCGTCTGTAAGTTTTTATTACGGTAACACTGCAGCTATAACAAAGGCTCTATCCGTGAAATCAACTCTTGTCGCCTGGCTTCGCGCCTAGCATCTATCTGCTTCAGCCTCAGGCACCTACCAGAGGTAGGCAAGCTTCACTTGCTCGCCTTATGCAGTGAAGACGAGCCTTCTCGCCATAGCACGCTATGACTCGTCGGCGGAACACCTGACGCTCTTGCAGATAATCGCTATCCATCGAAGCCTGATGCACGAAATGGGTTAAACCCTGATTATTGACGTGCTCATCTCCATACACGCTCACAACAAAATTCTACCTTCCCAAGCGCAACAAATAGTATGACTAGACTGCTTCACATCTATGAAAATCATCTCGTACAATGTTAACGGCATACGCGCAGCTATGAAAAAAGGCCTTGCGGAGTGGCTTGCTTCCACGGATGCAGATGTGCTATGTCTCCAAGAGACAAAGGCTCATCCCGAGCAAGTAGATCTGTCAGAACTAGAGCATATGGGATATCAGGGGTATTGGCACTCGGCTGAGAAGAAGGGCTACTCAGGCGTACTCACATTATCTAGAGTCGTACCTAAGCAGGTGCAGACAGGAATAGGAGACGTGCAGTACGATAGAGAAGGGAGAAACGTACTTACCGTGTACGAGGACCTTGCTATACTCAATTGCTACTTCCCATCTGGGTCATCAAGTGAAGATCGCCATCGATATAAGATGGACTATCTGTGCTACTTTCGACCTTGGATAGAGACGCTCCTCCAGAAATACCCTCGCCTGATCGTAGTAGGAGATTACAATGTGGTGCATCTCGATATAGATATTCACAATCCTACGCGCAAGGACAAGCCCTCTGGATTCAGACCAGAAGAGAGGAAGTGGATGGACCAGTACTTCGGAGATTTATTTAGGGATGCCTACAGACATCTGCATCCAGATACAGAAGGAAGCTACAGCTGGTGGAGCTATCGTGCTGGCTCTAGACAGCGTAATAAGGGCTGGAGGATTGACTACATTGCTGTCAGCTCGGCTCTGCAGGACGCTATCGTAGCGTCAGGTCATATGACAGAAGCAGTACATTCTGATCACTGTCCAGTCTATGTGGATCTTGGTATCTAGAGTGAGCTAGTTCTCAGCTTTGATCTTGGCCAATAGCGCTTCAATACGAGCAGGATTGGCTTTCTCTTCTCGAGCTACAGTGATTGCTTTTTCTAGCGTCGTCACTGCGGCGTCTTTATTACCTTGCAGATACTGCACAGTTGCCCATTGATGATAGTAGATGCTGCTGCCTCCATTGGTTGCAGCGGTCTTAGACAACTCAGCTGCATAGTCTAGTACATCGCTGTCCGAGGTGTTCCACTGCTGTACCATCTCTTGGCTTAGCCGGTGTAGCTTGCGAGCGTCATTACCTATATCAGACTTGACATATTTCTTAGCGCTCTTCAAGTAAGTACCAGAATCTCCAGTCGCCTTACCGTAGTTGAGACTAGCGTAGTAGCTAAATTCCTTGTAGCGACTAGGAATCTGCTTTTTCATCTTTTTTAGAGTTGCCTTGTAGAGTGACTGGCTCTGAAATTCTGCAGATTTAGCAATGGTGCGCATACCTGCTTTATAGAGCTTGTCTTCGTACGCTTCTTTACCTTGGAGAGCTATGATCGCGTCGCGATTTTCTACGGTCAGATCAAAGATCCGAGAATCAGCCTCCGTGGTTGCCTCTAATAAAAACCGCAGGTGGTCCTCCGTCGTGAGATCTGACTGAGCATTGATGTATTCATTAGCTATTGCAAGACTAGGCTTGCTCGCTTTATTCAATCCTTTTACCAGATTATAGACAGTAGCGTAGCTGCGGTCGCCCTCGTCGTATAGCTTCTGGAAGCTCGCGGTCTGATCACTCTTGCTCATGGCCGTCTTGCCTAGCGTAATCAGGTCGTTTGCCTTACGCGCTCCAGTTTCCTTAAGAACCACTTTGCCCGAGGGTGAGATGAAGAACAATGTAGGAAATGCTCGTACAGGATACTTTTTACGAAAGTCAATTCCCTGACCTTTCTCCATATCCATCTTGACAGATACAAAGTTGTCATTGAAGTAACTTCCCACGGTCGCCTGAGGAAATACATCGCGTGCCATGCGCTTACATGGTCCACACCAGGCTGCATAGCCATCGACAAATATGAGTTTGTCTTCTGCAGCAGCAAGTTCTAGAGCTTCTTCCCAACTCCCTTCAAAAAAATCAATGCCTTGTGCTTGAGCTCCAGACATCGCCACGAGAGTGACGAGCAGAGCAAATAGTGTGTTCTTCATCATTACCAATCTGGTTGTAGTATAAAAGTATAAGATAAGTGACGTGCTATAGTTGTATACAAACGCCGTGCCAGTCGCTTTTAGTAAACTTTAACCCTATTAGTGCATTAGGCTTCGTAGCGAGAGCCACAGGTGCGATAAGAAGAGGTGCTTCTCTGACGAGGCATAGCGAGCTATGCGCATCTCGGCTCATCTCGGCTCATCTCGGCTGCCGCTCGATGGCCAGCCGCTCGATGAACGGTTCAGCAGGTGAAGATTGCCTACCTCTGGAAAGTGCCTGATCTTGAAGCAGATGTGTCTCGCAGCAGAAGCAAAGCACAATGGTCATATCACTCTACTCACTTCTTGACAAATGGGCGAGATTCACCCGTAACAAATACTTACACCAACGACGCTCATGATATATCGCTTATAGTCCTGACTGAGAGCCAGTTACATCGCTAAAAAATTTTACCGAAAATCCTAATGCACGAAATGGGTCCAAGGAGAGATTCCGACAAGATTTCAGCTTCCATCACCATTAATTACCTACCATGAACATTGATCTACTGCCTTTTCTCAAAGATATCTTGTACATTGCTGTTATTCTTATAGGCACGCTAATTCTCGCGCAGCTCGTAGGACGATTTTTTCGAAGGCTCATTAAAAAGTCTAGTGAAGATCTGCAGAGCGACCCTACTAATTACAAATTCCTTCGTCACGCCGTGGTTGCGATCGTGTACACAGTTGGTATAGGGCTGGCGATATCAACCATACCGCAGATGCGCACCCTTGCCAAGTCGATGTTGGCAGGTGCAGGTCTATTGGCGGTGGCAGTCGGATTTGCATCACAGCAAGCCCTTGGAAATATTATTAGTGGTCTATTTATAGTCGTGTTCAAACCCTTTCGGGTAAATGACAGAATCGAGCTACGCACCTTTACTGGCATAGTAGACGATATTACACTTAGACACACGGTGATACGCAACTTTGAGAATCGTCGCATCATCATTCCCAATAGTATAATTAGCGAGGAGATTATCACCAACTCTGATTTTGATGAGGAAAAGATCTGCAAGTGGATAGAGGTCGATATATCCTACGATTCAGACCTCAGCTTGGCAAAGCGCTTGCTCCGTGATCAGGTAATGGCTCATCCACTACGCATCGATGGACGCAATGCTGCACAGTTGGAAAACGGTGATCCTGAAGTCGTAGTGAGAGTCATTCTTCTAGGTGATAGTGGTATCAAATTACGAGCTTGGGCTTGGGCAAAGAATGCCGCCGACGCATTTATTTTGAACAGTGATTTATTAGAAGATCTAGTACTCCTCTTCCCAACTGTAGGAATTGAGATCCCATATCCACATCACACTATAATAACTAAGACCTCGTCTCATGCAGAATCGTGAAAAGACTGGCTTAGCCCCTGGGACTGTATTGTACACAGGGAGCTTCTCGCCTCAGACTACCATCTTACATAGCTCTAAGTATGATGCCACTACACTAGACCACCGTGTCATCTCAGCCGATCATAGTGCTGAGCTCAAAGTGAGCGACGACCTGATAGACTGGTACGACCTGCTAGGCATGCAGGATGTAGATCTCGTCACAGACATGGGCGCCAAGCTGTCTATCAGTCATCTTGCACTAGAGAGCGCCGTAGATGTACATCAGAGACCCAAGTACAGTGAATACGCTACAGGCAACTTTATCGTGGTGAAGGCTCACACCTTTTCTCGTGAGACTGCAGAGCTAAGCAGTGAGCACGTCGCCATATATTTTAGTGATAGACTAGTGGTGTCCTTTCAAGAAACACACTCTGATCTATTTGAAAAAGTACGCGATCGCCTCTCAGATGATTCTACCCGCCTCCGCAATAAAGGCGCCGATTACCTTGTGTTCGCTCTTCTTGACTTCATTCTTGATGAATATAATGATATGCTCGATACTCTCTCTGATGAGATTGTAGAACTAGAAGAAGACATCATGGAAAGGCCTAGTGCAGATGTAAAAGCTCGTATTCATAATCTTAAGAAGGTGCTTATAAGACTACGAAAAAGCTCGCTCCAGCTCCGTGATGGGATTAATAAACTCTCTCGCAGCGAATCTCCCTATCTCTCAGAGCTCAATGCAGTATATTTCAGAGATCTTCACGATCAGAGTATACATATCTCCGACAGAGTAGAGACGGGAAGAGAATCACTTCATAGCTTACATGATCTCTATACCTCTGAGCTTGGATATCGGATGAATAAAGTCATGCAACTCCTCACCTTAGTGTCGACCATATTTATCCCCATTACATTTCTCGCAGGAGTGTATGGCATGAATTTTCAACACATGCCAGAGCTCACATGGAAATACTCCTATCCTGTCTTTTGGTTGGTACTGATCATAGTCGGAGTAAGCCTCTTCTATTTATTTAAGAAGAAAGGCTGGATAGAATACGATTAACGCAATTCGTGCATTAGGCTTAGATGGATAGTGGCTAGCTGCAATGGCGTGAGGTGCTCCTCCGACGAGTCATAGCAGGCCATGTGCATCTCGGCTCATCTCGGCTGCCGCTCGATGGCCAGCCGCTCGATGAACGGTTCTGGTGGCTCGTCTTCACTACGTATGGCGAGCAAGCTAGCCTTCACTTCGTAAGTCGAGCAGGTGAAACTTGCCTACCTCTGGTAGGCGCCTGAGGCTAAAGCAGATAGACGCTAGGCGCGAAGCCAGCTGACGAGAGTTGACCTCAAGAAAAGAGCCCTTGCTTTAGCTGCAGTGTTTACGTAACAAGAATTTACACGCGCAAAATATTTTAAATTTCCATACGTCACTGTAAGTATGGATGTTAAGAAAAAAGATGAGCCAATTAATAAATCCTAATGCACGAAATGGGATTAACCCAATTCGTGCATTAGGCTTCGTAGCGAGAACCGCAGGTGCGATAAGATGAGGTGCTTTTCTGACGAGTCATAGCGTGCTATGTGCATCTCGGCTCATCTCGGCTGCCGCTCGATGGCCAGCCGCTCGATGAACGGTTCTGGAGGACAAGCTTGCCACCTCTGGTAGGTGCCTCATCTTGAAGCAGATGTGGCTCGCAGTAGAAGCAAAGCACAATAGTCATATCACACCACTCACTTCAAGACTAATGGACGAGATTTACCCGTTACAAATACTTACGCCACTGTCACTCATGATATATCGCCTATAGTCCTGACTGAGCGTCAGTTACATCGCTGAAAAACAATCACCAAAAATCCTAATGCACGAAATGGGATTAACTCAGTAAGACAGATGGTCAAAATAAAAAGCCTTCCTAGACAACCGTCTAGAAAGGCTTCTCTAGTAGAGTAGATCACACGATCTATTCTGTTATCACTTTACAATGACAAATTTCTCAACCTGTCGATCCGTTGCAGTACCAAACTCTAAGAAATACATACCTGCGCTCATAGAGCTTACATCAATTGTGCGATTAATTACATTGGTATAAAAGTCTTCCTGATACTGTATGACACCAGCTGAGTTGATGATACTCACTCTCGAGTCTACAGCTTGTTGTAGTTGGATTCTTACTGTGAGATCCGTACTTGCAGGTACGGGGCTTAGTTGAAAATCTGTCACAATAGTAAGATCAGCGACTGCAGATGAAAGACCGACTTTGTAAGGTCCAAAGATCATCTCACAGTCATTATCATCTCTTACAGATACGAAGTAATCACCACCAGGTACGTCGATGAGATCTTCTGTAGTAGCACCGTTACTCCAGAGGAATCTAAGATCGCCTGTACCGCCCTCAATATCTATCATCACAGATCCATCAGAAGCTCCCTGCGAAGCATCCTCTATTTCGGCATCGCTCGCCGTGATTTCAGTGGCTTCTGCGACAAGATAGCTCTCAGTTTTGACATATCCAAACTCATCTGTGAGCATCATAGTATACTCTCCAGCTTCTAGATTGTCTATGACAAACTCATCTGAGCTAAATCCATTTGGTCCTGTCCAGCTGATCGCATACTCTGGTTGTCCCCCAGATGGCTCTACCTCCAGACGACCTATATCCTCAAAGCATAGCACTTCATCAAATGCAGTCTCGAAGAGTAATTCTGTAGCGAAAGCTACATCTTGACAATCTTCATCCATTCCACAATCATTAGAAGCAGTAAGGCAGATCTGATACGTACCATTCTCATCATAAGTGATCATCACTTCTTCTCCTTGTTGCCCGTCATTCCATGTGAGTTCTGTAGGATTTCCTTCTGAGGTAGACGTCACGATTATCACACCGTCAACCACCTCATATGAGAAGCTGGAGATAGGATCTTCTCTCTCTTCTGCGACGTCAACTGTCATAATGGTTTCGCAGCCAGAGCTGAGATTAACTACTGTCACTGTATAGGTACCAGCGGCATCCACAGTTACCTCAGCTGCATCATTACCACCTACGATATTCCCATCCTCCGTCGTCCAGACTACGGTAAAATCTGCCTCGTCTCCTTCTACATCGGCACTTATGACTGAATTTAAGTCGATACAAGTAATAGGCGCTGGCTCAGCTATAGAGACTTGTGGTACTTCCGTATTCTCTTCGACTGAGGCTGATGCTTCTCTTTCGCATCCATTAGATCCTGTTGCAGTGGCTGTATAGTCGCCAGCCATGCTGACTTGTATACACTCACCAGTCTCAGGACCAGATGGTGTCTCCCATACCACAGTCGCACCATCACTGACAGTAGCGCAGAGTGTTATCTCAGTCTCTGAGCATCCTATGACAGCGTCATCAACGTCAATAGTTGGTACCTCGTCATCTTGTTCCACAATTACGGTTTCGCTTACCGAGCATCCACTGCCATCATTGATCACAGTCAGAGTATATGCTCCTCCTTGATCAACAGATACTACAGCTTCATCCGCACCGTCTATGATGTTTCCATCTTCTGTAGTCCATACATAGGTAATGTTATCACCTTGATCAGATCCAGATCCATCTATGTCGAGTGAAGCTACATCGCATCCAATCTCTCCAGGCTGCTCCACATCTACTGATGGGAACTCTAGATCTTCTGATACTGTGACACTCATCATATCAGTACAAGTAGTAATTACGTCATAGACGATGAGCGTATAAGTACCACCCACATTGACCACTGCTTCCAAGCTGGTTGCTCCCGATACGATATTACCGTCCGTAGTTACCCACTCATAAGAGACATTGGGACCTTCGGTGGAGCCGGCTCCACTTACATTAGCCTCGGTCACTGCGCATGTGATGACAGTACCATCTGATTGTGCCATTGCTATCATTTCTTCCGCCTCCGCAATGTCAAAAGACTGCGATTCATCGCACCCATTGGCATCCACGATCTGGACTGTGTGTCCACCAGCATCAAGATTAAAGACTCCTGACATATTACTTTGAGATCCTACCGTGTACGTATATGGCGCAGTTCCACCAGTACTAGATACGACCACTGTACCTTGATTATCTATACAATCGCTATCGCTCACGTCAAGCTCATTGGATAATGCCTCTGGCTCTTCTATGACATAAGTTTCTTCAGTCTCACAGCCTATCGCATCAGTAGCGACTACTGTGTAGGTATCAGGACTAAGATTATCAATCATGGGTCCTGTAGCACCATTGCTCCACTCGTATGTGAAGCCACCATTTCCTCCAGTAGCTATTACCTGTAGTACACCATCATCTGCTCCAAAGCAGCTTACATCACTATCTTGCTCCGCGTCCACAGATGGTGCAGGTACTCCAGTCACCTCATAGGAGTATTCTAAGAAATATCCATTGGCATCTGTCACAGTGACGTCGTACGTCCCTGGCTCTAAGCCATCTATGCTCAGACCTGTCATTCCATTGCTCCAGGCCGCCGTGATAGCGCCCTCTCCGTCGGTGACATCCAGACTTATAGATCCCGTAGGACCACCACAATCCGCATTCACCACAGTTTCAGAGACTTCCATCTCAAAAGAATTATAGAACCAAGTCTCCCATACATCAATGTTAGTTTGTTGACCTATTTCATATACGCCATTAGTATGATTGGCTGAGACAATATATACCGTCGGATAGTAGGCTACTGAGTAGTCGCCAGGCATCGATGGAGCATTAGTAGCTGTGATATCGATAAAGGGAAAATCGTGACCAGTGACCCAGTCACCAATCGTTCCACCCACACAGTCAGATTCGCCATATAGACATGGCTCTGTAGTACCTTGATCTGCCTCTATGTAGAATACTCTGATCTCGTCAGTTCCATCAGGTCCATAAGTATCATAGAGAGTCTCCATGGTTCCTGTATTGTGGAAATTCCAGCATGGTCCGCACCACGTAGCACTAAATTCTAATACTACATGCTTGCCATCATCGAGCATATCAGACATGTCATGCACCATGCTATTGAGGTCTGTTGCGGTCCAGTCCGGTGCGGTAGTACCATCAGCCAATTGAGCATGAGCTGAGACGGCAAATAGTAAGAAAAATAGATAGGTAATGTGTGTTTTCATCGTTATGCTTGGTTTGATTAATGAAGATTACCTGAAAGGTAAGCATATAGTTCATACATGGAACTACTTTTCACGGAATTATTATTGCTGTTCAGCCCTTACAGCCTGAAGCTTCAACGCAATTCGTGCATTAGGCTTCAATGGATAGTGACTAGCTGCAAGAGCGTCATGTGTTCCTCCAATGAGTCATAGCCTGCTATGCGCATCTCGACTGTCGCTCGATGAACGTCTCTAGAGGCTCGTCTTCACTGCGTAAGGCGAGCAAGCTTGTCTTCACTACGTAAGTCGAGCAGGCTCATCTTCACTACGTAAGTCGAGCAGGCTCATCTTCACTGCGTAAGGCGAGCAGGCTCATCTTCACTTCGTAAGTCGAGCAGGCTCATCTTCACTTCGTAAGTCGAGCAGACTCATCTTCACTGCGTAAGTCGAGCAGGCTCATCTTCACTTCGTAAGTCGAGCAGGCTCATCTTCACTGCGTAAGTCGAGCAGGCTCATCTTCACTGCGTAAGTCGAGCAGGCTCATCTTCACTGCGTACGGCGAGCAAATGAAACTTGCCTACCTCTGGTAGGTGCCTGAAGCTGAAGCAGATATACGCTAGGCGCGAAGTCAGGCGACAAGAGTTGATTACACGGATAGAGCCCTTGCTATAGCTGCAGTGTATGTGACAAAAACTTACACAAGCAAACTGTCTTAAATCTTTATAAATCACTGTAAACATGAATGTCATATAAAAAGTAGAGCCCATTACTAAATCCTGATGCACGAATTGGGTTCAACCCAATGAACCATATAGCACCCTTAGTCGGTGTCATCACCTCCAGACCCACAATAGTAAGACAGTTCCTCTTACAATTCCAGCCTCCTCTATGATTGGCGCTTTGGCCGATTCTTGCAAGCTGGTACTCTATGGCCATCTAGATCTTTCTACCATAAAAATAGGCCGCTCATCTGTCGATGAACGGCCTATTATAAGCTAGTTAATCTCGTGTGGTCTACTGCTTAATAAACTTCACGACTTCAGTTCCATCTGCACTTTCCATGACTACCATGTAGGCTCCAGATTGAATATTATTTACGTCTGTGCTGTACGTATTGTACCCTGCACTTACAACTGTATTCTCTGATTTGATGACAGTTCCCATCATATCAGTTACGCTGATTACCATTTCTGTGTCTTGCGTAGAACGCATGATAAGAGTTAGCTCATCCTGTACAGGATTTGGGCTTACGGCCACATCTGACAGATATTCTATCTGCGCTGTACTTGTGATAAGCCCTCTGTCAAGTGCCTCAGTCATCGTGACAGAACTCGCGTTGTCAATGTTTCTGTTGACATCAACCAGTGCGGCTATGACATGCATTTTATCCATATCCCAATCTCCTGGAATTGCATAAGCATACTCGAGTATGATCGATTCACCAGGCATCAAGCCATCAGCAAATGCCTGATTGTCTCCACTAAACCCTAGTGGAACCGCTCGACCTACGTGATCATATGTCATATCAAATGCTGGTACTGGGTTAGCGCGATTCTCATAGCCACCCATAGGACCATTACCTCCACCGGAGTAAAAGTTAGCTTGAGCATAAGCACCTGAGGTTCCTGTGATACCATCCTCAGTGAGAATCAGTGCTAGTCTGTATAGTCTATTTAGTGCAACGTTAGCAGTCACTTCGATAGAAAATCTCACTAGCCCTGCACCATCTTCCATGACTGCACCTACTTCCATCGTCGCGCGAGCTTCCTCACCGATATACTGTAGGAAAGGTCCTTCTAAATCTGCAATAACTCCAAATCCAGTGTCACCTGATTTTCTATTGACCGTAGCTCCAGGATAACCAGAAAAACCATGTTGGCCATCAAAACCTGCTACTGCCATAGGATCACTATTGTGTACCGCTACACCGATGAAATGATCTGGGTATTTGGCCGTAAGGCGATTCATAAACACCTCACCGCGTGGACACCATCCACACCAAGTTCCAGTACCTTCTTCTACTACGACTCCTTTACCTTCTACTGGCACTACACCTAGTAGAGTTCTAGAAATCACACTGTTGCATGACTCCTGATCTTCTTGTCCACCATTAATAGACTTGACTTCAATGACGAGATTATTGTCACCTTCTGCTAGCACGTACTCTTCGTCGATATCAAACTGGATAGACTCTCCAGGGGTCAGGTCTATGCCATCGTATGTGAAATTACGTGGACCGTCAGGGTATTCTACGCTGAGTTCGATTTCTGTGATGTTCTCTGTACCTCGATTTGTGATTGTACCACCGATCGTTTCTGTCATGCCTACAAATCCACCTATGCTCGTTGCATTAGCCTCTACGGAGACATCCAGGGTTTTCGACTGGATATCTTCTGACCATGCAAAACTGATATCATCGATAAAGAAGTTTGTATTGGCAGTTGGATAGAGATTAAGCGAAGCAACAGCATTCGAAGAATTAGCAAATGCACCAGCGCACTCACCATTCACAGACACTTTCCACGAATTATCGGTCAAATTGATCTCGTAATCCACTTGGTTCCATTCGCCAACGTTGATGGTGGTCTGAGCCATGATTGCATTAGCGCCATCAGTAAACTGAATAGTACCATCAGCCTGAGCAAACATATTGTGTGAAAAAACTTGGTTGACCGTTTGCTCACCTTGGAAGTTCCAGTATGCTCCTTCACCATCTTCGGACACAAATAAATTCATACTAAGCGTGAAAGTTCCTGTGGTGTACTTGCTATTGAAGGGAAGGACCATGTCATTAGGTCCACCAGCGGCACCTCCTACAAAGTGAATACTTTTCTCTCCGCTCAGAGCTTGAGCACTGGAGATAGCGACATCCTCTGTAGATCCTGGCGCATTGCTCCAAGTAGTCCAGTCAGGAGATGATTGAGCAAGTCGAGCTCCTACATCGTAGGACTCAAAGTCTTCTTCAAATGTGACCTGAGCCGATAGGCTTACACATGCGAAGAATGCTAGAATAAAAGTTGAGTAAATTTTCACCATAATAATTTTATGTATGTTAACAAGTAAGTTGTTGAGAAGCAACCATCTAGGCCTATGCCACGGTTGTAAGTGAGCGCGAAAGTACTATAGATAGTTCAGCCATCAAAGTAATTGCAGCATTTATATTTATAATCTTGCTCCTAATGTTCTATGGCATACATTAGCACTGATATCGACCTCATCGCGGAGCACCTTAGACAGGGCAAACTCGCAGCTATACCTACAGAAACGGTCTATGGGCTAGCTGGAGATGCTACCAATCCTCGAGCTATCTCCAAGATCTTTGAAGTCAAGGGTAGACCGACTTTTGATCCCCTGATTATACATACGCATCATATCGCGTCCTTAGATGAATATATCATAGCGCCTACAGGTCTTGGCCTAGAGCTACTGCGTACGTATGCACCAGGGCCATTGACCTTGCTGTGCGAGCGTAGAGCCACTATACCAGATCTCGTCACGTCAGGCCTCCCTACTGTAGCGGTGCGCTTGCCATCGCATCCCCTATGCAGAGCTCTTTTGCAACGACTAGATTTCCCCTTAGCCGCACCCAGCGCTAATCCATTTGGTTATATCAGCCCTACTAGACCTGAGCACGTGCAGAAGCAACTGGGTGAGCGCATAGCGTATATCCTTGATGGAGCTACATCGTATGTAGGTCTAGAGAGTACTGTGGTAGAGATAAGAGATGATGAAATTTATATCTTACGTCAAGGGGCGATTACTGCAGAAATGCTGGGTACTCATGGTGTCCCTGTGCATGTGCAGACGAGTACGAGCAATCCACGCAGTCCAGGTATGCTGACCCATCACTACTCGCCTACTACTTCTCTTAGTTCCTTGCCGATTGATGAGCTGATCCAGACCTATGGCTCGGATCGAGTAGGATTTTTAGCCTTTGAGAAAGTTCCTAGCGGCTTGTCAGCCAAATGCGTCTGTACTCTAAGCCCCACTGGCTCACTAGCGGAAGCTGCTCGCAATCTGTTCCATATGCTACGGCAACTTGATGATATGGATGTAGATATCATAGGCTTTGAGTATGTCCTAGACCAGGGACTGGGGAGAGCCATCAATGATAAGCTGAAGCGTGCCTCCGCTTAGGACATGGATCATCATGATGCAGTAATGGTTAAAGTAATCATAGCATCTGTCCCGATTACACTATATAAGATAGCCACTCTGTTACTCTACCTACACCAGCAATCTAGTCACTATGAAAGATATTGCATTTGCCATCGTAGGCTTACTCATGTGGGCCATCACCGTACAGGGTTTTACGTCAACTCCTTCACCATCAGATCACTCCCTTACTATATCAAGCCAGTGTGATAGCTCCATCACAGCCTTGCCGCACTGCGATGTTCTCAGGCCATAGTCGACCTGCTCGTCACAGGATGCATGCAGTACCTTTGTAGGCGTGTCTAGCCCCGATAGATCCAGAGCATTTGGTATAGAGCCAATCGGAAAGTTGTTACGTCAGCAAGCGGTGCCTGCAGCTGTAGGTATCCTGATGCTCTCTATATATGGTATCGTGGATACTGTGTTCGTAGGCAGATGGGTAGGGCCTGATGGTATAGGTGCTATTACTGTCGTGCTTCCAATCATGTACCTATTTGCTAGCATAGGATTAGCAGTAGGCGTAGGTGGATCCTCGATACTATCTAGAGCTCTAGGCGCGAACGATATGAAGCGTGCTGCTCTCAGTTTTGGTAATATGATTTCTATTACGCTGGGGCTAAGCATTACCCTCGCAGTGCTATCATTCTTCTTTATGGAAGAGATAGTAACAGCATTTGGCGGCAAGGGCTCTGTGAAATCTCCTGCTCTAGAGTACTTCCGCATCATCGTACCAGGTATACCATTTTTAGCTTGGGCTATGATGGCTAATAATGTGATCAGAGCTGTAGGTCATCCTAAAGTTGCCATGGTCACTCTCATCATCCCAGCAGTGACTAATGTAGTCTTAGATCCTATCTTGATCGTATGGCTCGACTTAGGTATGTCAGGGGCTGCCATAGCTACTACTTCTGCCTATATTGCGAGTGCCGTATTCACAGCGATATTCTTTCTTCGCGGAAGGAGCGGCATCACTCTCACATCGAGCGATTTTATACCAGATGGAGCCATCGTAGCTGAAGCTTCATCCCTTGGCTCAGCAACTCTGGCACGCCAGGGATCAGTAAGCATCTTCTATCTCATCCTTAATAATGCGCTCTATGCCCAGGGCGGCGAGTTGGGGCTTAGTGTATTTGGTATAGTAAATCGGTTTCTTCTCTTTGCTATATTCCCTATTCTCGGAGTGACACAGGGATGCGTACCCATCATTGGATACAATTATGGCGCCGAACTGTGGACTCGCGTAAAGAAGATAGTAGGATTATCTATACGGAGCTCCACACTGCTCGCATTTATCATCTTTGGTGTCATCATGCTGTATACACCGCAGCTAGTGCGCCTCTTCACTACAGATGAGCGTCTGATAGAGCTGACAATCCCAGCGATGAGGATTGTATTTGCTATGACTCCCGTGATTGCTATCAATCTCATAGGCAGCGCATACTACCAGTCTATCGGCAAGGCATGGCCCGCGCTCATCCTGACACTGACTAGGCAGATATTGTTTTTAATTCCGCTGGTATTGATCCTACCCAGCTTCTATGGACTCAATGGCATATGGGTAAGCTTCCCTATCGCTGACATGGGTGCCTCAGCTGTGACCTTCATCTTTCTCGCATCTCAGCTCAAGCAACTCAGAGCAAAAGAAGCTCAGGCCCTCGGATCATAGGAGTAGTACGTACTTGTAAGTGCAACACCGATTGATCTGTCACATGGAAAAATTTTTTGACCGAAAGGTCCTCGCTGCATCATCGAGACAAACACCCTACTGAGGAAGATATCTCCTATTTCTGGTACTTCTCTATAGCTCGCTCTATCTCCTCGATACGATTCTCAGGGTCTGGATGCGTACTGAAGAACTCCGGCTGTCGCTCTCCACCGCCAGCAGCTTCCTTAAGGATGCGCATGACATCCTTGAGCTGATGCGGATCGTAGCCCGACTTGATCATGAATCGTACACCGAGATCATCGCTCTCTAGCTCGTGACCTCGACCGTATTTCATATTGACCACATTAGCGATCATCTGGGCTGCCTGAGCCGTACCATAGTCACCAGTAGCAAGGACGGCTGCTCCTGTAAGATCCTTGGCCAGCTGCTGCTTAGAAACTCTCTCAGCGCTATGACGACCCACTACGTGACCTATCTCATGACCGAGCACACCAGCTAGTTGATCCTCTGTCTCCAGTCGGCTATAGAGCGCCTGCGTGATAAAGATCTGACCACCAGGCAGTGCAAAGGCATTGACAGTACGCGGGTCTGCTAGTAAGTGAAAATCGTATCTATAGGGAGTATTGCGCGCCGCGCTATTGCGCACTAGTTTCTGTCCTACTGCTTTCACATATGCTTGGAGCTCAGCGTCTTGATAAAGGCCACCGTGCTGCTGGATGATGGTTGGAGTACTATTGAGACCAAGAGAGATCTCCTGCTCTACCGTCATACCTATTTGCTGCTTTTGACCTGTGACTTCATTTAATTGAGTATTGCTGAAGTAGCGCACTAGGGCAAATGCGACAAATATCAAGGCGATGATCAGTCCACCTCCTCGTCTGCGACTGCGGCGGCTCCTAGGATATCCTCTCTGTTGTCTGTACATAGTCTATATATGAAGAGGTAATATTACAATATGATCTATAGTCCTATTGCATCCTCACACTATATACCGATCTTACGTGGGTAATAGTTCAATCAGGATAGCGATCATTCTAGCCTCCGTGTTAGTTCTCCTGCCTCGGCAGAGTCACGCTCAGGTAGAAAATGATAGCTCAGGAATTGACCATCGACTGTTGCCACTGGCATTTTATCTGCCAGAGACTGGCTTAGCTCTAGGTGGCCTAGGTATCCTGACATTCCGTCTGCCGGGTGAGAATAGCACATCAAGACCAAGCCAGATCATCTATAGCGCGGCTTATACCACCAGAGGACAGCTACTTATCTACGCCCCCTTTGAGATGTACGCTAAGGATGGCAAGCGGAGGCATATAGGAGAAATCGGTTACTACAGATACAGCTATAGCTACTATGGCTTGGGACCAGATAGCGAGCTAGATGATGAGCTTGTATATCGGGCCAATTTCCCTCGCGTGCAGTATACCAGTCTGTGGGAGGTCATTCCAGGACTGTTGCTCGGTGCAGGTGCCAAATATGATCACTTCTCCCTTCCAGACTTACGCAATCTTACTGATAGCTGTGCATGCGCTCCTCCTGGTGCTGAAGGTGGGAATGTGATGATGTGGTCCGCTACCGCGGTATATGATACGCGAGATGTGTTGTTCTATCCGACACAGGGCCTCTTTGCACAGCTTGTGCATGATAGATCTTGGTCCAGTGTACTGAGTGATTACAGTTTCTCCAGATGGAGTGCAGATCTCCGAGCTTATCTCGAGGTCGGTCAGGTGGGCATCTTAGCCAGTCGCATCTACGGTATGAGGACTACTGATGATACACCGTTTTATCATCAGCCATATATCTCTAGTGGATCACTCAGCAGGGGCTTTCCCGATAGGCGATTCATCTCTGACCAGATACTTTCTTGGCAGCAGGAGCTGAGATTTCCCATCAGAGGAAGATTTTATGGAGCAGGATTTTATAGCTTCACTCACGTGGGCAAGGAGATTGACACCTCACATATGCAGTGGTCACTCGGTGGTGGAGTGCGATACGTGCTTGATGAAGCAGAGGGCACACGGATCAGACTAGACGTAGGAGTGCAGCGCGAGGGCTGGAATTTTTACCTTACTGTCAATGAAGCTTTCTGATAGACCATGATGTGGGCTTACTCTGCAGGTATATCGCGATAGTTGCCCAGATCAAGAGTCCAATCATAGGAGCGATAATCGATCTTCTGAGGGCGCTCAGGCGTGATGGAATAATCTTCCAAGATCTGCTTTACTCCACGCTTACAGCCGAAATCACCGCGAAACCAATTGAACAGCGCCACCACTTCAGCCGTCTCGGTGTCTTTACTGTAGGCGGTAGTTTCCTGTAAGAACTTGGTAGTCATAAAGTCAAATTCTTCAGAGACTCGATCAGCGTGGTAAATTGCCACAGGAGGGCAATCTTTGGCGCCACAGTTGAGAGCAAAGTGAATGCGCCAGTCCTTATCTTCTACTCTCAGATCACGCTCCCATCGAGGAGGAAAGATCTTACCTATGATGCCGAGGCCCCATGGTAATGCTGAGTGCCTGATAATCCCGTGTTCTATCTCCTCAAATGATAAGACGCGTCCTGCAATCTTAACTCGCGGCTCCTTGAAAAAAGTCCGGCGATCATCATAGAGCTCTGGATCTTTGGCGAGGACATACTGTATGTGGGCGTTGTAGACATTGACCCAGAAGGCAAGACGCTCAGGATCGGTGTCAATCTCGCTCAAGATATCCTCGTGAGTACTTGATGCAAAGGCGGCCAATTGCCCATCCACAGATGCACCCGATCTCAGATTTTCTAACATTTCTACACTTGTAGCCATGTAGTTTTGCTGTGAGATACCTGGGGCTTTCGCCCAAATGAGAAGAAGAGCAATTGCACATGTCCTGATAAAATCCATTCTTTGATGCTTCATCGTATATACGTAAGCACTTACAGCAATAAAAGTTATTATTTATCGCCAGATAGTCCTCTATGAGACTGAGCATCATCATACCTACATATAATGAATCAGGCAATCTTGCTGAGCTTCTCAATCTCTTAATCGGCAACAGTGACGAACTGGCTGAGATCACAGTGGTTGACTCTCCAGATAGTACGGATGATAGTGAATCTATATGTGCTCAGTATGAGCAAGTACGATATGTGAAATCTGACAATGCTGGTCGTGCTTCACAGATGAATCTCGGTGTGGAGTACAGTCGTGGTGACGTGATATGGTTTGTCCATGCAGATGTGAGGCCGCCAAGAGAGTATATATCACTCATCCAAGAACAAATAGAAAATGGTGATGGCTATGGTTTCTTTTCCTATCGCTTTGAGCCAGATACTTGGCTGCTACGATGGAATAGCCGCTATACCAAAAGCGATGGCATATTTGCCGGTGCCGGTGACCAGTGTCAGTATTTTACTCGGGCGGCATGGGAAGAAATGAACGGCTACGATGAGACTTTCTGTATCATGGAAGATTTTGACATGACACGACGCATAAGAAGAGCCGAAATACCCTATTCTATCATCCCTCAGGATGTGGTGGTAAGCTCTAGAAAATACCAAGAGAATAGCTGGCTTCGTGTCAATCTGATAAATCTATGGGTATTTATACACTACCGTCTAGGCTCTAAACCTAGTAAGCTCAAGCGTCTTTACAGTTCGCTATTGCGCTGTTAAGACATGGCAGACTGTAAGGCTAGCGCTCTCAATCTTGCAGAGCATCGATAGCGATCCTCATGGTAGAAGTCGTAGAGTTCGTCTAGCTGATCCACACACTCTTGCAGACCTATATCCTCTGACCAGGCTAGCAAGCCCTGGGGATAGTTGACACCCTTAGTCATAGCAAGTTCTATGTCATCTCTCGTCGCCACTCCAAAGTGAAGCGCATCATAGGCTGCATTGATCAGCATCACGATGATGCGATTGGCAATATCTTCCAAGTGCTGCTCCGATACAGAACTTGTAAGTGGGGCCGCATCCTCAGAATAATCATAAAATCCACGACCCGTCTTTCTACCTAGGTAACCAGCCTCGACGAGTCGCTTCTGCGAGAAACTAGGTACGAACCTCGGATCATAGAAGAATGCTTCAAATACTGTCTCTGTAACCTTA
>Ga0209303_1000817_pt1 | contig 22425 bp, 18 predicted proteins | sample SidtaG_3_FD_187449 | JGI IMG/M metagenome (GOLD analysis project Ga0209303, IMG submission 187449) | Marine algal microbial communities from Sidmouth, United Kingdom - Sidmouth_Asex1 metaG (SPAdes) (version 2) | ecosystem: Host-associated > Algae > Red algae > Unclassified | place: Sidmouth... | reverse complement strand
TCTACCACCAAATATTTCAATACGTTGATCTGTAATTTTACTACTGGTAACATAGGGTTTAATCCATTCTTTTTGTAATAAATCTTCAACAGTAAGCGTATCTAACCAAGCATATTGGGGTGCCATTTTTGTAAAATAAGTACCATATTGCAGATTATAATCCTTGGGCCGTATTGCGCTCGTTTGTTTCTCATTGTTGGTTTTCACCTGTTTAATCTCGTTTTCTACAGCCTTAGTTTTGTTATTTAAGTCTTTTGTTTGTTGTATCTGCTGGTTGCAACTTATTTCCGTTACAATAACCAGTAGTAAAACCACCAGCAAACCTTGCCAGCCTTTTTTTACATACATTTTAAATTGGTTTGTTTGTTTCGGGGGGGGTAAACGTATTGCGTTTCATAATTAAACGTTTTAAGAGGTTAAAAAAAAATGGCATTAATTAATATAAATGTAAGTTTAATTTTTGAATAATGCAAGTTGTTGTGTGTTTATTTAAGATAGAATACTCGTGCCACTACTTATTAGTCACGTTTGTTTTTGATTCCGTTCATTAATATGTTTTTATAAGATGCTTTGTTTGTATTTTATCAAGAGAACATAAGACAAATCAACAGCCAAAATAGAAGCCTTTCTTCCCAATAGTTATATTGAAAATAATAAAAACTCTAAAACAAATCTTGTACTTTATATAAATCAACGTATTTTAGCCTCAAAGGGGTTAATGAAAAAAATAAATAAGTTATTGGTAGCCAACCGTGGCGAAATTGCGATACGGATATTACGGGCAGGTTCTGAAATGCACATAAGAACAGTCGCTATTTATACCTACGAAGATCGTTATTCTTTGCATCGTTACAAAGCCGACGAAGCTTATCAAATTGGCGAGAATAACGATCCACTAAAACCTTATTTAAATATTGAAGAAATTATTCAACTCGCCTTAGAAAAAAAGGTAGATGCCATTCATCCTGGTTATGGGTTTTTATCAGAAAACGTTGCCCTGGCAAAGGCTTGTGAAGACAACAACATTATTTTTGTTGGGCCACGCCACCAAGTAATGGAACAATTGGGCGATAAAGTAAAAGCAAAAATATTAGCTAAAAAAGCACAAGTACCTTTAATAGAAGATAGCCAAGAAGCTTTAACAACAATAGAAATTGCAACTGCCGAAGCCAACAAAATTGGTTATCCGGTAATGATGAAAGCTGCTTCTGGCGGCGGCGGGCGAGGTATGCGGGTAGTGCGTAACAACGAAGAACTAACCAAAGCTTTTATTGAGGCAAGGCGAGAGGCCAAAAATGCTTTTGGTGACGATACTGTTTTTCTGGAAAAATACATTGAAAACCCAAAACATATTGAGGTACAATTGTTGGGCGATAACCACGGCAATTTAATTCATTTGTATGAGCGAGATTGCTCGGTACAACGTCGTTTTCAAAAAGTGGTAGAAGTTGCACCAGCCCCAAATTTACCAGAAGATTGTAAAGCCAAGTTGTACGAATATGCCCTTAAAATTGGTAAAGCGGTTAACTATAACAATGCTGGTACGGTTGAGTTTTTGGTAGATGCGCAACACAATATTTACTTTATTGAAGTTAACCCACGCATACAGGTAGAACATACGGTTACCGAAGAAATTACTGGTATTGATATTGTGCGTAGTCAAATATTAATTGCTGCGGGTAAAAGTTTAGATTCTTCTGGTTTAGCACTCAATCAACAAAATATACAAAAAAATGGTTTTGCCATACAATGCCGTATTACTACCGAAGATCCGGCTAACAATTTTAAGCCCGATTTTGGTACTTTAATTGCCTACCGTAATGCAGCAGGTTTTGGTATTCGTTTAGATGAAGGCAGTTCTTATCCGGGTATGAAAATTTCTCCTTTTTTCGATTCGCTATTAGTAAAAGTTACTGCCAGCGGAAGAACCTTAAAAGGAGCCAGCCAACGGTTAGATAGAGCTTTGATTGAATATCGTATAAGAGGCGTAAAAACCAATATCGAATTTTTGAGAAACATTATTAGTCACGAAAAATTTACGGAAGGTAACTGCACCGTTGGTTTTATTGATAATTACCCAGCCTTGTTTACTTACAAACCTAAGCGCGACAGAGCAACTAAAGTGCTGCGTTTTTTAGCAGATGTTACGATTAATGGAAACCCCAATGTTAAGGTAAAAGAGGAGCGTAATTTTGAAACGCCCATTGTACCATCTTACCAAAAATATATAAAACCAGCAAAAGGTACTAAGCAAATTTTAGAGGCACAAGGGCCAGATGGTTTAGCGAATTGGCTAAAAAAACAAAGTAAAATTCAAATAACCGATACCACTTTTAGAGATGCCCATCAATCGTTGTTAGCAACTCGAATGCGTACAAAAGATATGCTGGCGGTGGCCGAAAGTTATGCGCAACATCATCCTAATATTTTTTCGATGGAAGTTTGGGGCGGTGCTACTTTTGATGTAGCGATGCGTTTTTTAAAAGAATGCCCATGGGAAAGATTGCGTAGTATAAGAAAAGCCATTCCTAATATTTTAACGCAAATGTTGCTGCGTGGTTCTAATGCTGTTGGCTATACTGCTTATCCAGATAATTTGGTAATTGCCTTTATTGAAAAAGCGGCCGAAAACGGAATGGATATTTTCAGAATTTTCGACTCTTTAAATTGGGTAGAAAATATGAAAGTGAGTATTGCAACGGTAAGCAACAACACCAATGCGATTGCCGAAGCTTGTATTTGTTATACTGGCGATATTAGCAACCCTAATGAAAATAAATATACCTTACCATATTATGTTGATTTAGCGAAACAGTTAGAAGATGCTGGAGCGCATATTTTGGCTATAAAAGATATGGCTGGTTTATTAAAACCTTATGCGGCCACCCAATTAATTACTGCTTTAAAACAACATGTTGATTTGCCTATTCACCTGCATACACACGATACTTCGGGTGCGCAATTGACTACTTACATAAAAGCAATTGAAGCCGGTGTTGATGTTGTTGATGTGGCATTGGCTTCGCTTTCGGGCTTAACCTCGCAGCCAAATTTCAACACCTTAATTGAAGTTTTACAAGGGCAAGAAGTTTGCCCGGAAATGGATATTACTTCATTAAACCAATTTGCAGATTATTGGGAAAACGTAAGACAATATTATTACCCGTTTGAAAGTGGTTTAAAAAGTAGCACGGCCGATGTATATCAACACGAAATACCTGGCGGTCAATATTCTAACCTAAAACCACAAGCAACTGCTTTAGGAGTTGGGCATAAAATGACTGCAATAAAAAAGACTTACGAAGCAGTAAATAAATTGTTTGGTAATATTGTTAAAGTAACGCCAAGTTCGAAAGTAGTGGGCGACCTAGCCATTTATATGGTGTTGAATAATTTAACCACAACCGACATTATTAGTGCCGACAATAATATTGATTTCCCAGCATCAACCAAGGCATTTTTTAGAGGCGAGTTGGGGCAACCTTATGGCGGCTTTCCAAAAGCGTTTCAAAAAATTGTTTTAAAAGATGAAGCACCACTTACCGAGCGGGCTAATGCTACTTTAACACCAGTTGATTTTGATGCCGAGTTTCAAACCTTTCAACAAGAATTTAGTAGTGACTTAACTATGGAAGATTTTATTAGTTATAAACTTTACCCCAAGGTATTTAGCGATTATTTTCAGCATCAAAAAGTTTTTGGTAACGTTAGTGTAATACCAACACCACAGTTTTTTTATGGTTTAAAAATTGGAGAAGATGCTTTAGTAGAAATTGCGCCTGGCAAAAACATCATCATAAAATTAATTTACATTAGCGAAACTAATGAAGACGGCGAAAAAACGGTGGCCTTTAATTTAAACGGGCAAAACCGTACCATAAGGGTTAAAGACATTTATGCCGAAGTAAAAAAGGAAAGCAATAAAAAGGCAGTTGAAGAAACTGAAATCGGTTCGCCATTACAAGGTATGTTAGGCAAAGTATTGGTTAAAAAAGGGGAGGTGGTAAAGCAAAACCAAGCTTTGTTTATTATAGAAGCCATGAAAATGGAAACTACCGTTACCGCTGGCTACGAAGGTAAAATAACAACTATTAATTTATCGCCTGGCACATTAGTGGAAGCCGACGATTTGGTGTTGGTGTTAGATGAGATTTAAAAAATTTGTGCAAAGATACTTTTTCTAAGATCTATTTTTCTTTTTGTGTGCTTCAATGATTTGCATAATTTTAGCTAAATCGTACTTAAAAATTTTGGCAATTGCTGTTGGTTGACTGCCAGCCTCGTAAAGTAAAATTATACTTTTGTTAATTCCTTGTTTAACCCCTTTTTCAATTCCAAGGCCAATTCCTTGCTCAACGCCCTGTTGGTATAAACTGTCTTTTTCTACATCATATAATAATGGCATATTGTTTATAATTTTTGCTGATACATCTCCAAAGTTACGCAATCTTGACAAGAGTAACAACTGATTAACATAGCGTTTTAAATCTTTTTCGGTACTAACTATCTGTTTTAGTTTCTTTATAATCAATCGTAAAACAGTTTCAATTTCACCTTTTGGGTAATTGGCTAACAATGCTAAAATTACAACTTCGGGCACTTGGTTGCTTAGCAGTTCATCTTTAGAAAGCTCAAATAAGTTGATTACTTCATAGCCAGTAAATATTTCTTCAGTTTTTAACTTGTTGCGTGCTGTAAAAGCTTGTTTACCAACATTGATTACCAACGATTTTACAGGCAACTTATACTTACGGTAAATTTTGCTATGATACTCTTGCATACGTTCCAGCATTTGAGCATCATTATTAGATTGAAATTCGATATGTAAAATTAACTTCGCTTTAGTAGTAACTGTAATTTCGTATAAAAAATCTACCTCACTTTCGGCAGTTTGTGGAAATTTAACTTGTAAGGTTTTATAAGATACTATACTTAGCTTTAATATTTTTTCAACTAAAGGAAGAAAAATATGTGCCGCATTTTCACGAAAAATACGGTCGTAAATATTACCCTGTCGCTTATCTGCTTTTCTATTTGGCATCTTACAAAAAGCTTAAATTTAAGAATTAATTATTTAAAACAGTTTTGTAATAAATTTTATTATATGGCAAGAGACAATCCATCAGTTTAGAATAGGTTTGCTCCGTTTCTTTTAATTTTTTTATACTTGGATTAGTAGGATACTTTTCTAAAATATCCTTTACAATACTTTTAGCCAAAGGAATTTCACCGATAACAGAAGCGCCGGCTCCTAAAAAGAAAATAGGTTGGGGTTGCTTATCCTCTTTTGCTTCTTTAATAAAGTAGGCTAATTCTTCAATTGTTGTTTCTTTCATTTTAGCAATGTGCTTTTAAATTAATTGTACAATTTGTTTTAGCTAAAAATAGCTATTTATATTACAAGTTATAGTAGTTGACTTAAAGTGTAATTTTTAAACTTAGCAAAAAATACATTCATATTTGTAGCCTCTACTACACTATATAATAAGCAAAATTACTTACTTTGTAATTAATATTTTTGAAAACAACAAAAATTGGCAATAGCGCTCGGTATAATATATTTTTTATTGATGAGTTTAGTACTCTTGTTTTGTTTGTTAGAACTGCAATTAGCCTATAAATATCTTCAATACAAAAAAAATAAGTTTAATAAGGAAGTAACACCTGCTATAAAAAGTGAGGATTTACCTTTTGTAACCATTCAACTGCCTGTTTATAATGAGCAATATGTTGTGGAACGTTTGATTGATGCTTGTATGCATTTTGACTATCCAAAAGAAAAATTTGAGATACAGGTTTTAGATGATTCAAACGATGAAACTTTAGCAATTGTAAAAAACAAAGTTAACTATTGGCAGGCGAAAGGTTTTCAAATAGAACAAGTTACTCGCAATAACAGAACTGGTTATAAAGCTGGGGCATTACAATACGGTTTAGCTTTTGCCAAAGGTGAATTTATCGCCATATTTGATGCCGATTTTTTGCCGCCCAAAAATTTTCTTCAAGTAACTATTCCATATTTTCAAACCCCAAATATTGGTGTGGTACAAACCCGCTGGGCGCATCTTAATAAAAACTATTCGTTGCTTACAAAAGTACAAGCTTTTATGTTAGATGTGCATTTTGCTATTGAACATACCGGCCGTAACCAAAGTGGTTTATATATGAATTTTAATGGAACTGCAGGTGTATGGCGCAAACAAGCAATTGTTGATGCTGGTGGTTGGAGTGCCGATACCATTACCGAAGATTTAGACTTGAGCTACCGTGCGCAACTCGCTGGCTGGAAATTTAAGTATTTGTATAAAGTAGAAACTCCAGCCGAATTACCGGTTGAATTAAACGGTTATAAAAGTCAGCAATACCGATGGAACAAGGGAGGCGCAGAAGTAGCAATAAAATTATTGCCTAATATTTTAGGCCGAAAACTCCACTTTAATATTAAGCTAAATGCCATACATCATTTACTAAGCAGCAGCCTGTACATTGTACTTTTTTTGGTATTATTAATAAGTATGGCGATTACATTTTTTTATAATGATTACCCGCATTGGCTGTTTAATTTTGGGGCTATATTTTTTGTTGGTTTTATAGCCATTGGCATTGTTTACTATTTGGGTTACCGTAGTGGCGAACCCAAAAAAATAAATTCGGTACAGTTTTTATTTTTGTTTATGTCGTTTATTTCTGTTTCAATGGGTATGACTTTGCATAACGCCAAAGCCGTATTAAGTGCTTATTTGGGCAGGAAATCTCCCTTTGTGCGAACTGCGAAATATAACATTTCTAATAAAAAAGAAAAATGGCAGAAAAAACAATATGTGCATAATTTAGATGCCGTTGTTGTAGGGGAAGCCCTAATGGTACTTGGTTTAATTTATGTTATATTCAATAGTATCAACAACCAATTTTGGGGCTTTTTACCTTTGCATTTAGTGGCCTTTTTGGGTTATAGCTTCGTGCTTTTTTATTCAATAAAGCACCATTTTGCAATAAAGAAAAATTAATAATGCCCACTTTTTTTAGTCAGAAACTTCAACAAAACCAAGTTAACCTAAAAGCGATTTTTGTTTGGGCTGCTGTAAGTGCGTTATTGTATTTTTTTGTAGGATATGTTGTAGAGCGACATCGATTTGTATTATTGTTTGGCAGCTATTCTTTGCTTTTTTTGGGCTATGTTTACATAGTTAAATTATTTATTGAAGATGCTTTGTCGAATAATAACAATGTTATTTTTATACTAATTGGCGCAGGTATTTTTTTTAGGGCTTTATTACTTTTTTATGAACCCAACCTCAGCGATGATTATTATCGTTTTTATTGGGATGGCTTATTAAACATTCAAAACATTAGCCCTTATGCCTACAAACCTATTGACATTATATTTAGTGATTTAGCCACACGGTTTGGGCTTTCTTATGAATTGTATGAAAACTTAAATTCAAAAAACTATTACTCTGTTTACCCCGCATTTTTGCAATGGGTGTTTAGTTGGGCAGCAGGCATAGCTGGTTTTAATAACTTAGCACTGTTTGTTGTTCTACTAAAAGTAAGCATTCTGTTTTTCGAGATTGGAACAATTACCTTGTTGCTGGCGATTTTAAAACACCTCAACTTGCCCACGCAAAACATTTTATGGTACGCTTTAAACCCTTTGGTTATTATTGAACTAACGGGCAACCTTCACTTTGAAGCCTTTATGATATTTTTTGTACTGCTAAGCTTTTATTTGATTTACCGTTTTAAACATTGGTGGGCTTCGGCAATTGCTGTTGGCTTTGCATTTTGCAGTAAATTAATTCCGCTTATTTTTTTACCCTTCTTAATAAAAAGAATTGGTTTTAAACAAAGCATCTATTATGGTTTTGTGTTAATGTTTATTAGTTTGGTTTTATTTTTTAAATTTATTGATCCTATAATTATTCCAAACATTTTTGAAAGCGTTGGTTTGTACTACAATAAGTTTGAGTTTAATGGCAGCATTTATTACCTCTTGCGTTGGTTAGGTTATCAATATGTTGGGTGGAATATGATTGCAATTATTGGAAAAATTACTGCTGTTGCCACCTTCCTAACAATATTATTTTTTGCTTTTTTTGAAAAGAAAGTAAGCCTACAGTATTTAATACAAAGTAGTATGTTGGCTTTAACCGTTTACTTATTGTTGGCCAATATTGTGCATCCGTGGTACGTTACGCCTTTAATTGCTTTTGCCGTTATTGCGCAACCAAAATATGCTATTATTTGGGGTTGGTTAGTAATGCTAAGTTATTATGCCTACAGCAATGATGCTTATACCGAAAGTATGCTACTAATTACCATAGAATACCTTACCGTTTTTGCCGCAATTGCTTGGGAGTGGAAGCATGGGGTTTTGAGGTTGGATTGAGGTAATAAATTTTTAATCTTGTATCTTTGTTATGATAATAAAATATAGTTATGCCAATAGATCGCTTTTTTAAAGATTTTAGTCCACAGCCTTTAGAAGGAGGGGATGCTAATTATGTTGATTTGTTTAAGGTTAGAGGTAGTAACCCCATAAAATCATTAGCTCGAAAATTAGTTGCTGGCCCAATAGCAAAACAGCACATTTTATTTTCTGGTTTTACGGGTTGTGGCAAGAGTACTGAATTAAACAAACTGTCCAAGCATTTAATTGATGAACACGATTTTATTATTATACATTATTGAAGATATTGATCCTATAAATGAAACCTATGTAGAGCTGCTGCCTTTAGCTATGCAAAAGTTGTTTTTTGCTGCTCATTTGCATAAAATAAAAATTGATACCGATTTATTAGATACAATTTTACATTGGAAAGATGATAAAGAAATTGAAAAAGTAAAAGAGTTTACTAAAAGTGCAGAAGCCGAAGCAGGTACGGAAGCAAAATATTCATTACTTGGATTTTTTAAATTTTATGGCAGCTTAACGGCAAGCATGAGCACTAGCAGAGCCGCTAAAGAAACAATTACCAGTATTATTGAACCACGTTTATCCGATTTAATTAATCATTGTAACGATCTTATAAAAGAAATAAAACAAAACTTAGAAGAAGCTAATAAAAAAGGGCTGTTGATAATTATTGAAAATATGGACAAGCTAAGTCGTGAACGTTCTGAGAACTTGTTTTACGATCACAACAATGTACTAACCGCATTAAAAGCGAACATTATTTATACTTTTCCAATTGCATTAAGGCATAGCGATAAATACAATATAATTTCCGGAAAATTTAACAATAGTGTAAAATTGCCAATGGTAAAGGTATTTGAAAAAAGTGAGGGCAACATTTATAAACCTGGCAGAGATGCTTTATTAGAGGTTATTTTGAAACGTGCAAATGAAAAAGACTTTGAGAGCAAAGCATTGATATATGAATTTATTGAAATGAGCGGAGGTGTAATGCGTGATTTATTTAGATTACTAATTTCTGCTTCGGATAATGCTTTAAACAATGAACGGGAAACAATTACTGAAATTGATTATAAATATGCCGTAAACAATTTAAAAAGCGACTACGAATATACCTTAGCCGAACGACGCAGCGAAAACGACGAAGATATTATTATTAGTATAGAGGAGATTTACGCAACTTTAAAAAAGTTAGCTGAAAGTAAAACCAAAACCATTGATAACAATTTGGTGACTTTAAGCCTGCTACAAAACCTGAGCATTTTAGGTTATAATGGCGATAATTGGTATGATGTGCATCCTATAGTGAAAGATATTTTAACTGAACGAAAGATTTTGAACTAAATGGAAACACCAACCCTTAGCTATAGTAACAAAGTAAAAAGTTTGGGCAGATTTTTTGCTCAGACTGAAAAAGGCGCATATACTTTTGCAGTAGCTGATGATGAATTGTTGCAACAAAACATTAATCAAAACTTGTTGCAATTGGCAGCTAATGAAAATAACAAATTAGCTGTAGTAAATATTAAAGAATTAGCCACTAAAGATAAAGCACCCATTGCCGCACTAAGGCATTATTTAAAGGAACAAAAAGATATTGACGGATTAATTATTACCAACCTCTATGGGCTTTTAATCAGTAAAGAATACCCTGACTTTTTAACCCAACTTAACTTTGTACGAGAAGCCTTAATAAAACTAAACCTACCAATTTTATTTTGGATTAACCATGAAATGATACCCTTACTCAGCCGCCAAGCAAAAGACTTATACGCCCAACGCCACAACTTCAATTTATACTTTACCGAAACCGCCAACCGAAGCAACGAGTTACAAGCCGACCAATACATCGCCATAGAACGTAGCAAAGCTGTACACAACAAACAGCAATATGAAAGCCGATTGAATTTGCTGTTTAAACAGTTAGAAAAGGCAGAAGCTAATGGTGAAGATAAGGTTGATATTGCTAATGATATTGTGATTGAAATTTTGGAGATTTATGGAAAATTACCCCAAATGAATGCTGCTTTTATGCGCTTGTTTGAAGCGTATAAAGTTTATTTTAATAAAGATGATGCTCCTATAAATTTTATTTTGGCTTATGGTTTACAACATGCCATTCAATTGCAGAAGGCAAGCCACTATTATCAATCGGCTCTTAAAAAATATCGTCAATTAGCCAGTGAAAACCCACAAACATATTTATCTAACATTGCGAATACTTTAAATAATTTAGGGAATTTGCAAAGGGCTAAAAATGAATTTGGAAAGGCAGAGCAAAACTTTCAAGAAGCACTAGCAATAAAGAGACAGTTAGCAACAATTAATCCGCAGAAATATTTACCTAATGTTGCGACTACATTAAACAATTTGGCAATTTTAGAAAGCAATAAAAATGAGTTTGTAAAGGCAGAACAAAATTTTCAAGAAGCATTAAAAATAATGCGACAGTTAGCAGCAACAAATCCGCAAACTTATTTATTTGATGTTTCAGAAACCTTAAACAATTTAGCAAATCTTCAAAGTGAGAAAAACGAATTTGAAAAGGCAGAACAAAACTATCAAGAATCACTAACAATAAAGCGTCAATTAGCAACAACTAATCCGCAGAAATATTTACCTGCTGTTGCGGATACAATAAATAATTTAGCGAATTTGCAAAATGTAAAAAAAGAATTTGAAAAAGCGGAGCAAAACTATGAAGAAGCACTTAGCATAAGGCGACAATTAGCCTCAACTAATCCTGCAGCCTTCCAAATTAAATTAGCAGATACTTACTTATGTTTGAGTAACCTATTTCAATATAATATACCCGATAAAAACAAATCCCTATCCAATGCAAAAGCAGCAATTGCTTTGTACCAAAAATATGCCGCAAAAGTACCTCACGCCAAACAATATTTACAAATAGCAGAAGAAAACATCCAATATTGGGAGGAGCAACACGAAAACTAATCCGAACTAATTCCTACCAATATTTCGGCAGTTGGGCTTTTTCTGAAAGGAAAAGGTCGGGGTAGTTAAAACAGCTTTATTTTTTCTTACAAAATAAAAATACCATAAAAAAAGAAATAAATTTGTTTATACTTTATAGTTTAGTATAAGCAATAAATGAAAACAATAGAATTAATATTAAAATTGATTGCTGAAAAAGGCGCATTGTCAGCTAATGAACTGAACCGGCTTACTGGCTTTTCAACACAATATATTCACCGTATTTTGAAAAACCTCCTTTTAGGTGACCGGCTTATTAAAATGGGTACTTCTCCTAAAATGGTTTATAAATTAAAATCATTAAGTAAAACAAATAAGGAAAGCATAGCTGATGAATTTTCTGGCATTATAAATACAAACTTTTTTTTGGTAACGCCACTTGGTGAACGATTAAATGGTGAAGAGGCTTTTAAGTATTGGTGTGTAGAAAGGAAGTTGCCTGTTGCGAAAACGGCAAAAGAATATATAAGTACTTTGAAAAAATATGAGCAATACAAAACTAAAATTGCTTTAATTAATGGAATGGGGAAACTCCAAAATACAAAAGGTATTGGAAAAATACATCTGGATAATTTATACTATGCAGACTTTTACGCAATTGAACGGTTCGGAAAAACCAAGTTAGGCCAGTTAATGCATTATGGAAAAATGGCGCAAAACAAAACATTGATTAAAGAGGTGGCTGATTTAACAAAACCAGCCTTATTAAAGCTTATCAAAAATGAAAGTATTGAAGCGGTGGGCTACATTCCACCAACCATAAACAGGCTAACTCAATTTATGAAAGAAATTTCCTATTTCTACAATTTTTCTTTACCGCACATTATAATTGATAAAATAAAAGGGGCAATACCAATACCACAAAAAACTTTCAGCAAATTATCGCAACGAGTAAGTAATGCTAAAAATAGTATGCGCTTTAACCAAGCCATCAGCTATAAAAAAATATTATTAATTGATGATGCCGTAGGTAGTGGTGCTACTATGAATGAAGCAGCAGGTAAAGTTAAATTCAACAATCCAACTGTTCACATTACTGGTTTTGCAATTACTGGTTTTTACAAAGGCTTTGAAGTAATATCAGAGGTTTAGAAGATAGAGAAATAAAAAGAGACTTATCTCACCCTTCTAAAACAATGCTGCACCACCTTACCCAAATAAAGCTTGGTTACCTAACACTCAAATTTCAAAGTTGCTACCTACTCACCAAATAAAGGAGCACCGCCACCCAACAAATAAATATGCTATTTTTCATTTTGAGCGTACATTACACCTCCATTAAATCTGCATTAATTTCAGATAAACTTTGGTTGCGTGCTTTTTCTATGCGTGCTAATCTTTTTTGAAACTGCCCCATTGCATAGTTTAAAATGTCATTCAAATCTACCCCAAAAGGCATAATATCGTGATTGCCATAAGTTTCTTCTACTAGTTTCATAGAAGGCATTAACAACATATTCATTTGCTCTTGAAAGGCATCCCAAACTTCGTCGCCATTTTCGGCCACTAACCTTGATATTAAATAAATGCCATAGGCAATATGTCGAGATTCGTCTTGCTTTAACTTGCCCACAAAGGTTTTTAAGCCAGGAAATATTTGATGGCTATCAACAATTTTGTACAAACCATAATAACCTGTTTCGGCCAGTACGCCTTCAACAATCATATTGTAAGTGGTAGATGCTTTTACTTGGTTTACTGGGCTTGGGTCATCTACTAATGCTTGTAGTGATTGCGGTAATATTTGGTTTAATATTAGTTGATAAGAAGGCACATGATTCGATTCTATTTCTTTTCCGCCAAAAGGAGTCACCTCATTAATCCACCTATTAAAACCGTCTACGTGTTTTGCTTCTTCCCATAAAAAGCTGGTTAAAAATAATTCTTCTTCTAACCTGCCTTCTTTTGCTATGGCCATAATAAGGGGCAACAAATCTAAAGTAACGGCTTCTTCGCCTGCTTGAAATTGCGAAACTGCCAGCAAAATAAAACCTTTCTCCTGCTGGGTCAGTTTTTTAAAGTCAATCATATCTTGGCTAAAATCTATATCCGAGGGGTTCCAAATACCATATTTTTTTGCTTTTTCCCACAGGCGCATGGGTAAGCAATTTCTGTTTAAACCTTTTCCATTTGTAGTTTGGTAAGTTGTTCTCATCTGTCAATATTAATTAAGCATTACTAAATGAAAACAAATTATGGGATACCATTAAGAACTACAAATATTAATGCAATTTAATTTATACAGGCGATGGTAATGCGCACTAAGGCAATAATAAAAAATTTGATGGAGGGCAGCCGACTAAGCTCAGAATTTTTGACCCCACTTTGTAAATTAAGTGCTTTCAGTTTTAGACTTTATAAAATGAAAAAGTAGGATGATGATTTTGAGATGATAGGCCTCCAACATTCCAAAGCTGCTCAATGGAAATGGATCGCAGTATGTTTTATTTCAAGATTTTATAGCTCGTTTACAATAGTTTGGGTAAATCAAGATTATACTCCAGAAGCGTTGTGCTGCGATTTATTTCGAAGCTTTGAATTTGCAGTTTCTCCCGAGGCTAAGCAGTAAGATACTGCGCAATCCGTTCTGTTTCACTTCACGGATTTTAAGATATGACATTTCTCAAAGAAATGTCATATCTTGTAGAAATGTCATATCTTTTTGAGGTTAATTCGATAGAAAGCTGCTAGAAAAATAGCCCCGACAGAAGTGGTTATACCATTTTAGAATAGCCTTTGAAGCGTCGGCAAAAATGGTATTTGAACGGATGGCGGGACCTAATTTTTTGTGAGGGCCAACCGTTTCGCTTCTAAAAATTTGACGACATTATTGGGCTAACCAAAATGCTAAAACCCTGCCTTCGCTACCCGCCAAAATACCTTGGTTAGTAAGTTTGTCAAAAGCTATGGTATGATAGCCTTTTGTGTTTTTAAGATAAGCCCAGCTTTGGCCAGCGTTGTAGCTAATGGCTGTGCCACTTGTGCCAGTTAGCAAAATTATATTTTCGTTTAAATATTTTACGCACGATTTAAATTTTATGTTTTTAGAAGTGTCGGTAACAACCCAACGTTTATTTAGTGTAATTACGTTGCTGCCGATTAAGGTATCGTTTGCATAATCACCGCCAACCGCTATGGCTTGCTTTTTGTTAAAATAATCAATTGAAAAAATGCCTTGTGAATCGCTTCCTTGTAAAATTGGAGTTGTTTCAATTTGCCAGCTTTTACCATAATTGTTAGAACCGAAAATACGGGCAACTTGGCCACCTGTACCAATTCTAATATTTTCATTTCCAAAACATTGTATGCCGGTGCCGCTTGCTGCAAAACCGTATTCTTTACCCAATAAAGTTGGTAGGTTTTCGCCTTTCAATCTGCTCCAATTAGAACCTCCATCTTTGGTTTGCAACAGATAAACTTGCTTGTCAATTGGGTCGCTAATCAATACGCCTTGTTGGTCGTCCCAAAAATCGAAGCCATTAAAAAAAGCTTTTGCTTTTAGGTTTTGATATTCCTTTTTCCAGGTTGCTCCTGCATCTTTACTTTTCCAAATTTGAGAACTTTTACCTGCTCCGGCACTCATTAACAAAATAACTTGCTCATTTAAAATAGCCACATCTCTAAACTGCAAAGTGTCGCAGCCAGCAACGGCACGCAAATTCCATTGCAAAGGCTTTTCGCTTAGTAAGGCATTAAATACTTTTCCATTACTACCCGAAACTATTGCCATATTATGGGCTACTGCTGCGCCCCTAAAAGAACAATCTGCTAAAACTACTTCTTCCCCAAATTGAATTTTATTGGTTTTCACTTGTGCAAAGCTAAGGCTTGAAAATAATATTAAAATAAAGCTTATTATTATTTGATTCATTGAATAAAGATAGGAAGTAGAATTTAAATAAAAAATTAAAAATAAATTGTTGGCATAAAATGTAAGTTTTATATTTATCAACAATTGAACAAAAATTATAATGAAAGCGAATGAAAATGCAATTAACTGGTTTGAAATTCCGGTGGCTGATTTAGAACGAGCCAAAAAATTTTACGAAACTATTTTTGATTTGGAAATGAGTAAAATGGAAGTTGGTAAAGATGTAATGTATGCTTTTCCGTATGATCCTACTTCCTACAAAGTATCGGGTGCAATTATAGAAGATGCCAATGCTATTAGTAAAATGGATGGCGTAACTTTATACTTAAATGCTAACCCAAGTATTGATGCGGTAATTAATCGCATTGAAGCGGCAGGTGGTAAAGTGCTGATGCCGAAAACCGAAATTAGTCCAGAAATTGGGTACATAAGTTTCTTTAACGATACTGAAGGTAACCGGTTGGCTTTGCAGGCTAATGCATAAAAAATATTGTTGGTATTACTTTTAGCGTCACCACCATATTTTTTTTATGATTAGAATTAACCTGTGGAGCAGTCCACGTAATGTATCAACTGCTTTAATGTATAGTTTTGCCCAACGGAAAAATACAATTGTAGTTGATGAACCTTTGTATGCTTATTACTTAAATAAAAGCAAAGTTCAACACCCGGCACAGCAAGAAATATTAGAAAGCCAAAGCACCAATCTTCAAAAAGTAATTAATAACGTTTTGTTAGGAACTTACGAAAGCCAAGTAGTATTCTTTAAACAGATGACACACCATTTATACCAAACCGATTTGCAATTTGTAAAAGCTTTCAAAAATATAATTTTTATAAGGGATCCTCGCTTAATCATTCGATCTTACAGTAAGGTAAGAGAAAAAGTAACGTTGCAAGATATTGGCATTGCCCAGCAAGTAAGTTTGTTAAATTTTTTAAAAGATGATGCCATTGTTTTAGATTCTAAATTTTTACTGCAACAACCAAAACAATGTTTAACAAAACTATGCGAACGCTTATCAATTCCGTTTGATAAAGCAATGTTGCAATGGCCAGCCGAAGCCAGAAAAGAAGATGGTGTTTGGGCCAAGCATTGGTATAGTAATGTGCATCAATCAAAAGGTTTTAAAACTTATAAAGTTGAGGAGTTTACTTTAAATGCTGAACTTGAAAAATTAGCGGAGAAATGTTTAGGGTTTTATGAGGAATTGAAGCAATTTGCATTGAAATAAAAACCAAATGCTACAACAATACGATAAACGCAATAATGACATTCAAATTTGGGTAGGCGATCAACTATTTGCTCGCAACGAAGCCAAGGTTTCGGTTTTTGATAGTACCGTGCAAGGCGGCGATGCGGTATGGGAAGGCGTAAGGATTTACGATGGTAAAATATTTTGCCTTGATAAGCATTTAAACCGCTTAATGGCTTCTGCTAAAGCAATGGCTTTTGCCCACATACCTACCAAAGCATTTATTGTTGATGCTTTAATGCAAACCTTAAAAGCTAACAACCAAAAAGATGAAACGCATGTTCGTTTAACACTATCTCGTGGTTTAAAAATTACTTCGGGTATGGACCCCCGCCTAAATCAGTTTGGCAGCACTTTAATTATTGTAGCCGAATGGAAACCACCCGTTTACCCGCCAAGTATAAAATTAATAACGGCCAGTCAACGGCGCAACAGCCCTATGTGTTTAGATTCTAAAATTCATCATAACAATTTAATTAATAATATTTTGGCCAAAATTGAAGCCAACTTTGCCGGAGTAGATGCTGCCATTATGTTAGATATTTATGGTTTTGTAAGTGAGGCCAATGGTGTTAATATTTTTATGATAAAAGATGGAACAGTTTTTACCTCACATACTGATGCTTGCTTGCCCGGTATTACCCGAGCTACCGTTATAGAAATTTGTAAAAGTAAACACCTGCCAATAGTAGAACGCAATGTTTCGATTACCGAATTTTATAGTGCCGATGAAGTTTTTGTTACCGGTACCATGGGCGAGTTAACAGCCGTAAGCGAAATTGATGGTAGAAAAATTGACCAGCAACATAACGAAAGCATCTTACAAAAGTTAAAAGAATATTTTAAAAAGAAAACAGAAACAGAGGGGACAATATTAAATTTTTAATAAAGTGAGCATTTATAGTAATAAAAATAATGAACAGTAGCTGTAGTATCAGTAACAGGATTTGTATTGCATTTTCCTTTAAACTTGTAACCAAATTAATGTATTCAATTGGTTTAGCAACTGTGGTTTCAAATTAAATCATTATTTTTTTGAGAAAATTATCATTTTTTAGGAACTTTCTACGCCACGTTTATGTTTACGTTTTTGTAATAGGCTAATTACTTACAAAACAATACATTTCATAACCCTAAAATGTGTTTCAATTATGTTGGTTTTACATTCACATATCCGCTCTTAGTAGCAACCTTTTATTGGTTGACTATCTTTCTGTTTGATTAAACAATCAAATCATCAAATTATATTTGTATTAATAAATTTGAGCTATGTAGTTATTAAAGTTAATACTACAGGTTAATTTTTACTCAAATTAATTCGACATTATTAACTTGAATATCTAATAAGGCTCAAAGTAGTTTGTTTGTTTATTAAAAGCCAAGCAATACAATAGTTTCGGGTGTGGGGAATTATTTTTAAACCTAATTTAGATTATTTTAATAAAATTTGGGATTACTATCTGGTCTCTGAAATGACGTTTGTTTTGATTGCCAATCTAATCGAAGTGTCCCCGCTTCGATTTTTATAAAAGGCAAGCATCTGCTTGCATAAAAATTACACCAACTTATACGGCAGCGCAATATGCCTAAAACTAACCCTGATTGAAGAGGAAATGCTGCCGGAGCATAGCGGAGGCCGCATTGGAACGGAAAGCAGGCCTGAGGTTTATGCGAGTTATAGTGTTTCGTTTCAAAAAATTATTAACACTAAAAAATAATGAAAGCAAGCACAATCCGTTTTTCAAAAGGCTTAAAAGTTAAGCACCAACTACTATTTCGCCTCGTGCTTCTTTTTTAAAGTAATCTTTAATTAAAAAATAATACAGCGTAACGCCTATAATGTAAAGGCCTGCGGTAATATAAAATATTTCACCAAACTGGAAGCCTTGTTGCCGTAGCACACCAAATATCATGGAACTAAAAAACCAACTGCCCGACCATATAGCGGAGTTGAGGGCACTTAAAATTTCGCGGTTGTTTTCGCCTACGTAATACATCGTCATTTCGGAAGTAAGGGGCCCAGCCATATTCATTAACGGTTGGCGGATTAAGTATAAAATTACAGCAATAACAAACATACCTGGTGCAAGTGCAAAATATTCGGTGGTACCTAAACCAATTAATGCCATTATAGATAAAGATTGAGTTACAGTAATGGCATTGTAGCCGAAGCGACGTTTTATATGTGGTACAACTACTGCTACAAAAGCTACAATGGTTGCTGCAACAGAACCTAAAACGGCAAATTGTTCAGAGTCTAAATGGAAAACGTGAAAGAAAAACAGGTTAATAAATGGAATGGTTAAGCCAGCACCAATGGCAATTAACGATGTAGGTAATACACATTTTACTATTGGCTTCCAATTGTATTGTGTAAAATTAAAACCAGACTGTTGGGCGGACTTATCTTTTTTTTCATCGCCCACTTTATATAAAAAATAAAATGCCACTAAGCTTGTGAGGGCTATTATTTGTATCATTCTTTTTTCGGTAAAAAAGGTTTCGGAAATGGTGTTGCCAATAAATACAGCTATACCAGCGATTATCATTCCCAAACTCCAGGTGGCGTAGTTTAAAGCAATGGCTTCGGTATGGGTTTCGGCTTTGGCATTACGGAGTATAAATGGTAAACCGCAAACTATTACTACCATGTGGCAAAACCCAAAAGCAGTTAGCGACAGCCTAACCAGCCAAATGTTGTGCATTTCGGCACCAAATACATACAAAAATGTGCATAATACTATGCCAATTGTAGCGGCATAATAAAAGGGTTTTATTGCTTTTTGCTTAATAAACATACCAAAGGGCAAGGCAAATAACATTACTGCCATAGTACGAAAGGTAATAAAGGAGGCTATTTCGGCATCGGTAAAACCTAACTTAGCCATGTAAATATTACCAATTAAAAAATATACTGAATTATTAATATTAATAAAAAATACGGCTAACGTAAAATATACTATTGGGCGTTCTAAATTTCTGTAATACCGTAAAAAATTTTTCAAATGAAATTGTTAGGTGCAAAGGTATGTGGTTTTAATGGGTTTATTAAGGTTAATATTTTTAAGGAGATTAGTGGATTTTTTTATACGCTAACATTGCCCACTTACCTTTGGTTTTCACAATTGGTTTTTTAGTAAACAAAGCCAAAGCTGCTTTTTTTACTTCCTCTAAATCATTTGTCAAAATACCGCTTAGTAGTAAATGCCCATTAGGCGTTACTCCATCATTTCCTTTAAAGGAATGTATAATAAATTCACGTAGTCGTTTTCCAAATGGTTAAAATCTTTATCAATAGTTATAAGTTTCAACTTAAATGCACTCGCTGTGGCAGCAATCCAAATATCGTTTTGCCCATGTTTCTTGATGAAAATTTCTTTTTTGATGCTATTAATTTTCCTTGACTAAACGCATCAATTTTAGCGTAAGAATTGATTACTTCTTCAAAATTAATTCCGAAAGTAGTTATTTTGATTCTATATTTCTTGTTATTTCATCATTTCTGCTGCAGATCAAAGCTGTAAAACGTAGAATTTGTTTCAATTCAAATACTCATAAAAAAGCTAAGATGAAGTAATGTCTTTAGCACTTATATAAAGGGTATTTAAACTTGCTTCAACTTCATCTTTAGAACAACAATCAGATTGATAAATGGGTGGTTGATCTTCTTTATTATCATATGTGATAATACATGTAAACATTCCACTACCATCATTAGAATTACATATATCTATAGTAACTGGTTCTTCAGTTTTCTTTTCTATACCTTTTATTCTTTGAGGAACACAATTTTCTTCATTACAAATTTCAATAGAAATTAATTTACTCATTTGTTTTTATTATAGTTACAAAGTTATTATTTATTATCAAATAGTTTTAGAAGTAATTTTGTTTCACTTTTTTAAGTAATGCAACATTGCCCACTTACCTTTAGTTTTCACAATTGGTTTTTTAGTAAACAAAGCCAAAGCTGCTTTTTTTACTTCCTCTAAATCATTTACCAAAATACCGCTTAGTAATAAATGCCCATTAGGCAACAACATTTCGGCTAACTTACTTAGGTTTTGTAAAATTACATTTTTATTAATGTTGGTTAGTATAATGTTGTAACTATTGTGTGCTACCAAACCAATTTCTCCTTGTTGAACTTTAATATGTTTATAACCAGTTGTAGCAATATTATCAATGGTGTTGTTATAAGCCCAATCATCAATATCTATTGCATTAATAGTAGTTGCATTTTTTATTGCTGCAAAAATAGCGAGTATGCCTGTACCGCAACCATAATCTAAAACAGTAGTATTGTTAAAGTTAATGGCTAACATCTGTTCTAAAACCATAGCTGTAGTTTCGTGATGCCCTGTACCAAAAGCCATTTTGGGGGCTAACTCAATTTCGTAGTCATACTTTTTTTTAATGTTATGAAAAGGAGCTTTTATTAAAATTTGATTTGCTATTATTACTGGTGGATAATTTTCTTCCCATTTTTTGTTCCAGTTAATTTCTTCTAACATACTTACCGAAAAGTTATTAGCAGCTTCTGTTTGTCCAAATAATTTTAGTTGATCTTTAATAGCTTCTTCATTAAAAAATACCTTGTCAATAAAAGCCAATAATTCATTTTCGTTCTGTTGAAAGGAATCGAAATTAATTTCACTTAAAGCTGCAATAATTATTTCTTGAACAGCTTGGTTTACACTATTAAAAGTTAGTTGTATAAATGGCATCTTACAAAATAATTAAACCTGTTGTAAAGCAACATCAATTATACTTAAAAAACTTTCTGCCTTTAAAGATGCACCACCAATTAAGCCGCCATCAATATCACTTTGGGCCAAAAGGTCGGCAGCATTAGCAGGTTTCATACTGCCACCATATAATATGCTGGTTTCGGTTGCAACTGTTTCATTATATTTTTCTGCAACAACGTTACGTATAAATTGATGCATTTCGTTGGCCTGTATTGGCGTTGCCGTTTTACCTGTACCAATTGCCCAAACGGGCTCGTAAGCAATTACAATATTTTTAAATTCACTTTTAGTTAAGTGAAACAGGCTTTCTTCAATTTGCTGTTTATTTATTTTTTGATGTTTTTCGGCTTCCCGCTCTGTTAAGCTTTCACCACAACAAAAAATTACGGTTAGGTCCGCTTTTATTGCAGCATCAATTTTTTTAGCTAACAACTCATTGCTTTCTTTTTGATGTTGTCGTCTTTCCGAATGGCCAATAATTACATAACTGCAGCCAACATCTTTTAACATAGCCGCACTTACCTCACCAGTAAAGGCACCACTTTCGTTTTCCGAACAATTCTGTGCAGCAATCTGTAAAGCATTTATTAAATTACTGGGTACTTCCGCTACCACTTTTTGTAAATAAGGAAAAACAGGGCTACAAACTATTTTTAAATTTTTTGGAATTACTTTGCTATTTAAACCCGCTGCAATTTCATTAATTAAGGTAGTAGCTTGATTGCCTAATTGGTTCATTTTCCAATTGCCTGCTATAATTGTATGTCTCATAAAAATTGGTTTCTGTATGATTGCGTTTGTTCAAAAATTGATTTTAAAATAGCTTCCGCTTCTTTGCCTAAGTTAAGATTTTTTCGTTGCATAACTCTTTTAGCAGTTTCTATTGCTTTATCAAAGTTATAGGTTTCCTTTTTTCCCCAGCTAAAAGAAGGTATAAATTTATTGTGAAAGCCACTACCAAAAATATTAGCAAACGCACCAACAACCGTGCCTGTATTAAACATTGTATTAATACTGCATTTACTATGGTCGCCCATTATTAAACCGTGAAACTGCGTTCCGCTATCCACAAAATCTTCTTGCTGATAACTCCATACCTTTACTTTGCTGTAGTTGTTTTTTAAGTTTGAACAATTG
>Ga0209303_1000802_pt1 | contig 22764 bp, 21 predicted proteins | sample SidtaG_3_FD_187449 | JGI IMG/M metagenome (GOLD analysis project Ga0209303, IMG submission 187449) | Marine algal microbial communities from Sidmouth, United Kingdom - Sidmouth_Asex1 metaG (SPAdes) (version 2) | ecosystem: Host-associated > Algae > Red algae > Unclassified | place: Sidmouth... | reverse complement strand
GTAGCCAAAGAGTCTCATACAAAGTGTCCATTAAATGGAATAGTAGACGATGCTGTCTATTAATAGCATGAAAACGATTTAGTGGACAATGTTTTGGGGCGGTTTTTAGGTGTCCCCTATGTTATAACATTGGAGACAGTCGCTTTGCCTAATAATCATCAGAATAAAACTACTTTACTACTGAAGATTTGTTGTTATCTATGTAGTTTTCTGGCTTTTCTATTAATTTGCAGCCACATCATAATTCCAGTGATAGCTAAAAACAACACTCCAAAAGCATTGAGTAAAGGATAAATAAGCTCTAGATCGACAATACCAAACTTGCCTCGGTGTAATTCCAACAACCAAAGATAATCTGCACTTTTGCCTGTGATTACTGCTACTTGAAATAACGAACCTGTAATTGCCGTCAAGAAGATTGGCAAAAACATAATCGGGGCAAGAATATAATGAAAGTGACGTAAGCGAGCTTTGTTAATTGCCATGAAAATAATAAATATGTTGAAATTAGCTTACTTTTCTGCCTCATAACCTCGGAGTTGATTGTATTTTTTAATTTGTTCGGCAGATAAAAGCGGGTTGATGTTCAGGTGGGCTTGTAAATGAGTCTTTCTTAATTCTCCGTAGAGTTGTCCTAGCTCGCTGGTTTGTTTTTCTAGTTTGGTATTGGTGATTTTTCCCGAAGCGAATGCGTCGCTTAGTTCTCGCTCTTTACTGACTATTGTTTTTCCGAGACTTTGAGCTTGAGACTGCATCTGCTTAAATGCCACTTCGATTTCTTTTGTCTGTCGAGCAGATAGGTTTAGTTCAGAGCTTAAATCCAAAACATGACGCAAACCAGGATAGCTATTGAGTTCAGCCATTCTAGCGTAGCCAGCACCTTTACCATTGAGAAGATTATCGACTTCTTCTGAACTCAAACCCCGTACTGGAGAGTCTAATTGTGATACGTAGGGCGAGCGCGCATTGTTATGTCCGTGTTTTGGGTTATGTTGTTGAGCAAGAGCCGTAATACTGCCAGCAGTTGAAACAGTGATCGCTATAAATAAATATGTAACTATTTTTTGATTCATTTTAATCAGTGGATGGAATTATAGTTCGTAATTATCTATGCAGCCATTTTTTGAATCCCAATAGTAAAAAAGGACTAGCAACTAACAGAGTAAAAATAGATTCGCCAAAACCTGAAACTAAAGTGGCATTGGCTAAATTAGGTGTAACTGGTGTCTCTATAGTAGTTGAAGCTTTTATAGGCTTTTCAATATTAACTTTGAGATCTGAGTTTTCTACTGTCTGTTTTTCGGAGAAGTTATTAGACTCAGGCTTAACTATTTGAGCATCATTTTTGGGCTTTAAACTTGTAGTTCCAGCAGTTGACGTTTTGGTTTTCTCCACTGAATGAGATTTTTGATGGGTAACTCCGTTATGGGCAAGAAAGGATTGAAAACTCATTGATTTACCTAGAATGAAAAACGACAATAGATGCCTTAGTTTGGTGGTGCAGAATCTAAGGACACGCTAGAAATCAAGGGACATACCTCTTGAGAGTTGGATTCGGGATTGGGGTTGTTTATCCAGTTTTGACGATATGACTCCAACTCGTGTTTAAACAAACTCATCCGCTTAATTTGAATCTCTAATTGCTCAATCTTGTTATCTAGTAAGCCTTGCACCAAGCTACAGGGCTTTTCTCCGCGATCGCGTACATCCAGAATGGTCTTAATTTCTTCAAGACTAAATCCAATAGCTTGAGCTTTCTTGATAAACTCAACTTGTTTGCTCGCATTTTGACTATAGTAACGATAGCCATTATCCCCTCTTTGTACTGGTTGCAGCAGTCCCATATCGCTGTAATAACGTAAAGTTCCTACAGCCAGATTTGTTTGTTTTGCCAGTTCGCCAATTTTGAGATTGGGTGTTTTACTCATAATGGTTGCGATGTTTTTCTATCAATTTATTTGTAACACTCTAGTTAACTGTAGAGTCAAGTATTTGGTTAAACGATTGAATGACAAATATCTACAGATAATTACGCCTCAATCATCAAGTTACCCATCATGCCTAAATCCTCGTGGTCTAGAACATGGCAGTGATAGACAGTTTTACCCGCAAAATCTCTAAAAGGGATGCGAATACGAACAGTCTCACCTCTTTTAACCAGCACCGTATCTCGCCAAGCCAGTAAAGGTTCAGGTTGACCATTACGGCTAATAATTTGAAAAGCATTGCCGTGTATATGAAAGGGATGATCCATCACTCCCGTATTGATTAATTCCCAGTCTTCGATAGTATTGAGCTTTACTTGAGTGTGAATTAGGTCATGGCGATAAGGTTCGCCATTAATTAGAAAAGCCATACCCACCGCAGGACTCATGCCGTGATTGAGTTCAAAGCGTCTGACTGTGTGGGGTTTTGGTAATGCAGAGATAGAATTAAGTCTGCTAGGTAAAGCCATAGATTCGACAGCAGATTCGTAGTTAATCGTTGCCAATAACATTGGCTCATCTCGGTTATCTCTGCCCATCATTCCCCTACCGCCCATCATGCCACCACCCATCATGCCCATGCTACCGCGATCGTAGGGCAGATTGAGTAAGCGATACTTTCCCGATTCTTTATCTCCCCTGACCAAAACATCGGCTCTTTGTCCTGGTGTTAGTAGTAAATCATTTACCTCAATTGGTTCGCTCAAACTATTACCATCGGTAGCAAGTTGGTAGAAAGAGTGTTCTTCTAAAGCTAATCGGTAAAAACGTGAAGGAGAAGCATTAAGAATACGTAAGCGTAATAATCCGCCTTCAGCCAGAGCGATACTAGGATTTAATCGACCATTAACAGCAATTACCTCTCCTTCTCTTCCCATCATGAGAGACATATGTGCTGAGTTTGTACGTCTTCCATCTGCGTTAATGGAGAAGTCTTGGAGTACCAAAAACTCTTCTTGGGCTGCTTTGAGTTCGGGAATTTCATCATCTTCACCCCGCACAATAAATAAACCCGCTAGCCCACCAAATAGTTGTTCTGCAACTAAACCATGCAGGTGCGGATGATACCAAAATGTACCCGAAGGATGATTGTTGGGGATTTGAAATTCGTAGGTGAGTTTTTTTCCTGGTTCTATTTCGAGAAAAACGTTATCAGCATTACCTGTCAGGGGAATATGTAACCCGTGATAGTGGATATTAGTGGGCTGTTCTAGATTATTCGTGAAATGAAGGCGAACTTTATCTCCCGATCTAGCTTCCAAACGGGGTGCGGGGCTCTGTCCGTTGTAGGTTAAAAGGGATGCTTGTCTGTTTCCCAAATCTACAAGACGTTCCCTAGCTTCTAAATCTAGTTCTAATAATCCGTCACTGCTTTGATAAACGGGAGCAGGATTAGCAGATGATTGAGGTACGGGCTGACTATAGATAGTTTTTTGGCGCAACCAATTTCCCGCTACAGCTATGCCTGCACCTCCTATACCTAATGCTATAAATTGACGACGATTGAGTTTAGCCATGATAAATTCGGTTAGAAAACCGATGAAGTTCAGTAAGATTCATATTCGTTAAATACTTCCACTTCTCCCTTATCGTTAAATGCCAATACTTGAAATGGTTGTTTGATATCTTTGGCTTCCATTCCTGGCGTACCAATAGGCATCCCTGGTACGGCTAATCCAACCATATTGTCGGGTTGTTCGGTTAGGAAACGTTTAATATCATCAGCAGGGATGTGTCCTTCCATTACATAGCCATCAATAATAGTCGTGTGGCAAGATGCTAGTTCTGGGGGAATATTGTGCTTTTGCTTCAAAGCTTCCATCTCATCGGTTTTGATGTCTTCAATTTTAAAGCCATGCTTTTGGGCGTGGTCTACCCAAACACCACAGCAACCGCAGGTAGGAGATCTATAAACGGTCATTTCTGTTGTTCCAGAATAATCTGCTTCGGTTTCTTTATCCCAAACACTTACTAAAGTGGCTTGTGCGGTATCTTGGGCGATCGCAGAATTACTGCTAGTGGCAGCCAGATCTTTACCTGGGGTTGAAGTAAAATAATATGCAGAGACGATCGCACCTGCGACAGCGATGGAAGTAATAGTTATTTTTGATAGTAAGTTAGACATACTGATTAGATTTATAGTGATTTGTTTATGAGACTTCTATGTTAAACTCTCTAGCTAACTAGAGAGTCAAGACTATGGTTGTGGAAGCTGTTTGCGAGGAGAACGTCTTTTTCTACGTAACCCCTTTAATCCCTGAGTAATGTCATCAACAAAGGTATAAACAATGGGAATAACGATTAGAGTCAGCAGTGTAGAAACAGTCAGTCCCCCTAAAACCACTGTGGCAATGGGAGAATAGGCATCCATGCCAGTTTCGGGATAAAAAGCCAGTCGCACGATAACAATCATGGTGGTTAAGGTGGTCATAAAGATCGCTTTGAGTCGTACTGGTGCAGCTTGGCGGATGGCTTCGGCTCTAGGTACTCCTTCTTCCCGCTTAGTGAGGATTAACTCTAGTAGGAGAATGGCAGCAGAGACGGAAATACCAGAAAGAATAATAATTCCTAGAATAGAGACGCTAGATAAGGTTTGTTGAGCCAGTAACAATGCGCCAAATACCCCGATTAACTGTAGGGGAATTGAGAGCATCATTACCAGGGGTTGAATAAACGAGCCAAACTGAATTACTAGAATTAAGTAAATCAAAATGATGGAAACGATTAACCCTTTAAGAAGGCGATCGAATTCAATCATCATATCGGTCATATCCCCCATCGAATCCAAACCGTAGCCAGGAGGGAAATCTAACTCTTCTCCCGCACGCATGGCGATCGCCATTGATAAATCCATCGAAGCAGGACTAGATTTACGATAGTAACCATTGACGTACACTACCCGTTTGCCGTTAACGTGTTCGATTAAAGTCGCGCCATATTCCCGCTTTAGAGTAGCTACGGTACTGAGGGGTACTTGCTGTCCGTTGGGAGTAGTGATGTAAGTAGCAGCGAGATTCTGACCGTATGCCCGATCGCTTTCAGGGTAGCGGACTAAAATATCATTCTGTCTGAGGTTCGGACGATTATAGTATCTACGAGTAAATCCACCATTGAGAGCGTAACGGGCTTGTTCGGCTACTTCTTCGATGTTTAAGCCCAATTCTTGAGCGCGACGGCGATCTATCTGCAAGCGATATTCGGGTTGTGATAGAGAAGAACTGGTGTGCGCCATAACTAGCCCTGGAGTATCTTTGGCAATCTCTAGTACCTTGTTTGCTAGTGGGTAAAGAATATCTAAATCCTCTCCGTAAACAGCAATCTGAATCGGTGCAGCAGATGTCGCCATCACGTCTACCCCCATTTCTTTAATTGCTATACGCCTTAAACCAGGGATAGTGCGACGGGCTTCCTCTTCTACCCCATCCATAATCTGCCAAATATCGCGGTTACGTTCGTTTAAATCCTTGAGGGTGACAACGGAAGAAGCAGTGTTGACGCTACCCATACTGTAACCGCTAAAGTAGGTACTGTTGCGAGTAATTTCAAAGCCAACATTAGAAGATACTTTTTCCACTTCTGGCTGTTCTAACAAGATCGCTTCAAACTGCTGTGCTACCCGATTTGTACGCTCGAAAGATGCTCCTGCTTCTAGTTCGATGGTGGCGGTAAATTGTCCCGAATCACCTAAAGGCATCATTTCTTGAGGAACTAGGGGATATAAAGCAAAAGCTAGTACAATGGTCGCAGCAGCGATCGCCAGAGTGATTTCACGATTGTTTAAGCAGATATTTAATAACCAGCCGTATCCCTTTTCCAATGCCTCAAAACCCAAACGGAAAGGAGATAATAACCATTGTAACCAAGTCTTGCGATTTCCTTCTCGTTCACCGATTGGTTTGAGGAAAAATGCAGCCAACAAGGGAATTAAAGTAATCGAAACCACCAACGAGGCAATAAAAGCAAACACCATCGGTAAGATTAGCCCTGCAAACATTAATCCCGTTAAACCACCTGAAAGAATAGTAGGTAATAAAGCAGCAATCATCACACAGCTAGCAGCAGCACTAGCGAGAAATACCTCCCCCGTCCCCTGGATGGCTGCCTGTCGTGGAGTTTTACCTTCCTTGAGTTTGCGATCTATTGAGTCAATCACAATAATCGAATCATCTACTAATTTCCCAATTGCCATCATCATCCCCACCAAAGTAGAAGAATTGAGGGACATTGAAAAGGGAATAAAAGGCAGCATGGAAAGAGCGAGAGTAGTGGGAATGGAAATCATGACGATCGCCGTTGCCCGAAAATCCTCTAAAAACAGCAGAATAATCAGCCCCGCCAATGCCACACTGATTAACAATTCTCCCGTAGTGCTGTCTTTGATTAACTCGACTAAGAAAGAGTTATCATAAGCCTCTTCAAACTCAAGCCCTGGATACTGAGACTCAATTTTTTCCAGTTCCTTTCTGACTCTAGCAATTACCTGCGGGGAACTAGAGTCGGGTTTTTGAATTATATTGACAGCTAAAGCAGATTCTCCATTGTAACGATACGCACTGCGACGTTCTTCATAGGTATCCTTAACCTCTGCCACATCTCGAATATAAACAATCTGCCCGTCCCTTTCCAAGATCGGATAATTCCTAACTACCTGGGCATTGAGAGCGCGATCGTCCGCCCGTACTAAGATTTCTTCGTCTCCTTGAGTTAGAACACCTGCACCCTTACTAACATTATTATTATCGATCGCATCTCTAACCTGAAGAATCGATAGTCCGTAGGCTGCTAGCTTCTGGCGATCGACTATTACCTGTAGCTGTCGGCGATAACCCCCTGTAATGAAGACTGACTGGACATCTTGTACATTCGTCAGGCGATCGACTAATGTATTATCGGCAAACTCCCGCAGTTTCACTCGATCCCAACCCTCAGCCTTGAGTGCCAAAGTTAAGACTGGGCGGTTTAACGGATCGATGGGTAATACCCAGTAGGAACGAGTATTGATACCATCCAGGGGTAAATCTCCCTCGGCAGACTTCATCACGCTTTGCACATCCCGAACCGCCTTATCAACATCTCCACCCCAGGCAAACTGCACCGTCACCAGAGATAAATCCTGCTGGGAACTAGAACGCACAAAACGCACCCCATCCAGTACAGTCATGCGCTGTTCGATGGGTTTGCTGATATAGGTTTCCACCTCCATTGGCGAAGAACCTGGCGTTCTAGTAATTACCGCTACCAGTGGACTCTGGACGTAGGGCATCATCCGCACGGGAATGATAATTAAGGTAAGAACCGAGAGGATGAGAACCCCGATATAGAGGGCGACAGTAATTACAGGATTTCGGATTGACCAACGGGTGAAAAAGGTTTTCATGAGGAGAGAACTTCGGGCAGATTAGGTGGCTTTGCTAGTTAAAAGAATCAAACTATTTCACTTCAAAAGAAAACTCTTGTTGAGCTTGGTATTGAGGGTCTTTCACGCTGGCTACTACGTTCCAAGTCCCCTGCATTCCAAAATATGTAGTAGCTTTAAAACGCCCTGGTTCTTCTGCTGGAGTAACTTCTACCTTACCCATCATGTCTTCCATACCGTCCATTGGCATCATCGCGCTAACGTCTAAGCTTTCTACTTTCACTGGTTCGCCGTTACTATCTACTACTTCTAAAATCATCTCGGCTGCACCCATCGGAATTTCTGACTGAGGTTCGGGACTGACTAGATTTACGGTAGCGGTACTATCCTGTTTATTTTGTGCCTTTTCCGTTGGAGCGGTAGAAGTAACGTTAGTATCGCTTTGAGCGGGGCTACAGGCGATCGCTAGAAGACTTAGGGGAAGTAAAATTAAGATTAGTTTTTTCATGGTTGGTATGTTTGTTAGTAAATAAAAATTTGTATGGGCAAACTGTCCCTGCTGGGATAGTTGATGTTATGGACTGAGGAGAAAAACTTTGACAGCTTTGAGTCGCTACTGAACCTTGACGGTAAACTCTTGCTTGCCTTTATTTTTTTGGTCTTTGACTTGGGCAGTAATTGTCCAATCCCCTTTCATACTGAGATAGGTATCGGCTTTAAACCTACCTGGCTTGCCGTCTGATTGAACTTCTACGGGGGCAGACATCGGTGCCATGTTTTTCATGGGCATGGACGCGCTCATCTCTAAGTCTTTGACATCGAGCGGTTGACCTTGAGCATCCTTTACTTCGATGACCAGTTGGGCATCACCCATTGCGACCTCGTTATTATCGGGGCTGATTAACTGAATTTGAATGTCTTGAGTAGCAGCTTTATTAGATGCGATCGGTTGTTCGGACTGGTTAATTATCGCTACGGGTGCATTTTCGACCAAGCGATTTTGACCCGAAGTTACTACCGCCTGTCCCGACTCTAAACCACTGGTGACTTCTACTCTATCTCCCGTTGACATTCCCAAAGTAACTGGTTGGGCTGTTACCGTATCCCCTTCGACTACCCAAACTGAGGGCTGGTCTTGAAATTCTACTACCGCAGCTTGAGGAACGGTAATAGCATTAGGTTTACGGGCGGTGATAATTTTCATCTCTAGGAACTTACCAGACAGTAATTGTCCGTCGGGATTGTTGATAACTGCCTCTACCGTTACCGTGCGAGTTTGAATGTTAGCTTGGGGAAAGATGCTGGTAATTTTTCCTTTAATTGGCGGAATGTTACTACCAGGAACAGTAGCAACCACTGTTGCCCCAGGACGAATATTAATCGCATCTCTTTGAGCGACGTTAGCCTGTAAACGTACCCGATTGTAGTTGCCAATTTTGACTATGCCCATACTGGGTTGAACCACTACCCCAGGATCGGCGTTACGTTCCTGTACGATGCCCGAAATAGGAGAAGTAATGGTGGTATAACCCTGCATCACTTTGGCAGTATCGACTTTAGCTTTAGCTTGATTAATCTTGGCGCGGTTATTAGTTACCATCGCTGACATCCTCGCCAATTTCACTCGTGCCTGCTTGAGGTTAGCTTCTTTACTTCTGACTTCGCTATCGACTACATCAAAATCATCTTGGGAAATCACTCCATCCTTAACCAGTCGGGCAAAGCGGTCTTTTTTCAGGTTGAGATAGTCGAGATCGGCTTCAATCTGGGCGATCGCGCTTCTCTGTTCATCTACCTCAATTTTACTCATCTCCAGGTCGGTTTCCATCGTGCTAACCTCGGCTGTTGCTTCAGCGACACCTGTAGTCAACTCCGAAGCATCTAAGGTAGCTATAGGCTGTCCTGCGGTAACGCGATCGCCTGGGTAAACCGAGTAGTTTGTCAGTTGTCCCGCCACACGGGGATAAACCATAATTTCTTCATAGGGTTTAATCGTTCCCGTATAGCTCACGCTGGCTTCTAATACCTGGGGTTTGACGGCTTCTACTCGCACAGGATTGGGATTAAACGAACCATCTACCGCCATCATCTCATCATGAGACATATCCCCATGATCCATTCCTTCCATCCCTGCCATTGAGCTAGAAGGTTTAAGGTGGTTGGTTAATACCAAAATATTTCCTGTCAGCAGGGCGAAAACGCCCAGTCCCAAAAGGGTTTTTCCCAATTTGAAATTAGAAGCTGATTCCTGCTGAGGAGCGGTTTTTATTGTTGATTCTGGTTCGACAGTTGAAGGGTGCGTAACTTCTTCGGTTGCGCGATCTGATTTTTGAGAATCTTCTGGTAAGTTCTCATTGTCATCAGACGTTGACCCTTGATTCTTAGTAGTATTTGCGGTCATGAGCAAAGTTTCAAGCTAAAGGCGTATCTTCAAACTAAGATGACACAAGACTATTAAATCAGTATGAAATCTCTTCGTTAACGAAGAATTTCCCAATTACATTAATCAATAATGTAATTTTAGTAATAAGGTTTACAACAACTATTCAATCAATTTAGTCAATCCTATATAAACTAAGGGTTTCAAAACAGTAAAATTCAATGATTAACTGTTATGGTCAACATGGATGGAAAGAATTCCACAGAAATAGAAAAGATATTCTTGCTGAATTCGACAAAATTTTAGAACAGACTCAAAATCGACCTATACAAGTTGCACATGGTCAGGGAGTAGAGGCATATATTCGTAAATGGTTAGCGGAGTTTTTACCAAAAAAGTATGCTGTTACGTCTGGCTATATTATTCCAAACTTATATGATGACAGCGGAAAAATATATCATTACGACATTATTATTTATAACTGTTTAGAGTCTCCTGTCTTATGGACAGAGGGAAATCAAGACAATAGCGAGCAAGGAAAATATCGTGCTATTCCTGCAAAATATGTGATGGCGGTTTATGAGGTAAAGTCACGATTTACGAAAAGCAATATTACTGATGCTGTACAAAAGCTTAATCAAACCAAAGATTTTAGCAATCAGCTAAACAAGCTTTATTTCTGTGGCATGATATTTATCGACTTAAAAAAAAGCGATAAGAATAAAAAATCGATTCTAAAAGAGCTTCATAAAGCAATTGAAATCTTTGGGTTTTCTGGGGGGATGGTACTTCGGTTTGAAGAAGATGATACCTGTACGGGTCTTATTTCATTCTTTGAAAATGATTCTAATACAGAAGAAAATAGTAATTGTAAACCTCTTGCTAAAAGCATTGATAACTTAAATATTTATATGACAGAAGATGGAAATCTTCAAATTGCAGAAGATGGAGGGGGAGCAATGCTAGTATTCAACGCAGAAAAAAATACATGGTTAGTCTCCAAATCATATGGCGTTTTTTCAAAAGAAAAGAAATATTCTGTTCATTTAAGCTGGTCTAGAAGTAATTTCTCACAATTTTGTATCAATTTACTCAGTACATTAGAAGGACTCTCTTTTAACGATAGAGATAGACCATCATTTGGGATGATTTTCGATCATATTGAAACAAAGAAAGCCTTACTACAGCATGATACACCTACTCCCAATTTGCCATTCTTGAAGATTTCGATATCTGACGAAGAAAAGTTTATTGTTAATTACGAAAACAATACAGCAAACATAAATTTCTGGGTTGAAGTGGAAAATCACAGTGACATAGAAGTGACAATATCAGATGACTGTTTTAAGAACATAGGTGTTTTACCAGGAAGAAAAAAAGCCATCAAGCAAGTTAGCATAGCGGTTACACCTTCCAAAGAAGGAAAAGACATAAAAACCCTTTTAAAAGAAAATTTAGAATTTACTTACCGCCTCGTATATTATGCTGATAAAACAGAAAAAGAATTTTTTTCGATTGAGAAAAACGTTAGAATAAATAATTATGAAATAGTTTTTAGTTAATCATTAACTGCAATTTAATATTTTATATACTCAAACAAAATTATCAGTCAAAAAATGTAAATTTTCTGCTTATATTTTGACAAATAGATGTTTTTATAATTATCACTTAAATAATTATTTCATAATTCAAGGCGATCGCCATTCTTCAATTCATCCTCATTTAATAATCTCATGGCAGTATAAGAAGTTGTTCCCAGTATAGGTAGCTGATAGTTATTAATGAGAATATTGCTAGTTGAAGATGAACCAGATTTAGGTGCTGCGATTAAGCAGAGTTTAAACCATAGCAATCACGTTGTAGATTGGGCTGTAGATGGTCTTGATGCTTGGGATTTCTTTAAACTAAAAGAATATCATCTGGGAATTTTTGACTGGCTATTGCCTGGAATGTCGGGAATAGAATTAACCAAGCGGGTTAGGCAACAGCAAAAGGCTTTACCCATACTGATGTTGACGGCAAAAGACAGCATGGAGGACAAAATAACTGGCTTGGACGCAGGGGCAGATGATTATCTAGTTAAACCCTTCGATATGCCAGAACTATTAGCAAGATTGAGAGCTTTACAGAGAAGAACCCCTCAATTACAACCTAAAAGATTGCAGGTAGGTAATCTCAGTTTAGACTACGCTACTAATACCTTTTGGCTGCAAGAAGAATCTGGAGAACAGCAGGTATTACTAACGAAAAAAGAATTTCAGCTACTAGAGTATTTTATGCAGCATCCCGAACAAATCGTTACCAGCGAACAGCTTTTAGATCGCCTGTGGGAATTTGGTGCAGAACCACCTAGTAACGTAGTAGCAGCCCAGGTATGTTTGTTAAGGCGCAAGTTAACCAAATATGGATGCGATGAGATGTTAGAAACAGTTTACGGTTTGGGCTATTGTTTCAAGCCTCAAGCATAATCGGGAATCTTTGAGTTAACCTTTTGATGTGAAGCAAAACCGACTTTTTTCTAAATCGCGCTGGCAACTGGCTACCTGGTATGCAGCAATCCTGAGTATAGTCTTGTTTATCTGTGCTTTGGGATTTTATGAAGCTGTTGCTCATGCCCATCGTATTACCATCAACCAGGAATTAAAATCGGTAGCGGGGACTCTACACGACAGTCTGTTACCCGTTCTCAAACAGCCAGGAAAAATAGAACCTGAAGTAAAAGAACTATTGCCAAATACTTGCCTCGTCGAAACAGATTGCTACAGGCGCGATCGCTTTCAATCTCTGCGATTAGGAGTAATTGGGCAAGATAAATATTATTTACGTCTTTTCGATCTAAGCGAAAATTTAGTAGCGGTAGCAGGAATGCAGCCCGAATTACCTCAAGTGTCGAATCAAGAGGAGTGGGAAACCTTAACTGATGTTGAAGGTACTCGCTATCGACAAATTTCTTTTCTCTTACACACTCAAAAGGGTGAAAACTGGGGTTATCTTCAAGTTGGTAGAAGTCTGCAAGATTTTGATACTTATGTTGGTAATGTCAGATGGTTGCTGCTGCTGGGAGTGCCTTTGGTAGTGTTAATGGTAGCAGGGGCTAGCTGGTGGTTATCTGGATTAGCGATACGCCCGATTTACCAATCCTATCAGCAGATGCAGCAGTTTACCGCCGATGCTGCTCACGAACTCAGAACCCCTTTGGCAGCTATTCAAGCAACGGCTCAATCCGATCTGATGTTGCCCAATCTATCTGAGAATAAAGCCAAAGATACCCTAAAAAGTATAGTGCGTCAGAATAAGCGATTATCTTATTTAGTGGCAGATCTATTGATCCTGTGTCGTATAGATGGAGAGATAAATAGTAATACCTCCCACGAAAAGAGAAAAAAAATTGCTTTGGCAGACTTAATTATTGAAGTAGAAGAAGATTTGGCAGCCCTAGCGATGGCTTCAGAAATTGAGCTTAGTTCCCAGATAAAAGTATCTCAACCTGTAGAGATAGTCGGCGATCGCACTCAGCTATATCGCTTGATTACTAATTTAGTTACTAACGCGATTCAATACACTCTAGCAGGGGGAAAAGTAGTATTAAGTATGATAGAAGAACACAATGATGTGGTAATTAGTGTCCGCGATACGGGCATTGGTATTGCAAAAAAAGACCAGAAGCGTATCTTTGACCGTTTTTATCGTGTAGATAAGGCTCGCTCCAGAAGTAAAGGCGGTTCTGGGTTAGGGTTAGCTATTGCTCGTGCGATCGCTCTGGCTCATCAAGGTAGTATTGAAGTACAAAGCGAAACAAATAAAGGCAGCAATTTTACCGTCAGATTACCCATAGCTAGATAGCTAGTTAGTAGAGAATTAAGATACTTCAGCAGCTTCTGCTTTAATGACCCCGCGATACATATTCATCCCGCAGGTAAAAGTATATTCTCCTGGTTTTTCTGGCACGATTTCGACAGAAGTAGTTTGATTCAAAGCCAGATCTAATGCCTTATTAAAGTCTGGTAACAAAACCTGTTCTAAGCAGCTACTAGGATCTTGACGATAAAAATTCAATTGAACAGGTTCGCCAGCAGCCACCTCAATTCTGTCAGGTGTATAGCCTCCATCGACGACAATATCTATCTCTTGAATACCTTGTTTGACCTGAGCTTTTTGAGATTTAGTCTTACTAAACATAAACCACCACAGTTCCGCACCAATTAAACCCAATCCCCCCAAAGCCACAGCCAGCTTTAAACCCAAGGGCTGTTCGATCTTCTGAAATTGGCTAGCCTGTTTCTCCGCCGAAGCGGGCATTTCGGCTAACCCAATAGTGGGAGTTAAAGCTAAGAAAAATCCTAACCCTGCCAAACTGCCTACAATTTTACTTTTATTAAACATGGCTAATTCTTTCCTCTTCAATTATGTTCTGGGATGAGACGGACTAAAATTTCTTAATCTCAGGGCATTCGTTATCACCGAAACCGAACTAAATGCCATTGCTATCCCGCCAATAATGGGATTAAGTAACCAACCAAAGAAAGGAAACAAGATACCTGCTGCAATGGGAATACCCAGGACGTTATAAATAAAGGCAAAGAAAAGGTTCTGACGGATATTACTAATCGTCGCTTTACTTAACTGGATGGCAGTGACAATGCCGTGTAACTCTCCCGAAATGAGAGTAATATCGCTAGCTGCGATCGCCACATCCGTTCCCGTACCGATAGCTATTCCTACATCCGCTTGGGCTAGTGCGGGGGCATCATTAATACCATCTCCTACCATTGCTACGATCTTTCCTTCTTGCTGTAGTTTCCTGACTTTAGCTGCCTTTTGGTCGGGGCGTACTTCGGCTTCTACTCGGACTATACCGACCTGACGAGCGATCGCTTCTGCGGTCTTTTGGTTATCTCCCGTCAGCATCACCACTTCTAAATCCAGGTTGCGTAATGCCCTGACTGCTGCGGTGGAAGATGGTTTAATTGCATCGGCAATACCCATAATGCCTTCTAGTTCGCCGTCTACGGCAATTAACACGACGGTTTTGGCTTCTGCTTCCCAGGTGTCTTTTTGCTGCTGTAGAGTATCGGTTTTAATACCCAACTCTGACATCCAGCGTTGAGTACCAATTTGAATTAGGCGGTCTGAAACTACGCCCTGTACCCCACTACCCGCCACTGCCTCAAAATCATCCGCATCTGCTGGTTCGATATCCTGTGACTCGGCGTATCTGACAACTGCTTCTGCTAGAGGATGTTCGGAGTTACGTTCTACTGCTGCGACTAAGCGTAATAACTTTAATTCTGAGTTATCAGTAATACCTCTAACTGCCTGATAATCAGTTACAGTAGGTTTGCCTTGAGTAATCGTGCCAGTTTTATCAAGGACGATGGTTTGAATTTTATGCGCGAGTTCCAAACTCTCTGCACCCTTAATCAGAATACCGTTTTCTGCACCTTGACCCGTACCTACCATGACTGAAGTAGGAGTAGCCAAACCTAAAGCACAGGGACAGGCAATTATCAACACTCCGACAGTAGTAATCATTGCTAGAGAAACATTGCCCATAATCACAAACCACAGGACAAAAGTAGAGATGGCGATCGCAATTACCGCAGGGACAAACCAACCCGTCACTTGGTCAGCAAGTCTTTGAATGGGTGCTTTTGAACCTTGAGCATCTCGAACTAATTTAACGATCTGTGCCAATACCGTATCTGCACCAACTCTAGTAGCCCGAAATTTAAAACTACCCGTCTTATTAATTGTCGCGCCAATTACTTCATCCCCTGACTGTTTTTTTACGGGAATACTTTCTCCCGTTACCATTGCTTCATCGATAGTAGAACTACCGCTAATTATTTCGCCGTCTACGGGAATCTTTTCACCAGGGCGGACTAGGATAATGTCATCAATCTGCACTTCGCTGATGGGAATATCCATTTCTCGACCATTGCGAATTACTCTAGCATCTCTAGCCTGCAACCCCATCAATTGCCGAATCGCTTCTGAGGTTTGTCCTTTTGCCCGATTCTCAAACCATTCCCCAAGTAAAATCATTGTCACTACTACGGCTGCGATTTCGTAGTAAACTTCTGGCATTAAGCCTTGGTTGAGAAAGAAACTGGGAAAGACAGTGGCAAATACAGAATAAAAGAAAGCTGCACTCGTACCTAGTGCGATCAAGGTATCCATAGTCGCAGCATGACGCTTTAAGGCTTTCCAGGCATGGATATAAAAACCGTAACCACACCAAAACTGTACGGGAATGGTTAAAATTAGCTGTAGCCAGGGGTTATGCAACCATGCAGGAATAAATGGGATATTTAGCCCTGTCATCATTGGCAGAGAACCAACAACTAAAATCAGGCTGATTATGCCACCCACAATCACTTTACGCAGTAAATCCTGCGATTCAGCTATTCGGGCTGCTTTTTCAGCATCATCTTCCCCAGTAATCATTTCTTGTTCTTGGAGGGAATAAGACGAATATCCCGCTTCTTCTACAGCTTCCTGGATATCTTCAATAGTGGTTCGACGGGGATTATATTCAATCGCAGCCTGTTCTGCACCGAAATTAACGTTACATTGTGCGACTCCTGGTACGTTGCTAATTGCTGATTCAATGCTGCTAGCACAGGAAGCACAACTCATCCCCCTGAGTTTGAGATTAATTTTTTCTAAATTGGTAGTTGCGTTCATAATTAGTACGGGAGAGGAGGTTATTTAAGCAGCAGGATAGCCAGCAGCAGCGATCGCATCTTTTACAGATGACTCAGATACTTTGGTATTTACTATTACTTGTTTTGTTTTCGGATCGGCTTCAACGGTCGCTTTGGGGTCAAGCTCAATAACTGCTTGAGTAATGGTTTTAGCGCAAGCACCACACGCCATGTTGGGAACTTTTAGTTCTATGGTCATATTTTTATATCCCCTAGTTTATTTAGCTATAAAGTTAGCTTAAACTCTCTAGTCGGCTATAGAGTCAAGTAAAAACTGGAAATAAATTTATTTTTGTTGTGGAGACTTTTCAAGAGGAAAAAATGCTGAAACTGATATGGATGAATCGGATAGAGCAATATCGCTCCATTTGTATGCCATGTGTTTAGCACAAGCAGCTACTTCACCATTCCATTCCCCTCACAACGAAACATATTTATCCGTACCAGTTCGATGTCTTCTGGAGTTTTGATGCCCTAAGACTGTAGCCTTTGAATGACCTGGTATTTGTTATTGAAAGAAAAGAGAGTTAATCTCAATTAGTCGTAAATGATTACTACTTGCTAAGTGCATCACATACACATGACAGACAAAAGCAAAAAACCGTAAGACAAGCAGCAAAAGGCGATAAGATAAGTTTTGCTTATCGAAAAAAAATCGCGCCCTCGGAAATTAGATGTATAAGTAAACCCGATCGTTCGACTAGTTAGCAGAAGAAGTTAGGTTTTTGGATCTGGTTCTATAAGAGTTAAATAGCGAAGAGGAACAGGTATTCCTAACTTCCAAATTTCACCAGGAGTATCTACAGGTATTACGTAAGCTAGAACTAGATCTGTAGAATGACTGTAGAGACTGAAGTGATAGTTGTCTCGATCTATTTTTACAACAGTTCCAGAATCAATAGTTCTAAATTCAAGAAGCTCTGGAAGACTTGATGTTCTTTTACCTTCTACGGGTTTCTTTAAGCGAACTCTGTTGCTGGTACTTGGTTTATTAGGATTATGAAAGATTAATTCTATATTCTTTTTTTTCATTAACTCTAGCAAGTAAATCCTACCAATACATCTTTCATATAAAGCCCAGACAGATACACACAAACCCTTCATATAGGGCAGGGTGTAACGCGGATCTATGTAGCTATTGCCCAGCTTGGTTTCTGGCGATTTTAATTTTTTGACGATTCTGAGCTTTTTGCGTACTACTTTTAAGGGTGTAACGCGCTCAATAGGATTCTCTTTGGGTAATGGCTCTGGGTGTAATACTTCTGAATCTGCTACCTCTAGTTTTACCGACTCTAAAGTAGGAATTTCTGGCTCTGAATCGGACGGATTTTTTATTTTTATAGTCTCAAAAGTACGATGGCTCGGATGCCAGATTTTGAGATTGTGTTCTTTTCGGAGAGTATTTTCTGATATACCCTCACCAAAGGTACTGCGAGCCTTGGACTGAATTAGTTCGATTAGTTGTTTGACATTCTTAGGCAGCTCTCCTAAAGCCTCGGCGATCGCGGTTACAGTGGCGATGATTCGATTGGTGGCGGTAACTTCCCTAACTTTATTTTGGTTGGGCTTTCTCTCTTTAGCTTTTTGCTCAAGCTCCTCTAATACTTCTTTGTAAGTTACCTGTCGGTTAGGAGTCGAACGGTAGTGACTCCAGTATTTTCTGGCTGCCTTGGCGACATCGCGACACCGTGCTTCTATCTCGTGTTGGTGTCGGCAGTATTTGGCATAGTTAGGTGCTGAGGTGGCGGTATGGAAAAGATACTGGACTAGTTCTTGGTACTTGAGTTTGAGCTTGAGTACTCCGTAGTTGGCGATGGTCAGCAGCAGGTCGTTGGTTTGGTGATAGTCAGTCCAACCTTCGGCAATACGGCGGAGGATATTCTCGATCCAGTCATTGTGCTGTTTGCGAGCGAACCCACCGCGATATTTGTCTTTAAACCATTCATAGTCTTCAGCAGCCCGTTGCTTGATGATGGTGCTATCGTTGGCTTTGGCTGATGATTCGGCGCGAGCGATGAATTCGTCTAGGCTATCGCTGACGGGTTCAAAGTCTTCGTCATCGAGTATGTAAGAACCTTGCTGTAGGGGCAGTCTGTGACCGTTGTAGAGGCTATAGCCCTCCCCTGCATTGGCGTATTGCTTGGTGTTGGGAAAGATTTCGATCTGCCCTGGTTTGACTTCTAGACCAGCTTCTTCGATGACTCGACGCATGGAGCAAGCCAGGTGATAGGAGTGTACTGGTTCGTCGAAGAAGTAGTAACAGTGAATGCCCTCAGTAGGACTAGAGCGGAGAGTTATCTGTTCGTTTAGCCCCAAGGCATAGAGGGCATGAATTAGCTTTCGCAGCTTCTCTAGGCTTTGATAGGGGTGTACTGCGCTATTGATATCGATATCAATCAGAGCGTGCTTGGTGTACTTGCCGAACCGAACGCCGAGGATTATTTCCTTGTCGGTATACTTGTACCAGAGCTTTTCGTCGCTAAGATAGTATTTTTTGACGGTATACCAGTTTTCATGGGGATACTTTTCGATAAAGTCCCAAGGGTGAAAATCCAGCAGATCGCAAAAGCGACCTCGCTGTTCTAGTTCTTTGGGGGAAATAGGGCAATCTGAGCGGTGATTGCTTGGGTTGGGATTGGTTATAGAACGGGAATCGTCCTCAAGATAGGTCACTTTGCTATGCCACTAAAGTTTGAACAAAGATGAAGTGGCGTACCGTATTTAGTGATCGCTGTGCTAACGTGTTCTATAATATGAACAAGCACACAAAGCTGTCCCGCGAAAAGGCGTATGCCTCTAAAAAAGACATAGTTAACCTTTAAGCGAATACGGCGTGTTTCAAATAAACTCAAATACTGTCCAGGTAGAGAGTCCATTCAAAACGACGGTTAGATATTCATAATGACTAGCTGTTCCATTCCGATAGTCTTATACACCATCACATCATTCGGTAGCCAAACTTCATGATGTGATGCGCTGTATAGGCACTAGGAATGTAAATATCAATTACATTTTTCTAATCCTATTCTCTTCATCATATTGGATAGATTATCTTATAAAAGCGAGCAAACTGGCTCGTTTTTTATTGTTTTGTAAAAGAACTTATTTATTTTCTAGTTCAAAGCTCTGGGAATCTTTACTGTACCTAGAGAAATTCGAGCCAAATACCTCGTCATCGTAATTGAGTGTATTCAATTGAGATTAGTCTCAACTGATTGCCTATTCTTGGATGTGGTTACTGGGGGATAGCTTGGTTTGACGGAGTAGACGTTTTCTTCAACGGGTGTGAGCATCGATAAGTTGGCGATCGCGCCTCGAACTTGATCGGGTCGGACTTCTAAATATTTGTAAAGTTCGTCGAGGGTTCTGTGACCAGAAATTTCTTGGATGATGCGTAATGGTACACCTGCATTACTCATTTGCGTTAGGGCAGTACGACGAAAACTGTGGGTGCTGACTCCTTCAATATCAACTCGCTTACAGGCTTCTCTGAGTATCCAGTCGGCAGAATCAGTTTTGATATGACCTTTGCCGTGTCTGCCTGGGAAAAGATAGCCCCTACTATCAGATGGTCGGTACTGTTCTAGCCTGGTTTTTAGATCATCGACGACAGGAATAGTGCGTGTGGCGAGCTTTCCTTTGGTGCAGCCTTTTCTGATAATTAGATCTGGGCGGACTCGTCTTTTGGAATCAAAGACGTCTTGGATGTGGAGGGTGACGCATTCCGAGATACGGCAGGCGGTATAGAGGCAGACAGCGAAGAGGGTTCTATCTCTGATGGGATTGAGGGTAAAACCTTGATTGAAGAGTAGTTGTATCTCTTGAGGAGTTAGTACCTTTGCTCTGCCATGTCGATCTACCTTCATCCAAGCTATTTATCACTCAATAAAACCATCCTATAGGAGTTGGGGTATTTGTTTTCGGTTAAGATCCAAGTTGAACGGTTAAGGATAGGGAAAGGGGAAAGGGGAAAAGGGAAAGTTCGACAAGGAAGCCAAATCTGGCTGTATGTTTTTGTGGGGCGTTAGTCAACGAGACACCCCAGACAAAGGGCGTTGTACCTGTTGTTAAGGGAGCGCGGGGTCGATAACTAATCGGCGATCGTTCTTTATTACTAGCGCACCCTTAATTCGCTTCGCCAACAGGTTTTTGTTGAAGTGTTGGATCGGCTACTGAAGACTGACAAGGACAGAGTTTTAGAGGCACTGGCAGCCGTCGGGTAAAGACCCTTTGGGGCAAAGTCGCCAACAATTTCACCAAGAATCTGGGTTTGCCCGTTGGGTCGTTCTTGGAGCAGAATACGTCCTAAATCGCTGAGTTTGGCGTGACGGAAGCTAAAAGCGAATCCATTGGGTACTGGTTCTTGCTGGTAGGAGATTTCAGGGGGGAGGTTAAACACGCTTTTGAACTTTGATTAATGAAACCACAATATTAAACAGCGTCAGATTGCTACCAAAACTTACGAAACATCGATTTTTCAATGCTTGCACCCCAATTGAGCAGTGTCATTTAATTCTCAAGAAAATGGGGGAAATCCGAGTTTCATCAAATGAACGTTTTGCGAAACCATTACCTTCAAAAAACTCTTGACTTTGTATATACAACTACGTATATTCAAGATATGGAATTCGAGTGGGACGAAAATAAGAATCGAAGCAACATCTCCAAACATGGGATTGATTTTGAGCAAGCCAAGAAAATATTTGAAGATCCAAATTTGTTAACCTACGAAGATGCTCGCTTTAGTTATGGGGAAATTAGAGAAATTTCCATAGGACAGCTACTACTGACAACCCAGCAGAAAATAATTGTTGCCCTGGTAGTCTACACCGATAGGAACGGAATAATCAGACTAATTTCTGCCAGAAAAGCCAGCAAACAAGAGAGGAAAGAATATGAACAACAATCAATTTAATCCAGATATGTCCTTAGAGGAAAGGGAAAAGAAACTAGCGTCAATGAAAGATGAGGATATCGATTTCTCTGACATTCCCGAATTAGACGAAGCATTCTTCAAAAATGCCAAACTGGTAAAAAGACAACCCAATACAGAAGCAATTTCCATTCGCGTTGATACTGAAACTTTAGAATGGTTTCGTAGCACAGCTAAAAATCACCCAGACATCAGAGGATATCAAACCCTGATTAACGATGTGTTGAGAACCTACGTCACCCATCAAACAAATAACAATGGAAGCTCTCAAAAATCCTAAGAATTGCGACGCGCCAGCAAAAATGAGAGAAATCAATACTCTAAACATCTAAACATCTAAACATCTAAACATCTAAACATCTAAACATCTAAACATCTAAACATCTAAACATCTAAACATCTAAACATCTAAACATCTAAACATCTAAACATCTAAACATCTAAACATCTAAACATCTAAACATCTAAACATCTAAACATTTAGATGTTTAGATGTTTATCTTTGCTTTTATTATGAAGGCTTTGCCAGAAAAGGATTAGAAAACAAAACTGCCGCTTGTCTACGAATAGAGTTTTTGAGTCTGATAATGAAAAAGGTGATTATGTTCTTGTCTGGACTTTTTTCTGGCTGTGTTTCTCTTCGGTCTTAGGCGTTGAATCGACTTCATGAGATAAGCTGCGAAGATTTTCGACAAACTGTTCTGTCGTTAATTCTTCAAAATGCTGACGAATCAGCTTGGCTGCTTTTTTTGGGTCTACCATGATGTTTTCTTTTCCGATTAAAAAAACTCCCGTTAACAAAGCTTTTTAATTTATTTTATCTTCTTCTATAAGATATGACTTTTTGATTAGAGAGAGGTCGCGAATTAAAATCTGAATATGAGAGCGATCAAATATAGCTGAACGGGGATAAATTCGTTCGCCCTCATTAAACACAGCACGTATAGAACCGATGGTTTCACCTTGAGGTTCTAAAATTTTTTCTGCTATATAGTTAAAAAAAGCACAGTCCAACCGATGTGCTTTCGATCTTTGAGGATTTTGAAGAGGCAAGGATTTATTTGCTTTTTGATATTCTGCGACAAAAATTGTGTAAGCTTCTTGGATAATTGGATTCCAATTAATATCAAGTAGGTCTATACAATTTTCTAGAGCTAATTCTGACTTGATGACAACGGGAGAGTCAGGAGATCTTTCTTTAGCCCAAGCCAAAGCACGTACAGGTGCATCTTGAAAGAAATATACGCCTGTTCCTAGCCAATCATAATCATTAGTAGGGGTGAAACTAGCGAAGCTGTCACCAGGGGCAATCTAGCTTGAAACCCTTGCCCCATAAGCATTTTAAAATCGACGATCAAGCAGCAATCTGAATTGGCAACCTTTCATCAAGATTCAAGCGGAAA
>Ga0209303_1000791_pt1 | contig 22886 bp, 20 predicted proteins | sample SidtaG_3_FD_187449 | JGI IMG/M metagenome (GOLD analysis project Ga0209303, IMG submission 187449) | Marine algal microbial communities from Sidmouth, United Kingdom - Sidmouth_Asex1 metaG (SPAdes) (version 2) | ecosystem: Host-associated > Algae > Red algae > Unclassified | place: Sidmouth... | reverse complement strand
AAAATCGGCTGTTGCCGTATTAAAAAGCTTTAATAAAATGGTGCGTTTTGTAAAGAAGGAAAACATCAGCTTAATCCATGCGCATTTATTTCACGGCTTAATGGCTGCCAATTATGTAAAGCTTTTTTGCCCTAAAGTGAAAATTATATTTAGTCCGCACAGTATAAGTTTAGGTAGTAAAAATAGGGAACGTATTACCCATCTTACCAAAAACCTTAGAACAATAGATTTAATATTACACCAAAACAACCTAAGAAATTTTATAAAAAACAATTACCAAGTTATACCAAATGGTATAGCAATGCCAGCTGAGTTTAAACGCAAAAACCAATTTGATAAATTTATTTTTTTGGCGGTTGGTAATTTAAGAGAAGAAAAGAATCATTTGCTATTAGTTAATGCAGCTAAAAAATTAGTAGAAAATAATATTAGTAACTTTGAAATACAAATTGCTGGTGAAGGCAAAATGCGCCCGCAGTTAGCAGCAGCAATTGCAACACTTCAAGTAGAAAACCACGTAAAATTATTGGGCAAACAGTTAGCGGTTTCGGCATTATATAAAAAAGCCCATGCTTTTGTTTTGCCTTCAAAATGGGAAGGTATGCCACTTTCGGTATTAGAAGCAGCGGCTTATAAATTGCCCGTTATTTGTACACCAGTTGGTTCGCTTACCGAAATTATTAATGCACATAATGGCTGGTTGGCGGCTGAAAATACTTTTTATAACGCAATGATGAGTGTAATGGAAAATTATACTACTGCTTTACAAAAGGCGAAAACATTGCACAATTGGGTGACTAAAAATTACAGCAACCAAAACATTTTTAAAGCCTACGAAAAAATTTATGAGCAATACTTAAATCATTAAATAATTACTTTAATTTCGTACCACAAATAATTAAAATTTTATATGCCAAGCGTTTCTACCCGTGGAAAAAACATGCCTGCTTCCCCAATAAGAAAACTAGTGCCTTATGCCGAAGCGGCCAAAAAGCGAGGTGTTAAAGTATATCATTTAAACATTGGTCAGCCCGATATTAAAACGCCACAAATTGCTTTTGAGGCTATTAAAAATGCTAACATAAAAGTGTTGGCCTACAGCCATAGCGCAGGTAATGAAAGTTATCGTAAAAAGTTGGTGCAGTATTATAACAATGTAAATATTAACATAAACATTGAAAACTTAATGGTAACCACAGGCGGTTCGGAGGCCTTGTATTTTGCTATGTTTAGCTGTTTAGATGCTGACGATGAAGTGTTGATTACCGAACCTTTTTATGCCAACTACAATGGTTTTGCACAGGCGGGCAACATAAAGGTAAAAGCATTAACGGCTACAATTGATAATGGTTTTGCCCTGCCACCAGTAAGCGAATTTGAAGCTGCTATTGGCCCAAATACCAAAGCTATTATTATTTGTAACCCCAGCAACCCAACGGGTTATTTATATACGGAGGCAGAGCTAAACCAATTAAAAGACTTGGCCTTAAAACACGATTTGTTTTTAATGGCCGATGAAGTTTACCGTGAGTTTGTGTATGATGGTCAGCAGCATTTATCCATCTTAAATTTAGAAGGCTTAGAAAACCACGCTATTGTTATCGATTCGGTTTCTAAACGCTACAGCGCTTGTGGCGCACGTATTGGCGCATTGGTAACTCGTAACCAAAAAGTTTTAGAAACGGCTACCAAATTTGCACAGGCAAGGTTAAGCCCACCAAGTTTTGCACAAATTGCTGCCGAAGCAATGGTTGATGTTGAAGCCACTTATTTTACCGAAGTAAAGGCAGAATATGTAAACCGCCGTAACACTTTGGTAGCTGGTTTAAATAAAATTGACGGGTTAGTTTGCCCTAAACCTGGCGGTGCATTTTACGCTACGGTTCAATTGCCAGTTACCAACACCGATCACTTTTGCCAATGGTTGTTAGAAAGCTTTCAGCATAACAATGAAACTATAATGTTGGCGCCAGCTTCTGGCTTTTATGCCACCAAAGGTTTGGGTAAAAACCAAGTGCGCATTGCTTATGTGTTAAACGAAACAGATTTATTGCGTTGTTTGGAAATTTTGGAAGCGGCGTTAAAAGAATACAAAAACAGCAATGGTTAATTATTCGTTATATATGCTACCAATTGAAAAAGGTGTTTTTGTACCAGCGCTATAATCTCTAATAAAACCTACAGGGCGCACACGCATTTCAGTTGCAGTTGATAAAGCAGAACCAGCATGGCCATCTTTACAATCTACTTTCAAATCAAGTTTTTTAATTTTACCATTGCCAGAAAAAGTGCTTTCCTCAAAATCCATTTCAATGTTTTTTTTCTCCAAAAATTCTTCAGCAATATCAATAAGTTCTTCTTCTGTAGTTTTTGAAGTAATCATAATGGAGACTTTTTCATCATTAATTACATATTCTGTTGATGGCGTATTAAAACATCCAACAAATAAAAAAGTTGCTACTGCTAATATTGAGATTTGCGCTTTCATATTCAATAATATTTTACGTAAAAGTAAGAAAAAAAATAATAGTAAGATATATAGTAAATCAATACTAATATCGCATTAGTTTTAATTGTATTTTAAATAGGTTTTGTTTGTTATTGGTTATTAGTAAATTATTTATGCTGTGTATTACCGCTCATTACCATGTTTGTAATGGCCAGTAATTTTTGCCAGCTTTAATTGTATTTTTTCCAAACATGAAGTGTACAAAGTGCTAATAAAATCATCACACCATTAACCTTTTGCAATTTTAATCTGCTTGTTATTTCTGTAGATAATTATCTTTTTCTCTTTCGTTATTTTATAGTCAAAAAAATTTTCCATTATGTTGTTAATTTAATTTTTTCCAATAGATCACTTTGTCATCACCATTGGCCCAAAAATCTCTAATAACAGCTTCTTTTGTGTAGTTTAGGTTTTCATAAAATTTTCGAGTTAATTTAAAATCGTCTGTTCCAGAAGTTTCTACAATTAGTATTCTGTTTCCGTTTTGTTTTAGTTGATCTTCTAGATAAGCCATCATTTTTTTGCCAATTCCTTTTCCTTGAATATCGTTTCTTACACCAATGGCAAATAAATTATAAGTGCCTTCGGTTAGCTTTTCTGGCGCACAATAGCCAATAGCAATTGGTTGGTCATTTTGGGTGGCAGTAAACCAAATATCTTGCGATTTTGGATTGTTGAAATAATCTGAAATCATATCGTCAAGCATTTCTGCTGGAAATAGTTCAATTGAGTTTAAGACTTCTTTTAAAGCCGCTCCATCTTGTTTAACCACTTTTCTTATTTCGCTCATTTGTTTATATCCTTTGGTCTTATAAAGATTTGTGGCAAATTCTAAACCAATTAAGTAAGGTTAAAATTAAACGGTTAGCTTTTATTCTTTTTAGTTTTATAAGCAAAATTACTTATTAAAATTGCATTATAAAATTTGTTGCTCTTTTAAGATATTCGCAACATGATGAACGACAGCAAAACAAATCAAACCAAACTTCAACAAGCTTTTAATATTGATGACTTTAAAAAAACGGCCCTCGAAGTAATTGATGTTTTGTGCAACCATTTACAACAAGTACAAAATAATGAAGTAAAGGTTTTGGACTATGCTGAACCAGAAGAGGAATATCAATTTTGGTCGCAAGGCTTTGAACAACCCGAAGATATTGCCACTGCTTTTCAAAAAATACTAAACCGTTCTATTAATGTGCAACACCCAAATTTTATTGGCCACCAAGTAGCCGCTCCTGCATTGGTAAGTGCCTTGGGCGGTTTATTGAGTAGTGTAATGTCTAACGGTTCGGCAGTGTATGAAATGGGTAAAGCCAACACCGCTTTAGAAAAAGTAATTTGCGATTGGATAAGCAAAGGCATTGGTTTAGAACAAGGTGGCGGTTTTTTAACTTCGGGTGGTACATTGGCTAATTTAACTGCTTTGTTGGCTGCCCGCAGGTATTATACAAAAGAAGATGTTTGGGAAGATGGACACGGAAAAAGCTTAGCCATTATGGTTTCTAACCAAGCGCATTATTGTGTGGAAAGGGCGGTACGCATTATGGGTTTAGGCGAAAAAGGAATTATAAAATTAGAAGTAGATAAACAATTTAAAGTGGACACTAATTTGTTGGCCCAAGCTTTACAACAAGCAAAAGCTGATGGCTTAATTGTAATTGCTTTGGTAGGAAGTGCTTGTACCACCGCAACCGGCTCGTTCGATGATTTGGAGGCCATGGCAACTTTTGCCCAAGCCAATAAGTTGTGGTTTCATGTTGATGGAGCGCATGGTGGGCCATCGGCATTAAGCAAAAAATATAAGCATTTGGTTAAAGGTATTAACAAGGCAGACTCGGTAGTAATTGATTTTCATAAAATGATGCTAACGCCTTCTTTAACTACGGCCTTGTTATTTAAAAATGTAGAACAGAGCTTTGGCACCTTTCAACAAAAAGCAACTTATTTATGGAACAGCGAAACCGCTAACGAATGGCACCAAGCGGGCAAACGTACTTTCGAATGTACTAAGTTAATGATGGCACCCAAAATATATTTTATTATAAAAGCTTATGGCATTAGCATATTTGAACAAAACATAGATCATTTATATGACTTGGCGAAAGCACTTGCGCATCATATAAAAACAAACAAAAAATTTGAATTGTTAATGATGCCCGAATGTAATATTGTTAATTTTAGGTATATTAGTGCAGCATCAGATCTTAACCAAATTAACCAAAAAATTCGCCAAGCTTTGGTAAAAATTGGTGAGTTTTATATTGTACAAACTAATATAAATGAGCTTACGTATTTACGCTGCACGGTAATAAACCCTTTAACTACCGAAGAAGTATTGAAGCATCTTATAAAACATATTGAAATATTAGCAGACCAAATTAATAAGGGCATCACAACTAAAATAAATTAACCATCCTATACCGCAGGTATTGTAAACTTAAGCACAGTTCCATGCTCTTTTTTGGGTTCTGCCCAAATTTTGCCTTTGTGCATTTCCACAATTTTTTTACAAATAGTTAAGCCAAGGCCGGTTCCGTCTCGTTTGTCGTTTAGTCTTTTGTAGGGTTCAAAAATTGTTTTTAATTTTTTTGTATTAATACCAATTCCATTATCTTCAATAGAAAATAGTTGTTGTTTGTTTTTTAAGCTGGCACTTATTGCTACAACAGGTATAACATTTGGCCGTGAAAATTTCATAGCGTTTGATATTAAATTTTGAAACAAACGTTTTATTTCAACTTGGTTACCTTTTATGTTTGGCAGGTTTTTAAATTGTATGGTTGCTTTTGTTTTTTCTATTTGATTCGATAAGTCAAAAAGCACTTCTTTAAGCAAAACATTTAAATCTATAAGCTCAAAAGACGCTGTTTTAATACTATCTACCTTGGCCAGCATTAAGGCGTCTTCAACCAAATTAAACATTCTTTTACCGCCCAATTCTATGTAATTTAAATATTCCTTTGCATCTTCGGTAAGTGCTGTTTGGCTTAATTCAATTTTTAATAATTGTGTAAAACTGGTAATTGTTCTTAGTGGTTCATTTAAATCGTGTGAAGTAGCATAGGCATAACTTCTTAGTTCTCGGTTGGTATCTTCTAATTTTTCTTTAATAGCTTTTAGTTGTTTTGTTTTACTTAGGTTAAGCAAATTTTTCTCTTCCAATACTATATTTTTTTTCTTTATTTCTAATAATAAGTGATTATGTGATAGGTAATAAAAATAGAGAATGGATGAAAAAACAACCAAGTGTAAAATATTTTCAATTAAGTAATCATTTTTTTCAAATATTAACATATTGTTAAAATCATTTCTATCTACATTGGGTTCGATTACATAAAAATATATAATGGCAGCCAACGAAAATAACATATAAACGAAAGCGCTCTTATTGTATGCTTTATAATTAAAAGTAATAGCAAATAATATAAATATTATTAACCATTTTAAATTGTAAGAATAAATACCGCCAGTTACATCAACAACTGCCAAATTTAAACACATAGAAAAAAATATAAATACGAAGGTGATGAGGTTAATACTTACGTTTAATTTAATTAAAATAAGTGTGCCAATGAAAACGTAAAAAAGCGCCTGAAAGTTAAAAGAATCTTGTAGAATATTTAAGTAGGCTAAGGTTGCTGTGGTAAAATTAAAAAATGAAAATACAAATATTAGACAGACAAAAAATCTTAACCTAAATAATAAGTCTTCATTATGGTGTGCTTTTTTATTAATAAATAAATCTAATAGTTTTAGAAACATAATATTGCTTTTAGAAGCGAAACAGTTAAACTTGTATAAACTTTAGGGCTTCCCGATAGTTATTTAGAGGATGTTTAAATGTTTCAGCTACGATTTAAAAAAGCCAGCGCTTCTGGTAACACAACCACTAAAAACGGGGCTATTTAAAAAACGGCTATTTGTATAAACTTCTCAAATGTTTAGCTTTACATAAAATTAACTTGATGCCTTTCTCAATTCCTTTTTTAATATTTTACCAGTAGCACTCATTGGCAAGGCGGTTACAAGTTCTACTATTCTTGGGTATTTATAGGCGGCTATATTATCTTTAGTCCAGGTAATTAAATCTGCTACAGCTACCGTTTGGTCATCTTTTAAAACTACAAAAGCTTTTATTTCTTCGCCCATTTCTTCGTGCGGCACACCAATTACTGCGCATAAAGAAACCGCTGGGTGCTTTAAAATAAGTTCTTCCACTTCACGTGGATATACATTTAGGCCACCTCTAATAATCATATCTTTAGTACGGTCAACAATGTAATAAAAGCCATCTTCATCTTTGGTAGCTACATCGCCTGAGTGCAGCCAACCACCTTTTAAAACGTTCTTATTTATTTCTGCTCTTTTGTAATATCCTTTCATTACGTTATGGCCTTTATACAACAGTTCTCCCTTTTCACCAACGGCAACCTCTTTGCCATCTTCATTAACAATTTTAACTTCTACACCCCAAACAGGAGTGCCAATGCTACCCGGCTTTCTACCAACTGCCAAGTGATTAAATGTTACTACCGGCGAACCTTCCGACATTCCGTAACCTTCAATAATGGGTACTTCAAATTTCTGTTCAAAATCTTCTAACACTTTTATTGGTAGCGATGCGCCACCCGAAGCGCAAACTCTTAGGTTGGTTTTTATTGTTTCTAAATCAAATTTTTCGTTTTTATAATTGTTTAAACCCCAGTACATTGTTGGTACACCAGCAAAAACAGTTACACTATGTTTTTGCATTAAACCCATTACTGCTTCTGCATTAAAGCGAGGTAATAATATACTGCTAACACCACGGTAAATTCCTGCATTCATTAGCACCGTCATAGCAAAAATATGAAACAACGGCAGCACAATTAAAGCTGTATCATTAGTATTAAAATCTACCAAGTCTGCCGAAAGTATGGCATTCAATATTAAGTTGGAGTGAGTTAACTCTGCTCCTTTTGGTTTACCTGTTGTGCCAGAAGTGTAAATAATTACGGCCGTATCATCAGCACTTGTTGGGTGGGTTTCGAAGTGTGGCGATTGGCCTGCCATTAAGCTGCTTATTGTTAGGGAGCCTTCAATTGAAGGTGGCATTTCGGGCTTGGGCATTATTATAAAAAAGTGTTCGCACTTAGTGGCTTTTTTAAAACCTGCGTGGCCCATTTGCCCCATTGGCAACTCTACTGTGCCTGTAAAACAAAAATAGGCTTTGGCATCACTATCGGTTAAATGGTATGCTATTTCATCTTTTTTTAATAAAACACTTAAAGGCACAACTACTGCTCCTACCTTTAATATGCCAAAATATATTATAGGAAAATAGGGTATGTTGAAGCAGCTTAGGGCTACCTTGTCGCCAGGTTTTATGCCCTTGGCAACTAAACCATTAGCAACTTGATTTGCGGCTGCATTTATTTGTGCATAACTAAGGGCGGTATCCATAAATGTAAAGGCTGCTTTATCTGCATATCTTTTTGCACTATCTTCAATTAATATTGATAAATTAAGCATAAAATTGATTTTTTTCTGTAAAATAAAAAATGTACCGCTATTTCGATAAGTAAATGTTCAATTAATTTTGAAAGTGTTTTATTTGAACTATTATAAGCCGCTTCTTTTTTTTAGATAAAGATTCTTTTGGAATTAATTTGCTTAAATGTTTATTACAAATGTTTTTAAATGATGATTGAAAAAAAATCAGATTTTACCTTTGCAAGCCAGATTTTAGCGGCATAAAAACTGTGTTTTTCGCTGTATTTATTAAAAAATGCTTTTTGTAAGCAGATAATTTTAATTGCTTATTGCTTTTAAAGGTGTAATAATAAAAAAATCACCTAACGATATATTGTTAGGTGATTTTTTTTGATCATATAAATTTTAAAACTAAAGTTACTGCTTTACAAACTTACTATGGTAGCGTTTGTTGTTTAGGGTGGTGCTTATTACATATATACCTTTTGGTAAAGCCGAAACATCTAAACGATATGCTCCGCTTGCTATTTTTGATGCGTCTATTTGTTTAATTAAAACACCAGTTTGGTTAAATATTTGCAAATCGTTAGGGTTATTTTTATTGTTTAAATATATGTTTATAAATTGATTTGCTATATTAGGTTGAATTTCTAACGAGGTGGTAGTAGTACTTTCAAGCCTGCAAGCTCCTGTTTGTAAATTAATTACTTCGCTTGGTTCTGAAACTTTATCATCCTTGCAAATAATTTCAAGGAAAAATTCGTAGTTGGCGCACTTTTCTAAATTGAACAACATTACAAACGGAATGGATGTTTTATAATCATTCCAAACATTATCTTCTTGTTTTTTGTAGTGTAAAAGGTAGTTTCCTTCCGTAAAATTATCCCAACTTATAAATGAGGTGTTGCCAAAAACATTCATAACATTAATATTAATATCGTTTATGTTGCAGGCTACACAGCCTTGGGTGGTAAAGGTTTGTATTTCCGAAAATAATTCTGTTTCGTTACAATTATATACCGACCTTACTTGGTAAGTTGTGCAAGCATCTAATTGCGAAAGCAGATAACTGTTTAACGTTTGGTTAATGGTTTGCCATTCTGCTGCTGTTGCTTGCTTAAGTTGTAAAGATCCTTTAAAAGAGTTAGGTATAACAACTAATGCTGATTTTGAGAATACGCTATTGATAATTGGTATTGGCATCAAATCTATATCAGAACAGTTATCTACCGGAATATTATTATTAAATACTACCTGACTGCCACCTATTGAGTAAGTGCTTTCACATACCGTGTTGTTATTGGTGTAAGAAATTTCAACGGCATATTTCATTTCTTCTAAATCGGGTAACTGCAAAATAATTTTGTTGTTAATACAAGTTTCTCCTTCACATTCAAAAACAATGTTTCCTTGTGCGTTTTTTATTTTAACAGCTGCGGAACCTTCTAATGGTTTCACAATGCTAAGTTCATTATTTTCTATATTTATTGCTACATCACACCCAGAAACTTGGTTTTGGAGGTTAAGGTTATTGGGCAATTCAATATTAGGTAGTTCAAAAATTTCGTCTAATTGCTCATAATTTGGAAAATCGTTTGCGTTTATATAATCTTCAAATTCAAGCCAATTTTCGGTAAAAATTATGTCTGATTCGTAACAAAAATTTAAACCACTATTTAAATTTGCTTGTACTAAATAATATCCATTGCCAGAAATATCTATCAATACTTCATCAAGAGGGCAATTATTGTTGCAGTAATAAATAACTTCGTGGTTTTGATTAACTACACTTATATTACTTTCGTCAGCATCAAAAAGGCCGCTTATACTTATTACACCTTCAAGCTCATCAATTTTAACGCTATTACAGGCTACAAATTCACCATTCCTATCATTAGTTGTAGATTCTTCTTCAACATAAAATGTTCTGGTTCGTGCCTGGCCATCAATTGGGCCATTATCAATTACTCCCGAGGGCCAAATAATAATTACATTTTCTTTGTTAGGTTCTACTCGCTGATTGTTTAGATACACTGGTTTTGAAAAAGATTTACTTTCTCCGGGTTGCAAATCACAATCATCGCAAGGTATTAGCTCGTCATATTCATAATCGAAATTAATATCAGAAAATGTTTCATCAAAATCAAAGCCAAAGCCATAGTCAAATAGAACTGGTTGGTCGCTAATATTGGTTACTGTACCCGATATTATCTGTACATCACCAATCAAAACAGTATCAGGAAATTCTATATTTTCAAGAAGTAGCTGACCAATGTTTGATTGTGCATTAGTATAAAAATTGGTATTTAGTAGTGTAAAGAGAACTATTATAAGTAAAAACCTAATTTGCATTTTTTTTTTTTATGATTAAGTAAAATTATAATGCAAAAATATTTCCAAATTGGCTTCAATAACGTTAAAAGTACATGCAATTTAACATTATCTTACACATCCAACACAAAATAAATCAATAATTGCTTAAATTTTTTGGTATTATATTTGATAGTTTTACAATAATAACCAATGAATATTATTGATACATTAACCAAAGAAGATGTAAGGCATTTTAAATTATTTTTAAAACGTTCGAACATAAAAGTTGCTGATGCACCAGTTAGTAAACTTTTTGATGTTATTAGAAAAGGTAATTATGAAGACGATAAAACGATACACCAAGAAAAGTTTAATCAATTAAAAGCAAATGCTTTTTATCGTTTAAAAAATAGAATGTTGGTTGACATTAACAAAAGTCTTTTAGTATTAAATTATAATAAGGTCGACAAAATACTTATTTTAAATTACCTCATATTATCTGAAATATTCTTATACAAATCAGCATTTAAAATTGCTTATAATTTTTTGTGTAAGGCCGAAAAAAAGGCGGCAGAACATGAGTTTTATAGTATTTTAGAAACCATATATGAGCAAATGATTGCACTTAGCCATCAATATGTTGATTTGCCGCTGCTGGCCATTATAAAGAAGAAAAAAGATGTGGTTAAAAGGAAAGAAGAAATTAATGCTGTTAATGATATGTTAGCTGAGGTAATGTGGCGACTTCAAAAATCAAATTATAGTGCAAAAGGTTTGCATATTGTTGATGAATTAGATAACATTAAAAATAAATTAGATAATATTAATCTTATAGATCAGTCGCCTTCTTTACGAATACAAATGCAAAAAAGTATTCGAATGATGTTACTTCAAAAGGGTGATTTCTCATCACTACAACTATATTTGAGTAAAACATTAAAAGAGTTTGATAGGGATTCAGTTTTTAATAAAAACAACCATAATCAAAAAATTGTAATGCAAACTTGGTTAATTAATGTTAACCTAAAGTTGTTTAATTTTCATTTGGTTTACGAATATGCGGAAGAACTAAAAGAAAGCTTACACCAATATAAAAACCTGTATTACGAAACCCATGTGTGGACCTACTATCAATGTGTTTTTGCTGGTTGTTTTTATAGCAATCAATTACAACGCTGTTTACAAATATCAAAAAAATATTCGAGTGAGGAAGTACTAAAAGACCACAGTAGCCTTATTAATTTAAATTTGGCTATTGTTTATTTTTGTTTAAAAGATATAAAAAAAGCAAATGAGTGTTTAAACAAAGTATTAAAACCAATTTTTTTTGATGCCCTTACCAACGAATTGAAGCTAATGGTAATAATAGTGGAATTGCTTTTTTACTATGAAAGTAAAGATTTTAGTTATTTTAATTACAGCATAAAAAAAATTCAAAAAAAGTATAATCACGTACTATCCTTGCCTCAGTTTAAACGACAACATACTTTTTTAAAAGTATTAGTTATTTTAGGAAAAGATATTAATTTTAATGAAGAAAAAACAGAAGAAATAGTGAGTCGTTTTATTGATGATTCTCCTCCCTTTGAGGCGGGTACAAACGAAGGTATTCACTATAAAAGTTGGTTAGTTGCTCAGCTTGAAAATAAAAATTACTATACCGCCCTTTTAAATATTTTAAAAAAATAATATTGTTAATCTAATTTTGTTTTGAGGCAGTTTGCTTTAGTAATAAACATATCAAATGCATAAGTTTATACCATAAACTCCACCTCCTTAAAACCAAATTCCCTTAGCTCGTCTCCAATCTTTATTAATAACTGCCCATTTTCGTTTATCCCCTTTATTGTACCAGAAACATGTTTTACATTTACTTTAAATATAGCTGCTTGTTCGTATAAATATAAGTGGTTTAAATACGCTTTTTTTAAAGCAATAAATTCCATTGCTTTTAATTGTAGGTATCTTTTCTCAATATAAAGTAGTATGTCAGTTATCAACTCGTACAAGACAAACTTTTTTTTAAAAATTTTTGTTAAAGATGTTGGGTTAGGCAACTCGTTGCTAAAATCTACTTGGTTTACATTTACACCAATGCCAATAATGCTGTGTTTTATTTTTTTTCCTAAAATTATATTTTCAAATAATAAGCCACCTACTTTATAGTTTTTATAGTAAATATCGTTGGGCCACTTAATGCTAAAGCCAGGTTTTGTAGGTAAAGCATCTACTATACCTAAGCAAATAGCCATATTTAAATAAAACTGTTGCCTTGCCAGCAAAAAAGTAGGTTGGTATATTATACTAAAGCTAAGGTTTTTACCTGGCTTGCTTAACCACCTATTATTAGCATTACCCTTGCCTTTTGTTTGATTTAATGTAGAAACTACCGTACCTTCGGCGATATTAGTATGTTTTAGTAAATTTAGGGCATACACATTGGTGCTATCAATCTGTGGTAGCTCAATAAAACATTTACCTGTAAATAAAGTGGGTTTTATAACAAACAAACTATTAATTTTGCAGTTTAACTTTTATAAATAATTTTTTGAACGAACTTAGTATAATTAAAAACAAAAAAAATAAAACTACCCAACTTCATCAACTAATTGTTGATAGTATTGATGATAAAAAGGCAGAAGGCATTACCTCTATTGATTTAACCAATATTACAGAGGCCATTTCTGACCATTTTATAATATGCGAAGCTAACAATAAACCTCAAATAAAAGCCATAGCTGATAATATAATGCATCGCGTAAAAACAGAAATGAGCGAATTCCCTGTACATAAAGAGGGGTTAAATAATTTAGAATGGGTATTAATTGATTACTTTGATATAGTAGTACACATTTTTGAAAAAGAAAAAAGACAGTTTTACAATATGGAAGAACTATGGAGTGATGGAATAATTACAAATTATTAACAAACTAATTATGTACCATTGGTGTTATAAGTAAACATTAAGTTTAATAAAAAAAATGGCTAAAGAAAATAAAAATAACAAAATCAAAGATAAAGATAAATCAAAGAAACCAAAATTCAATTTCTATTGGGTTTATGGTATTATTGTCCTCCTCCTCCTCGGCCTGCAATTATTAAATTTTTCGGGTCAGGCCAAAAAAAAGTATGAGCAAGATTTTTTTAGCGAACTACTACCTTCAAACGATGTAGATAAAATATATGTTGTAAGAAATAAAGAACAAGTAGAAGTTTTTATAAAAGATAAAAGCCTCGACAAAACTGAATATAATGATTTGGGTGAAGGACGTTTCAAAGCCTTATCTCAAGGTAAACCGCATTATACGTTTGAAATAGGTAGTGTTGATAGGTTTGATGAAAAATTACAAGAAGCCTACGAAAACAACGATAATATTGAAGAAGTAAATATTGATTATGGTACCAGAACCAGCTTTTTAGAGCAAATAGGTTGGTTACTACCAATCATAATTATTATAGGCATTTGGATTTTTATAATGCGCCGAGTAAGCGGAGGTATGGGTGGCCCTGGTGGCCAAATATTTAGCATAGGTAAATCAAAAGCTACCTTATTTGATAATACCACAAAAGTAGAAATAACTTTTAATGATGTGGCCGGCTTAGATGAGGCAAAAGAAGAAGTAAAAGAAATTGTTGACTTCTTAAAAAACCCACAAAAATATACTGCATTGGGTGGTAAAATACCTAAAGGCGCATTACTAATAGGCCCACCAGGTACAGGCAAAACCTTATTAGCCAAAGCAATGGCTGGTGAAGCGCAGGTTCCATTTTTCTCAATTTCAGGTTCCGATTTTGTTGAAATGTTTGTAGGAGTTGGTGCCAGCAGGGTAAGAGACCTGTTTAAACAAGCACGCGAAAAAGCACCTTGTATTATTTTTATTGATGAAATTGACGCTATTGGTAGAGCAAGAGGCAAAAATGCAGTACAAGGTAATGATGAACGAGAGAATACCTTAAATGCATTGCTGGTTGAAATGGATGGCTTTAGCTCAGACAAAGGCGTAATTATTGTAGCTGCTACTAATAGGCCAGATGTGTTGGATTCTGCTTTGTTGCGACCAGGTCGTTTTGATCGTCAAATAGGCATTGATCGGCCCGATTTAAAAGGTCGTAAACAAATATTTAAAGTGCATTTAGGCCCAATTAAAGTTTCACCAGATATTGATGCAGAAAAATTAGCTGCCCAAACGCCTGGTTTTGCAGGGGCAGAAATAGCTAATGTATGTAACGAAGCAGCTCTGATAGCTGCCCGTAAAGAAAAAAAACACGTTGAAATGCAAGATTTTAATGATGCTATTGACCGAGTAATTGGTGGTTTAGAAAAGAAAAATAAAATTATTTCGCCCGAAGAAAAAGAAATTATTGCTTACCACGAAGCTGGCCACGCCGTTGCTGGTTGGTTTTTAAAAGATGCGCATCCACTAGTAAAAGTTACCATTGTACCACGTGGAGTTGCAGCCCTAGGTTATGCGCAATATTTACCAAAAGAACAATACTTATACCGTACCGAGCAACTGATTGACGAAATGTGTATGACACTTGGTGGCCGTGCAGCCGAAGATATTATTTTCGGTAAAATAACAACCGGTGCACAAAACGATTTAGAAAAAGTAACCAAAATGGCTTACGCTATGACTACCATTTATGGTATGAACAAAAAGGTGGGGCAGGTTTCTTTTAATGATACACAAGGAGAATATCAGTTTAGTAAACCTTATTCCGACGAGACTTCTAACTTAATTGATGAAGAAGTACGTAAGCTTATTGATAGTGCTTACGACCGAACAATAGCACTTTTACAAAAACATAAAGGTGAGTTAGAAATGATCGCTAAAAAATTGTTAGAAAAGGAAATTTTGTTTAAATCGGATTTGGAAGAATTAATTGGTAAACGGCCATTTAACGAAAACAAATTGCAAGACAATGCAAAGCAAAATGGCACTACCAATGCAATACCGTTAAACCAAGTTAGCAATACAACAAATGATGATACGCAAGTAGTTAAGTGATACAGGAATTTGATAAAAAATAAATGAAGCAAGCAGCTACTATAAAAAACAGCATTTTACAAAAAATACGGCAAGTACTTAAAAAAAACAATAAAGATGTAGCGCCTCCTTTTGAGGAAGCGATGCCAGAAAATGTTTATACCAAAAGCAAAGAAGATTTGGCCGTAATTTTTGCAGAAGCATTAAAAAAAGTATCGGGTAATTTTATCTTCTGTGAAAATTTGGAAGAGTTTATTGAGCAATTAACAGAGCTTAGCCATCAAAAAGATTGGAAAAATTTACATTGCTGGCATCCAGATTTGCAAGAAGTTTTTGCTGCTGTTGATTTTAGAAAATGTAGAATTGGAAAAAATTTAGACAAAGCAGACGCAGGCATTACCACCTGCGAAGCATTAATTGCTAGAACCGGAAGTATACTTTTATCATCCGCTTTGCCAAGTGGCAGAAACTTGTCAATTTACCCACCCGTACACATTTGCGTAGCTTACACCAATCAATTTGTATACGATATTAAAGATGCATTTGAATTACTTAATAAAAGATACGAAAACAAATTACCATCTTTTATATCGCTAGCAACAGGCCCAAGCCGCACCGCAGATATAGAAAAAACATTAGTATTAGGCGCACATGGCCCCAAAGAGTTGTATGTTTTTTTAATTGAACCTCCTCTTAACCAATAATTAAGCTAACCAATCCTAAAATTTAACCGTATAACTCATAGTTTTGCTATATTACATCCAAGTGTAATGCGTAATTAATTTTTATATAAAAGGCTTTGAGTTTGATATTATTTACTTTTACTGCAAATTCTGGTGAAAAAATTTATTTTAGATTAGTAAGATCAATTAGCTATTTTGTTAGCAAAATTAAGCATAGCATGTAATGATACCCTGCTTAACTTAAAAGCATTTACAAGCAATTTAAAACCGCTAAATATTGATTTGGCAGGTATAACAACGTGAGTCGAAATACAAAATAATCAAGTATTAGATGGCACCCTTAACACCCTTTTTTTAAGTGCAGGTAAATGCGCATTACAAAAAAATAATTGAATTATATAAAGCAAAATTTTGTGCGAATTTGAATTTAATGGAGGTTCTACATTTATCAATACAATAAAATATTGCTTAAACAAATTTAAATATAAATGAATATAATTGATACGATATTGATGGTTGATGACGATGAGGCAACCAACTTTCTGCACGAAATTATAATAACTGATGCTAACAGTTGCAATAACCTAATAATTATTGATGATGCTGAAAAAGCATTGGAAATGTTAAAAAATGATTTGAAACCTAACTTATTGTTTTTAGACATTAATATGCCCAAAATGAACGGGTGGGAGTTTTTAGATTTGTTTAAGCAAACAAAAAAAGGAAATGACTTACCCCTAAAAATTATAATATTTAGTACCTCCCTAAATCCACGAGACAAAGAAAAAGCCCAAGAATATAAAAATGTTTCTTTTATGAGCAAGCCACTAACAGGAGACTTGGTTAAAGAAATTGTTGACGAGTATTTTTTACAAAAAAAAAGTATTTAAAAAATGGGGCTGCACGAAAATTAACCCTACACAGCCCTACACCACACACTTTAAATTTTTAATGTTATTGCTAATTAAACATATTTTATTATACTTTAAAGTTTTATAAAAATTACAAAAAAAACTGCCACCATCTACAAAATGATAAGAAAAAAAATACTTGATAGCTGCACCGCACAACTAACTTACCAAAGCAATAATTTAAATTATAGCACTAAGTTTAATATAAAAGATGGGATAGCCAATAATAAATTTAAAGTAAGTTGCAAGCAGTACGAGGGTTTCAATTTTACAAGGCTTCAAATATTTTTAAATACAGTTACTCATATTGCCATTCAATCGTGTGCGCTCACAGCTAATCTTAATTTAGATCAATTTAAAAATATATTTTGTAAAGGTTACCAGTCTTGGTCAGAAACTGGTTTATACAAATCGACCGAGCAGTTAAAAAATTTAAACCCAATAGCCAAACCATTAATGGGCCAAATGGGCGACTATAATTTATTGAACCGAAAATATAAAAAAGGATTACGCAGCTGGAATTACACTTACTTAAACTTCAAAGATCAGAACTCATTATTTTTAGGTTCTTGTAATGAGCCTACCGCATTTACCTTATTTCATTTTCAAAAGCCCAACACAATTAATATTATTAAAGATGTTGCTAATTTAGAAATCAGAAAAAACCAACAATTTTTGTTGTTTGATTTATTTTTGTTTGAAGGCAACAAAGAAGAAGCCATAGATCAATATTTTGATTTTTTAGATCTGAAAAAAAACCTAACCCAAGAAACTCCAGTAAAAAAAGCAGGTTATACCAGTTGGTATTATCATTTTAATAAAATTACGGCCAGCTATTTAAATAAACAATTAGTTGCATTTAAAAAACACAACATCAATATCAACTATTTTCAAATAGACGATGGTTGGCAAAAAACGGTTGGCGATTGGCTTAATTTAAGCCCTAACTTTGGCGGTCAAATGTGTTGTATGGCAAAAAAAATTACTGATGCAGGTTTTCAACCGGGTATATGGTTAGCGCCTTTCATCTGCACAAAGCAGTCTTTTATATTTAAAAAACATAAAAATTGGTTACTAAAAGATGCAAAAGGTAAATTGGTAAAAAGTGGTTACAACCCGCTATGGGGCGGTTGGCATTATACACTCAATTTTTATAATGAAGAATTGCGCCAAAATTTAACCAACGTATTTGATACCGTTTTTAAACTTTGGAAATTTAAAATGGTAAAGCTTGATTTTTTGTATGCCGTTGGTTTGGCGCCACCAAAACACAAAACAAGAGCACAAGTTTTTTACGAGGCCATGCAATGGTTGCGCAAAGTTTGTGGTAATAATGAAATTTTAGGTTGCGGCGTTCCTTTATTGCCTGCTATTGAAACTACCAACTATTGCCGTATTGGGCCCGATGCCGATTTTGCCTGGAAGCATTGGTTACGAAAAGTAAACCATAGAGAGCGACTTTCAACAATTAACGCCTTGCAAAATTCAATTACGTTAAACCACTTAAACGGTTATGGTTTTGTTAACGATACCGATGTTTGTATTTTAAGAAACCACAAAAACCAATTGAGTTTTGATGAGAAAATTACACAGCTATATGTAAATTATATTTTTGGCGATCTGTTTTTTATATCAGATGAAATTGAGGAGTACGATGAGGAATTGATGAAGCTATATAAATCTTGCTTTCCACTAAAAGTTGCTACCAATATTAAAACTACGCTGCTAAAAGATAAAGTGTTTGAGAGCAGTTTTACTATTGGTAAAAGCAATTACCAAATGTGGATTAATTTAAGCGACAGTTCTTTTGCTTTCAATTTAAATAATGAAAGAGAGGTGTTTTATAATTGCATCAATAAAAAAATGCAGGAAGACGAGCATGTAATATTATCACCACATCAGTTGCTTTGTTTGTTAAAGCTGAAACAAAATAACGTAAGTAATATAAAAGCGGTAGCTCATTTATTGCCAGAAGTGGCTTCTTAAAATTTTTGCAAAAAAGGATCGCATTTCTATCAACGGGGGAGCGAGGTAATTGAAATAGCCTTGATTGCAATGGAAATACTTTTTGTGGAGTAAAACGGAGCAAAAAGATTGGAGTGGAAAGCAAGACTAAAATTTTTGCGAGTATTAATGTTTCGCTTCTAAAACATTTTTAGCAAACTAATAAATTAAAAGCATTTTGGGCTTTATAAATTTTATAGCTAATAAAACTACTTAACTTATCAAATCTATACAATCAATTATTATCTTTGTGAGCTAATTATTGAAAATGAGTGTTTTAGTAAATAAAAATTCAAGAATAATAGTACAAGGCATTACTGGTAGTGAAGGTACTTTTCATGCCGAACAAATGATTGCGTATGGCACTAACGTAGTTGGTGGTGTTACGCCGGGCAAAGGTGGGCAAAGCCATTTAGATTTGCCTGTTTTTAACTCTGTAGCTGATGCCGTTGCTAAGGTTAAGGCAGATGTGTCTATCATTTTTGTGCCGCCACCCTTTGCTGCCGATGCAATAATGGAAGCTGCCGATGCGGGCATTAAAGTAATTATTGCTATTACAGAAGGTATTCCGGTGCAAGATATGGTGAAAGCTAAGGCATTTATTGCGGGTAAAGATTGTCGTTTAATAGGGCCAAACTGTCCGGGGCTTATTACGCCAGGGGAGGCTAAAGTTGGCATTATGCCGGGCTTTATTCACCAACCAGGTAAAATTGGTATTGTAAGTCGTTCTGGTACGTTAACCTACGAGGCGGTTGACCAGGTTACAAAAGCTGGTATGGGCCAAAGCACTTGTATTGGTATTGGTGGCGATCCTATTATTGGTACTACCACAAAAGATGCGGTAAAACTGTTAATGGAAGATATTGATACAGAAGGTATTATTATGATTGGTGAAATTGGTGGCCAAATGGAAGCAGAAGCAGCCTATTATGTTAAAGAGCATGGCACAAAACCAGTTGTTGGTTTTATTGCAGGGCAAACGGCACCAAAAGGTAGAACTATGGGGCATGCTGGTGCTATTATTGGTGGAAAAGACGATACCGCAGAGGCCAAAAAGAAAATTATGGCCGAATGTGGCATAACAGTAGTTGAATCGCCAGCTTTTATTGGCAAAACAATGGCAGAAGTATTAGGGAAGTAATTAAGCTAATGCTATGCTTCTTTTCGCTTTAATGTGATCAATAACTGCGGTAGTTATCTGGCCATACAGCCAAGTATCTAAAGTATCGTGTCCATCATACTTTTGATAATTGGCAATTGCTCGCTGAAGAGCACGTGTAGCTAAGAATTCCATTTCAGCCTCATTGTTTTTAAACAATTTACTTAGGTAATACTTAATATTATCTTTTTCTAAGTTTACTTTTGTAGTAAATTGTTCGTTGGTTAATGAAGTTCTGTCGTTAGTTTTAGGAGAGAATTTTATATTGTTGGTCATCATCATAATAAAAAATTTTATAAAATAATCTATTATAAAGATAACGTAAATTTTAAATACTTGCTGATGCAAAATCTTAAAAATAAAAACATTTTACTAACTGGTGGTAGCAGAGGAATTGGTGCTGCAATTGTGAAAAAACTGGTGGATTGTGGTGCTAATGTAGCTTTTACCTATTTTTCTTCCTCAACAAAAGCTGATGAACTAATTAAGGAACTAAAAACAGATGAGGTAATTTTAAAAGCCTATCAATCTGACGCTGCTAATATGGAAGCTTGTGAGCAATTGGTAGAAAACGTATTAGCCGATTTTAAAAGCATTGACGTGTTGATAAACAATGCTGGCATTACCCGCGATGGGTTGTTAATGCGTATGAGCGAAGCCAATTGGGATGATGTAATGAGTAACAATTTAAAATCGGTATTTAACCTAAGTAAATGTGTTATTAAACCGATGATGAAACAACGCAACGGCGCAATTATTAATATGAGTTCTATTGTAGGAATGCGTGGCAACGGCGGACAAACGAATTATGCGGCTTCTAAAGCGGGCATTATTGGTTTTACTAAAAGTTTAGCGCAAGAGTTGGGCTCAAGAAACATACGTTGTAATGCTGTTGCCCCAGGTTTTATTGCTACCGAAATGACAGACGAATTAGACGAAAAAGTAAAAGACAAATACATAAGCAATATTCCGTTAAAACGATTTGGTACGGGTGAAGATGTAGCCAACTTAACAGCATTTTTGGCATCTGACGAAGCGGCTTACATTAGCGGCCAAGTGATTAGTATTTGTGGCGCGTTGAATTGTTAGGTTAGAAATGTTTTGATGTAATTGATGGCATTACATCGAATGTTCAATATAAAAAATTGCAAGTTTATTACTAAAGCGATTTATGATATGGAATCAATAGGCATTGTTAATAAAAATAAAATTAATAGCAAAAGTGATTTCAGTATAACTATTATGGGTATTGAGGTGTTAGCGGTCAGCAAAATGAAATTAAATTAAAAACAGTTAAAATATATCGTGAATAAATTATTAGCCTTAATTATTCTTATTGCACTTGTATTTTCATGTCAATCAAATAATAACAAATCAAATAAGGTAATTCCTACTGCTAAAAAACCTCATTTAGTAGGACTAACACTTGCTCCATCAAAAATTATAAGTGAGCAAAATGTGCCACTGGATGGTGTGAGTATACCTATATACAATCACAATGGTAAAAAAGTGGAACAAATGGAAATGTTAAGCCTAATGGTAACAGGAAAGTATGCTATTGAATTTTATATGGATAGTAATAGAGAAATCAAACTGATCTCATTGCGTGAAGGAACAAAAGAGGAGGTAAAATCAAATGAAAAGGAGCTAGTGCCAAATGAGCTAGTTGGAAGTAAAGCCTGGTCCTTTGAAGTAAAAGATTTAGAAGCTAAATCATATTCTCTTAAAAAACTAAAAGGAAAAGTAATTGTAATGAATCATTGGTTTGTAGAATGCAAACCTTGTATAATGGAAATGCCAGAACTAAATAGATTAGTTCAGAAATACGAAAATCATGAAGTAGTATTTATTGGTGTATCTAGAAGTAGCAAGAAAGACATAGAATCTTTTCTTGAGACAAATATATTTAATTATTCAATTATTCCTGACGCTAAACATGTTTCTGATAGTTTTCAAGTAAGCAATTTTCCTACTAACATAGTGATTGACAAAGAAGGTGAAATAGCCTACTATAATACTGGTTTAAATACTCAAACTATTAGACATATAGACGAAACGATTCAATCAATTCTGAATTAAAACTTTGAAAAAAGATTTTGATTAAAACTGCCGAACCGCTAACAATAAGTAAGGCAGCATATCTGCTTCCTTCGGTCGCAGAGACGCAGCTTACTATCATACGTTATATGACATAAAAACAAAGAATAAATGAGTTCAAAGATTCTAGCAGTTCGACAAATAGCATGGGTTTCAGTAATTCCTCAATAGATGGCAATGAGATTTATATTTCTGTATTAAGATTGTTGAATTCAATGACTAATAATGAATAAACATCTACTTCAAATAGGGTTTAGTAACAGTAAATTAAATAGAAAAACGCCGTAAAATATTAGATATATTATTGATATAGAATGTGAAAAATATTCAAGGTGCACCATAAATTTATCCTACTTAAACAAGCAATCATCAAAATTTATAAGCTTACTGCTCCGTTAGGAACGATGAGAAAATAAATTTACCAACAATGATAAAGCCATATTTTGATAGACGAGTTGAAAAACACAGTCTTAGTGGGGCTAAGCCGAGGCTTTTCAAGGAAGTATATCGGGAAATGGCAAAGTCAGATGGTCAATTTATTTTTTTATCGTTCCTTAAAAGTATATTGAAAATCAATGTGCGCCATATCTTCAAATTGCTTGCCATTTTATTGCTAATGGCGGTAATTGGTTTCTGGGTGCTGAACAAAGTTTACCCGTTAACAATAAATGTTGATTATGCTACTATAATAACTGATAAAGATGACGAAGTAATACATGCCTATTTGTCAAACGATGATAAGTGGCG
>Ga0209303_1000787_pt1 | contig 22928 bp, 13 predicted proteins | sample SidtaG_3_FD_187449 | JGI IMG/M metagenome (GOLD analysis project Ga0209303, IMG submission 187449) | Marine algal microbial communities from Sidmouth, United Kingdom - Sidmouth_Asex1 metaG (SPAdes) (version 2) | ecosystem: Host-associated > Algae > Red algae > Unclassified | place: Sidmouth... | reverse complement strand
ACCTGTTTGAAATTTATACGTCGTTATCGTATGTTCGAGTAGCTAGCTACACTTCACATACTCTGCCTTGTCTAAATATCAAACACCTTGCTGTAAAAATAACCTCGAAAGATCAACAGACCCTAATAGATTAGTGGTAAATTACGACACGTAAAATAAGTTATTTTAAGTTAAGTACACACGTAGTCAAGAATCCCTAAAGCTGCTTTTCGACCTTGGTCAACTGCGGTAACGACTAAATCAGAGCCTAGTACCATGTCACCACCAGCAAAAATATTTTCTTTACTGGTTTGTAGTGCAAAACTACTATTTTCTACAGCAACAACCCGACCTCTAGTATCAAGCTCAACTCCGGCGTCTTTCATCCATTGTGGAGGGCTAGGTAAGAAACCAAAAGCAATAACAACAGCATCAGCCTCCATAACAAATTCAGAGTCTTTAATTGGCTCGGGGTTGCGTCTGCCGTTAGCGTCTGGAGCACCTAATTGAGTTTTAACAAATTTAACTCCGCAAGCTTGTCCATTCTCATCAACGGCAATATCTAAAGGCTGAATGTTAAAGGCAAAATTTACACCTTCTTCTTTAGCATTTTGTACTTCGCGTGGTGAGCCTGGCATATTGGCTTGATCACGACGATAAGCACAAGTTACGTCTGCGGCACTTTGACGGATAGATGTACGTACACAATCCATTGCAGTATCACCACCACCAAGCACTACAACTTTTTTATTTTTAAAGCTAACAAATGGCTTGGCATTTTCTGTAATACCCATTAAGTTTTGAGTATTACCAACTAAAAAGTCTAGTGCATTATAAACACCCGTAGCCCCTTCGTTTTTGAATCCGCCAGTCATATCTGTGTATGTACCCAAAGCTAAAAATACTGCATCATATTCTTCACTTAGCGATTCAAACGTTACATCAACACCTACATTTATATTTAATTTAAATTCGATGCCCATGCCTTCAAAAATTTCACGACGTTTTTTAATCACGTCTTTTTCTAATTTGAATGAAGGAATACCGAAAGTTAACAATCCACCTATTTCGGCATGCTTGTCGTAAACCACAGCATCAATACCGTTACGGGTTAATACATCAGCACAAGATAGCCCCGCTGGTCCTGCACCAATAATGGCTACTTTTTTACCGATTTTTTCAACGCTTGATAAATCAGGCTTCCAGCCCTGAGCAAACGCTGTATCAGTAATATATTTTTCAATATTACCGATGGTCACCGCGCCAAAATCATCATTTAAAGTACAAGCAGATTCACATAATCTGTCTTGTGGGCAGACGCGTCCACACATTTCCGGTAGGCTGTTGGTTTCATGACACAAATCAGCCGCTTCAAAAATTTTACCTTCAGTCACTAATTCAAGCCATTGTGGAATATAGTTATGAACAGGACATTTCCATTCACAATAAGGGTTACCACAATCTAAACAACGGTCTGCTTGACCGGCGCTTTGCTCTGTACCTAAAGGTTGATAAATTTCTACAAAGTTAATTTTACGATCTTCGATATTTTTTTTCGGTGGATCGATACGTTTAACGTCGATAAATTGGTAAACATTTTTACTCATTCTGTTTCTTCCTCAATTCGCGTTCAGATCACTGTGCTTGAACGCGAAGTTCTGCAGATGAACGGCTTCGATGACCTAACAAGGTTTTAACATCAGTAGCTTTTGGCTTAACTAATTTAAATAATGGTGCAAAAGCATCAAAATTATTTAGAATATTTCGTGCACGAAGACTTCCCGTTTCTTCAAAGTGTTCGCTAATAATGCCGCGTAAATGTTCTTGATGAATATTAAGCGCATCGTTATCAATTGATAACATTTCAATTGATTCTTTATTTAGCAGAATATCTAAGTTATCAGCTTCATCAAGTACATAAGCAAAACCACCGGTCATACCTGCACCAAAGTTAACACCTACATCACCTAATACCGTAACAATACCGCCAGTCATATATTCACAAGTATGGTCGCCAGTACCTTCAACAACCGCATGACAACCCGAGTTACGCACACCAAAACGTTCACCAGCACGGCCACAAGCGTATAATTTACCGCCTGTAGCACCATATAAACAGGTATTACCCATGATCATGGTTTCATGCGACTGATAGGCAACACCCTTAGGTGGCTTGATAGTTATTTTACCACCCGCCATACCTTTACCTACGTAATCGTTAGTATCACCGGTAAGTAGTAATTCTAATCCGCCAGCATTCCATACACCAAAACTTTGGCCTGCAGTACCCGATAAATGGATCTTAATCGGTGCAGCCGCCATACCTTGGTCACCATGGTGACGAGCAATTTCACCCGACAATGAAGCGCCTACTGAACGGTCAGTATTTCGAATAGTAAATCTGTATTCACCACCTGAACTATGGGCAATAGCCTCTGAGGTGGCAACTAACATTTCTTTATTAAGATTACCTTCATCGTAAGCAATATTATCTTCAGTTTTATAGTGTGACGTATTTTCACCTGTAATAACCGGCGCAATAATAGGAGATAAATCTAATTTTTGCTGTTTGGCGGTTATGCCTTTCAATGGCACTAATAAATCAGTTCTACCAATAATATCCGTTAAGCTTTCAACTCCCAGTTTGGCGAGTATTTCGCGTACATCATGGGCAACAAATTTAAAGTAATTCATTACTTGATCGGGTAAGCCTTTGAAAAACTGCTCTCTAAGCACTTCATCTTGAGTTGCTACTCCAGTAGCACAATTATTTAAGTGACATATACGTAAAAATTTACAGCCGAGAGTTATCATTGGCGCTGTACCAAAACCAAAGCTTTCAGCTCCTAAAATAGCAGCTTTAACAATATCTATACCGGTTTTTAAACCACCATCCACTTGTAAGCGTACTTTGTGACGTAAACCATTAGACACTAATGATTGATGCGCCTCTGCTAAACCTAATTCCCACGGACAACCGGCATACTTAACCGATGTTAAAGGGCTAGCTGCTGTTCCGCCGTCGTAGCCAGAAATAGTAATAAAATCAGCATAGGCTTTAGCAACACCAGAGGCTATTGTACCAACTCCAGGACCCGATACTAATTTTACTGACACAACCGCTTTAGGGTTAACTTGTTTTAAATCAAAAATTAGCTGAGCTAAATCTTCAATTGAGTAAATATCGTGATGTGGTGGAGGTGAAATTAATGTAACACCAGGTACTGAATATCTTAATTTAGCAATAAGCGGTGAAACTTTATCTCCGGGTAACTGACCACCTTCACCTGGTTTAGCGCCTTGTGCTACTTTAATTTGAAGTACGTCAGCATTAACGAGGTAGTGTGGTGTTACACCAAAACGACCTGATGCAATTTGCTTGATACGTGAATTTTTTACCGTACCAAAGCGTCGTTCGTCTTCACCGCCTTCACCTGAGTTTGAATAACCGCCTAAACGGTTCATTGCAATGGCAAGTGCTTCGTGTGCTTCTGGGCTTAAAGCACCAATAGACATTGCCGCGCTATCAAAGCGTTTAAACATTTCGCTGTCAGGTTCAACTTGGCTAATATCAATACTTTGAGTATCTTCTTTAAATACGAGTAAATCACGTAACATTGCCGGTGGACGATTATTTACAGTATCAGCATATACGCGGTAATCTTCATATTTTCCTGATTTAACTGCTTTTTGTAAAGTACTTACAACATCTGGGTTGTACGCATGGTACTCACCGTTATGTACATACTTTAATAAGCCACCATGAGATATTTTTTGATGAGGTAAAAAGGCTTTACGCGCTAAGTTAATATTGTCTTGCTCAATATCTTTAAAGTTTGCGCCTTGTAAACGACTCGGTAATTCAGGGAAACAAAGGTTCATGATATTTTCATCAAGACCAATCACTTCAAATAAACCTGCACAACGATAACTGGCAATGGTTGAAATACCCATTTTAGAAAGGATCTTTAATAAACCTTTATTAATACCATTACGATAACTCGTTACAGCTTCACGCGCGGTTGCTTCTATTTGACCTTGCTCAACCAATTGCTCAATGGTTTCAAAAGCGAGGTAAGGATAAATAGCCGTAGCACCTAAACCAAGTAGTACTGCAAATTGATGAGAGTCTCGCACAGAGCCAGTTTCAACTACTATGTTTGAGTCACAACGTAGTTGTTGATCGACTAAACGCTTTTGAACCGCTCCAACAGCCATAGCTGCAGGAACAGGTAATTTACCTTTTTCAATATCACGATCTGATAATACTAAAATAACGCTGCCGTGATTACGCACCAAATCTACAGCTTCATTACAAATGCGTTTAATTGCTGCTTCTAAGCCTTCCGCTTGGTCGTAATTTAACGAAAGAGTATCACTACGATAGTGCTCAGGCTCAAGTTCACGCAATTGTTTTAAACCGGTGTACATAAGTACTGGTGTATCAAAAGAAATACGGTTTGCATGACCCGTAGTTTCATTAAATACGTTATGCTCACGACCAATACAGGTACCTAAAGACATAACGTAACGCTCACGTAATGGATCTATCGGCGGGTTAGTGACTTGCGCAAATTGCTGACGGAAGTAATCGTACAATGAACGAGATTGGCTTGATAAAACAGCCATAGGTGTATCATCACCCATTGAGCCAGTAGCTTCTTGACCATTTTCAGCCATGGTTTTAACCACTTGATGAATTTCTTCATAGCTGTAATTAAATAATTTTTGATATTTGGCAAGTTCTTTATCATCAAAAACACGCTTACCGATAAGCTCGGCTGGTAATGCACTAAACGGCACCAAGTGACTAATATTTTCGTCTAACCATTCACGGTATGGATGGCGTACTTTTAACTCATTATCGATAGCGGCAGAATTGAATACTTTACCTGTATAGGTATCTATAGCAAGCATTTCTCCAGGACCGACACGACCTTTTTCAACGACTTCATCTTCACCGTAATCCCAAATACCCACTTCTGAGGCAAGCGTAATGAAACCATTGCGAGTTATTACGTAACGCGCAGGACGTAAGCCGTTTCTATCAAGGTTACAAGCAACATGACGACCATTGGTCATAACAACCCCTGCCGGTCCGTCCCAAGGTTCCATGTGCATTGAGTTAAATTCGTAAAATGCCTTTAAGTCGTTGTCCATGCGTGGGCTATTTTGCCAAGCAGGAGGCATAAGTAAACGCATAGCACGGTATAAATCCATCCCACCAGCTAAAAATAGCTCAAGCATGTTATCTAATGACGATGAGTCAGAACCGCTTTCGTTAACAAATGGTGCAGCGTCTTGTAAATCGGGTAATAAAGGTGTTTGAAAACGGTAAGTACGTGCGCGACTCCACTGTCTATTACCTTTTATCGTATTAATTTCACCGTTGTGAGCTAAATAGCGAAATGGTTGCGCTAAATGCCATTGTGGGGAAGTATTGGTGGAAAAGCGCTGGTGAAATACACAAATCGCACTTTGTAAGCGTATATCAGCTAAATCTAAATAAAAATTAGGTAAATCTACTGGCATTACCAAGCCTTTATAGATCATAACTGAACATGAAAGACTTGCTACATAGAAACGTTCATCAGTTATACGTTTTTCAGCACGACGACGTGCCATATACAAACGACGCTCTAGATCGCGATTACGCCATCCAGCAGGAGAGTCAATAAATACTTGTTCAATACCGGGTAAATTTCCGGCTGCAATTTCGCCTAAAATTGATTTATCCGTAGGAACAATTCTCCAACCAACTACCGCTAGAGTTTCTCTTGATAATTCTTCTTCAAAAATCTTTTTAGAAAGAGCAGCTTCAATAGGGTCAGGATTTAAAAAAATCATCCCAACCGCATACTTACGACCTAATTGCCAATTATTTTCTTCAGCAATAGCTCTAAAAAACGAATCGGGTTTTTGCATTAACAAACCACAACCATCACCCGTTTTACCGTCAGCGGCAATGCCACCACGATGTTGCATGCGGTCTAAAGCATGAATAGCGGTTTTAATGAGCTTATGGCTTGTTTCACCGTGTTGATGCGCGATTAAGCCAAATCCACAATTGTCTTTTTGGAAGTTGGGATCATAAAGCTGCATATTGTCTCTCCTAATTATTATATCGTCTTGGAAATACAGGAATTTAAAAAAGAATAAATTTATGCAAAAAATGCATAAACACTCTATTTTCTAGCCAAGAAGAACCCAGTAGATTAAACACTTTTGGTAAAAAGGTCAATAAAAATAGAGTATTTGCTCATGATACACTCTGTATTGCTTACCTTGTTGAATCTATTGAGTTTTACTTGTTTTTTAGAGCTGAATAAAGGATGTTCAAACGCTAATTTAGCTGATTTTTAACTAATTATTTAAAAGTGTATGTCAATGTGTTGTGAGTTATTTGCAATAAAGTTTAAATAAGAACTATTCACTTTTTATTCATTTTTAAAATTTATTGAATAATAATGGGCGATAGTGCTGTTTTTATTTTTCTTTAAAGTAATGTACTAAAAGATAATATTAGAATGCATTACAGGAAAATGGGTTAGTTCTATTTTAACAGAAACTAACCTAGATTGAATAGACTTAAAAAAACTAAAAATTTAACATGTACCCGTTACCATTCAAAGTGCTCTGAAACATGCATCTTAAATGGTAACGAGTATATACCCTTCAAACCTCAAGCTGCAGAATTGAGCAAGGCGATAAAGGGTTAGGTACAAGGCATTGATTAAGAAAATAGTCATTCTATTTTCTTAATCATTTAAATCAATAACGCCGTAGATGACCTTTTATCGACTTGCCCATAGGAAGCTAAGCGAGTCATCAGTCCAGCGTTGCGATACTTGTTAAGGGAATGCCATTATCTGCGTAACGCGCCTTGATCTGATTTACTCGTTTAGCTCTGAACCTGCATCTTAAAGTGTAATGAGTATAAGCTATGCTTGATAACCGTTTGCCACACCTTTAGTGGTAATGCTTACAGCATCATGTGCATGGAGTGATTCTAGATGATTTATTTTCAACCAAAAATCATCTATGGTCGTTACTTGATTCATCACGTGCTGCAAACGACGCGCAGCATCTTCACAAAACATAAGGTTTTGTCCGTTAAGGCGTGCAAACTCTTGTTCATCTTCTCGCTTTACCGCAGCTTGTACCGGTGTTTTTAAGGCGTTTTCAACGAGATCAACTAATTGCGTGATTGGAAATTCTTGAGAGTTATTATTTAAAAGTACTTTTATTTCAGCAACTGAACGCTGGCTATGAGGTGTTGCAACAATACCTTCCGTTGTGCCTAACCAATTATGTATATCTTCTAAATTTACTTGAGCTTGTCGGCTAAACGTATCAGTAAATGCTTTTTGAATAAGTTGCCTAGCCAATGCTGCAGAACATGGACAAGTTGACGAATAGCTAATGTCGACACTTAACTCAACCGTTAAATTACCTTTGTTTATTCTTCCTGTTACAATAACAGGGTAGGCTTTCCAACCTTGCTTACCACTAATTAAAGATTTTCTACGCAAGTGATAATCAAAACTAAATTGTACTTTGGCGTTATCACTTAACTCTTGATGACTGGTAATAAAACCGTCAAGTAGTGTGACTAAACTTTGATACTCTAATGTACCGTTATTAGATAAGTCGTCTATAAGAAGATATAAACGCGACATGTGAATGCCTTTAGCTTTAGGATCTTTAAGATTAACAAATGCATCAACATGTGCGGAAACCATACGCTCCGATTCATTTTCAGACGCTACGATTATTGGCATCTCGATATTGCTCATACCTACCCAATCTAAAGTACCTTCAGTTTGTGCTGTGGTGTGATTGGCAATATCAGGCATTGATGTTGGCATTTATACTCCGCTGTATAGCTAAATGTTAATATGGCTTATTTTGAAATTGTAAGCAGTAAATTGAAAGGCGCATAGTTTATCGCAATTTTAATACAAATTATTGATTAAAACTTTATCACCTAGAACAATAAGTAATAATGAAATAAGTGCCCTATCCTTAAATCGCGCATATTTTGACGGAAATCTCTCTTAAAATCAATAATAATGGGCGTTATAGATGATAAAAGTAAATGATCGTATAACTTTATTTAATGGCTTGGTACAATAAGCTTTTATAAGAATTTATTGAGCAAAAGGAACAAAAGTGAATAAAAGTGAGTACTTAGATCTAGATTTACTCCAAGGTTACTTAGATAATTTAGGAGACTCTGTTGTACAACAGATGCTAAAACTTTACATAAGCCAGTCTGCTATTTATATTGCTGATATATCAAGTACAGTTAGCCCAGAAAACCAAAAAGATTGGCATGAAAACTGTCATAAAATGAAAGGTGCTGCGGGAAGTGTTGGTTTATTACAAGTACATAAAAAATTGGTAGCAATTGAAAGGCTTGAAGATGATGAGTCTACTAAGAATGAACATGTGTCAGAATTAAACCGTATAAACACAGACGCTATAAACAAATTTAGCCAATGGTTAAGTAAAGCAGTTTAGTTGCTTTACTTAACTTAACTAGTTGTTCACAAATAAAGTTAATCTACACTGCCGATAAATCGATAACCTTCACCATGAATGGTATTAATTAATTCGGTAGAACCTTCAATTGATTCGAAGTGTTTGCGAAGACGCCTAATGGTAACATCTACTGTTCTATCGTTTGAGCGTAAATCTCTTCCGGTCATTTCTTTTATTAATTGTTGCCTGGTAACTATTTGACCTGCGTTTTCAATGAGAAGATGCAACGCTCTATACTCTCCACGAGGTATAGCGATTATATCGCCCTTTGGGGATGTCATTTTTCTGGAGTTACCATCAAGCGTCCATTGATTAAAAGTAATAATGGCATTGTCAGCTTCGGTATTGGTGCTAGAAATACGACTTAAAATATTTCTTGAGCGTATAGTTAATTCCCTTGGATTAAATGGCTTAGTGAGATAATCATCAGCGCCAATTTCCAGACCTAAAATCTTATCAATATCACTATCTCGTCCAGTTAAAAAAATTAGCCCCATATCTCTATTGCTGGCTAATTCTCTGGCGAGTAATAAACCGTTTTTACCCGGAAGATTGATATCCATTATAACTAAATTTATAGACTTTTGCTGTAACTGCCGATCCATGGTTTCGCCATCAGTCGCTTCAGATACAACATAACCTTCTGCTTCAAATAAATTTCGTAGGCTAAATCGTGTGACTTCTTCGTCTTCTACGATAAGTACATGAGTATTTTGCATTATATTTCGTCCAGGTTAATTCAGCGTAGTTACATTTATTTTGAGTCATTCAATAATAATTAGTATGTTTACTATTTGTTAAATAGCCGATCTTTTAGTTATGTTATATAACCACGAGCTAAAACACAATATAGCGGCAGGTCTATAAAATAAAAAATATTCAATTGGCTAACAAACGCGCAAATATTGCTATTAGCTGGCTAATTTAACACAAATTTTACATTTTGCATCAATTAGTCTGACGATATTTTATTATTTAGGTAAAAAATTGTTTTGGGAGATAAATTTTAGATAAAATTAAGTTAACGATATTTATTATTTAGAGTGAAAAAGCACAGTGAAAAACGTTAAGTAAAAATTATAAATAATGTTTATATACCCGTTACCATTCAAGATGCATGTTTTAGAGTGCTTTAGCAATTTCAATGCAAGGCGCTGTGATGAAATAAGGGGTATTCCCTTGTGAATCTCGGCAACGATGAAGTGATATTGCTCAAGCCCTTTTTCGATGGGTTTAAAATGGCTTTATGCAGCGGTCAATAATCAAAACATGGAGTAACTATGTTTGAATTATTCCCCCTTGTCTAAAGTCATTTAAATTCCCAATGAAATCAATTGCTTTGAATGGTAATGGGTATAGGTAAATAACAAACGGAAATTTTTAAAGTAAAAGTTAAGTTATACATTGGTAAATAGTGAACCCCTGCTGTGTTAGTAAGCGGGAGGTATTGTTCATGTTTTTTTTCATTAAAGGTTCATACTTTAAAAAACTATTAGCGACAATATATATGTGAGCTTTATCGCATAAATGCTTTTTAATGTTGCATAAAAAGCTTTCAGTTGCTTGATAGTTTATGGCAATACCTTGATGAAAAGGAGGGTTAGAAACTACTACATCATATTTATTTTTAAGTTCAGATAAGCTATTAGAAGCAAAAACATCACCAGTTAAGTTATTTATTTCAAGTGTTTTACGTGAAGATTGTATCGCTAAAGCGCTTACGTCCAATAGGTTCAAAGATATATCAGGATGTTTTTTTCCAATATAACTTGCTATAACACCAGCCCCACAACCAAAATCTAATAATTTTCCTGGTTTAATGTTAGGGATGTGCTCAAGTAAAATACGTGTTCCTTTATCTAAGCTTTTTTGACTAAACACCCCAGGTAGTGTGGCTACTTTTAGACTAATATCGTTAATTGTTACATCGTAATATTCATACCAGTCCTCAAGTTTAAATGAGGGAAGATTTGAAGATAGCTTAGCGACATACAGTAGGCAATGCCTAGCAGAATCAATTTTTTGGCAATTAATAAGGGTTTTATTAGCTACTTTATCAATAGATTTTATTCCACTTTTATTTTCACCTACTACAATAATAGTACTACTTTCATTTGCTGCGTGCGCAATCATAGTTAAAGTAAAGTTTAGCTCTGCTTTACTCTTTGGAAATGCGATAATAATTAAATCATGAGTTTTTTCTGTTTGATATTGAGCAGAAAAAAAACTATCAATTTGCTTATGCTGTTTAAATAAGAGGTAGTCTTCAAAGTGAGTGTTATAACAAGATAACTGCGTTGCAGGGTATCGAGTTAGGTATTCATGTATAAAATCATTATGCTTAATATTAATAAATAGTGGCGTGTTAGCCGTTAAGATATTAATATTTCGAGATAAAATTTGGTTAACGTTGCTTGAAGACATACAAATTTATAAGCGCTTATTATATTAAAGTACGTTTATTCTACTGTAATCGTTAGGCTATTTCTAACAACTTGATTAAATGTAATTGTAAATAAACATATTATTTACAAAATTTTAACGTTAAAATAACATTTGGTTATCATTGAGTATTTAGTGAGTAAATCATTTTTAATAAATTAAAAACATGGGTGAAAGTTCATTGGTTGCAAAGCCCACTACGTCAATCACTATTGACCTACAGATTTTATAGTATTCCTTTAATCTTTGGTGATAAACCTATTGCTGAAGTTTACTTATCATTAAACGATCCTCATAGTTTTATGTTGTTGCAAGTACTCTCTGACTTAGAAACACGATTTAATATAACGTTTAAGTTATATCTAGTAACGGAGCAAACACCGAGCCCTGAAGTTAATGTTCCATTATTAAAGAAGTGGGCGTTAAAAGATGCTAATTATATTGCGAGTAAATATGGATTATCTCATGTGGAGCAGTTTCCAGGAACTAAGACCTTAATTACCGGTCATCAAACGTGGTTGCTTTACGTGAAAAATGTTCAAGATGCGTTATCGGTATTTAAGGACACGTGGTTTAATCAATATACAGATCACTTTCCTTTATCTACGCCTGTTATAACAGCTCAGATAAATAACCAACGAAAGCTTTTTAAACGTGGGCACCATGCCACAGGGTCTATTTTCTTTTGTGGCGAATGGTTTTTAGGCGTAGATCGTTTAGAGCATTTAGAATTTTTACTCAACGAAAAAGGATTGAGTAAAGAAGGCGAGAAAGTAACCTACGATAAAAATAGGTTACAGATATTTGATAAGCAAGACACTCCAACAACCGAAGCGGATATTATTGCTTTTGTTTCTTTAAATTGTCCTTTTTCATATTTAGGGTTGTTACAAGCTAAAAAATTAAGTATTCATTACAATATTCCTTTAGTGATAAAACCTTTATTGCCAGTAAGTATGCGTGGAGTCATTGTTCCAGAATATAAGCAACGCTATATGGTTATTGATGCCGCTAGAGAAGCTAAAAAGTTAAATATTCCTTTTAAAGGTTATGTTGACCCTTTAAAGGAAGGAGTCATTAATATTTATAAGATATTTTTGTTTGCGCAACAGCAAAATAAATCATTTGAGTTTATGGAAGCTGCGTTTAAGGCTGTTTTTGTTGAAGAAATTGATCTATCGTTTGATAAGAATATTAAAAAAATATGCCAGCAAATAAAACTTGATTACTCACTTGCGATAGAGTTTGGCAAAACTAATAATTGGCAGCAATGGTCTGATCAAAATCACTCTACCCTTAACAATATGGGGCTCTGGGGTGTTCCATGTTTTAGTTATAAAGAAATTTTTTGCTGGGGGCAGGATAGATTGGTACAAATAGAAGATGCGATATTGTCTAGTTAAAATAATGTATCCGTTACCAATAAAATGGGCATAAATAGTTAATTGTAGGTAATCATTGAATCATATTTCTAAAGAAGTTATGCAAGTCGGTGAAATGGCGAGCGGCGCGCAGCTTACCGTTCCTGTTTACCGAATTAAAGGTCATGAAAATTACCCCAGTGTCTATATTCAAGCAAATATGCACGGTGCCGAAGTACAAGGTAATGCTGTAATTTTTCAATTGCTTGAAATATTAAAAACTTCAAAAGTAAAAGGCGATATTACTTTAGTTCCTTATGCAAATCCTGTTGGCTGCAACCATAAAAATGGCGAATATACTTTAGGTAGATTTGATCCTATTACTGGGGTTAATTGGAATCGCATGTACTTTTTCGATAAAAGTATTATTCCTCCCTTTGTTGAGCAATATAAAAATGCTAAATCTTCAGTTATTCAGAAAAAATTCAAACAACTACTCATAACTCATATCAATAAAAAACTGCAAAACAATGAGTTTGGTTTAACGACAGGGCAAAGAATTGCTTATCAGTTACAGCAATTAGCGCATCAAGCCGATATTGTATTAGATTTACATACAGGACCCATTTCGAGTAAACATTTATATTGTCCTGAATATGCCCAAGCTAGTGCAACTTATTTTAATATCCCTCATACAATTCTTATTCCTAATGTTTTTAGTGGGGCACTCGATGAAGCCACTTTTTGTGCTTGGTGGGGCTTGCAAAAAGCACTAAATAAAGTAGGTAACCCTTTTTCTATTAGCGCTGAAAACCATAAAACAGAAAGCTGCGTAAAAGAAAGTTTTACCGTAGAATTAGGCTCGCAAGAACAAATTGATTTAGCTGAAGCTTACCAAGATGCCTTAGGCATATTAACGTACTTACAATACAAAAATGTTATAGAGAAGCCAACACTTATCCCTCAAACAATGAAACGCTATGCCTGTTATCTAAAAGATTATAAAGCGTACTATGCTCCAATGGGTGGTATGGTTGATTACCTGGCAGAATTTGGTACGCCACTTAATGCAGGTGAACCCTTAGCTCAAATTTTACGTATGGATAATTACGGAGATGGCGAGCCCTTACATCAAATTACCTTAGATTATGACGTATTACCTATTCTTCATTTTGCTTCAGCCAGTGTTAACCAAGGTACTGAGCTATATAAAGTATTTACTAAGTATTTTACTTTATAAAAATGGTTAGCCATAAATAACTATGAAGACTTTTACTTTAACATTTATTGCATTAATTGCTTTTGCCGCAAACTCAATTCTTTGTAGAATTGTGTTAGGTCAGCAATATATCGACCCCGCAGGTTTTACCATTATTAGATTGTTATCAGGAAGCATCGCATTATATGTAATACTTAATGTTGGTTTTTATCGTCGAAAAGCGAGTAATGGAGATTTACATAACAATAAATTACAAAGTAGCCGCGTAGCTAAAGGTAGTTGGTTAGGTAGTGTGTTGCTGTTTATTTATGCGCTTTCTTTTTCATATGCTTATGGTTATTTAGACACGGGTACCGGAGCACTCATTCTTTTTGGTTCGGTGCAAATAGCTATGATTTTATTTGCTTTAGCGACAAAAAGTAAGTTATTAATAATTCAGTGGTTAGGGTTAGGGATTGCATGTACTGGTTTTGTTTATCTGATATACCCAGACTTAACTTCGCCGTCATTAACGGGTTTTATATTAATGATGATTTCAGGAGTTGCTTGGGCGGGTTACACGATAGTAGGTAAAAAGTCTGATGCACCTTTAGTGGATACTTGTTATAACTTTTTTCGTGCTACTCCCTTTGTTTTATTATTAACTGTGCTTACCTTGTCAACAACTGCCTATTCTTATTATGGTATTTTACTTGCGGTTATTTCTGGAGCGGTAATGTCAGGGATAGGTTATGCTATTTGGTACAGTGCTTTGAAAGGGCTGAGTACAATTAAAGCTGGGGTGTTGCAACTTTTGGTGCCTGTAATTGCCTCATTAGGTGGTATTATTTTCATAAATGAAATAATGACGACTCGACTACTCATTTCGACAATAATCGTTCTGTTAGGCATTGCGCTAGTTTTACTAGGCAAACAGCTTAAAGCAAATAATCATGAGCTACACAAGTGTAAAGCGCCTTCAACTAACTAAATTTAAGTAATCAAGTTTGAGTAATTAAGTTTAAGTAATTAAGCGCGTGCGAAATTTTGTTTTAATACTATGGCTAAAGACTCAATAGCCATAGTGTTTATTCTCAATTAACGAGTAGCTGCTGTTTAAAAAGTAATATTCGCTTTAAGATAATTAAGTAGCTCTACAGAATATTTAGCGGGTTTTTCTGCTTTTACTTCTTTAGAGGCTTGGCGTATTAATTGGCGAAGTTTCTGTCTTTGCATCAACGGGTGTTCAGTTAATAACAATTCTATTGATTCGTTATCGCCGTTAATGAGTTCGCCTCTTAATGTTTCTAAGCGTGTATGTTTAACTGATTCTTGCTGGTGTTTATTTGCCATAACATCCATCGCTTGGTGGATAGGGGCTAAATCAATTTCCGACAAAATTTTTGCGATATGTCTAATATGCCTGCGTAACGCCTCATGTTTATTAAGGATTTTATCTGCCAGTATCATGGCATCTTTCAATTCATCGGTTAATGGCAGGCGGCTGCGTTGATGTTTAGACATTTCAACCAATTTTTGTCCAAAATCTTGTAATTTGTGCATTTCACGTTTTATTTCAGATTTACTTTTTAAATCTTCATCTAATTCGTCGATATCGTTAGCAGACTGGGGCATAATGTTGAGTAATATAATTGAAATTAGCAATAGTATACTACACCTCGGCAAACCAAAAATAGGTGCTAGGCTTATTTGTTCGTATTTCACCAGCCATTAATGAAAATAGAGACTTTAATTTAACCATGACAGAATCAAACAGTATTATTAGCCAACTTGAACAAGTAAAAGATCGTGTATCTAAAGTATTAACACTTGCAGAATCATTAGGTGTAAGTGCTGCTGAAGTTGCGATGAGCAAGCAACAAGGCTTAAGTGTTGGTACTAGAATGGGTGAAGTTGAAACAGTTGAGTTTACCAGCGACGGCGCATTAGGACTTACCGTTTACATTGACGGGCGAAAGGGGAGTGCTTCTACGGCCGACCTTTCAGAGAGCGCTTTACAGCAAGCTGTTCAGGCAGCTGTTAATATCGCAAAATATACGTCTATTGATAACTGTTCAGGTTTGGCTGATAAATCTTTGCTTGCTATGGAACCAGAAGACTTAGATTTATACCACCATAAATCAATAAACACTGATGAAGCAATTGAAATTGCCAAGGCTTGTGAAGAAAGCGCACTAACCTATGATAAACGCTTAACTCATTCAGACGGTGCAAGCTTAGATACATTTGAAGGTTTTAAAGTGTACGGTAATACTCATGGTCAACTGGTGGGTTATCCAAGTAGTCGACATAGTTTAAGCTGTGTAATGATTGCTGGCGAAGGTGATAACATGCAGCGTGACTATGCTTATACGGTAGGTAGAAATTTTGACTTATTAGATAGTCCTGCATTAGTAGGCAAGCAAGCCGCTATTGAAACGCTCTCAAGATTGAACCCACAAAAATTACCTACGGGTAAAGTTCCTGTTATGTTTAGAGCCGACATCGCTAACACAATATTTGGACATTTTATTGCTGCTATAAGTGGTGGTAACTTATATAGAAAATCATCATTTTTGCTTGATTCAATGGGTAAGTCAGTATTTCCTGAGTTTTTAAATATTAGTGAACGACCTCATATTAAGGGCGCTTTAGCGAGTAGTGCATTTGATAGTGAAGGGGTAAAAACTCTAGACAGAGAAATTATTACGGAAGGTTGTTTAGCAACGTATTTATTAACTACTTACTCTGCACGAAAGCTTGGTTTAGAAACAACAGGCCATGCTGGCGGAATTCATAATTGGCTGTTAAACGCCCAAGGTAAAGGTTGCGGTGGGAATTTTGATGCAATGTTAAAAAAACTAGGCACAGGTTTTTTAGTGACTGAACTCATGGGGCAAGGCGTAAATGTAGTAAATGGCGATTACTCGCGCGGCGCAGCGGGTTTTTGGGTAGAAAACGGTGAAATAGCTTTCCCTGTATCTGAAGTGACTATTGCTGGTAATTTACAAGAAATGTTTAGAGGATTGATTGCTGTTGGTGACGACGTGGATATGAGAGGTAGTATTCGTACAGGATCATTACTCATCAATGAAATGCAGGTTGCAGGTAATTAGACTTACATAGAAAATATTTTAAACCTTCTAGGGTCTGTTGATCTTTCGAGGTTATTTTTACAGCAAGGTGTTTGATATTTAGACAAGGCAGAATATGTGAAGTGTAGCTAGCTACTCGAACATACGATAACGACGTATAAATTTCAAACAGGTACTGCCCTCTGGGTTCATTTAAAACGAATTTACTCATCGCTGTTCGCTTCTTTAATAGAATAACTATTAGACAAAGCTCACATCGCGATTAAATTCGTTTTAAGTTGAATAAAATTTAACCCTGAAAGATCAACAGACCCTAGTACAAATTTTACCAACCAACTTGTCACATTAACTTTTCCTTTTAAGTTGATGCTTATTAAATACTATGTGAGCCAACAATAATGTCTAAAAACTTTCGTTTTCTAAATTTTTTCTCGTTGCTATTTCAAACACATCGAATTAAAAAAGTATTTTTTAGTGTATTTGCCATTGGCGTTGTAATTTCTTCTTTATCAAGTTGGTATGTTTATCAGCAAAATCAAACACGTGTTCAATCTTATATAGAGTCTTTATCAGTAGAGATTGAGGAGCTAGTAAAAAAGCGATTTGAACATTATGAGTATGGTTTAAAAAGCGTAAAAGGGCTTGTTTTTGGTTCTGGGATCGCTAATTTAAACCGCGCTACTTTTAAGAGCTATATTGAATCTAGTAACTTACCTGTGGAATTTCCTGGAGCAAGAGGTTTTGGTTTTATAAGGCGAGTACCGCTTGCTTTTGAAAGCCAATATATTGAACAAGTAATAGCAGATGATGCATTAGATTTTAGTATTAGAACCTTTACTCCACATAATAAGGATCGTTTCATTATTGAATATATTTACCCAGTAAATAAAAATGATGGGGCAACAGGGTTGGATATAGGCTCTGAGAAGATGAGGCGAATGGCAGCGTTAGAGTCCGCAGAAGATGGAAACACAAAACTTACAGCCCCAATTACACTCGTACAAGCCGAAGGCAAAAAAAGACGCGGCTTTTTATTGTTATTGCCTATTTATGACAAGGTTTTGCCTTTTAATTCAGCTAATAATAAAATTAATAATACTTTAGGTTGGGCTTATGCACCACTTGTAGTAGATGAAGTGTTAGCTGAACTAGGAATTTCACAAAAAGGGGCAAGACTCACCATTACTGATGAGATTGAATCACGTCCTTTTTATGAAAGCGCTGAATCGCCTAACATACAGTTTATTTACAGTACACATACTGAAAAAAACATTGAATTTATGGGGCGAAAATGGTTTCTACATATTGATAGCTTACCCCCAATTGCCGAAATATTAGGTTTATGGTCACCAGTTTGGATAGGCTTATTGAGCTTACTTATAGTAACACTGTTGGGCTTTATTATTTGGTTGGGACTGATAACTAAAAAAAGTGAAGATCAATATATTTCTCGCATAGATATTCGCTCATTTTTTAAAAGCTTAGCAGTTAAAAAATTATTACTCGCTTATTTTTTGTTAATTATTATCTTTATCGTTATTATTGCATTTTTACGATTTCCTGAACAAATACAGGAAAAAAGTAAAAGCTTACTCAGTTTAGTCCATCAAAGTCATAATATTTTAGAGCGCAATAATCAAGAATATAAAGAAGATTTAATTTTTTTATCTTCTACTTCTCCATTAAATGGTTTAATAAATTCAATTAAAAATAAAGAAAACAGTATTCCTTCGCCCTTATTACACGAGTGGAAGTTACGTTTAATTGAAATATTTAAAGCCTATATTATTTCTTCCCCTAATGTTTACCAAGTTCGACTTATTCAACAAACTCGTAATGGTTATGAAATAGTAAGGGTTGAACGCCGTGGTGAAGCTATATATGTAGTGCCTGAAGCCGAGTTACAGTTTAAAGGTGATAGACCTTACGTTGCCAATGCAATTGAACTTGAAAGAGGTGAGGTATTGTTATCTGATATTGAACTTAATAAAGAAAACAATGCGCTTGAACTCCCCCACAGGCCTACTTATAGATATTCATCACCTGTATTTGATTACCAAGGAATACTTTTTGGTGTGGTGATCATTAATGTAGATGCTAAAAAATTATTAGCGGAATTAAATAAATTACCTTTATCAGATGAAGTGCTATATGTAACAAATTCTACTGGTGATTTTATTATTCATCCCGATAATAGTAAGCTTTTTGGTACTGATATTGGTTCACCGTTTAAATGGGAAGATGAGTTTAGGCCCAGCTCGTTACCATTTGATAAAGAAAATATTAATACCGCTATATGGAAAGGTGAATTAGGCAATATATTAATAGCAACAGATCAATTTATTCCTCATAACAAAAAAAATTCGGGTAGGGTTGAGTTTAAAGCAACATCATTAATTTCCTTTTTATACCAAAAGAATCTATTAATGTTAGCCACTTTCTTTGCAATATTACTTGGCATTGGTTTACTGGTTACTGTTTTTATGTATGTTAATTGGGCCAAATTGCAAAGAGCTAGACAAGAAGATTATTTAATTACTCAACGCAAAAAAGACAAAATGTTTGAAAGCCTAATTGAGCTATCACCTGATGCGTTAATTATAACTAATTCAGAAGGGGTTATTGAAATAATTAATAGCCAAACAGAAAAGCTTTTTAAATATAAACGTGCTGAAATGTTAGGGCAACATATAAACGTTTTTATCCCTAAATTTAATACAAAATCACATGACGTTACGGTTGCCGGCTCTGATAGTGTTTTGCAATTTAATCAGGCTAATTACACAGACAGCACAAAGTTAAAGCACCTACCTAATGACGTTGAAATATTTGGCTTAAATGTGCAAGGTAAAGAGTTTCCAATAGAAATGAGTATTAGCCCAGTACAGGTAGAAGAAAAGCTTTTATTTGCTGCTTCTATTAGAAATATTTCTGAAAGAAAACTTGTTGAAGATACTCTCCGAGCTGCCTCGATTGAAGCCCAACGTGCTAATAAAGCTAAAAGCTCATTTTTGGCTAATATGAGCCACGAAATACGCACGCCTTTAAATGCCGTTATTGGTTTAACTTACTTACTAAGAGATCAAAAGTTAACAGAAGAACAAATGGATTTAGTGGTTAAAGTGCAATTATCTGGACGTTCGTTATTAGGTATTGTGAATGACGTACTCGATCTTGCTCAAATTGAAGCTGATGAAGTTAATGTGAATTTAACTCCTTGTAGAATAAAAGAGTTAGTAAACGAGCTGTTAAGTGTTTTTACACCTCAAGCTGAACAGAAAGGCTTAACACTTAATGTTGAAATGAGCCCAGAAGTCCCTGTGTGGATAATGACTGATGAAAAATTAATAAGGCAAATGCTGACAAATTTACTTGGTAATGCAATAAAATTTACCAACCAAGGACACGTTTTACTTAATGTTTTGTATCATGATTGTGTTGGGAATAGTGTAAATAGGTCAATTTTATTTGAGGTGTCAGATACGGGTATTGGTATTACTTCTCATTCCCAAAAGAAACTATTTCAACCCTTTAGCCAAGCTGACGAAAGCTCTAATAGAAAATTTGGTGGTACAGGTTTGGGGTTATCTATTGTACGTAATATGATCACTTTACTGGGTGGCGAAATTAAGCTCAAAAGTATACCTGATAAAGGCAGTAAATTTTCATTGTTTTTACCCTTTACCGAACCTACAGAAGAAGATCTAGAAGTGTATGAGGATAAAGGTGAAATGCTTAATGTGTTAATTGCCGAAGATGATGTTAATCAACAATTACAACTTATTAACGATTGTGAAGCACTAGGCTGGAATGTAAACGCAGTTAATAATGGTTCTGAATTATTATCTGTAATAAAAGAATCTTTTGATTCTGGACAGTCATTACCGGATGTTTTATTGGTTGATTGGCAAATGCCGGAATTAGACGGATTACAGGCGTTGTCATTAATAACAAAGGAAATAGGTATAACAAACCTGCCTGCGGTATTAGTTGTTTCAGCGTTTGAATCGGAGAAAATAATTCAATTATATCCAGACAAAGTCATAGATCACATATTGAAAAAGCCAGTTAAACTTCCTGAATTATTTAATGCGGTAAATAACGTAATAGTGAAACAAACAGGTAATAATGAGCGTGTATTTGAATCTACTCAACCCGAAACAACAAAAGCAAAATGGTTGTTAAATGTGAATGTTTTGGTTGTTGATGACAGTAATATAAATTTAGAAGTGGTAGGCAATATTCTTGAGCGTAACGGTGCTATCGCAAACAAAGTAAGCAGCGGTAGTGCAGCAATTGATTACTTAAAATCAACAGACAGTGTTGATATTGTATTAATGGATATTCAAATGCCTGATATGGACGGGCTTGAAACAACTCAATATATTCGAAATGAACTTAAATTAAATATGCTTCCAATTGTTGCATTAACGGCAGGTACATTAATGGAAGAAAAAAGAAAATCATTAGACGCCGGCATGAATGATTTTTTAACCAAACCAATCGAGCCACCTAAACTTATTAGAGTAATGCGTAAGTTAGTTGAGTCATACAGAAATCGCGTGATTTTATTGGAAAGTATTCATAAAGAAGATACTCAAAGTAACCCTGATTGGCCGATAATCGATGGATTAATTCACGATAATAATTTATTAGATGGCGATCTGGCTTTGCTAGTTTCTATTATGGAGAGAGTATTTAGTGAGCATGAAAATTTACTAAACAATAGTTCTATTGATCAATTAGCAACTAATGAAGACCGTATAATATTAGCCAACAAAGTACATAAACTAAGAGGGTCTTTAGGGTTAATTGGCGCACAAGAATTATTTAAAATAGCTGGAGATACCGAAATAGGCTTGCGTTTAGATAATGATGACGCAACTAGGTTAATGAAAAGCTTACGCCAAAACTTTATTAAATTACATAATAATTGCCAAGAGTTCTTATCACAATATCATCATGACAATAAAAATCCTAAGCAAAATAACTTACCTAGCAGCCCAAATATCTTACCTGTCAGCGAGGCTGAAATAAATGAAATTACAGCATTGTTGCAGAGTAATGACATTCAGGCAGTACAATTTTTAAATGATAATACAAATGCCTTAAAAGCTTTTATGCAAATGGAAGACTTTACAACCTTTAAAAATTTAATTAATCAGCTAAACTTTAAAGACGCCCTAAACCTTTTAAACACAAATATACTAAGCGCTAATAATGGAAAATAAGAGTCTAAAACAGCAAAGAATAAACCAACATAAAGATGTTAAAATTTTGATTGTTGATGACGACCCATCAACCATAATGGCAACGAGTAAAGCGTTAATTGGGTTGGGAAAAATTATTTTTGCAGTAAATGGTGTAGATGCTTTAGCACTCGCAGAAAAAGAGTTACCCGATGTAATTTTACTTGATGCTGAAATGCCTAACATGAATGGTTTTGAAGTGAGCGCTCGTTTAAAGGCAAAAAAAGAAACCTCATTTATTCCGATCATTTTTATTACTAGCCATAGCGGCTCTGACTTTGAGATTAAAGTATTTGATCACGGTGCGTCAGATTATATTAATAAACCTCTCAACCCTCGTGTCGTATTGGCAAGGACAAACTTACAGCTTAACTACAAACGTGCACTTGAAAAATTAGAATATTTAAGTTTAACCGATGGTTTAACTGGATTGTTAAATAGGCGTGCTTTTGATGAACGATTTTTGCTTGAATTTACAAGAGCTCAACGGGTATGTCGACCTATTTCATTATTGATGATTGATATTGATGAGTTTAAGCAATATAACGACCACTTTGGCCATGTTCAAGGAGATGTATGTATTCAACAAACAGCAAAAGTATTATTAGAGGTTTCTCAACGTACTACTGATTTTGTGACTCGTTACGGTGGTGAAGAGTTTACTATTGTATTACCTGATACCGATATTAAAGGTGCCAAACACTTTGCGACAAATATATTAAACCATATGCTCGCTCTTGGTATCGCACATGCACCTAGTGCACAACGAAAAATGGTTACTTTATCCATTGGTTGTAGTTCAATAATTCCTAACCACAACAATATCCCTAAAGAATTACTATCAACCAGTGATGCTGCTTTATTTGACGCTAAAAATAGTGGTAGGGCATGTGTTAAAGAGCGCGTAATAACAGGAATTAATAGCACGTAGTTATTAGGGTCTGTTGATCTTTCGAGGTTATTTTTACAGCAAGGTGTTTGATATTTAGACAAGGCAGAGTATGTGAAGTGTAGCTAGCTACTCGAACATACGATAACGACGTATAAATTTCAAACAGGT
>Ga0209303_1000786_pt1 | contig 22948 bp, 17 predicted proteins | sample SidtaG_3_FD_187449 | JGI IMG/M metagenome (GOLD analysis project Ga0209303, IMG submission 187449) | Marine algal microbial communities from Sidmouth, United Kingdom - Sidmouth_Asex1 metaG (SPAdes) (version 2) | ecosystem: Host-associated > Algae > Red algae > Unclassified | place: Sidmouth... | reverse complement strand
GTACCTGTTTGAAATTTATACGTCGTTATCGTATGTTCGAGTAGCTAGCTACACTTCACATACTCTGCCTTGTCTAAATATCAAACACCTTGCTGTAAAAGTAACCTCGAAAGATCAACAGACCCTAGTAGGGTATGTAGTCTTTATAAAAGACTTCCTTGAGTTAAATTGTTACTCAGCGTAGCTAACTCAAGGAATTATTAAGCGTATAAATAACTTTAGTTGATTAAATGATATCACTCATTATTTGTCAATAATTATTAACAGTACCAGTGACTTAATCATATATTGAATTCAAGTAGTAGAATAAATATATGATTAACTAAGCAACTTAGTGATCCAATGCCCTATATCCTCTATCTGCTCAGGCAACACGCTATGAGGCATATTGTAGCTTTTCCATTCAACCTTATAATCTTGCTCAATTAATAGTTTATGTGCCATTTTCCCGGCAGAAAATAAAACGACTTCATCTTGTTCTCCGTGGTGTTGCAATATACTTGTTTCACAATTGGCTTCATGAAGATTGTCAGGTAATTTATCAGCGCTGGGTAGGTAACAAGAAAGCGCCATAATCCCGGCTAATTTTTTTTCAAATCTTAAACCGGTAAACAAGCTAATAACGCCACCTTGACTAAAACCAGCAAGTATAATTTTATCTGCTGGGATCCCAACGCTAACTTGGTCTTCAATAAGTGCATGAATTGACTTTTCAGATGCTAAAACACCAGTCATATCCGCTCTGTTATGAAAATCCATCGATTTGATATCATACCAAGCCCTCATTACATGGCCTTGGTTTATTGTAACCGCTCTTTCAGGTGCATGAGGGAAGATAAAACGAATACTATGATCTAAAGGAAGTTTTAAAGCCGGCACTATCGGTGCAAAACCTGCTCCTGAATCCCCTAAACCATGTAACCAAATAACACATGCTGTCGCTGCCGAGCTTGGCTCAATGGTAATGTTTTCTAATAATTGTATTGTCATAAATGTGATAAGGCTTTGCTAAAAAGAGATAAATTATACCAATAGAATGACTCAAAGAATAATTTAAAATAATTATTATATTATTAACAGTAACTAATGTGTTTTCTTGGTGGAAATCGTGTGGGTAGTTAGTATAATGTGCGAGCTAATTTTGTGGTTCGGCAATATTGGCAAATATTAAATAATCCAAACTGTATAATTTTTTGTTCAGCTTAATTGTTTAAAGAAGCTAAATCTTCTTCGCAGTAAGTGAATAAATAATTGTACAGATTGGGCAAAATCCGAAAAAATAAGGAATGAACATATGTTCAACACTGTTACAAAAACATTTCAATACGGTCAACATACCGTAACGTTAGAAACTGGTGCTATTGCACGTCAAGCAACTGCTGCCGTAATGGCAAGCATGGACGATACTTGTGTATTGGTGTCTGTTGTTGCTAAAAAAGAAGCAAAAGAAGGGCAAGACTTTTTCCCTTTAACGGTTAACTATCAAGAAAAAACATACGCAGCAGGTAAAATACCTGGTGGTTTCTTCAAACGTGAAGGTCGCCCTTCAGAAGAAGAAACGTTAATTTGTCGTTTAATTGACCGTCCAATTCGTCCGTTATTCCCAGAAGGGTTTACTAACGAAGTACAAGTTATTATTACGGTCGTATCAGCAAACCCTGAAATTGCACCAGACATCATTGCTTTATTAGGTACCTCTGCAGCATTAGCTATTTCAGGTACTCCGTTCAATGGTCCAGTTGGCGCAGCTCGCGTTGGTTACACTGACGGTAAATATATTCTTAATCCGTTACAGTCTGAATTAGAAACTAGCAAACTAGACTTAGTTGTTGCCGGTACTGAAGCTGCTGTGTTAATGGTTGAATCTGAAGCTGACGTATTATCTGAAGATGTGATGTTAGGTGCTGTAATGTACGGCCACGAGCAATCACAAATTGCTGTAAACGCAATTAAAGAATTTGCTGCCGAGGTTAATACACCTTCATGGAACTGGGTTGCTCCAATTAAAAATGCACCGTTAATGGCTAAAATCGCTGAACTTGCTACTTCACAAGTTAATGAAGCGTACCAAATTACTGAAAAAGCGGTTCGTTATGAAAAAGTTGCACAAATTAGAAATGCAGTAGTTACACAATTAGAAGCTGAAGACTCAGATCTTAACGTTCAAGAAGCTAAAGATTTATTTCACGACTTAGAAAAAACAGTTGTGCGTGGTCGTATCACACAAGGTCATCCACGTATTGATGGTCGTGATCCTGAAATGATCCGTGCTTTAGATGTTATGACCGGTGTTTTACCAAGAACTCATGGTTCAGCAGTATTTACTCGTGGTGAAACACAAGCATTAGTAACAGCTACTTTAGGTACTGCACGTGACGCACAACGTGTTGAAACTATTTTGGGCGAGAAAACTGACAACTTCATGTTGCATTATAACTTCCCTCCATACTCAGTAGGCGAAACCGGTTTTGTGGGTTCTCCAAAGCGTCGTGAAATTGGACATGGTCGTTTAGCTAAGCGTGGCATGTTAGCCGTTATGCCAACAATGGATGAATTCCCGTACGCAGTACGTGTTGTTTCTGAAATTACTGAATCAAACGGTTCATCTTCAATGGCTTCTGTTTGTGGTACGTCTTTAGCATTGATGGACGCTGGTGTGCCAATTAAAGATTCAGTAGCGGGCATTGCTATGGGTCTAGTTAAAGAAGGTGATAGCCACGTTGTACTTTCTGATATCTTAGGTGATGAAGATCATTTAGGCGACATGGACTTTAAAGTAGCAGGTACTAAAAATGGTATTACTGCACTTCAAATGGACATTAAAATTGAAGGTATTACGCAAGATATTATGCAAACTGCGCTTAACCAAGCAAAGGGCGCACGTATTCATATCTTAAGTGTTATGGACGATGCGATTGCTGGTGCTCGTGAAGAAATTTCTCAATTTGCTCCACGTATTCATAAATTAAAAATTAATACTGATAAGATTCGTGATGTTATTGGTAAAGGTGGCGCAACTATTCGTCAACTTACCGAAGAAACGGGTACAACTATTGAAATTGAAGATGATGGTACAGTTAAAATTGCAGCTACTTCTAGCGAGCAAGCTGAAGACGCTATTAACCGTATTAAAGCATTAACGGCTGAAATTGAAGTGGGTACTATTTACCAAGGTAAAGTTGTGCGCATTGTTGATTTTGGTGCATTTGTAAATGTACTACCAGGTAAAGATGGTTTAGTTCACATTTCACAAATTTCGGAAGAACGTGTTAATGCTGTAACTGACGTCCTAACTGAAGGCCAAGAAGTTACGGTTAAAGTACTTGAAGTTGATCGTCAAGGTCGTGTACGTTTAAGTATTAAAGAAGCTGCTGAAAAACCAGCAACTACTGAAGCTCCTGCAGCTGAGTAATAATAAGTAACTACTTAACTATGTTACTAATGATAGTAAAATAGCTAAGTTTAGTACTTACCAAGGGAGCTTAGTTGCTCCCTTTTTTATCCGTTTAACTATTTTTATGGCGCCAATAGTGTTCCTCCATCTACATGGCTTAATTGATGATGTTAAGCTACATTTAAAGAATAATAATGTTAAATGATGAACTCCATAAGCCATATAAAAAGCATATAAAAGGCACTACAAAGGTACTTATTATGTTAAGTGAACAGAAAGAAATTGTGTCAAATGAGCAAAGAAAATACCCACGTTATCCAGCGCAAGATTTAAATGCTGTCATTGTTATTTCGCCACCACCTCCTGATGAGTCTATCTCTATAGCAGGAACTGTGATGGATATGAGCCGTAAAGGTATAAAAATTAAGTTAACATCTGCTTTACCTCAGGATATTCCTGTTAGCAAAATACTGATCAACGTAAAAATGCCAAAGTCAGGTTTAACTTTTAAAATTAGTGGTTCAATAAGGCATATAAACGAAAAAGTTGAATATGGTATTAATTATGATAAAGAGCATAGTGAAGATGAACTAGATAACTTAATGTTTGAGTGTATTAAAATATAAACTTTTAACAACAAATTATATTTGAATTAACTGTACTGAGAATTGATGTAATTAAGGTTTGTCTTTAAACTCAATAGAGCAAAAATAATTTGTTTGTATGTAACCTTTAACTTCAAAAACTTATTTAACTGAATTTAACCAGACTTACTTACGTTAAAATATGTTGATTTTTTTAACGGTTTTTAAATTCTCACAAAGCATAACATCTGAATATTAACCATCTCAAAAAATTTAAATTATGAATAAGTAGCTAATATGAACTAGTACAGCTTTTATATGCTAGATTGGTTTTAAATATTTACATAATATTTTTATAAAACAATAACCTACAAAATACAGTGAGGTTGACCAATTAACCATTTTTTTTATATACTGACTATAGTTATTTTATAGGGATAATGCTGTGCAGATAAAAAGAAAACTCCTCATTATATGTCTTGCGATATGCGTACAAGGTTGTGCGGCACTTCAAAGTAAGCAAAGTGTCAATAAAGGCATGGGTGAATTAATTATCGCTGAACCTGTGGCTGTTAATTACAAAAGCGAAGTTGCCATTTTACGCTTAAGTGACATTATTTTAAGAGCAGAAATTACGGATGAACAACGTGCGCAATTATTTTATGACCGTGGCGTAATTTACGACAGTGTAGGATTACGCTCTCTGGCTAGATTAGATTTTAATCGCGCTCTTAAACTAAAGCCTGATTTGGTAGATGCTTATAATTTCATTGGTATTCAATTTACTCAATTACAAGAATTTAACCAAGCATACGATTCATTTGATTCAGCTTTAGATTTACAACCTGATCATGAATATGCTTATTTAAATCGAGGTATAGCACTTTATTACGGCGGTCGTCCTAGTTTAGCTCGTGACGATTTTCAGGTATTTCATCATGGGAAGTCAAGCGATCCTTATCGATTGTTGTGGTTATATTTAGCTGAATATCAAATTGATCCCGAACAAGCCTCAGTAGATTTAATGACGCGATCGTCACGAGTCGAAAACAATATTTGGGCGAAAAATATTATTAGACTTTATTTAGGTGGAATCAACCAAGATCAGTTTATTAAAAGTTTAACCGTCAACATATCTACAAATAAAGCATTGAGCGATAGATTATGTGAAGCATACTTTTATTTAGGTAAATATAATCAATTATTGGGCAGAGAAAACGTTGCAGCAAATTTCTTTAAGTTGGCGTTAAGCACTAACGTCTTTGAATTTGTAGAACACCGATACGCCAAACTTGAATTAGATTTAATGCGTAAACCTAAACTCGATGATGAATTAGTACCAGAGTTAGCGCCTGAATTAGGTGCTCGATAGAATATGAAGCAAAATAAATAATTGGCCAATTAGCTTTAATTAAGTGAAAACGTTTTTTTTGATTTCTAATTTATTATTAGTGAGTTTGATGGTAACCATACCCTCAGGCTCATTTTCTTTAACAGATTATATTGAAAAAGAAATTGCATCAAATAACATTAACGAACAAGAGATTGTTTACGCTATAAAAGCCAATATAAAATCAGCTATTTATTATCGTTTTTTTCAACTTAGCAACACAAACCAAGTAAAGCTATCTAAAGGGTTTAAAGAATTCAATCAACAAAGTAATGAATGGTTTTATCTCGCTAAAAAGTTGGCGCACACTGATAAAACCATTGCCTTTGAATTGGCGACTATTTATCACATTGAAGATGATATTGAACAAGCTGTTTTTTGGTATAAAAAGGGCGCTCAGTTAGGGCATAAAAAGTCATTGTACGTATTAATAGATTTATATATTGCGGAAGATAAATTACTTGAAGCAAAGCCACTTTTATACCAGCTAAAACATCAACCACAAGAGCTCAATAAACTCATTAATTTAGCTATTACATTGGGCGATAAAGTGCTTTTTAGTGAGCTACTGCCATTATTAAAAAAATCAAAGCAAACTACCCTAATTGAAGACATTAAAAAATATAAAATATTTAGCTCTAAGTTTTTAACTTTTCCTCAAAAGCAAATAAATCAGCAACCCCTAATAACTAAGCAACAATGTCAAAATAGTATTCAACTCTTTGCCACTAATATCGCAAACTTGTACCAATTAACCGATCTTATTAAGGGTATTAATCAACATACAATTGGTGATTATGTTTGTTTTAATCAACCCCAATATATTTCTGTAAAACAGCTTGATTGTCCATATGATGAAAATGAAACCATTACCTGTGATGAAACAATATGGGGTAAATTCACGCCTGAAATTAACAGTCGCTATATAGGGCTTATGTTAAATAAAGGTGGGGCAAATGTTAGTAATGGCATAATGTATTTAGATAGCTATGACGATATAAATGTTTTTATCCATGAAATTTCACATTTATTAGGCTTTATCGACGAGTACGCTTTACCTAAACAGCATCGAGTTTGTCAAAAGCCTCAACTAAATGCTTTTTCTCATAACATAGTTATTTTAAAACCTTATTACGAAGGCAGCAAAGCAGACGTTTTAGCATGGCTAAAAAAACAAATCCCTTGGTTTGTTTTTATTGATGAAAACACGCCTCTAATAACTCAAGTAGGTAATAAATGGAAATTAGGTACACCTGATTCTTATATATTTAACGAGACTGATCTTAAAAAAAGTAGCCTTGTTGGTTTATTTAGTGCAGAAACATGTCAAAGTGATCAGTTCCAAGCCTTTAAATCGATAAACACTATTACTAATCTTCGCTACTTTGAAGCACCATTTATTGAATTATATAATCAATTTTTAGTTACAAACCCTAATGGTTTTATTATGCCTAGCTACCATTATAATGTTGCCAAAGCATTGTTTAAAAAAAATAACAGCTTAGGAACACAGTGGTTAAATAAATCATTCATTGAAGAACAAAAAGTTAATAATAGTCAATCAATTAAAGTTAATTCATCAAGGTACAACAAAATTAAACTAGGAAGCCATTAGCTCAAGAACTAACCTTGTTGAATAGTACAAGGTATAACGTTAGCATAAAAAAGATGAGTCTTTTGCTGGTTATTTTGCTGATTAATAGTTAACGGTTTAGTGCTAATTTTTGCTTTATCAGCAATAGATTCAACAGTTATTTTAGTTTGAGAATAACTAACATCTTCATCTTTAAAGTAAGGTGAGCTTTTATCGTACCAAGAATACAGTTTCATCAAATTGCCTATTAGTGTTTATTGTTAATAGATACTTTTACAAATTTGACAGTATTATCAGGTATAATTGTGTCAATTTTATTATGTAAATAAGTTTTATTAAATGCAGATCTTTAATGTTGAAAATTTTCGCGAACAATTTCCACTTCTAAAAACTCAGCTTAATTATCAGCATGACCATCAACAATATAATCAGCCAGACACTACATTAACTCACTCACCGCTAATTTATTTTGATAATGCTGCTACAACTCAAAAGCCGCAATGCGTTATTGATGCTTATCGAAAGTATTATCAGGAATATAACTCAAACGTACATCGTGCTTCACATCAACTCAGTGCTATGTCAACCGCTGCATTTGAGCAAGCTCGTACTAACGTTAAATACTATATTAACGCTAGCAATATAGAAGAAATAATATGGACAAAAGGTACGACTGAAAGTCTTAATTTATTGGCTCACAGTTTAGGTGAATTAGTAATTGAAGCGGGTGATGAAATTATCCTTTCTCAAGCTGAGCACCACGCTAATATTGTGCCTTGGCAAATGTTAGCACAACGAAAATCTGCCACTATAAAAGTAGTGCCATTAACTCATACCGGTGTTATAGATACTAAAGCTTTGCAACAACTTTTTTCGGCAAAAACAAAAATAATGAGTTTTGCACACATAGCTAATGTTATTGGAAAAATTAATCCGCTAGATACCATTATTGATTTATGTAAAAAACACAAAGTCATTACTATTGTTGACGGAGCTCAAGCGATTGCTCACGAGCGAGTTAATGTACAAGCTATAGACTGTGATTTTTACGTTTTTTCAGCGCATAAAATGTATGGACCAACCGGAGTAGGTGTACTGTATGGTAAGCGAAAATATTTAAATAAAATGCCACCTTATCAAGGTGGTGGTGAAATGATTTCCCAAGTAAGCTTCTCTAAAACAACCTATAATAAACTTCCTTTTAAATTTGAAGCTGGTACTCCAAACATAGCCGGAGTTGTTGCATTTTCAAGCGCGCTTAATTTTATTTCAAATATAGGCATGGATAAAATATTAGCATATGAAAATAAGCTCTTAAGGTATTGTTATGCGCAGTTACAAGTAATAACTCACCTTAATTTTATTGTTGAAAACGTACCACATATACCGTTATTTTCATTTATATTAAAAGATCATCATAATCACGATGTTGCAACCTACCTCGATGCGCATAACATTGCAGTAAGATCGGGTCATCATTGCGCAATGCCTTTAATGGAATATTTTCAATGTGATGGATGTATCAGGGTTGCTTTAACTGCTTACAATACTTTTGAAGAAGTAGACCAGCTTGTATTTTTATTGAAGCAATTATTAAATGACGAAAAAGATATATCACTGAAAAAAAAGATTAAAGCGACTGTCAATAATCAAGCAACCTCAAATACCTTTTCAGCTGTAAATAATATATCCGAAAATCCGCAAAGCTCGTTTCTTACTTGTAGTGAACTTATTAAAAGATTTACCTTGTTAAAAAGCTGGGATAGTCGTCATCGTGAAATAATGATGTTAGGTAAAGCTCATTCGCGCCTATCGCAGGCACAATTAACCGATAATAACCTTATACAAGGTTGTGAAAGTAAAGCATGGTTAACACATACGGTTGAGCAGGGGATATACCAATTCAAAGCAGATAGTGACGCAAAAATTATAAGAGGTTTATTGGTTATTGTGTTAGCTGCTTATAATAATCAAACTGCTGAATATATAATTAAGTTTAATATAGAACAGTATTTTGATGAACTAGGGCTTATTCAACAATTAAGTCCATCTAGGGCTAACGGACTTATTGCTATCGTTAGTAAGATTAAGAGTATAGTAAATAAATAATTACTGGTGCTTTTACTGCCTTTTAGCAATTAATTTTTTAATTATTTTACTGACGGCAAAAAAAGCAAATGTTGCCGTAACATGAGTGGTTGAACCAAAACCACCACTACAATCTAGTTTTATAGCGCCTTTATTATCTGGCTTTTGATGACAAACATTACCATTTTGGTCAGGGTATACTAGCTGTTCAGTAGAGAATACCGCATCTATTGAAAATTTACGCTTTATGTTTCTTGAAAAGTTATGTTCTCTTCGTAATTGGTTTCTTACTTTGGCTAACAACGGATCTTGGTAGGTTTGGCTTAAATCACAAATTTGTATTTGTGTTGGATCTGTTTTACCACCGGCTCCACCAATGGTAATTATGGGAAGTTTATTACGTTTACAATGAGCAATTAATCTTGTTTTAACTTGTACTGAGTCTATAGCGTCAATTACGTAATCAAAACAGGGTTGTAGTAAATCAAATAAGTTGTCTGGCGTTACAAAATCTTCAACAATATTAACTTTACAATCAGGGTTTATTGCTTTAATTCTATCGCTCATTACATCAACTTTACTTAAGCCAACAGTATGAGTTAGTGCATGAATTTGACGGTTAATATTAGTAACACAAATATCATCTAAATCGATTAACGTTATTTCACCTATACCGTTGCGAGCTAGTGCTTCTGCGGCCCAAGATCCAACTCCACCTATGCCAATTACACAAATGTGTGTACCCTCAATAATTTTTGAGCCAATATTGCCGTATAAGCGATTAATTCCGCCAAATCGAAGTTGATAATCAGACATATAAAATAACATCACCAAAAAATATCACAGCAAATATTATATCAGCCAAATAATATGAAAAGCATTAATAACTTAGAATTTTATATGTATACCCACCACACATCAAGATGCTGAATTATGCAGCTTGAGGTGTGATGTGTATATAACGCTTTAAATTTAAATAGGCATTTAATTTATGAATAGTAAGTATTGAACCAACAAATACTTTAATTACTAAAATGAAGGAAAAATAGACTTTTAATTACAAGAAGTTCGTTTGAAAAAGATAAAAAAAGCAGCTAATGCTGCTTTTTAAAGAGAATTATAAACGTTGATAACGTTTATTTATCTTTTAAAGGGATAAATTCTTTGTCAACTTCACCGGTATAAAGTTGGCGAGGGCGACCAATTTTTTGTCCAGCTTGCGACAGCATTTCTTCCCAATGAGAAATCCAACCTACAGTACGAGACATTGCAAATATTACCGTAAACATGCTTGAAGGAATACCTAAGGCTTTTAAGATAATGCCTGAGTAAAAATCAACGTTAGGGTAAAGTTTTTTCTCAATGAAGTAAGTATCTTCTAAAGCTACTTTTTCAAGTGCCATAGCAACATCAAGTAATGGATCTTTTATGCCTAACTCTTGTAAAACTTCATGACAGGTTTCACGCATAACAGTTGCCCGTGGATCAAAGTTTTTATAAACACGATGACCAAAACCCATTAATCGGAACGGGTCAGCTTTATCTTTAGCTTTAGCAACATACTCATCAACACGAGATACATCACCAATTTCTTCAAGCATAGTTAAACAAGCTTCATTAGCACCACCATGAGCTGGCCCCCATAAAGAAGCAACACCAGCAGCAATACATGCATACGGGTTAGCACCTGAAGAACCGGCTAAACGTACTGTTGAAGTAGAAGCGTTTTGTTCGTGATCAGCATGTAGTGTAAAAATACGATCCATTGCTTTAGCTGCTATTGGATTAACTTTATACTCTTCTGCGGGTACAGAAAACATCATGTGTAAGAAGTTTTCTGCATAGGTCAAATCATTGCGTGGATATACAAACGGTTGGCCCATATTGTATTTATAAGCCATTGCCGCGATGGTTGGCATTTTAGCAATTAAACGATGCGCGCAACGCATACGTTGCTCAGGATCAGTAATATCCAAATCATCATGATAGAACGATGAAAGTGCACCAACAACACCACAAAGCATAGCCATTGGGTGAGCATCAGGTAAGAAACCATGGAAAAATTGTACTAACTTTTCATGTACTAATGTGTGATTAGTAATAACATGAACGAATTTTTTATATTCACTTGTCGTAGGAGCTGTACCGTTTAATAAGATGTAACAAACTTCAAGGTAATCAGCATCCTTAGCTAAATTAGCAATGGGATAACCACGATGTTGTAATATGCCTTTACCGCCGTCGATAAAAGTTATTGATGATTCACAAGAAGCGGTAGCTAAAAAACCGGGGTCATAGGTGAAATAACCACTAGCGCCTAAAGTTCGGATGTCGATCACGTCATTACCCGCACTACCTGAAAGAATTGGTAATTGAGCAATTTCTTTACCGTTAATACTTAGAGAGGCCTTTGATTCAGCCATATGTACATCCCCTATTAGATTTGTTATCTGAGAAAACTAAGATTTAGTCAGTTTTGGTAAATATATTCGTTAACATTTAAAAGCAGGTTTCAGTGGGTAATAAAAACAATTTAGATACAGAATTCATGTCCTAAACAAAATTTAATGACATAAATCTGTATATGCAAGATATTAAGTTTATACAAGGGTTATTATCGGTAACTACTCTTGTGTTACTTCAATATATTGTACCCGTGTATAAACAGTACTAAATTAATAACGCTGCATAAATTATTTTTTAAGCCCATTTAAAACTCATAAAAAAGCGCTTGAGCAAAATCATTTATTTGTTAACGCTTTTTACTAAGCCAATAATATTAAGCCAATAATCCTTATTTGCAAATTATTGTCTTTAATTGATATCGCTCAAGCCCTCTGAAATAAAGATCTTGAATGGTAACGAGTATAAACCTTCCTTTATTCTACTTCATAACACCCCCTCTAAGTCAATTCAATTGTGAGTAGGGAAATCCTAATTTGATTAAATAATATACATAGATTTTTTTATGGTTAAAATTTAGCCATAATGCAGTAAAATATTAAGCAAAGGATAATGCAAGAAAATTGTAATTATTTAATATCAACTATATAATCAACGGGTTCATAGCTAATATTTTATCACGACTGTGTTAGGTCTTTTGCTTGTGCATTCAAGTAATACAGGAAATGTTAAATATTAATTAAGTTCGGTGGGGGGTCGTGTTATTTAGTAGTGTTTAATGCGGCAAAATAGCAAAGAAAATCAAGTTGAAAGCTCTAAGAGCTCTTTAGGCAATAATTGTGAAAAAACAACGTCCTGTAAATCTAAGCTTGACAGATTTAGCTACAATAAAGATGCATCCAGCAGCATATGCTTCATTATTACACCGTGTTTCTGGTGTTATCATGGTTTTTGCTATTGGTATTTTATTGTGGGTTCTGTCTCTATCATTATCTTCTGCGGAAGATTTTTCTCAACTTCAAGCAACTCTTGATGGTTTCTTTTTCAAGTTTATTCTTTTAGGTGTTTTATCTGCATTAATCTATCACTTGCTCGGTGGTATTCGTCATATTATTATGGACTTAGGTCATTTTGAAGAATTAGCTTCTGGTAATCTAAGCGCTAAAGTTATTATGGTTTTATGGCTTATACTTACGGTAGTAGTAGGAGTTTGGTTATGGTAAACAACGCAGCAACTGTAGGCCGAAGTGGCGTACATGATTTTATTCTGTTAAGAGCAAGCGCCATTATTCTTGCATTATATACTTTCTTTTTAGCTGGATTTTTCCTTATAACTCCAGAAGTTACTTTTACGATATGGCATGATTTATTTTCATGTATAAGCGTTAAAATATTTACGCTATTAGCCATTATTGCATTAGTGGTTCATGCATGGATTGGTGTATGGCAGGTATTGTCTGATTACGTAAAACCTACTTTTCTTCGTGGGTCATTACAATTTATTTTCTCAATTACGTTGCTTGTATATCTTGCTGCGGGTTTTGTCATAGTATGGGGTGTATAGATGAGCGTTCCAATTCGTGAATTTGACGCCATAGTGATTGGCGCCGGTGGTGCAGGTATGCGCGCCGCATTAGCAATAACAGAGTCAGGCAAATCTTGTGCTCTAATTTCTAAGGTTTTTCCTACTCGTTCTCATACGGTTTCTGCTCAAGGTGGTATTACAGTAGCATTAGGTAATGCACACGAAGACCATTGGGAGCAACACATGTACGATACTGTTAAAGGGTCTGATTATATTGGCGACCAAGATGCTATCGAATATATGTGCAAAACGGGACCTGAATCTATCATTGAATTAGAGAAAATGGGTTTACCTTTTTCTCGCACCGAAGAAGGTAAAATTTACCAACGTCCATTCGGTGGTCAATCTAAAAACTTTGGTGGCGAACAAGCAGCTCGTACTGCTGCCGCTGCTGACCGTACGGGTCATGCTTTACTCCATTGTTTATATCAACAAAATGTTAAAAACAAAACCAATGTTTACTCAGAATGGTATGCATTAGATCTTGTTAAGAATGCTGATGGTGCTGTAGTTGGTACAACCGCTATTTGTATTGAAACCGGCGAAGTGGTTTACTTTAAAGCACGAGCAACTGTATTAGCAACAGGTGGAGCAGGTCGTATTTATGCTTCTACCACTAACGCACACATAAACACTGGTGACGGTGTAGGTATGTCGCTTCGTGCGGGTATACAAATGCAAGACATGGAAATGTGGCAATTCCACCCAACCGGTATTGCAGGAGCGGGCACATTAGTAACCGAAGGCTGTCGTGGTGAAGGTGGTTACCTCCTTAACAAAGATGGCGAACGTTTTATGGAGCGTTATGCACCTAATGCTAAAGATTTAGCAGGGCGTGATGTAGTTGCTCGTTCAATGATGACTGAAATTCGCGAAGGTCGTGGATGTGATGGTCCATGGGGCGTCCATATTAAACTTAAGCTTGATCACCTTGGTCGTGAAACTTTAGAAAAACGTTTACCCGGCGTTTGCGAGTTATCTAAAACTTTTGCTCATGTTGACCCTGCGGTTGAACCTATTCCCGTTATTCCTACGTGTCATTATCAAATGGGTGGCGTACCGTGTAATGTTAATGGTCAAGCTATTCGATTCGATCCTATAACCGGTAAAGAAACATTGGTTGAAGGTTTATTCGCCGTAGGTGAAATTGCTAACGTATCAGTACATGGAGCTAACCGTTTAGGCGGTAACTCGTTACTTGATTTAGTCGTATTTGGTCGTGCAGCGGGTAATTTTTTAGGAACTTACTTAAACGAAACTCAAGTGGGCAAAGATGCTTCTGAATCTGACCTTGAAGCTTCACTAGCGCGTACTAACCGTTGGGAAACTTCATCTAAAGGTGAAGATCCAGTGCGAATTCGTAAAGACTTACAGCTATGTATGCAACTTAACTTCTCGGTATTCCGTGAAGGTGCAGCCATGGCTGAAGGGATGAAAGAGTTAACTGAAATACGTGAACGTTTACAAACAGCACATTTAAGTGATAAATCTTCAGACTTTAATACTCAGCGTATTGAATGCTTAGAATTAGATAACTTAATGGAAACAGCTTTTTGTACGGCTAAAGCAGCCAATTTTAGAACTGAATCTCGCGGTGCTCATGCCCGTCAAGATTTCACGGAACGTGATGATGCAAATTGGTTATGTCACTCTATTTATTCACCTGACACTGGAGATATGTCAAAACGTGATGTTAATATGAAGCCAGTTCATCGTGAAGCATTTCCACCTAAAGCACGTGTTTACTAAGGATTTATTTAATGAAACAAATATTTTCAATTTATCGTTATAACCCTGATGTAGACAACGCCCCCTACATGAAGGATTACGAGCTAGAAATACCTGACGGCTCAGACATGATGGTGCTTGATGCACTTATTATGTTAAAAGAAACAGATCCTACTTTATCTTTTAGGCGTTCATGCCGTGAAGGAGTATGTGGTAGCGATGGTTTAAACATGAATGGTAAAAATGGTTTAGCTTGCATTACGCCTTTGTCAGACGTACCGGCAAAAAAAATTGTACTAAGACCTTTACCTGGCTTACCTGTAGTACGTGATTTAATTATTGACATGACTCAATTTTATAATCAGTACGAAAAAATTAAACCATACCTAATTAATAATGGTAAAGATGTACCTGCAAGAGAGCATTTGCAATCAATTGAAGACCGAGAAGAGCTTGACGGTTTATATGAATGTATTTTATGCGCTTGTTGTTCAACCTCTTGCCCTTCATTTTGGTGGAATCCAGATAAGTTTATCGGTCCTGCCGGTTTACTACATGCTTATCGTTTTTTAATTGATAGCAGAGACACCGCTACTGAAGAACGATTAGATGGTTTGCAAGATGCATACAGTGTATTTCGTTGCCACGGCATTATGAATTGCGTTGACGTTTGTCCAAAAGGATTAAACCCAACTAAAGCGATAGGGCATATAAAATCTATGCTACTTTCAAGAGCCGTTTAATTCATTTAAAATTAATTACTTAAATAGCACAATGTTGTAATTTTCTGCTATTGTTAACTAAAAAGTTTACTACTGGTGTAATGGCTTAACTAATATAATGTTGTGTAAATGTACAAGCGGGTAGGTAAGGCGAGTGAGTTTTCATTTACCCGATTGTTTTTATAAATACTCATAAGTATTTATAAACATTTACGATTATTTACAAGTTAAAATGTTACGGTGTGTTTTATTGCTTTTATCCCAATAAAGGAACAGGCAATGCCCGAAGGTGCAATGAAGGCTTGGATAGAGTCTTCCCATTTTAGCGGCGCTAACGCTGCTTACATAGAAGAATTATACGAATCTTATCTAGACAATTCACAATCTGTTACCGCAGAATGGCGTGAAATCTTTCAACAACTCTCAAAAGTTGAAGGTTCAGATGTTGAATATCGACATTCTGAAATACGTAATGAATTTAAAACTTTAGCTAAACAACCGAGTAAAACCGTTGTTGTATCAAGTGGTGGAGACGCCAAACAAGTTAAAGTTTTACAGCTAATTAATGCCTTTCGTTTTCGTGGTCATCAAAATGCTAACTTAGATCCTCTTGGTTTATGGCAACGCGATAAAGTGCGAGATTTACAGCTTTCTCACCACGACTTGTCTGAAAACGATTTTGATAAAGACTACAATGTTGGATCACTTGCCATCGGGCAAGATTCAATGAAGCTAGGTGATTTATTTAAAGCGCTTAAAACTACCTATTGTGGTTCAATTGGTGCTGAATATATGCACATCAATTCTACCGATGAAAAACGTTGGCTACAAAAGCGACTTGAGTCTGTTCAATCTAAACCTCTATTAACAATAGCTGAAAAAGAAGAAATTCTTAAAGGCTTAATTGCAGCAGATGGTTTAGAGAAATACCTAGGAGCTAAATTTCCTGGCGCTAAACGGTTTTCTTTAGAAGGTGGTGATGCACTTATCCCCATGCTCAAAGAACTTATTACTCGTGCAGGAACCGCTGGTGCTAAAGAAGTTGTCATCGGTATGGCACATAGAGGTCGTTTAAACGTTTTAGTAAACGTAATGGGCAAAAACCCATCTAAACTTTTTGATGAATTTGGTGGTAAGCACGATGAAATTTTATCTTCGGGCGATGTTAAATATCACCAAGGTTATTCATCTGACTTCGTGACTCCATCAGGTAACGTACATTTAGCGTTAGCATTTAACCCGTCCCATCTTGAAATTGTTAATCCGGTCGTTATTGGCTCTGTACGTGCTCGTTTAGATCGCCGCAAGTGTAATCAAGGTGATTTAGTATTACCTATTACAATACACGGTGATTCAGCTATCGCAGGACAAGGTGTTGTACAAGAAACCTTTAATATGTCGCAAGCACGCGCATTTAAAGTAGGTGGAACTATTCGGTTAGTGGTTAATAACCAAGTGGGTTTCACTACTTCAAATGCTGAAGATACTCGCAGTGGTGAATATTGCACTGAAATAGCCAAAATGGTGTCAGCACCTATTTTACACGTAAATGGTGATGATCCCGAAGCGGTAATTTTAGCGACGCAAATTGCGCTTGATTATAGAAACGAATTTAAACGTGATGTTGTTATCGATTTAGTTTGTTATCGCCGTCACGGACATAACGAAGCTGATGAGCCTAGTGCGACGCAGCCGTTAATGTACAAAAAAGTTAAAAAACATCCTACACCTCGCCAAATATATGCAGATAAACTTGCCGCTGAAGCAACAGTTTCAAAAGCAAAATCTGATGAAATGACATCATATTATCGTAAATTATTAGATGAAGGTCAGTGTACCGTTGAGCAATGGCGTCCTATGACAGAGCATTCTGTTGATTGGTCTCCTTATTTAGGACACAACTGGGATGATGATTACGATAAAGAAATTTCGGTTGAAAAATTAAAAGATCTCGCGAGTAAAATAGCAACTATTCCCGAAGAACATCGAGTTCATGGTCGAGTACAAAAGATTTACGATGATCGCGCTAAAATGGCATCTGGTGAAAAGCTACTTGATTGGGGTATGGCGGAAAATTTAGCTTACGCCACAATTGTCGATTCAGGTCAACGGGTTCGTATTACTGGCCAAGATTCTGGGCGCGGAACATTTTTCCATCGTCACGCTGTACTGCATAATCAAGATGATGGTCGCCAATACTTGCCATTACAAAATATTAGAGAAGGGCAAGGACCTTTTGACATTAATGATTCAGTATTATCAGAAGTATCGGTACTCGCTTTTGAATATGGTTACACCACAGCTGAACCTGCAGGTTTAACTATATGGGAAGCACAATTCGGTGATTTTGCTAACTGTGCACAAGTTGTATTTGATCAATTTATAAGTTCAGGTGAGCAAAAATGGGGGCGTTTGTGTGGTTTAACCATGTTACTTCCTCACGGTTACGAAGGGCAAGGTCCTGAGCATTCTTCAGCTCGATTAGAGCGTTTTCTACAATTGTGTGCTGATCATAATATGCAAGTATGTGTACCTTCAACTCCGGCTCAAGTATTTAATATGCTTCGTCGTCAAGTTGTGCGACCTATGCGCCGTCCATTGATTGTTATGTCACCTAAATCATTATTACGCCATCCTGTAGCGGTTTCCTCATTAGAAGAATTAGCAACAGGTGAATTTTACAACGTAATAGGTGAGGTTGACGAAATAGCCCCTCTAGATGTTGAGAGAGTGGTTTTTTGTAGTGGTAAAGTTTACTACGAATTATTAGAACAACGCCGTAAGAATGAACAAACTAACGTTGCAATAATTCGTATTGAACAGCTTTATCCTTTTCCTGAGGAAATTCTTAAAGCGGAAATTGCAAAATATGAAAATGCAAAAAACTTTGTTTGGTGTCAAGAAGAACCACAAAATCAAGGTGCTTGGTATTGTTCGCAACACCATTTTAGAGTAGTAATACCTGAAGGTACTCATTTGATATATGCTGGCAGAAATGCCTCTGCAGCACCAGCTGTAGGTTATATGTCAGTTCATGTTAAAGAGCAACAAGCGCTAGTCCAAGACGCGCTAAATGTTGAATAGACTAGTTTTTGTTAAGGAATAAAATAAATGACAACCGAAATTAAGGTTCCCGTTTTACCTGAATCTGTTGCAGACGCAACCGTAGCTACTTGGCATGTACAAGTAGGTGATAAAGTATCACGCGACCAAGTATTAGTAGATATTGAAACCGATAAAGTTGTGCTTGAAGTACCCGCTACTTCTGATGGAGTAATTACGTCTATTTCCGAAACTGAAGGAGCAACCGTATTAGGCGGGCAAGTTATTGCTATTCTTTCAGAAGGCGAAGACGCTGTATCTTCTACTCCAGACAAAAGTGCACCTAAAGCTGAAGCTGTTTCTAATAGCGAAGCTAACATTATTGATATTGTGGTTCCGGTATTACCAGAATCAGTAGCAGACGCTACAGTTGCTGCTTGGCATGTAGCAGAAGGCGACACAGTAACTGTTGATCAAAACTTAGTTGATATTGAAACAGACAAAGTGGTGCTTGAAGTTGTAGCTCAAGACAATGGCGTTATCGGTAAAATCATTCATGCTGAAGGGGAAACTGTTTTAGGCAACCAAAAAGTTGGTGAATTAAATGCCGGAGCATCAGGAAGTTCGGCTCCAGCAGCCACTTCAGAAGACGCTATTAGTAGTGATGAATTAGCGAGTCCATCTGTGCGTCGTTTAATGACGGAAAAAGGGCTTACAGCCTCTGATGTTATTGGTTCTGGCAAGGGTGGTCGTATTTCTAAAGAAGACGTTGAAGCTGCAGCAAACTCTGTAAAAGCTCAACCTGCACCAGCGCCAGCTAAAGCGACTGATTCGGTTGCACAAGATTTAGGTGAACGCACTCAAAAACGTGTACCGATGACTCGCTTACGTAAAACTATTGCTACGCGTTTACTTGAAGCTAAAAATTCTACGGCAATGTTAACCACTTTTAACGAAGTTAACATGAAGCCAATTATGGACTTACGGACACAATATAAAGACTTATTTGAAAAAACCCATGATACTCGTTTAGGTTTTATGTCTTTTTATGTGAAAGCGGTAACAGAAGCATTAAAGCGTTACCCAGCGGTAAATGCTTCAATAGATGGAGATGATATTGTTTATCATAACTATTTTGACATAAGTATTGCTGTTTCTACGCCACGCGGACTTGTTACTCCAGTATTGCGCGATGCTGATCAATTAGGTATGGCAGGAATTGAAAATGGTATTCGTGATTTAGCACTCAAAGGTCGTGATGGCAAGTTAACCATGGATGAAATGCAAGGTGGTAATTTTACTATTACTAACGGTGGTGTTTTTGGTTCACTATTGTCCACCCCTATCTTAAACTTACCGCAAGCGGCAATTTTAGGTATGCATAAAATACAAGACAGACCGATGGCTGTTGATGGTAAAGTTGAAATATTACCTATGATGTATTTAGCCTTATCATACGATCATCGTTTAGTTGATGGTAAGGAGTCTGTGGGCTTTTTAGTTACAATTAAAGAATTACTTGAAGATCCAGCAAGATTGCTTTTAGATATATAATTTACTGTTAGCCGTGTCAGTTGATAACACCAACTAATACTCGCTACATATAATTACAAATAGCTCTTTAGATTACTGTATACCGGGCTTTTGTATTAGGGTCTGTTGATCTTTCGAGGTTATTTTTACAGCAAGGTGTTTGATATTTAGACAAGGCAGAGTATGTGAAGTGTAGCTAGCTACTCGAACATACGATAACGACGTATAAATTTCAAACAGGTACTGCCCTCTGGGTTCATTTAAAACGAATTTACTCATTGCTGTTCGCTTCTTTAATAGAATAACTATTAGACAAAGCTCACATCGCGATTAAATTCGTTTTAAATTGAATAAAATTTAACCCTGAAAGATCAACAGACCCTAGAATAAGACTTGATTTTATTAATTTTAACTGGCAGATGTGCATGTTTTTTATGAGAGAAAATATGGAACGGCTGTCATCATTTACAGATAAATGGATAAAGCACCATGAATTTGCATGAGTATCAAGCGAAACAATTATTCGCTGAATATGGTTTACCAGTTTCTGAAGGTTTCGCTTGCGATACACCTCAAGAAGCTGCCGAAGCTGCTGATAAAATTGGCGGCGATATGTGGGTTGTTAAAACTCAAGTTCACGCTGGTGGACGTGGTAAAGCTGGCGGAGTAAAGCTAGTTAAAACTAAGCAAGAAATTAAAGATTTTGCTCAACATTGGTTAGGTAAAAACTTAGTTACCTACCAAACTGATGAAAACGGTCAGCCAGTAGCTAAAATTTTAGTGGAAAGCTGTACTGATATTGCTAATGAATTATACCTTGGTGCTGTTGTAGACCGTGCAAGTCGTAAAGTAGTATTTATGGCTTCTACAGAAGGTGGTGTTGACATAGAAAAAATTGCTGAAGAAACTCCAGAGTTAATTCATCAAGCTGAAATTGACCCACTTGTAGGTGCTCAACCTTACCAAGCACGTGAATTAGGTTTCAAATTAGGCTTGACCCCTACTCAAATGAAGCAATTTGTTAAGATTTTTTTAGGTCTTGCTAAAATGTTTGAAGACTTTGATTTTGCATTATTAGAAATCAACCCGTTAGTTATTACTGACGAAGGTAATCTTCACTGTTTAGATGGTAAAATTGGTATTGATGGTAATGCTTTATACCGTCAACCTAAAATGCGTGCTTTTCACGATCCATCTCAAGAAGATGAGCGTGAAGCACATGCAGCACGTTTTGAACTTAACTATGTAGCTTTAGACGGTAACGTAGGTTGTATGGTTAACGGTGCAGGCCTTGCGATGGGTACGATGGATATCGTTAATTTGCATGGTGGCAAGCCAGCCAACTTTTTAGATGTTGGTGGCGGGGCGACTAAAGAACGTGTTTCTGAAGCATTCAAAATAATTCTTTCTGACGATAACGTTAAAGCTGTTTTAGTTAACATCTTTGGTGGCATTGTACGTTGTGACATGATTGCTGAAGGTATTATCGCTGCAGTTAAAGATGTTGGCGTTAAAGTACCTGTAGTTGTACGTTTAGAAGGTACAAATGCTGAAGAAGGTCGTGAAGTACTTAAAAAATCTGGCTTAGATATCATAGCTGCTGAGTCATTAACTGATGCAGCGACTAAAGTTGTAGCAGCTGCGGAGGGCAAATAATGTCTGTCTTAATAAATAAAGATACTAAAGTAATCTGTCAAGGTTTTACAGGTGGTCAAGGTACTTTCCACTCAGAACAAGCTCTTGAGTACGGTACACAAATGGTGGGTGGCGTAAGCCCGGGTAAAGGCGGAAAAACGCATTTAGGACTTCCAGTATTTAATACAGTACGTGAAGCAGTAGAAGCAACTGGTGCAACTGCTACAGTTATCTATGTACCAGCACCTTTTTGTAAAGATGCAATTTTAGAAGCTATTGATGCAGGCATTGAACTTATTGTTACTATTACTGAAGGTATTCCAACTTTAGATATGGTTGACGTTAAAGCTAAGCTTGATCAATCTGGCGTACGTATGATTGGTCCTAACTGTCCAGGTGTTATTACTCCAGGTGAGACTAAAATTGGCATTATGCCTGGTCATATTCATAAGCCTGGTAAAGTAGGTATTGTATCTCGTTCAGGTACATTAACGTACGAAGCTGTTAAGCAAACAACTGATGCTGGTTTTGGTCAATCGACTTGTGTTGGTATTGGTGGTGACCCTATTCCAGGAACTAACTTCATCGACGTATTGGAAATGTTCCAAAACGATCCACAAACTGAAGCAATTGTAATGATTGGTGAAATTGGCGGAACTGCTGAAGAAGAAGCCGCAGAATACATTAAAGCTAATGTTACTAAGCCTGTTGTATCATACATTGCTGGTGTTACCGCACCAGAAGGTAAGCGTATGGGTCACGCCGGTGCAATTATCGCTGGTGGTAAAGGTACAGCTGATGAAAAATTTGCTGCTCTTGAAGCGGCTGGTGTTAAAACTGTTCGTTCTCTAGCGGAAATCGGTTCAGCACTTAAAGAAAAAACAGGTTGGTAAGCTAAAGCTTAGCAATAAGTAATTTTGATTACATAGCATTTAAGTGTACTCAATATACTTGATTTATTAAAACCCGAATTTCTAATAAGAAACTCGGGTTTTTTATTTAACTAATTAGGTTATGTAAGATACTGCAATTGACTTGTTGTTATACCAATTAAAGTAATTAAGTTCCCACTTTAATCCAATCTCTAGAGCAGAGTTTCTTAACTCTATCTATATCTTTTATAAACGAGTTCCATGCGCTACAGCAAGAATCAACAATATCGTCATAACCTCTAAAACATCGATTAGCGAGTTCATTCTGTCGTATCCACTGCCATACTTGCTCTATCGGATTTAACTCTGGAGAATAAG